>Ga0209450_10000253_pt1 | contig 28920 bp, 33 predicted proteins | sample FrelakmetLWP11LW_FD_187149 | JGI IMG/M metagenome (GOLD analysis project Ga0209450, IMG submission 187149) | Freshwater lake sediment microbial communities from the University of Notre Dame, USA, for methane emissions studies - LWP11 LW (SPAdes)... | ecosystem: Environmental > Aquatic >...
TGCTGGTAACCGGCCACGGCCGAGGTCCGTCGCGCCAGGCCGGCAGCTACATCGGCCTTCGTGTGCGCTCGGTGCTCGAGCTTCCCCGCGCCCGCGCCCGCCTGCGCGGCTGACGGCCGGGGACCGTCGACCGGTCGCAGGTAAGCTGTCGGCCCTGAATCTGCCCGGTCAACGGAGCTGTACATGGCGTCTCGCCCCGGTCTGATCCGCCGATTCTTCGGCTTCATCTGGAACCTGGTCAGCTTCTTCCGCACCCTCGTGCTGAACCTGCTGTTCCTGGCCATCGTCGCCGCGATCGTCGCTGCCTGGTTCTACGAAAGCCGTCCCAAGCTGGCCCCGAACACGGCGCTGGTGCTCGATCTGGCGGGGCCGATCGTCGAGCAGCGCACCGGCGCGCCCGCCAGGTTCACTGTGCTGCAGGCGCTGGCCGACCGCGAGCGCGAGACGCAGCTGCGCGACGTGCTGGCAGCACTCGATGCCGCGGCGACCGATCCCAAGATCGGCCGCGTCCTGATCCTGCTCGACGACATGGAAGGCGCCGGGCTTGCCACGCTGCGCGAAATCGCCGCGGCGATCGGTCGCGTACGGGCGAGCGGCAAGCAGGTGATCGCCTGGGGCTCGATCCTCGACCAGCGCCGCTACTACCTCGCCGCGCACACCGACCAGGTGCTGCTGCATCCGTTCGGCCGCGTCGTCCTGCAGGGCTTCGGCGGCTACCGGAACTACTACCGCGACGCGCTCGAGTCGGTCGGCGTGACCGTCAATGTGTTCAAGGTCGGCCGCTACAAGAGCGCGGTCGAGCCGTTCTCGCAAAACGAGCCGTCCGAGGATGCGCGGCGCGACGAGGTCGCGCTGCTCGGCGATCTCTGGTCGCAGTACCTGTCGGCGGTCGAGACGGCGCGCAAGCTGCCCGCCGGCACCATTACGCGGCTGATCGACGAACTGCCGCAGCGCTTCGCCGCCGCCGGTGGTGACGCGGCCAAGCTCGCGCTCGAGGAGAAGCTGGTCGACGGGCTGAAGACCCGCGACGAACTGCGCGCCATGTTCATCGAGAAAGGCGTGCCCGACCCCAAGCACAAGACGTTCCGCCAGATCGGCCTGTCGCAGTATCTCGGCACCCTGCCCGAGAAGGAGGGCGATGCAGTCGGCGTCGTGGTCGCCTCCGGCGAGATGCTCGACGGCGACCAGCCGCAGGGACTGGTCGGCGGCCGCTCGATCGCGGAACTGATCCGCCGCGCCCGCGAGGACGACTCGATCAAGGCCGTCCTGCTGCGCGTTCGGTCGCCGGGCGGCAGCGTCTTCGCTGCCGAACAGATCCGCCACGAACTGGACGTCACCCGTAAGGCCGGCAAGCCTGTGCTCGTTTCCTTCGGCGACGTCGCCGCCTCCGGCGGCTACTGGGTGTCGATGTCGGCGGACGAGGTCATCGCCGACCCGGCCGCCATCACCGGCTCGATCGGCGTCTTCGCGTTGCTCCCGTCCGCGGACCGCGCGTGGGAGAAACTGTCGCTGCACACGCACGGCACGACCACCACCTGGCTGGCCGGCGCGCTCGACCCGCGCCGCCCGCTCGATCCGCGGGCACGCGAACTGCTGCAGACGGGTGTCACGCACATATACAAGGAGTTCGTCGGCCGCGCCGCCACCGCGCGCAACCTCACCACCGAGCAGGTGGACGAACTGGCGCAGGGCCGGGTGTGGACCGGGCGGCAGGCGCACGAGCACAAGCTGATCGATCGCCTGGGCACTTACCGAGAAGCGCTGCAGGCCGCAGCGAAGCGCGGCGGGCTCGGCGAGGACTTCCGCGTCACCTACATCGAGCGCGAGCCGCGCGGCATCGACCGCCTGCTCGGCATGCTGTTCGGCGAGGCGTCGCTTGCGTCGCTGCCGCTGCTGAACCTGCTGCTGCCCAGCGCCGCCGTCATGCCCGATGCGATGCTGTCGATCGGCTCCGATATGCGCTGGCTGCGCAACGCCGCGCGTAGTCCGCTGGCTGCGCAGTCGCACTGCCTGTGCTCGGCCGAAAGCCTGTTCGGGCCGGACTGACGGCACGCTCGGCGGGATCGGCGGCTGGCCGGCACCGATGATGACGCTGGTCCGGCGTGGACCGAGTATCCGCAAAACCTAATACGAAAGTAACTCCCCACGTCGGTCCCGCTTCGGCCAGAATCGGAGAACTGGCTCCCAGAGGTCATCGAGCATGAATCAGCGCAGCAAAGGGCAACGCACCCATTCGCGGTTCCTCCGCCGCACGGCGCTGCGGCTGCGCCGTGCCACCCGGGAACAATGAAGATGGAATCGGTCTCCACGCTGGGCGAATCGACACGGCGCAAGCCCGGCGCGCGCCGTCTGCAGATCCTGCAGACGCTGGCGTCGATGCTCGAGGATCCGAAGGGGGAGAAGGTCACCACGGCGGCGCTCGCCGAACGGCTGTCGGTGTCGGAAGCCGCGCTGTATCGCCACTTCGCCAGCAAGGCGCAGATGTTCGAGGGGCTGATCGAGTTCATCGAGACCACCATCTTCGGCCTGATCAACGACATCGCCGCCCGCGAGACCTCCGGGCTGAAACAGGCGCGCAGCACCGTACTGATGCTGCTCGAGTTCGCGCAGACCAACCGCGGCATGACGCGGGTGCTGATCGGCGACGCGCTGGTCAACGAGAACGAGCGCCTGCAGGAACGCATGAACCAGATGTTCGAGCGCATCGAGTCGTCGCTGAAGCAGAGCTTCCGCCTGGCGGTGACGGAAAAGGAACTGCCGGCGGACTTCGACGCTGCCTCGCGCGCGGCCCTGGTCGTCGCCTATGTGATCGGCCGCTGGCACCGCTTCGCCAAGAGCGGCTTCCGCAAGCTGCCGGCCGACAGCGTCGACGCGCAGCTTCCGGCGCTGCTCGTCTAGCCCCGACCGCGGCGGCGCTTCAGCGCAGCCGCTGCCAGGCCCGCCGCGCCGCCAGCACGGTGACGGAAATCAGCAGCGCAAAGGCGATCAGAGACAAGTTCGGGATCGCCAGCCCAAGGAAGGTCCAGTCGACTTTCAGGCAGTCGCCGTGGCCGGCAAACAGCTTCGGCAGCCAGGCTTCGAGCGGGAAGTCTTCGTGGAACCACTCGAAGGGTCGGCCGCAGCTCATCGACTCCGGCGGATAGACGAGGATCCAGCTGTGCCAGGCAGCGATGCCGGCGCCGACCAGGGCACAGACCGTTGCGAGCGCCGCCGCCACCAGCTGGAAGCGCGCGCCGCTTGTCAGTAGGCCGAGCGCGGCAAAGATCCCGACGCTGATGATCGCCACCCGCTGCAGGACGCACAGCGGGCACGGCTCCAAGTGCAGGACGTGCTGGAAGAAGAGCCCGCCGGCCATCGCCGCCACGACGACCGCAACGATCAGCGCCAGCAGCGCCCTCGGCGTGGCGCGGCGATAGAGATCAGCAAGGAAAGCCATGGCGAAAACGGAACGCGCAGACCTAGGGGCCTCGTCACGTGCTCAGCCGCGGGTGCTTGGGCGGCAGATGGCGCAATCGGGATCTCGTTCGAATCGTACCGCGCGCACGTCCATGCTCAGGGCGTCCAGGATCAACAGTCGGCCGCTTACCGTCGCGCCCGCCTGCGCGAGGAGCTTCAGCGCCTCGGCGGCCTGCATGGCGCCGATGATGCCGGTCAGCGGCGCGAACACGCCCATCACCGCGCACAGGTCGTCCTGGGCGTCGCCTTCCGGAAAGAGGCACGAATAGCAGGAGGAGTCCGGCCGGCGCAGGTCGAATACGGCGAGCTGGCCGTCGAAACGGACCGCCGCCCCGGACACCAGCGGCCGCCGGTGCGCCACGCAGGCGCGGTTGATTGCGTGCCGGGTGGCGAAGTTGTCGGTGCAGTCGAGCACCACGTCGGCAGCGGCCACCAGCGCGTGCAGTCGCGCGTCGCCGACCCGCTCGCCGACGCCGGTCAGCTGCACCTGCGGATTGACGGCCGACAGCGCGGTCAGGCCGGAGACCGCCTTGTTGACGCCGATGCGGTCGGAGGTGTGCAGTATCTGCCGCTGCAAATTGGTCAGGTCGACCGCATCGCCATCGACCAGGGTCAGCCGGCCGATGCCGGCCGATGCCAGGTACATCGATGCGGGTGAACCGAGTCCTCCGGCGCCGATGACCAGCGCCGATGCAGCGCGGATGCGCGCCTGCCCCTCGATACCGATCTCCTGCAGCAGGATGTGGCGCGAATAGCGCAGCAGCTCGTCGTCGTTCATCGTCTGTGGCCGACAGAGGCGAACGGCCGAATCCGGCGTTCATCGCCGGCAGTGTCGCTCACGTGCACTGCGGCGGCGTTACCCCGCTCGCGTCGCCGGCACGGAGGCGACGCTTCAACGGTTCGAGCTGGACGAGGTCGCGACGTTGTCCGGCTTCTTCGCCGTTTCGACCGGCAGGCCCTTGAGATGATTCATCGCCTGCTGCAGCTGAAAGTCCTCCGGCGAGCCGAACTCGTAGCGCCGCGGCGCCGGGCTCTCGGCACGCGACTCGGTCTGCGCGTCGGCCGGCGCTGCGTCGCGGGCGGCCCCGGCGGCCGCCGGGGCGCCCTTCTTCTCCTCGAGGTGACGCGCCAGGTCGGCCTCGCGGATCTGCAGGCCGCCGAAGCCGCCCTGCGCGGTGTCGTCCACCTGCAGGTCGGGCTCGATGCCCTTGGCCTGGATCGAGCGGCCGCTGGGCGTGTAATAGCGCGCGGTGGTGAGCTTGATCGCCGCCGGGCGGTCGCCGTCTGAGCGCAGCGGAATGATCGTCTGCACCGAACCCTTGCCGAAGGACTGCAGACCCATCACGGTCGCCCGCTTGTGGTCCTGCAGCGCGCCGGCAACGATCTCCGAGGCCGACGCGCTGGCGCCGTTGACCAGCACCACCATCGGCACCGATTTCACTTCCTTGGGCAGACGGGCCAGCGCATCGTCGCCGCGACCGCGCTGGTAGTCCTCCGGCGAAGCGACGAAGCGCCGCTTGGCGTCGCTCATCCGGCCGTCCGTGCTGACCACCAGCGCGCCCTTGGGCAGGAACGCCGCCGAGACGCCGATGGCCGAGTGCAGCAGGCCGCCCGGGTCGTTGCGCAGGTCGAGCACCAGCCCCTTCAGCGGGCCGGCCTTGTAGGCCTCGGTCAGACTCTTGGCCAGATCGTCGACGGTGCGCTCCTGGAACTGCGAGATGCGCACGAACGCATAGCCCGGCTCGATCACCTTGCTGCGGACCGACTGCGTGCGGATCACGTCGCGCACCAGCTTGAACTCCAGCGGCTTGGCCTCGCCCTTGCGCGCCACGGTCAGCGTCACCGAGGTGCCCTTCTTGCCGCGCATCAGCTTGACCGCGTCGGAAAGCGGCATGCCGCGGGTCAGCGTGTCGTCGATCTTGATGATCAGGTCGCCGGCCTTGACGCCGGCGCGGAAGGCCGGCGTGTCATCGATCGGCGCCACCACACGGACCGCGCCATCCTCGGGCGCGACTTCGATGCCCAGTCCGCCGAATTCGCCCTGCGTGCTGGTCTGCAGGTCCTTGAACGCGTCGGCGTTCAGGAATGCGGAGTGTGGATCCAGCCCGGTGAGCATGCCGGAGATGGCTTCCTGGATCAGTTTGCGGTCCTCGACCGGCTCGACGTAATGGCTCTTGATCGCGCCGAACACGTCGGTCAGCTGACGGATCTCCTCGAGCGGGATGGGGCCGCGGCTGTCGCGGAACGCATAGGCCGAGATGCCGAGGCTGACCGCGACACCCGCAAAGGCGCCGACGCTGATCAATGCGAAAGTCCGCAAACGTCCGCTCATGAAACCTCCGGAAGCAGGCCGCACATTGGGCATCGGCAAGGCCGGGAAGTTCCGGTCTCAGCGGGCCTGGACCCAGCGCAGCGGGTCGATCGGACGACCCTTGAAACGAAGCTCGAAGTATAGGCCCGCCTCGGCCGCGCCTCCGGTGCTTCCCACGGTGGCAATCGGGTCTCCGGCGCCGACCCGGGCGCCGACATCGCCGAGCAGCGACTCATTGTTGCCGTAGACGGAAAGGAAGCCTTCACCATGATCGATCACGAGCAGGTTGCCGAAACCGCGCAGCCAGTCGGCGAAAACCACCCGACCGGCGGCCACGGCGTGCACGTCGGCGCCCGGGGCGGCGCGGATGAACACGCCCTTCCATGTCGGCGCATCGACCTGCGCCTCGGTCGGTCGCGGACTGCCGAAGCGCGCCACCACCTCGCCGCGCACCGGCAGCACGAGCTTGCCGCGCAGCTGGGCAAAGTCGCTGTCGACCGGCACGTCGACCGCTGCTGCCGGCGCGGCGCCCGTCGAGGGTCGGCCGGCCCGCGCCGTTTCGCGCGGCTGCCGCCGCGCCTGCTCCGCGAGCAGCTTCTCGATCTCGCCAATCAGCGAGGCGAGCCGCTTCTCGTCGCGCTGCAGGCTCTGCAGCGACCGCTGCTGGCCGGCGAGCTGCCTGGCAAGGCGGTCGAGCGTGCGACTGCGCGCGGCCTGCTGCTTGAGCAGTTCGGCCCGGTTGCGCTCCTCGTCCTCGGCGAGCGCCGCCAGCTCGAGCTGCTTGATCTCCGACTGCGCCTGCAGCTCGGCCAGCTCTTCGCCCCGCGCACGCAACTCGCCGAGCGTGCGCGAGCGGCCGCGGGCGAGGTGGTCCAGGTAGATCAGCTCGCGCTGCAACTCGCCGGGACTGGCGCCTTCGAGCAGCCGCTGCAGCGGCGTCTGCCGCGCCAGCACGTATTGGCCGCGCAGGACGAAGCCGAGGCTTTTCTCCTCCTCCAGGCGTCGTGCACCGATGGCACTGCTGCGCGCGGCCAGCGTGTCGATTTCCTGCTGCACCTGCCGCCGCTCCGCGGCCAGTTCGCGCAGCCGCCGGTTGGCTTCGGAGATTGCCGCCTCGGATTCACGCAGCGCATCGGCGGCCTCCGCTCGCGAGGCCTCGGCGCCAGCGACCTGCTGCCTGAGCTGGACCAGTTGCTGCTGCAGGCGGCGCTGCTCGCCCTGTAGCTGCTGCTTCCGCTGCGGGGTCGGCTTTGCCGGCGTGCCGGATTTCGGCGCCGCTGCCGGCTGCGCCTCGGCAGGCGCCTGCACGCAGACGGCCAGCGCCACGGCCAGGAACAGGCAACGCAGCCGCGCCGTCGATGTCGGAATCAAGCGACTACGGCTTGGCCTTGCCTTGCGCCGCCACGGCCGCCATCGCGCGCGCGATCTCCTCGGCATCGCCGAGGTAGTAATTGCGGATCGGCTTCAGGTCCGCATCCAGTTCGTAAACCAGCGGCCGCGCCGTCGGGATATTGAGGCCGACGATGTCCTCGTCCGAGATGCCGTCCAGGTACTTGACCAGTGCACGCAGCGAGTTGCCGTGCGCGGCCACCAGAACGCGGCGTCCGCGCTTGATGGCAGGCGCGATCGAATCGTTCCAGAACGGCAGCACGCGCGCGACCGTGTCCTTCAGGCATTCGGTGGCCGGGATCTCTTCCGGCTTCAGATGGCGGTAGCGTGGGTCGTTGCCCGCCCAGCGCGGATCGTCGGGGGCCAGCGGATCGGGCGCGATCGCATAGGCGCGGCGCCAGATGAGCACCTGCTGCTCGCCGTACTTCGCCGCCGTTTCCGCCTTGTTCAGGCCCTGCAGGCTGCCGTAGTGCCGCTCGTTCAGGCGCCAGGAGTGCACCACCGGCAGCCACATCAGGTCGAGCGCGTCGAGCGCCAGCCACAGCGTGCGGATCGCCCGCTTCAGCACCGACGTGTAGGCGATGTCGAAGCCGTAGCCCTCGCGCTTGAGCAGTTCACCGGCAGCGCGCGCCTCGCGGATGCCCGCCTCGGTCAGGTCGACGTCGGTCCAGCCGGTGAAGCGATTGTCGAGGTTCCACTGGCTCTCGCCATGGCGCAGCAGCACAAGTTTGTACATTTCGGATTCCGGCTGATGGATCGTGGCCTCATTTTATAATCGCGTTCCTTTTGCGCAGGCGGGAGCATCCGTGCAGTTCTTCATCGACAACGCGTTACTGATCGGGGTGGCCTTCTTGAGCGGCGGCATGCTGCTGTGGCCGCTACTGCGCTCGCGCGCAGGCGGTCCGTCGCTGACCACCTTGCAGGCCACCCAACTGATCAACGGCAAGCACGCGCAGGTGGTCGACGTGCGCGACGCCGCCGAGTTCGCGCGCGGCACGCTGCCCAACGCAAAGAACATCCCACTCGCCGAGCTGGGCACGCGCGGGCCGAAGGAACTGAAGAAGGACCGGCCGGTGATCGTGCTGTGCAACGCCGGCAACATCGCCGGCCGGGCTGCGGCGCAGCTGCGCGCCGCGGGACTTGCCGAGGTCTATGTGCTGGCCGGCGGCCTGAGTGCCTGGCGCGAGGCCGGCCTGCCGCTGAAGGCCTGACCACGGCGCTCATTGCACCGCAACCTGAACGAAGAGCGACCATGCCCGCCCCCGTGCTGATGTACCGTACCGAGCACTGTCCGTACTGCCACCGCGCCGAGGCGCTGCTGAAGGCGCGCGGCGTCACCGACATCGAGACCATCCGGATCGACCTCGATCCGGCGCGGCGCGAAGAAATGATCGAACGCACCGGCCGCCGCACCGTGCCGCAGATCTTCATCGGCACCACCCACGTCGGTGGCTTCGACGATCTGTCGGCGCTCGACCGCGAAGGCCGGCTCACCCCCTTGCTCGCTGGCTGAAGCGGGCCCGTTCAATCCAGACAACCAGGAACCACCATGGCAGATAACAACGGCGCCGGCCAGCCGGCCGGCGGCAACGCGCACGGCGCCGCTGCGGGACCGACCTTCCAGTTGCAGCGCTGCTACCTGAAGGACGCATCACTCGAGCTGCCGCATGCGCCGGGTATCTTTCTGGAGCAGCAGTCGCCGAGCATCGACGTGCAGCTCGAGGTCAGCAACAGCTTGGTGATTGAAGGAATCTACGAGGTCGTGGTCCGCGTGACCGCCACCGCCAAGCTGGGCGACAAGGTGCTGTTCCTGGTCGAAGGCAAGCAGGGCGGCATCTTCGAAATCCGCAACGTTCCGAAGGAGCAGTTCGAGCCGATCGTTGGCATCGTCTGCCCGAACATCGTCTATCCGTACCTGCGCGCCAACGTCGCCGATCTGATCAGCCGCACCGGCCTGCCGCCGATCCACCTGGCGGAAATCAACTTCGAGGCGCTGTACCAGCAGCGCCTGGCGCAGCAGCAGGCGCAGGCGGCCGCACCCGCCGCCGCGGTGCCGACGCAGTAACTGCCGCCGCTCGGCTGCCCGCGGCAGCACGGGACCCCCGGTCGTGCACATCACCGTACTGGGTGCAGGCGCCTGGGGCACGGCGCTGGCCGCCGCGCTGGCGCCGCGCCACCCGGTACACCTGTGGGCACGCGACGGCGCAGCGCTGTCCTCGATCGCCGAAACGCGGCGCAACGCGCGCTACCTGCCGGGCATCGAACTGCCGGCGGCACTTCATTGTGCGAGGGAACTGACAGCGGCGGTTGCGCACGCCCGCCACGGCCTGCTGCTGATCGCGACACCGACGGCCGCGCTGCGCGACCTCGCGCGTCAGCTGCACGACATCGCGGCGCTGCCGCCGATCGTCTGGTTGTGCAAGGGGCTTGAGCGCGGCAGTGCGGCGATGGCGCACGAGATCGTGCGTGACGAGCTCGGCGGCCACCCCGCCGGACCGCTTTCCGGGCCAAGCTTTGCGCAGGAAGTGGCGAAGGGGCTGCCCACCGCGCTGACGGTCGCCGGCCACGACTCGTTCTGCGAGCTAGTCACCGGGGCGCTGCACGGGCCGGCGCTGCGCATCTACTCGACGCACGACGTCGTCGGCGTCGAGGTCGGCGGCGCGGTCAAGAACGTGATGGCGATCGCCACCGGCATCTGCGATGCGCTGGCGCTCGGACACAACGCGCGCGCGGCGCTGATCACGCGTGGGCTGGCCGAGATCACCCGCTTCGGCGTGGCGCTCGGCGCCTCAGCGCAGACCTTCATGGGGCTGACCGGCATCGGCGACCTCATCCTCACCTGCACCGGCGAGCTGTCGCGCAACCGGCAGGTCGGCCTGATGCTGGGCCGAGGCCTGCCGCTGAAGGAAGCCCTCGACCGCCTCGGCCACGTTGCCGAAGGGGTTTGGTCGGCGGCGGCAGTGCAGCAGCGCGCCTCCTCGCTCGGCGTGCGGATGCCGATCACCGACGCCGTCTGCGCCGTGCTCGCGGAGAAGGCATCGCCGCGCCAGGCGCTCGATCTGCTGCTCGCCCGCCACCCGAAGCGAGAAGGACCCGAATGACGCCGATACGCGCGGTCTGCGTCTTCTGCGGCTCGCAGCCCGGCGCGAAGCCGGCCTATCTGCAGGCGGCGCGCGAACTCGGCGCGCAGCTGGCCCGCCGCGACTGGAACGTGGTCTACGGCGGCGGACACGTCGGCATGATGGGAGCACTCGCCGACAGCACGCTGGCCGCCGGCGGCAGGGTGATCGGCGTGATTCCCGAACACCTGATGCGGCCCGAGGTGGCGCACCAGGCGCTGACGGAGCTGCTGATCGTCGACTCGATGCACACTCGCAAGCGCATCATGGCCAGTCGGTCCGATGCCTTCATCGTGCTGCCCGGCGGCTACGGCACCTTCGAGGAGATGTTCGAGATGGTGACCTGGCGGCAGCTGCAACTGCACGCCAAGCCGGTCGGCCTCATCAACGTCGACGGTTACTTCGACCACCTGCTGGCGTTCCTGCAGCACGCGTCCGAGCAGGAGTTCATCCGGCCGCAACACCGCGGCCTGTTGAGCGTCGGCGCCAGTACGTCGAGCCTGCTCGAGCAGATGACCCGGCAGGCAGCCGCTGTCGACAGCGTCGCAGGCGATCTCGACCGCAGCTGATCCACGCCTGGCCTCGCGCGCCAGGCGGCGACCATAAGCATCAAACCATCTTGTCTAAGGGGCGCTGCCGCTCCCGCCTAAGCTCGTCGGCACTTCTGCCCGGAGAGCACTCCCATGCGCCTCGAGACCCTCGCCGTGCACGGCGGCTATTCGCCCGAACCGACCACCCGCGCGGTGGCGGTGCCCGTGTACCAGACCACCTCTTACGCCTTCGACTCGGCACAGCACGGCGCCGACCTGTTCGACCTCAAGGTGCAGGGCAACATCTACTCGCGGATCATGAATCCGACCAACGACGTGCTGGAAAAGCGGCTGGCGGCGATGGAAGGCGGCATTGGCGGCCTGGCCGTGGCCAGCGGCATGGCGGCCATCACCGCGGCGATCCAGACCATCGCCGAGGCCGGCGACAACATCGTCGCCGCCAGCCAGTTGTACGGCGGCACCTACAACCTGCTCGCCCACACGCTGCCGCAGCAGGGCGTCGAGACCCGCTTCTTCAGCCTCGACGAGCCGCAGGCCATCGGACAGCTCGCCGATGCGCGGACCAAGGCCGTGTTTGTCGAATCGATCGGCAACCCGTCGGGCCGGATCGCCGGCATCGCGCGGCTGGCGGCGGCAGCGCACTCGGCGGGCGTACCGCTGATCGTCGACAATACGGTGGCCACCCCCTACCTGCTGCGGCCGATCGAGCACGGCGCCGACATCGTCGTGCATTCGCTGACCAAGTACCTCGGCGGCCACGGCACCACTGTCGGCGGACTGATCGTCGACAGCGGCCGCTTTCCGTGGGCGGAACAGCCTGCGCGTTTCCCCCGCCTGAACAGCCCGGATCCGTCCTACCACGGCGTGGTGTACACGGAAGCGCTCGGCCCGGCCGCTTACATTGGCCGTGCGCGGGTGGTGCCGCTGCGCAATACCGGGGCGGCGCTGTCGCCGTTCAACGCGTTCCTGCTGCTGCAGGGAATCGAGACGCTGGCGCTGCGCATGGACCGGATCAACGACAACGCGCTCGACATCGCCCGCTTCCTGCAGAACCAGCCGGCGGTGGCCTGGGTCCGTTACGCCGGCCTGCCGTCGCACCCGGACCACGCGCTGGCGCAGCAACTGCTGCGCGGGCGCGCCTCGGGGGTCCTGTCCTTCGGCGTTCGCGGCGGCCGCGCCGCCGGCGAAAGGTTTCTCGACAGCCTGAAGCTGGTCACCCGGCTGGTGAACATCGGCGATGCGAAGTCGCTGGCCACCCACCCGGCCTCGACCACGCACCGGCAGCTCTCGCCGGCCGAACTCGAGCGCGCCGGCGTCAGCGAGGACATGGTGCGCCTGTCAGTAGGCATCGAGCACATCGAGGACCTGCTGGCCGACATCGGCCAGGCGCTGCGCGCCTCGCAGCTGCGTGCTGCGGCATAAGCGCGAGAGCAGAGTCAGGCGCCGCCGGCAAAGCTCTGCTGTCGCCACGCTTCGAAGACCACTACCGCCACCGCGTTGCTGAGGTTGAGGCTGCGATTGCCGGGTCGCATCGGCAGCCGCAGCTGCTGCTCGGCGGCGAAGCGTTCTCGCATGGCAGCGGACAGTCCGCGCGTCTCGGCGCCGAACACCAGCCAGTCGCCGGGCGCATAGCGCACTTCGGCATAGAGGCGCGCGCCGCGCGTGGTCAGGGCGAACATCCGCGCCGGATCCGGGCGCTCGGCGGCGAGCAGCGCGTCGAAATCGTCGTGCACCGCGATCTGCGCGTACTCGTGGTAGTCGAGCCCGGCCCGGCGCAGCTGCCTGTCGGTGAGGTCGAAGCCGAGCGGCCGGACGAGGTGCAGGCGGGCGCCGCTGTTGGCGGCCAGACGGATGACGTTGCCGGTGTTCGGCGGGATCTCCGGCTCGACGAGCACGATGTTGAACATCGCGGCGGGGACGCTTGCTGGATCGGCCGGCCGCGGCGTTCAGTTGGCGCAGGCGCCGAGCTGGCTCTGCGGGAACTCCGCTTGGATCTCCGCCAGCTGCTGCGCCAGCGCCGCGTCGACGTCGCGGATCTCGAAGCGCGTCGTCTCGGCGGCGGCGCGCTGGGTCGCCTGCACGCCGGCCACACCCCGGCGCACCAGTTCCGCCTGGTGCCGCTGCGCCGCGTCGGGATCGCGGAACGAGCCGAGCACGATCGCGTTCGGCATCGGCGAGTCCTGCCCCATGACGGCCAGATCGCGGACGCCGCGGCCGCGCAGGTCCTGCGCGACGCGGTCGGCCTCGGCGCGCGTCGCCAGCGGGGGCAGGTAGACGATGAACCAGCCCGGCGCGCTGATGCGCCGCGCCCGCAGCCGGTCACCGAGAGCCAGCGCGGCCAGCCTCGACTGGATGCGCGCGAGGCTCGCCTCGTCGAAGTCGCCGAATTCGAAGCAGGCGAGCCTGGCATTGCCTTCGCCTGCGGCCCGGGTCGCGCTGCGCAGCGCGGCCAGCTGGTCCGGCGCCAGGACGCGGATCTTCTCGACGGCGATCTGCCGGGCAACCCGCTCCGGCTCCCGGCCGGCCTCGACAGCGGGTCCGAACAGGCCCTGCTGCCATGCCAACAGGACGACGTTGGCGAGCAGCAGCAGGAGAAACACCGCTCTCATTGCGCGGCGCCGACGGTGCCGGCAGCAAGGGCCAGCGCCGCCGTCAGTTCGCAGGCTCGCAGGTAGACGCCGCGCAGGACCAGGTTCTCCTCTCGCACCACGGACGGCAGCGAGGTGCCGACGCCGACGTAGGGCGCCAGCTGCGCCGCGTGACCGCCGGTGAGGACGACCAGCGGCGTGCCGTGCTCGACGCGGAAGTTGCGCACGAAACGCTCGATGAGCCCGAGCTGGCTGCCGAGCACGCCCGAGGCGATCGCGTCATCGGTGTTGTCGGGATAGGTGACCATCTGCCCGCGCGAAACCGGCAGCCTCGCCGTGCCCTTGGCCAGCGCTTCGTACATCAGGCGAACCCCGGGGGCGATGGCGCCGCCGACAAACGAGCCGTCGATCGTCACGCCGTCGACGGTGGTGGCCGTGCCGGCCGTCACGACGACGAGCGAGCGATCAGGATGCGCCGCCCGCGCCGCGATCAGCGAGTGCCAGCGGTCCACGCCCAGTTGCGTGCAGTCGCGGTAGCCGTTGCGCAGGACGACGCCGCCGTGCTCGTAGCGCGGCTGCGACTCGAACCAGCGCACGGGCAGCGCGAAGGCTTGCAGCACCGCCTGCTCGATGGCACGCATCAGCGACGGCGAGGCCACGGCGCAGCCGTACGCAGCCTGCACCGGGATGCCGGCGCGCTCGCGCCATTCGCGCACCAGCGACGCGGTCAGCTCGTCCGGCGGCGCATTGCGCCGGGTCCCGTGCGCCGGCCCGACCTGACCGTCGAGCGTCATCAGCACCCATTTGAGCGCCGAGTTGCCGGCGTCGAGCAGCAGCCAATGCGCAGCGGCGCTCATCCGGCCGCCCGCAGCGAAAGCTCGCCGCTGCTGCACACGCGCAGGCCCTGCCCGGTATCGAGCAGCAGCCTTCCCTCGCCGTCGACACCGAGTGCGCGCCCGCTGGCCACGCGCGTGCCGAGCTCGAGCAGGTCGACCGGCGCGTCGCGATGGGCGAACAGCGCCATGAACCGCGGCTGCAGCGGGACGAAGCCCTGCTCGTCGTACAGTTGCAGGGCGTCGAGGACGGCGGTGGCGATGCCGCCGATCAGCGACTCGCGGCTGGCGAGCGGCGCCATCGCGTGGTCGAGGGCCGCGGCCGGCTGTCCGATCGAGTCACGGGTCGCCGCGTCCAGATGCAGGTTGATGCCGATGCCGACGACCAGCGTGCGACGGCCCTGATCGTCGGCCGCCAGTTCACACAGCACGCCGCCGAGCTTGCGCCCCTCGAACATCAGGTCGTTGGGCCATTTGAGCGAAACGGACGCACCGGCGGCGCGCAGCCGCTCGGCGGCGCCAACGCCGCAGGCCAGCGTGGCTGCGGCGAGGCGTGCGCCGTCTGCCTTCATCGACACGGCCAGCGAGAAGAGCAGGGCGTTGCCGGCGCCCGCGAACCAGCGCCGACCGTGGCGGCCGCGGCCCGCCGTCTGTCGCAGCGCAGCGCGCAGCAGTGGCCGCGCCGGCTGCGTCCGCCGGGCCCGCTGCAGAAGGTCGGTGTTCGTCGAGCCTGTTTCCTGGACCACCTCGACGTCGAACTGTGGCGCCGCCGTCGCGATCAGTTCCCGGTTCAGCGGCGAGACGGGCGCCCGGCCGCGGTCGACGGCCCGCATGTTCGAGTCAGCGATGCAGGACAAAGCGGATCACCGGTTATAAAACGGGGGCGGACCTCTATCGCTGGCCAGGATCGATCACGATTTCCGGCGTGCGGGACCGCGGGCAGCGAAAATTTACCATCGTCGCCACCTTTGCCTTGCCTGTTGCAGGCTCGGCTCACCACAATCCGAGCAACCGTGATGTCGCCCGCACCCATCGCCCCGCGGCCGGCCGGCCAGCGCGCCGGCCTGCCGGTGACGCGGCGCGGCTCGCCACTGGCACGCACGTCGCTCGCTGTGTACGTGGTGCTGCTGATCTACGGCAGCCTGTCACCGTGGACCGGCTGGCGCGCGCTCGGCGTGAACCCGTTCGCATTTCTCGGCGCGCCGTGGCCAGCCTACGTGACCGGCTTCGATCTTGCCCTGAACGTGCTCGCCTATGTGCCGCTGGGGCTGCTGATGGCGCTGACGCTGCATCCGCGTCCGCGTGGCCTGCCGGCGATCCTAGTCGCCACGGCGCTCGCTGCCTGCGTTTCCGTCCTCATCGAAGCCTTGCAGAATTACCTGCCCGCGCGCATCGCGTCGAACCTGGACGTGCTGACCAACGTCGGCGGCGCGGCCTTGGGTGCGTTGGCAGGAACCGCCCTCGCGCCGGCGCTGATCGACGACAGGCGGCTGCAGCAGGCGCGACGGCTTTGGTTACGCCCGCATTCCGCGGCCCTGCTGCTGCTGGCCGCGCTGTGGCCGCTGGCGCAGATCCACCCCGGGCCGATGCTGTTCGGCAACGGCGAACTGGACCGCGATCTCATCTCGACCGTGCTAGGCATGTTCGATCGCACGCTGCCGGTGTTCGACGCCAGCCAGTTCGCCGCGGCAGAGGTGCTGGTCACTGCCTGCGGAATGCTCGCCGCCGGCGCGGCGCTGACCGCCGCGATGAAGCAGCGCGCACCCCGCCTGCGCATGCTGCTGATGATGCTCGGTGCCGCGCTGGCGACCAAGGCAATCACCTACGGCCACGAATTCGGGCCCGAACGCGCGTTCGCCTGGCTCACGCCCGGCGCGGTCGCCGGGCTGGCCGTTGGCTGGCTGGCTGTGACCGCAGCCGCAGCCACGGTTTCGGCACGGGCCGCGGCGGCACTGGCTGCGGCGGCACTTCTGCTGCTGGTCGTCGCCGTCAATGTCGTGCCACCCAATCCGTATCACGCGCAATGGCTCGCCGCCTGGCAGCCCGGCCGGCTGCGCGACGTCGCGGCGGCCTCCGACTGGCTCGCGCAGGCCTGGCCTTACGCGCTGCTGGCGGTGCTGCTGTGGTCGCTGAGGCAGCGGCGCCCGACCCTTCGTCCGTCGCAGGGTCAATGAGCGCTGCGCCAGCGGCCGCTTCGTAGAATCGGCCTTTCGCGAGAATCGCCCATGAGCTACTACCAACGACACGTCTTCTTCTGCCTGAACCGGCGCGACGACGGCCGTGCCTGCTGCGCGGCGCACGACGCAGAGCGCCTGCAGGGCCACGCGAAGGCCCGCGTCAAGGCGCTTGGCCTGAGCGGCAAGGGCATGGTCCGCATCAACAAGGCCGGCTGCCTGGACCGCTGCGACGAGGGACCTTGCCTGGTCGTCTACCCGGAAGCGGTCTGGTACACCTACGTCGACGAACACGACATCGACGAGATCATCGACCGTCACCTCGTCGGCGGCGAGCCGGTCGAACGGCTGCGCCTGCCGGACAGCGCTTGAGCCAGCCAGGCGTTTCGGAGTCCATGGGCGGGCAGAGCGAAAGCGCTTGATGACCGCCCGCCTGCACATCCGCAGCGAACGGCGGCTGATCGACGGCCCGGTCGGCCGCATCGAGCTTGCCGTCGATGCGCCCGAAGGTGCGCCGGCCGGGCTCGCCTTCATCGGCCATCCGCATCCGCTCTATGGCGGCACACTGGAGAACAAGGTGGCGGCGACGCTTGCCCGTGCGTTCACCAGCATGGGCTGGCTGGCGGTGCGTCCGAACTTCCGCGGTGTCGGCGCCAGCGAAGGCGAGCACGACCACGGTCGCGGCGAGACCGACGACTTCCTCCACGTGATCGGCTCGGCGCCGCAGTGGCTGGGACGCGACGTCGAAGGGCTGCCGCGTGCACTGGCCGGTTTCTCCTTCGGCAGTTTCGTGGCTGCGCAGGCAGCGGCACGCCTGGCACCGCCGGCGTCGCACCTGATCCTGGTCGGATCGGCAGCGGGAAAGTGGCCGATGCCCGCCGTGGCCGCCGAGACGCTGGTGATCCACGGCGAATTCGACGAGACCGTTCCGCTGGCGCAGGTCTTCGAGTGGGCGCGGCCACAGGACCTGCCGGTGGTGGTCATGCCGGGCGCCGACCACTTCTTCCATCGCCGGCTGTCGACGCTGAAAAGGCTGGTCTGCGAGCACGTGCTGGCGCGCGGCGCCCATCCCTGACGCGTGCTGGCGCTGGCTGCTGAGCCGCAAGGATTCATCCGTTCACCGGGGCTGCCAGGCGGCGTTTTTCTGCGAGCATTGGCGCCTCGACTGGTAACGATCGCGATGACTGACCTGCGCGTGTTCGGCAAGACGCCCAAGGGCGCGGCAGAGCTTGCCGCGCGCAGCGGCGCGCTTTCGCTCGCCCAGCGCCGGCTGCTGATCCTGATCGACGGCGTGCGCGACGTCGATCAGCTGGCGGCGATCGTGCCCTCCGGGATCGAGGAGTCGCTGGGCGTGCTCGAGCAGGGCGAATTCATTGCGCTGGTCGGCAGCACCGCCGGCGGCACCAACACCGTGCAGGGCGCTTCCACCACGATCCCGGAAGCGGAGATGACCACCGTGCAGGAGGCCAAAACGCGCGCGGTGCGGGCGATCAACGACCTGCTCGGCCCGGCGGCCGACCGGCTCGCGATGGCCATCGAAGCAGCGAAAAGCGGCGACGAACTGCGCCCGCTGATCCGCGAGGCGGAGCGCCTGGTCGCCATGGCCCACGGCGCCGCTGCCGCTCAGGCATTCATCGACGCCATCCGGCGCCGCTGAGGCGGCTCGCCCAGCGCCGCTACCATAGCGGCATTTGCCGCCGCGCCCTGCCGCGCCCTGCCGCGGCCGGCGACGAGCACGACGAGGACAACGATGGACTGGCCGCATTCGACCTGCTATCTGAACGGCGAATGGCTGCCGCTCGCCGAAGCGAAGATCTCGGTGCTCGACCGCGGCTTCATCTTCGGCGACGGCATCTACGAAGTGGTGCCGGTGTACTACCGCAAGCCGTTCCGCCTCGAAAATCACCTGGCCCGCTTCGAGCGCAGCACGCGCGAGATCGGCCTGGCCAATCCGTTCGACCGCGCCGGCTGGTGCTCGCTCATCGAGCGGCTGGTCGCCACCTGCGACAGCGACAATCAGTTCATCTACTGGCAGGTGACGCGCGGCGTGGCCAAGCGCGACTTCTCGTTTCCCGCCAACACGCCGCCGACCGCGTTCGCCATGACCACGCCGTTCGCGCGGCCGACGCAGGCGCAGCGCGAACAGGGACTGCGCGCGGTCACCCGCGCCGACGAGCGCTGGCTGCGCTGCGACATCAAGTCGGTGTCGCTGCTCGGCGCGGTGCTGGCGCGGCAGTTCGCCACCGAAAACGGCGCCGACGAGGCAGTGCAGTTCCGCGACGGCTGGCTCACCGAAGGCTCGTCGAGCAACATGTGGGTGGTGCGCGGCGGCATCGTGATCGCGCCGCCGCGCGACCGGTTGATCCTCGAGGGAATCCGCTACGGCTTTGTCGGCGAACTGTGTGAGCGCATCGGCGTGCCGTTCGAGGTGCGGCGGCTGCGCCGGGACGAAGTGGAAAGTTGCGACGAACTGATGCTGACCTCGGCCACGCGCGAGATCCTGCCGATCGTCACCCTCGACGGCAAACCGGTCGGCAGCGGCCGGCCCGGGCCGCTGTACGCGAAGCTGCGCGCCGCCTACGACGAGGCGATCGAGGCACTGCGCCAGTGATGACCAGTCCCGACGGCGAGTCGCCGCTCACCTTTCCGACGCCGTTTCCCATCAAGGTGATGGGGCGCCGCGTCGATCACTTCGCGCAGGCGATCGTCGAGGTGGTGAAGGCGCACGCGCCCGACTTCGATGCCGCCACGCTGGAGCTGCGCGCCTCGCGCGAGGGCAACTACCTGTCGGTGACGGCGACCATCAACGCCACCTCGCGCGAGCAGCTCGACAACCTGTATCGCGCGCTGACGAGCCACCCGCTGGTCAAGGTGGTGCTATAGGCGGGAACACGGTGCTGACTGCGGGGCCTGTCGTACGCGACCTCGGCCGCGTCGAATACCTGCCAACCTGGCAGGCCATGCGCGAATTCACCGCCGCGCGCACGGCCGACACGGTCGACGAACTGTGGATCGTCGAGCATCCGCCGGTGTTCACGCTCGGCCAGGGTGGCCGCCGCGAGCACCTGCTCGATCCCGGCGACATCCCGGTCGTGGCCACCGACCGCGGTGGCCAGGTGACCTATCACGGCCCCGGCCAGGTGGTCGTCTACACGCTGATCGACCTGCGCCGGCTCGGCATCTTCGTCAAGGAACTCGTCTACCGGATCGAGCAGTCGGTGATCCAGACTCTCGAGGAATCGGACGTGGCCGCGCAGCGCGTGCGCGGCGCCCCGGGCGTGTATGTGCGCGACCCGACCTCGCGTGCCGGCGGCGAACTGGCCGGCTTCGCCAAGATCGCCGCCCTCGGCATCAAGGTAAGCCGCGGCTGCAGTTACCACGGCGTGGCGCTGAACGTGGCGATGGTCCTGGCGCCCTTTTCCCGCATCGACCCCTGCGGCTATGCGGGTCTGCCGACGGTCGACTTGTCTACACTCGGCGTCTCGATCACCTGGCGCGCGGCGGCCGACCGCCTCGTCGCCCGCCTGCAGCAGCACTTCACTGCATGAGCGCGCCGGGCCGCCCCAAGCGCGAATTCTTCGAGCGCAGCGATAAGGTAGCCCGATGAGCAACGAAGCCCCGCCGGGCGCACCGCCAAAGGACCCCTTCGCCAAGAAGAAGGGCGAGGCGAAGACGGCGCCGGTAGTCAGGAAGTTCCCGCTGAAGTTCGTCGCCGACACCGTGCCGGCGCGCAAGCCTGAGTGGATCCGTGTCCGCGCCGGCTCGCCGACGACGCGCTTCTACGAGATCAAGAACATCCTGCGCGAGCACCGGCTGCACACCGTGTGCGAGGAAGCCTCGTGCCCGAACATCGGCGAGTGCTTCGGCAAGGGCACGGCCACCTTCATGATCATGGGCGACAAGTGCACGCGCCGCTGCCCCTTCTGCGACGTCGGCCACGGCCGCCCCGATCCGCTCGATGCCGACGAACCGCTGAACCTGGCGCGCACCATTGCCGCACTGAAGCTTCGCTATGTCGTCATCACCTCGGTCGACCGCGACGACCTGAAGGACGGCGGCGCGCAGCACTTCGTCGACTGCATCCGCGCGGTGCGCGACCTGTCGCCCGCCACCCGCATCGAGATCCTGGTGCCCGATTTCCGCGGCCGGCTCGACCGTGCACTGGCCATCCTCGAGGCGGCGCCGCCGGACGTGATGAACCACAACCTCGAGACGGTGCCGCGCCTTTATCGCGAGTCGCGGCCGGGCTCCGACTACTCGCACTCGCTGTCGCTGCTGCAGCAATTCAAGCGCCGCGTGCCCGGCGTGCCGACCAAGAGCGGGCTGATGGTCGGCCTGGGCGAGACCGACGAGGAAATCGTGCAGGTGATGCGCGACCTGCGCGCGCACAACGTGGACATGATCACCATCGGCCAGTACCTGGCGCCGAGCAACCACCACCTGCCGGTGCGGCGCTACGTGACGCCCGAGACCTTCGCCATGTTCGAGCGCGAGGCAAAGTCGATGGGCTTCAGCCATGCCGCCGTCGGCCCGCTCGTGCGCAGTTCGTACCACGCCGATGCGCAGGCGCATGCCGCGGGCGTCGTCTAGTGGCAGCCGATGCCTGCGGTGCCCAACTCGCTGGCCGGCGCGGTCACCGTCATCGCACTGGTCGGCGGCGGAATCTTTCTCTACCCGTGGCTGCTGGCGCGCCGCGGCGGTGCGATTGCGGTGGCCGCGATCACCGCGGCGCTGGCGGCGCTGTTCTTCTACTTCGACCGCGGCAGCGGAAACGCCACCGCCTCGGCAGCTTTCGCGCTCCTGTGGGCGGCAGCGCCGGCAGCGGTGGGAGTGATCGTCTTCCGCCTGCAGCGCCGCTGAGCTGACAGCGACCGCGGCCGGCTGTCGGACCGGCCGGCCTCAGACGCGCCGCTGAACGCGGGCGAGCGAGAGCGCCAAGGCAGCCGTCGAAGTGCGTACGCAGACGGCGCGCCGCGCTGGACCGCCGCCCTGGTCCGGCTGTGATCGACGATCCGTTGACCAAAGAGCAGCTTCGTTTTCGCTGCGCGTGGCACTCTGTCGATGGATCAACTGACGGAGACGAATGAACGGGTTTGTCGAGAGTCGTTCCCGTGTCTCCCCGGCCGCATCCTCCGCAAGACGCTTCAGGAGGGAGAAAATGAAACGATTGCAGCCTTGTGCGCAACGCCGTGCTGCACTCGCCATCCTCGCCATGGCCGCCGCAGCGCCGGGACTGTTCTGGCGCGAAGCGCACGCCCAGCTTGCCGCGCTCACCGACAGCGACGCCACCGCCGGGCTGAAGGGCGCTCTCGAGACGGGCGCAACGACCGCCGTGCAACTGCTCGGCCGCCAGGACGGCTTCTGGGGCAGCGACAAGCTGCGCATCCCGCTGCCTGACTGGCTGCGGCGCTCGGAGAAGGCGCTGAAGTTCGCCGGTTTCGGCAAGGACATCGATGCGCTGAAACTCGGCGTCAACCGCGCCGCCGAACAGGCCGTGCCGCAGGCCCAGGAGTTGCTGGTCAATGCAGTGAAGTCGATGAGCGTGACTGATGCCAAGGCAATCCTGACCGGTGGCGATGACTCGGTGACGAAGTTCTTCGCCAGCAAGACGCGGGCGCCGCTGACCGAACGCTTCCTGCCTATCGTCAGGCAGACGACCGAGAAGATCGGCCTGGCCCAGCAGTACAACGGCCTGGCCGACCAGGCCGGCAAGCTGGGTCTGGGCGGCAGTGGCGTGGTGCGCATCGAGAACCACGTCACCGACAAGGCGCTCGACGGCCTGTACTTCATGATCGGCGAGGAAGAACGCAAGATCCGCAGCAACCCGGTCGGGGCGAGCAGCGCGATCGTGCGCAAGGTCTTCGGCGCACTGAAGTAGCGCGCGGCGGCGAGCTACAGCAGGCTTCGCTGGACGCCGGCGACCTGATTGGCGCGCGGAGCCGGTTCCTGCCCGCCGAGAGTGCCGGCATCCTCGCGCAGTTGCGGCGGCAGCGGCGCATCGAGGGCGGCGCAGATGGTGCGCAGGCAGCTGGCCGCCTTCCAGTGGGTCTCGCCGTCGACGAACGCCACCGCCGCGCAGGCCTTGATCAGCCGCGGCTTCACGAGCGGGGCCAGCTGGTTCAGACGATCGAGGGCGCGAGCGACCGCATCGAGGTCGATGGCCTCGGTCGGCACGCGCGACGGCTCGATCCCGCTGAGCAGCAGCACGCCCGCGTTGTAGGCATGCTCCGGGCGCTCGGGCAGCCGCACGCTGGCCAGCAGCGACATCACCAGCCCCACCTCCGCCTGCAGGGGCGTCAGGCTCGTGAAGCGGACCGGCACCGGCCGGTTGGCGTCGCGGCCGATGCGTCGTCTGAGCACCGTGAAGAGCAGGAACTCGTGCAGCGTCACTCGCCCATCGGCGCGGATCAGCCCATGCACGAGCAGCAGCAACCGCTCGCGCATCGAAGCGGCAAGCTTCAGCAGCGTCGGCCCGGCGCGGTCGAGCAGCGGCAGGCGCAGCCCCGGCGGCAGTCGCTGGATCGACTCGTGGAAGGCATCGACCTGCTGCGCCGCCTCGATGCCGAATGCCTCGGCCACCAGCTGCCGTTGCTGGCCCGAAAAAGGCTTGTCCTTCTCGATCAGCATCGCCAGCACGACGAGCTGCACCTGCGCGCTGTCGACCAGCGCCGCCTCCAACTGCGCCTCACCCGGCAGGCGCAGCACGGCCTGTGCGAGTTCGTGACCGTCGACGCTCGCCGCGCCGATCGACTGCGCCAGCCACTCGCCGCGCTGCGGCTCGGCCACCAGCGCCGACAGCGGGCTGACGGCCGCCGCTGCTTCGGCGCCACCCGCAGGCGGCTTCACCGCACCGGTCGCGGCAAGCGCTTCGGCGAGCGGCAACTCGGTGGCCGGCAGCATCGGCAGCTCCCGCCCATAGATGCGCCGGATGCGCGCCGCCAGCGGCGGATGCGTGGCGAACAGACCGGAGACGAAGCTCGGCTTGGCGGCGCCGAGGAACAGATGCGACAGCGTTTCCGCGTGCGGATGCCCGATACGACTGCCGGGCTCGCCGGGCAGCGTCAGGCCGCCGATCTTGCGCAGCGCGCCGCCGATGCCGTCCGGATTGCGGGTGAACTGCACGCTGCTCGCGTCGGCCAGATACTCGCGCTGGCGCGACACCGCGGCCTTGATCAGGCGGCCGAAGAAGACGCCGACATAGCCGAGGATCCATAGCGCGACGCCGGCAATGACCAGCGCCGCCAGTCCGCCGCGGCTGTCGCGGCTGCCGCGTCCGATCTCCAGCATGAAGCGACCGAACATCGACAGCATCAGCAGCCCGAACAGCACGCCGATCAGGCGGATATTGAGGCGCATGTCGCCGTTCAGGATGTGGCTGAACTCGTGCGCGATCACGCCCTGCAGTTCGTCGCGGGTCAGCCTCGTCAGCGTCCCGCGCGTGACTGCAATCACCGCGTCGTGCAGTGAGTGGCCGGCAGCGAAGGCGTTGATCGACATCTCCTTGTCCATCACGTACACACGCGGCACCGGCGTGCCGGAAGCGAGCGCCATCTCTTCGACCACGTTGACCAGCCGGCGCTCGGCCAGGTCCCGCGTCGACGAATCGACGCGCCGCGCGCCGATCATCTGCGCCACCGCCTCGCCGCCGCTGGCCAGCCGCGCCGTCTCCCACCAGGTGCCCGCGCCGATCATCAGCAGCGTCACCAGCGTGTTGGTCAGGTAGAAGCCGCGCGGCAGCGGCGGCGGGAAGAAGCCGAGATAGACGAAGGTGGCAGTGAGGTTGACCGCGATCACGATTGCGATCACCGCCAGCGCGAACAGCACCACCAGGCGCCGGCTCATCCGGCGCGCGGCTTCCTGGTGTTCGAAGAAGTTCATCGCGGCGGGTCAGGCGGCCGCGGTGAGGCTCAGAACTGCACCTTGACCGGCTTCTTCTCGTCGGCGCTTTCGGTGGCCGCCAGCAGTTCGGCCTGCCTGAACGAGAACAGGCCGGCGATGATGTTGCTCGGAAACTGCTCGACCACCGTGTTGTAGCTCATCACCGAGTCGTTGAACGCCTGCCGCGCAAAGGCGATCTTGTTCTCGGTGCTGGTCAGTTCTTCCGACAACTGCATCATGGTCTGGTTGGCCTTCAGGTCCGGGTAGGCCTCGGCCAGCGCAAACAGCTTGCCCAGTGCGCCGGACAGCAGGCCCTCGGCCGCCACCAGTTGCTTCATCGCCGCCGGATCGGCCGGGTTGGCGGCGGCGACCGTGTTGGCGGCCACCGCGCCGGCGCGCGCCTTGATCACCGCCTCGAGCGTCTCGCGCTCGTGCTTCATGTAGGCCCTGGCGGTATCGACCAGGTTGGGGATCAGGTCGTAGCGGCGCTTCAGCTGCACGTCGATCTGCGCGAACGCGTTCTTGAACACGTTGCGCAGGCTCACCAGCCGGTTGTAGGCGCCGATGACCCAGAACACGACCACTGCGATCAATCCAAGAAAGATGATCCAGCCCATGCTGTCCTCTCCTAGTGGTGCGCCCGGGTCGCGAACCGCGGCCGTCGGCGTCGCGGCGGACTATAAGAGAAACGCGTCGCAGCGCAATGAATTTCCGCTGGGTGTCGGCGACGCCGGCGGACTGCCGCCGGAGCGACGCCCTACTTGGCGGGTGCCGCTTCGGCGGGCTTGGCTGCCTCTGCCGCCGCCTCCTTCTCGGACAGGTAGTCGAAGATCTTGACCACCCGTTGGACCCCCGAGACGCGGCTGGCGACGCGCGCGGCGGCGTCACCCTCGCTTTGCGTGACACGTCCCATCAGGTAGACGACGGCACGCTCTGAGACGACCTTGATCGCGCTGCTCGGCACGTCACTGGCCTGCAGCATCGCGGCCAGCACTTTGGAGGTCAGCGCCGTGTCGAAGTTGCGGTTGCTCATCGTCGACAGGCTGCCGACATGCAGCTCGTTGACCACCGCCCGGACGTTCTCCGACTTCTGCGCAATGGCCTGTGCGTCGAGCTTCGCCTGCTCGGTGGTCACTTCGCCAGTCAGCAGAACCCGCTGGTTGTAGCTGGTGACATTGATGTGGGCGCGGTCGCTCGGGAAGGCATCGCCCAGCGCCTTGACGAGCCGCAGCTCGATCGCCTGGTCCTCGACCTGAATCCCCGACGAGCGACGGTCGGTGACGACCATGGCACCGCCGGCGAGGGCGCCACCGACGAGCAGCGGCGCGCAGCCGGCAGAAGAAAGTGCGGCAGCGGCCGCCAGGGCGGCCAGCATCGCGCGCCGGGTGTTCATCATCATCAGTTCTCCCAGGTTCAGGTCAGTCGGCAGCAAATGCATCGCGGATCCACTCGCGGATGCCGTCGCCGTCGGCAGTGATCACGTCGAATCGGCAAGGGGGCACGCTGGCGCCGTAATGCTGCAGCAGGAAATGCTGTGCAGCGCGCACCAGCCTGCGGCGCTTGAAGACATCGACGCTGCCGTCGGCGCCGCCGAAGCTGTCGCTGCGGCGCATGCGCACCTCGACGAACACCAGCGTGCCGCGGTCATCGGCAACGATGTCGATCTCGCCCTCGCGGAAGCGGACGTTGCGGCCGAGGATACGACAACCCGCGGCCTCGAGCTTGGCGCAGGCCTCGGCTTCGGCCGCGTCGCCGGCGCGCTGGCGCGGCGTACGCACCGCCGGGCGCGCGTGTTTGCGCCGGCGCAGAAGACTCATCGAAGCACATCCCTTCGTTCGGCCTTGCCGTCAACGAAGACTGCGATCGTCGGCAAACGCTCAACGCGGCCCGCGAGCGCGGGATCGACGCGCAACCGCCCCGTCACGCCGTCGAGTTCGAAGCGCTGGCTTCCCTTGATCCACTCGGCCGCGATGCGGTACGCATCGATACCGAGTGCATACAGCCGTTCCAGTTCGGCGCTGTACGGCGTCGCTGCACGCGGATAGACCATCACCGCCGGGTGGTCCGGTTCGACCAGCCAGGGCATGTCGACGAAGGCGATGCCCTCCAGCTCCTGCGCCAGCCCGAGCTTCGACTGCTCGAGCAGGTGAATTCTCGATGTGGCCACGACGATCGTCTCCGGCGGCAGCCACGGCCGCACCGCCGCCGCCTCGCCGGCATCAAGCGCCAGCAGGATCGCCCGCCACGGCTGCGCCGCCAGGCGCTTGGACAGATCGGCCAGGCGCTGCTGCCTGATCGAAAGCTCGAAGGTCTCGGCCCGCCGCCCGTACTCGCGCGCGGCGGCGACGAACGCAGCGCCGGCACGGCGTTCGAGACTGCCACTGCCGATGACGACCGCGAATGGCACCGACTCGCCGGACACGCCGACGGCCAGGGGACCACGCACCAGCGCTCGCACGATGCCATGCGCCTCGTCCTCGACGCGCAGGCCCAGCGCCAGCATCGACGACGGCAGCGGCGCGGCGCCCGCCGGCGTGTTCAGCGCCAGCACCGGCAGCCGCGCACCGCCGGCGCGCCCCAGCGCATCGACCGCGTCGCGCGAAAGCGGACCGACGACCATCCGCACGCCACGCCCGGCCGCTGCCTCGATTGCCGCCGCGACCGCCGCCGGTGTCTCGTCGGTCTCGCTGACTTCGATCGCCATCGGCGCCCCGGCGGCGGCATGCGCGGCGAAGAAGCCCGATCGCACCGCTTCGGCCGCGCGGGCGAACGGCGTCGTCGCGCCGGGCAGCAGCAGCACGATCGCCGGCAGCGTTTCCGCCGGCTGGTTTGCGGTCTGCTGGGCGGCCGCCGACAATGCCGTGGCCAGCAGCCCGAGCAACAGCAGCACGCCCCGCATGAATCGCCCCGAAATCGAAGCCGATCCGCTGCTCGTCGCCAGCGGCGCCGCGGAGCAGGACCTGCCGGCGCAATCGCTGTACGTGGTGGCCACGCCGATTGGCAATGCGGCCGACATCACGCTGCGCGCCCTGTGGGTGCTGTCGAGGGTCGATGCCATCGCCGCCGAGGATACCCGCACCACCGGCGCCCTCCTGCGGCGCTACGGCATCGACACGCCGCTGCTTGCCGTGCACGAGCACAACGAGCGGGAGATGGCCGCCTCCATCGCCGAGCGCATGCGTGCCGGTGGCCGCATCGCGCTGGTGACCGATGCCGGCACGCCGGCGATCTCCGATCCCGGCGCGCGACTGGTACGCGCGGTGCAGGAAGCCGGGCTGCGCGTGGTCCCGGTACCGGGCGCCAGTTCACTGACGGCGGCGGCAAGCACGGCCGGACTGCGTGGCAGCCTGCTGACGTTCGCCGGCTTCCTGCCGGCGGGCGCCCGCGAGCGGCAGCGCCTGCTGCGCGAACTGGCAGCGCGCGGCGAGGCCTTCGTGCTGTTCGAAGCGCCGCATCGCGTCGCCGCGACCGCCGCCGAGCTGGCCGATGTGCTCGAGCGCGAGCGGCGCGTCGTCATCGCGCGCGAACTGACCAAGAAATTCGAGACGCTGCTGGCGTGCAAGGCGGGAGAACTGCGCCAGGCCATCGGCGCCGAGCCGCGCGGCGAGTATGTACTGCTCGTCGATGCCAGTGATGCGGCTGCCGCCGACATCGACGCCGTCACGCGCCGCTGGCTGGCGGCGCTCGCCGAAGTGCTGCCCGCCTCGCGCGCGGCGGCGCTCGCTGCCAAGGTCAGCGGCGCGCCGCGCGAGCAGTTGTACGCGCTGCTGGCGAAGGACTGAGGATCAGGCGACCGGCCGGCGCAGCCGCGCCTATGACGGCGGCCGGCCGGCGCCATTGACCGGCGCGCTGCGCGCGCCAGGCGCTTCCCACCAGTGGCGCGCCTGCAGGTTAGTCCAGGGCAGCGCCACCAGCAGACGATCGAGCCCGGCCGCCACCTCGGCGGCAGATGCCGGACGCTGTTCCGTTGACTTCTCCAGGCAACGCGCAATGAGCTCGTCGAGCTCGGCCGGAACCGCTTCGGCCGTCGCCGACGACACCCGTGGCGCCGGCGTGTGCACCACCCGGTAGGCCAGCGCCAGGTCGGAGTCGCCCTCGAAAGGAGCCTTCCCGGTGAGCAGGAAGAACCCCACCGCGCCAAGCGCGTAAAGGTCGGACCGCGTGTCGGCACTGTCCGGCTGCTCGATGCGTTCGGGCGCCATGTAGGCGGGCGTGCCGAGCACGCGCAGGGCGCGCGTCAGGTCGCGCGTGTGCGGTGAGCGCGTGTCCTTGACCAGCCCGAAGTCGAGCACCTTGACCACGTCGTCCTCGCCGCCTCGCCGGCACAGCATCACGTTGGCCGGCTTGATGTCGCGGTGGACAAGGCCGCGCGCATGCGCCTCGGAAAGCGAGCCGGCGATGCCGCGCAGCGCATGGGCCGCGCGCGCCGGCGGCAGCGGCCCGTGCTGCTCGACGATCTGCTGCAGGGTCAGGCCGTCGAGGAACTCCATCGCGCAGAACGGCTGTCCGTCCGGCGTGCGGCCGTAGTCGAAGATCTCGACCGTGTTCGGGTGCATCAGCTGGCTGGCCAGCCGGACCTCGCGGTCGAAGCGGGCCAGCATCTCGTCGCTGGTCATCGCCA
>Ga0209450_10000254_pt1 | contig 28846 bp, 25 predicted proteins | sample FrelakmetLWP11LW_FD_187149 | JGI IMG/M metagenome (GOLD analysis project Ga0209450, IMG submission 187149) | Freshwater lake sediment microbial communities from the University of Notre Dame, USA, for methane emissions studies - LWP11 LW (SPAdes)... | ecosystem: Environmental > Aquatic >...
CGTTGTGAGTATGCATCTCGTTACTGCTCCCGGGCGGAATTCTGCAAATCCCGGCCCCAAAAGTTTTGTTTTCCTCAGATCCAAAATAGACATAAACCTCTCTTTCAGGGTAAATAAACTGCCCTCTCGGAGTCTCATTCTTTCTGCCAATAATAACATTTGCCATAATGTTTTTGTTTATGATTATTTACCGAGGATCGTAATAATAATTACACCGGCAACCATGATGATTGCAGCAATAATGTTTTTCTTAAAACCTGTTTCTCTGAAAAAAAGATATCCGAACAGGACACTGAAAAATATTGCCATTCTCTTCATCGATATTGCATAAACAATCTTTGTTAATGAATAGGCAGTAAAGATCGAAAATTCCATCAAGCCAAGAAACAGACTCGCCAGCAGAAAGAACTTAATGTCATTCCGAATGCAGCACAGCGTAATGTGGAATCTCCAACTTTTTTGTTTGTCTGTAAGTGTTTTAATTTATTACTTTTATAGGTCAATCCATGATAATATTACCTGTGAATCGATTCTACATTTCATTTCTGCTGATATTTCTCCTTTCCTGCTGTCCTCTTAAGGAGTACCGGGAACTGCCCGAAGTAACAAACTGGGAAAAGGAGATTGAAAAATTCGAAAAGCTCGATCAGACAGAACACTACCCCGATGATGCTGTGATATTTGCAGGCAGCTCAAGCATAAGGCTCTGGTCAACACTCGCAAACGACATGGCACCTTATAGCGTGATCCAGCGAGGATACGGTGGGGCGAAACTCAGCGATTATGCGGTTTATGCCGACAGGATATTTTCTCCCCATAAATGCAGTGCGATGGTTCTGTTCATCGCGAACGATATAACAGGAGGTACTAATGATAAAAGCCCTGAGGAGGTAAGGAAACTTTTCAGCATTATTCATAAAAAATTCAGGCGTGACCACCCTGGAATACCTGTATTTTATATTGAAGTCACTCCTACCCGGTCACGCTGGAAAGCCTGGCCGCAAATTAGCCAGGGGAATGAGCTCGTAAAGGAATGGTGTGTAGATCACAGGAAGACATTTTTTATAGGCACCGATACCGCATTTCTGAATAGCTCGGGTGAACCGAAAGAAGAGCTATTCATAAGCGATAAGCTGCACCTGAATGAAGATGGTTACAGGGTGTGGACCAACATTATAAAAGGAGAACTTGATAAAATATTAAAAAAATGAAAATCACACATGCTTCATTTATTATCTTGCTGATAGTGACAGGCTGCCAGTTCAGCAAGTCTGTAAAAAAGGATCTTGTTTCAGGTCTCACAACAAAAGGAGATCTTCTGACCTGTGAGGATGTTTATCTTACCGTAAATGATGAAAGAATAACGAGGAATTCATTTGTTTTCGGTGAGATTTTTACTATAAATTATAATGATATGCAGGGTTTTGCCAGGGAAAACGGAAATGTTTTTCCCTCAATGGAAATGATTGTGACAGATCATTCACAGGATACGGTTTTTTACGCAGATGAACTTTACTCAAAATATCCTGAAGGCATGAAGTACGATCCACTCCATCTTACTGCTGATCTGACAGTTGCATCTCCCATTTACTCAAATGGAGAATATTCTTTGACCGTGAATATCAGCGACAGAAAAGGATCCGGTACTTATTCTTCAATCCTGAAATTCTCTGTCAGACCAAACGATAAGATCCTGACTGAGAAAAGAGGGATTGCGGAATATAGCGAAGCCTATATCTTTTCACAGGGGAGAGACAATGTAATCACAGATGGAAAAATAGGATTAGATGACAATATTTATATCATAGTTGAGGGTTTAAAAGGTTTCAGCGAAGTGAATGGACTAGTTTTTCCCGGCTTAAGCCTTAAGGCATCAGATTCTGAAGGGAATATGATCCTTAATAATGCTGATATGTTTGTTCAATACACTGAAGCTGGTGTTGCTGCTTCTGATCTAACCTCACGTGTTTCGTCACATTTCAGCTTGACGGGATCGGAATTTAAAAATCCTCTGCATACCGAGATGGTCATATGGGATAAAAAGAGCAGTGCAAAGCTAATATTAAGCACAGACCTGACAGTAGAATAAAAATCATTCTTAAAATCAATCATTTCTAATATTATGAAAAAATACATTTCTCGTAGAAATTTTGTCAACAGAACGATTGGCGCTGGTGCAGGTGCTATGATCCTGCCGGCATTATCAGGATTTACATTCCAGAACAAGGATAAGATAATCAGACCCCTGATAATATGCAGCCGTACTACACCTGCCGCGAAAACAGCTGTAGAAACCGCCTGGGAGATTCTGAAAAATGGAGGCATAGCAGTTGATGCAGTTGAGAGAGCTGCTAATGTTATCGAGCTGGATCCTGAGGATACGGGTGTCGGTTATGGAGGGTTGCCGAATGAACAAGGCGTCGTTCAACTTGATGCATCATTCATGGATGGAAAAACATATTCTGCGGGTGCAGTAGCATGCCTGGAGAATATAAAAACTCCCGCATCAGTAGCAAGGCTGGTTATGGAGCATACCGATCATGTTTTACTGGTAGGTGCCGGTGCCCTGCAATTTGCAAAGGCATGGGGATTTCCGGAGGAGAATCTTCTTACGGAAAAAGCACGAAAGATATGGCTCCGCTGGAAGGAAGAGATGAGCCAGAACGACGACTGGGGAGCACCAGATCATCTTAAAGGCATAATGAAAAAAGAGTCGTACTGGAGAAGTTTTCCTGAAATTGAACACCTTTACGGCACTGTGAACATACTTGCAATAGATATGAATGGTGATGTTGCAGGCTGTACAACGACAAGCGGTCTGAGCTTCAAATTGAACGGACGTGTTGGTGATTCACCTATTATCGGAGCAGGCCTCTATGTTGATAATGAGGTTGGAGCTGCCGGGGCAACAAATCGGGGTGAAGAAGTTATAAAGTCATGCGGGTCATATTATGTTGTGCTCAGGATGAAGGAAGGACGCACGCCTCAACAGGCATGTGAGGACGCACTACAAATGATAATCGGCAAGTACAAAAAAGTGAATCCTGATTACTTTCCAAGTGCAAATTTTGTTGCCATTAATAAGTTTGGTGAAATGGGTTGTGCCGGAATGTTAGGCAATACAAATCCCAGGATTACAATAATGACAGACAAAGGATTCAGCAGGTTAGACGGTACAATAGCTTTCCCGGGTAAATAGAAAATGATGTCAAAATAGACACCGCCTCCCCCCGCACGAGGCGGGGTACTCCTCCTCTGAAGAGGAGGAGAAAGTAAAACATTATAAATCAATCATTTCCCCTCCTTTTTACAGGAGGGGTGTACCGACCGAAGTGTCGGTACAGGGTGGTTTGTGCTGAACTATTTAACCTTTATACTCTTCTCATACAGCATCTGCCAGTCTTCCATAGTTGCAGGTTTTCCCACATCAACAGCTTTCCTTTCGATGTGCCTGATCAGATGTGATCCTCCACGCCTGTTGCTTAATTCACCCTTGGTTCCTGTATAATCAACCCATGCATCAAACCAGTTGATCTTGTGAGGAGTGATAATCCCGGTTTCAATCCATCCCACATCCTCATCGCCTAATGTATAATTGTTATAATTTTCATGCCAGACGTCGACATAATATCTCTGTTCGCCAAGGTGAGAGAATGCAACTGCCCCGTCGGCATCGGTAAATCCTTCTGCAAAGATATTCTCCTCGTTGTTCCAGTCTGTCAGAGTCGGATAAAGCCATACACTGGCATATGCTATCGGATTATCGTATGTCAGCCCTTCATTCCATTCATAAACATATACTGCTAGAAGTGTCGGAATGAAAATCTCGATGTCCATATATGTAGTATCCTTCATTCCGCTATTGAAAGCCCTAAGAATGACTGTAAAAACTCCACTCCCTGTAAAAATATGTGAAGGATTTTCAGCTGTGGAAACGACTCCATCACCAAAATCCCACTCAAATCTGTCGGCATGTTTTGAGCCATTGTTGAAATAAACCTCCTGTCCCACTTCGGGTTCAAGAGCATCGGTGTTGAAATGTGCTTCCGGGATCTTATCCTCGCACGAAAACAGGATAACCGGCAGAAGCATTGCGAGATAGTAAATCTTTTTCATTGTCGCAGGTATTTGTATCTGTTATATGTAAGTCAAAATGCATGCCATCTTTTTACAAGGTCTTAAGAAAACCATATCTTGCTGCTTCCGTATCGCCATAAATTGAGCATCATATTATAAAATATATTATCTTTGCACTCCTGTAAAAATTAAGCTCACAATGATAAAGATAACATTTCCCGACGGAACACAAAAAGAATTCAAACAAGGTATATCCAGCCTGGAAATTGCAGAACAGATTAGTCCACGGCTGGCAAAAGAAGTATATTCTGCCACCGTCAATGGCGAATTACGCGATCTTGCACGACCTATCGACACTGACTCGACAATAAAGCTTCACAAATGGGATGACGCGGAAGGCAAGCATGCATTCTGGCACTCTTCATCGCACCTGATGGCAGAAGCCCTTGAGGCTTTATATCCGGGTATTAAGTTCGGCATCGGTCCAGCAATAGAAAGCGGTTTTTATTATGACGTCGATCCCGGAAACGGAAGGGTAATTACTGAAACTGATCTCACGGCAATAGAAAATAAAATGAAAGAGCTTGCTGCTACAAACCATTCCTTCATAAGGGAAGAAATAAGCAAGAAAGCGGTAATGGAGCTGTTCACAAAAAAAGGTGATGAATACAAAACTGAACTAATAAATGAGCTGGAAGACGGCACTATTTCACTATATAAAAGCGGCAGCTTCACGGACCTTTGCCGCGGTCCGCATCTGCCTTCAACAGAGCCGATTAAGGCAATCAAGCTGACAAGTGTCGCAGGTGCTTACTGGAGGGGGAATGAGAACCGCAAGATGATGACAAGGATCTACGGCATTACCTTCCCGAAGCAGAAGATGCTTGATGAATACCTGGTATTTCTTGAAGAAGCCAAAAAGAGGGATCATCGCCGTATCGGCAAGGAACTGGAACTATTCACTTTCTCGCAAAAAGTCGGAATGGGTCTGCCCTTATGGCTCCCGAAGGGTGCGGAGGTAAGGCAGAACCTGATCAGTTTTCTAACACGAATTCTCAAGAAAAGAGGCTATAAGATTGTGACTACTCCCCATATTGGCAATGTGAACCTTTATAAAACCTCCGGGCATTTTGAAAAGTACGGAAAGGATTCATTTCAACCTATTTCAACACCACAGGAAGGTGAACAGTTCATGCTCAAGCCAATGAATTGTCCGCATCATTGCGAGATCTATAATGCCACTCCTCATTCCTATAAGGAACTTCCCTTGCGCATGGCCGAGTTCGGAACAGTTTACAGGTACGAGCAGAGCGGGGAACTTCACGGACTTACCCGTGTCAGGAGTTTTACTCAGGATGATGCACATCATTTCTGCAGGCCTGATCAGCTCCGTGATGAATTTAAAAGCATAATCGACCTCATACTTTATATTTTTAAAATATTGAATTTCAATGATTTCTCAGCGCAAATCTCATTGAGGGATCCTGATAATAAAGAGAAATATATCGGTTCAGATGAAAACTGGGAAAAAGCAGAACGTGATATCATTGAAGCAGCAGCGGAGAAAAACCTTATAACAACAGTTGTTCCCGGTGAAGCAGCTTTCTACGGACCAAAGCTCGATTTCATGGTGAAGGATGCTATCGGACGTAAATGGCAGCTCGGCACAATTCAGGTCGACTATAATCTTCCTGAGAGGTTTGATCTTACGTACAATGGAAGTGATAATCAGAAACATCGTCCGGTAATGATCCACAGAACAATCTTCGGATCGATGGAACGATTTGTTGCCGTTCTTATTGAGAATACTTCCGGTAAATTTCCCCTCTGGCTGGCTCCCGACAAGGCAGTCATTTTACCGATAAGCGACAAATTCAATGATTATGCAGCAAAAGTTTTGGAAATTCTAAATAATTCCGATATTTGCACACTGATTGACGACCGCAATGAAAAAATTGGTAAGAAGATAAGGGATAATGAATTAAAGAGGATTCCCTACCTACTTATCATAGGAGAAAAAGAGGCTGAGAGCGGAACAATTTCAGTCCGTAAGCAGGGTGAAGGCGATAAAGGGATCATGAAAACCGTGGAATTTGTAAATTTTATCAAATCCGAGATAGAAAAAGAAATTGCAATTTAATTGCAACAAAAAGTTTTAGTATTAATAAAAATTAGGAGGAAAGAGTTATAACCGGTCCTATCAGACGAAGCCCCGGCAGGATCACCCAGCCGGCTCACAAGATTAACAACAGGATCACAGCAAAAGTGGTCAGGGTTGTAGGTGATGAAATAAAAGGAGAAGTCATGAGTATCCAGGATGCCCTCAGGCTGGCTGACAAGCTGGAACTCGATCTTGTAGAAATATCCCCGAGCGCGGATCCCCCTGTTTGCAAAATTGTTGATTATCAGAAATTTCTCTATCAGCAGAAGAAAAAACAGAAAGAGATCAAGGCCAAGACTACGAAGATTGTTGTGAAAGAGATAAGGTTCGGTCCGAATACTGATGATCACGATTACAATTTTAAGCTAAAGCACGCAATCAGATTCCTCGATGAGGGTGCGAAAGTAAGAGCTTACGTGTTCTTCAAGGGAAGATCCATATTGTTCAAGGAACAGGGTGAAGTGCTTCTGTTACGCTTCGCCAACGATCTTGAGGAGTATGGGAAAGTAGACCAGCTCCCCAGACTCGAAGGCAAAAGAATGATTATAGCCTTCTCTCCGAAAAAGAAGAAGTAATTTTTAATATATATATTCAGAAATGCCAAAAATGAAAACAAATCCGGGTGCGAAGAAAAGATTCTCACTCACCGGAACAGGAAAGATCAAACGCAAACATGCTTTTAAAAGCCACATCCTGACAAAGAAAGCGACAAAACGCAAGAGAAATCTTGCATACTTCGGTCAGGTTGACAAAGCAGACAAGAAAAACGTTCAGCTCATGCTGGCAAGTAAATAATTACTTTGCGTTGTGTAAGAAAGATAGTATTAACCGGATGTCCAGCAGATAAGAGTTCGCCAGCTGGCGAAACGCTGACATTCAAAAAAATGAGTTATGCCAAGATCAGTAAATTCAGTCGCATCAAGGACCAGGAGAAAAAAGGTCCTTAAGCAGACAAAGGGGAATTTCCTCTCAAGAAGAAATGTAATCACAGTCGCAAAAAACACCCTCGACAAAGGTCTGGGTTATGCATACCGCGACAGGAAAACGAAAAAAGGCCAGTTCAGGTCATTGTGGATTCAGAGAATCAATGCAGGCGTGCGCCAGTATGATATGAGCTACTCCGAATTCATCGGTAAGCTTGAAAAGAAAGGTATCACACTCAATAGAAAAACTCTTGCCGACCTGGCAATGAACCATCCGGACGCATTCAAAGCCGTGGTTGAAAAAGTTAAATAGAAGATAGAAACGAAATAAAAAGGGTTGTACGAAAATACAACCCTTTTTTTTATTTTATCCCCATAAACATTCTCCCTAACCTGATTTTTCTCAATCCTTTTGCTTCCTTGTCAATCGATAGCCAGATGAACTTGGGCTTGCCTACAATATGATCTTCAGGTACAAATCCCCAGTACCTGGAATCAGCTGAATTGTGTCGGTTATCACCCATCATCCAGTAGTAATCCATTTTGAATGTATAGCTGTCTGCAGCTTTACCATTAATATATATGGTTCCTCCCTCTACCTTCAGGTCATTATCCTCATACACATCTATTACACGATCATAAAGACATATATTCGAGGTATCAATCTTCACGGTGGCACCTTTGACGGGGATCCACAGAGGCCCGAAATTGTCTTCATTCCAGCCGAGCTGAGGCTTGTAGGGGAAGATCCATGGGACAAACCTGCCCGGACTATCATAAATTGTTTTCACACCATTCACATTGGCAAACTTCGAAATTGCTTCAGCATTCTTCTTTGTAAGAGGAAGCTCATATACCGAATTGGATATCATCAGCTGGTCTTCCTTGTATATCTTCAGTCTTTCGAAAGCCTTTGGATTGATTGTCGTACCGTTGGTGTAAACATAATATGTGGTCTGCTGCCCTTCGGCTTCAGTAACAGGCTGACTATTGATATAAAGCTCACCGGATTTGATCAGTAATGTATCGCCCGGCAAGCCAATACATCTTTTTACATAATTATCGCGCCTGTCGACAGGACGATAAATTATGGTATTGTTGTCACGAACCTCTTTCCTGGCCATTGTCATGAAATATTCAACGGGCCGGGGATTGCTGTTTCCATAGTTATACCTTGACTGCAGTTCCCTGGCAGCGCCGCGAACTATTTCATAGTATGCTGTCGCCTGGTTTTCAACGACTACAGTATCACCAGCCGGGAAGTTGAAAACTATAGGATCCAAATGGTTTACTTTTCCAATACCTGCAAGCCGTTTGTAATCCCACAGCACCAGGTTTGACCATGATTTGCCCTTTGTTATCGGCATCGTATGCTGCGTAAACGGGAATGCAATGGGTGTGTTGGGCATCCTCGGGCCATATGCGATCTTGCTTACAAAAAGATGGTCTCCGACAAGCAGCGACTTTTCCATTGATGGTGTGGGAATGCGGTAATTCTGGAACAGGAAGATGTTTATCAGGGAGACTGCTATGACAGCAAAGATCAGCGCATCAAGCCATTCGATAAATGTATTGTTGGATCCATGTCTCTTTTTCCAGAATGTCCAGTTCACCTTCTCAGTGATATAGAGATCAAAGATGATCCCCAGTCCCAGCAGAAGCCAGTAATTTCCAATCCAGATAACAACAAGAATATACAGGATTGCGGCAATTGCAAACCTGATGTATTTTTTCTGAAAGATTTTTGCCATTAAATGTAGAATTTATGAAGCCGTAAAAGTATAAATTATTATCAGAATCCCAGTACGTCGCTCATTGTGTATACTCCTTTCCTGGTGTGAATGAATTCAGCAGCGACTACGGCTCCAATAGCAAAGCCTTTCCTGTTTTTGGCTTCATGCCTGAGGCTCAGAGTATCTATTTCGGAATCCCAGGTGACAGTATGAGTACCCGGAACATTTCCCTCACGAATCGCACTTATGGGTATTTTGCCATCTGCTTTTTTCGGTTCAAGGCACCAGCCGTCATAACCCGAATGCGGTTTCATAATTCCTTCAGCGAGTGTAATCGCGGTTCCGCTGGGCGCATCAAGCTTTTTTGTATGATGGATCTCCTCAATGGAAACTTTATAATCGCTGAAATTCCTCATGTGCTTTGCAAGCTCGCTGTTTAGATTGAATAGCAGATTCACCCCTATGCTGAAGTTTGATGCGTGGATGAATGATGTTCCATTCTTTCTGCACAATTCTGCTGCGCTGACGTAATCCTTCAGCCAGCCGGTCGTGCCTGATACGACAGGTACGCCGGAAACAAGACAAACCGAAATATTCCTGAATGCTGATTCAGGGGATGAGAACTCAATTGCTGCATCGATTTCTTTCAGGTTCCCTGAATTCAGATCGCTGCTGTTGTCAACGTCGACAATAAGCCTGATTTTGTGACCTCTCTTTTTTGCGACATCTTCGATTTCATGGCCCATCCTGCCATAACCAATCAATGCTATGTTCATTCCAATGGTTTTCTGCGAAATTATCTCTTTTAAGACATTAGAGATGCTTATGAAAGCATAAAATTCTTAACAAGAAGTTAAATTATGATGAAAGAAAAATAAGAACTAGCACAGAGGAAATCCGGAGAAACACAGATCCACAGAGGATTCTCTGTGTAACCCTGTGCTACCCTGTGTCACTCTGTGTGAGTTCTTAAGAATTATTTTCATATATTTCACAATTAAAAATTGACACTCATGAAAAAAGCAATGTTCATTATAACAATAATAGTATTGATTATGTCAGCATCATGTGGCACAAAGAAAAAAGCCGACCTCGTTATCCTAAACGGGAAGGTCCTCACCATCGATGAATCCAGTCCGATGGCTGAAGCAATCGCAATAAAGGGAGAGTACATTGTTGCTGTCGGTACCTCAAAAAAGATCAAAGGATGGATTGAAGAAGGAAAGACTGAAGTGATAAATGCTTCAGGAAGATTGGTAATCCCCGGCTTTAACGATGCCCACGTTCATTTTGGTCCGATGGATCCCGATTTCATCGAACTCAGGTACACTGCAGATCCATCGGTGATCACCGAAAAAGTCAAAGCACAGGTTGCAAAGTCAAAACCGGGAGAGGTTATCAGGGGCGGCCACTGGGTACACGAGATGTTTATTGATAAAAAGTGGCCTTCCAAAGAGCTGATAGACAAGGTATCGCCAGACAATCCTGTTTTGCTCGAACGTGCTGACGGACATTCAATACTTGTAAACAGCTATGTGCTTGAAAAATCAGGCATCACTAAAAACACTCCCGATCCCTTTGGTGGAGAGATACAGCGTGATTTCCTGACAGGCGAACCAACAGGAATCCTTAAAGATGCGGCAATGAGGCTGATTAAGCTGGGCAATATTAAAATTGAAAGAACCCCGGAAGAAGAAAAGGCCAGAACATGGCAGGGATATCTGCTCGCAATGAAGGAAGCACGTGAGCTTGGTGTCACAAGCATTCAGAATGCCGGAAGTACCGACTTCGGAGCATATGAAAAGCTTCAGAAAGAAGGTCTGCTTACAAGCAGGATAGATATCGGAGCACCACTGACAGGTGATACGGCTGTTCTTCTTAAATACAGGGATACTGAAAAGAAATACCCTGACGAGGGTAACTGGATCCGCTTCGGATACCTTAAAGCATTTGCCGACGGATCAATAGGGTCGAGCACTGCACTGATGTTTGAACCCTATAACGATAATCCGTCTACTTCAGGGCTTGCAATGTGGCCTTATGAAGATCTTGAAAAAATGGTACTGACTGCAGACAAAATGGGATTCCAGATCGGAATACATGCTATTGGAGACAAGGGGAATAACTGGATCCTGAATGCGTTTGAAAAAGCTATTGAAGTCAACGGCAAACGCGACAGCCGCCACCGTGATGAGCATACACAGACTTTGCAAATATCTGATATACCACGATTCGCACAATTAGGTGTGATACCATCCATGCAGCCCACACATTGTATCTCAGATAAGCTTTTTTATGAAAAAAGAGTCGGATTTGAGAGATGCAAAGGCACTTATGCATGGCGAAGTCTGGTAAATGCCGGATCAACCCTGGCATTCGGAACCGACTACCAGGTAGAACCTCTGAATCCGATGGAAGGATTATATGCCGCTGTTTCAAGAAAGGATCGTCTTGGCGAGGAAGGCAAAGGCTGGTTTCCTGAACAGAAGCTCACAATGCAGGAAGCGATAAAATTCTATACACTGGGTTCAGCATACGCACAGTTTATGGATAACAGGAAAGGTATGATCAAAGATGGTTATCTGGCTGATATAGTAATTGTTGACAAGGACCTCCTTACTATACCTGAATCGGAAATAATGAAAACGAAGGTCGACTTTACAATTACCGGAGGTAAGGTTGTATATAATTCCGGCAGATGAAGGGATTGCTTCGTCGCCCCGATAGCTATCGGGACTCCTCGCAATGACAGTACCCTCAATTGGAAGCCCTCATCCTTTTAAAGAGTCATTATAAGAATTACTGTCATTGCGAGGAGTCCCGCGTTTGCGGGACGACAAAGCAATCTTATCGATGTTCCAGAAAACCTAAAATAGAAAGTGCCTCTTCCCTTGAGTTACCACAAAACTCTTCCTCGGCTTTGTAGTCAGAACACACTTTAGGCCTTGAAGGATTGCCCCACAGGGCACATTTATAATCATCCAGCAGGTGGATGCACCTCACTCCTGCCGGCTTACCCTCAGGCATTCCCGGCATCGGCGATGATATCGAAATCGCTATGCAGCATGCTCCGCAGTCAGGACGACAATCCATACATAAATTCAATTTCTGGAATTGTCAAATATATTATATATTTTAAATAGTCTTGCATTGGCAGCCGAAGCCTTGGCGAAGGCTGGCAGTCGTGTAGTCCTTCGGTTGTTTTCTTTGCGAACTTTGCGTATTTTCTTTACGTCTTTGCGGTTAGAATATTTTTTAATGTAATTTTGATTAAACATCGTTTATGCGAATTGATATCCTTACTGTCTGCCCTGAACTTCTTGATAGCCCGCTTAATTACTCAATTGTGAAGAGGGCGCGTGAGAAAGGTCTGGTTGAGATAAATGTCATCAACCTGCATGATTTTGCAAGCGATAAATACAAAAGTGTCGATGATTATGCCTTTGGCGGTGGTGCTGGCATGGTTATGATGATAGAACCTGTATTCAAGGCAATTGAAAAGCTGAAGAGCGAAAGAGAATATGATGAGATTATTTACACATCTCCGGATGGGGAGAAATTCAACCAGAAAACCGCTAACCGGCTTTCACTTCTGAACAATATAATGATACTTGCCGGCCATTATAAAGGTATCGACCAGAGGATCCGCGAACACCTGATAACCATGGAGATATCTGTCGGCGACTATGTACTATCAGGAGGAGAGCTTCCGGCTGCAGCAATCACGGATGCAATCATAAGGCTCATCCCCGGAGCGCTTGGAGATGAACAATCAGCCCTCTCCGACTCTTTTCAGGACGACATTCTCGCTCCTCCGGTTTATACCAGGCCTTCTGAATTCATGGGATGGAAAGTTCCCGATGTACTCCTTTCCGGACATGCTGCCGAAATAGAAAAATGGAGGCATGAACAGTCTCTCGAAAGGACCCGAAAACTGAGACCAGATCTTTCAACAGATGAATAGAATTTCTTCCTGCCTGAAAGTGTTAATGATATCTTCATTGGCACTGCTGTTTTTTTCCTGTAATCAGTCATATCATTCAGAATACCTTAAACAGGGATTCATTAATCCTCCGGACTCTGCACGTCCCGGCGCCTACTGGTATTTCATGGATGGCAATCTCGACCGTAAAGCTATGACTTCCGACCTCGAATCGATGAAGAAAGCCGGTATCGGCTATGTCCTTTTCCTGGAAGTAAATGTTGGTGTTCCAAGAGGTAAGACAGATCTTCTGAGCGACGAATGGCAGGAATTGTTCACACATGCAGTAAGAGAGTGCGAGAGACTGGGGATAAGGCTTATCATGGGGTCAGGACCAGGATGGGCAGGAAGCGGCGGTCCATGGGTGGAACCATCACAATCGATGATGCACCTTGTGACAAGCGACACACTTGTTAAAGGTCCTTTGTCATTTAACTGTAAATTGCCGGTTCCTGAACCAAAGAAACCTTTTTTCGGAGAAGGAAGCCTTACTCCTTCCCTGCGGGAGCTCCGTGACAACTGGTACGAGGATGTCTTTGTACTTGCATTCCCAACTCCCGTTAATCCTCTTAAAATTAGTCAAATCGACGAAAAAGCTCTCTATTACCGCGCACCATTTACTTCACAGGCCGGAGTGCTTCCATTTCTTTTACCAGATATCCAGGAGGTCACACGGGGATCCTCCATCGACAGGAAGACAATCATTGATATAACAGATCATCTTCAGAAGAATGGCATTCTTGAATGGGAAGTACCTGCGGGAAGGTGGACCATCATGAGGTTCGGAAAGCGCAATAACGGGGCTGTCACAAGGCCTGCACCACAGCCGGGACTGGGATTTGAGTGCGACAAATTTGACACCGCTGCATTTGATGCTCATTATGACAACTATATCGGTAAACTAATAAGAAAAGCCTCTCCTCGAAAAACAAAATCCGGAGGCGGCTGGACAATGATCCATATTGACAGCTGGGAAATGGGATCGCAGAACTGGAGCCCTCACTTCAGGGAAGAATTCATCAAAAGACGCGGATATGATCCGCTGATTTTCCTTCCGGTATATTCAGGACTTACAGTCGAAAATAATGAATTAAGCGAACGCTTCCTGTGGGATGTAAGGCAGACATCCAATGAGCTGATAATTGAGAAACATGCACTACACTGTAAGGCGCTGGGAAGAAAGAACGGCTTCAGGCTTTCGGTCGAACCCTATGACATGAACCCAGCTTCGGATCTTGATCTTGGAAGCACTGCAGATGTGCCGATGTGCGAATTCTGGAGCGAGGGTTTTGGCTTCAATTCTGCTTTCAGCTGTATTGAAGGTACATCCATCGCACATGTGACAGGAGCTCCTGTGGTGGCGGCCGAAGCATTCACTGCCGACAGCAGGGAGGCATGGAAAAAGTATCCCGGCGACATGAAAAATCAGGGTGACTGGGCTTTCTGCATGGGCATTAACCGCCTTGTCTATCACACTTTTGCACATAAACCATATGGCGACAATCTTCGACCTGGAGTAACAATGGGGCCATATGGCGTTCACTGGGACTGCGGACAGACATGGTGGCCGATGGCGGATGGATATCACAAATATATAACACGCTGCCAGTATATTTTGTCACAGGGTAAACCTGTCGCAGATATGTTATACCTTGCCCCCGAAGGAGCACCTCATGTTTTTCGTCCTCCATCATCAGCTCTGTCCGGAACAGATTTCATGCCAGACAAAAAAGGCTATTCATTTGACGGGTGTTCACCCGATTACTTTATTAACTATGCAACTGTAAAAGATGGAAAGGTTGTTTTTCCTGGAGGAGCTTCTTATAATATTATGGTATTACCTCAGGTCAGGGCTATGACACCCGCACTGTTGGAAAAAGTCAGACTCCTGGCCGAAGCTGGAGCAACAATAATTGGCAATCCACCCGAAGAATCACCTTCACTTTCTGGTTATCCGAAATGTGATGAAAATGTAAAGAAGCTGGTTTATGAAATTTGGGGAAATGAGGAAATCCCTTTTTTAATAACCACTCGCAATCTTGGCAATGGCAATATCTTGTGGGGAAAGATAATCAACAACTCTCATCGGGGAATTCCTGGTGATCCTGATTCACTTACGATTTATCCTGATTATGATATTACCAGATCGATCCTCGAAGTAAAAGGAATCTTCCCTGATTTCAGTTCGCCTGGCGGTAAAATAAGGTACACTCACCAATCTCTTCTGGACAAAGAGATCTATTTTGTCTCCAATGTGACCGGTCTTGATATTGCTGATGAGTGTTCCTTCCGTGACGGAAGTCCGGATGCTGAATTCTGGGATGCAGTGACTGGTGAGATAAGGCCCGTCAAAGTATCTTATTATAATGAAGGGTACTCAACTGTACTGATGAAGCTTTCAGCATGGCAGAGCATGTTTGTTATATTCAACAAGACCAGCGAGGAAAAGACAGAAAAGTATAAAGATACTAAAAATTTTCCGGATAAACAAATTTTAATGAAGCTGGATGGCCCATGGAATGTGGCTTTCGATACAGCATGGGGTGGTCCTGCATCAATAGAATTCAACACCCTTTCTGACTGGTCGAAAAGACCCGAAGATGGTATAAGATTCTACTCAGGAATCGCACTCTATTCAAAAACATTTGATTTGCCGGCATCCCTAAGTTCAGTCAATAAATCAGATATTTATCTCAACCTTGGCAAAGTAATGAATCTGGCAAGGGTGAAACTCAATGGTAAAGATCTGGGTGTTGTCTGGACAGCCCCCTGGGAAGTAAATATTACTGATGCTGTGAAGAAGAAGAACAACCGCCTTGAAATTGAGGTGGCCAATCTCTGGATCAACCGGCTCATCGGTGATGAATCCATGCCATGGGACGGGATTGAAAAAGACAAATGGCCCGAATGGCTCCTGAATAGTACAACGCGTCCAACAAAACGTTATACCTTCACAACTCACAGGTATTATAAGGCGAATGATCCTCTCGTTGAATCAGGACTGATCGGGCCTGTAACATTGACTCTGAGTAAGTAGGTCTTGCAGTCTTGCAGTCTTTCATGACTGGCAAGACAATTTTTGGAAATAACGAAAACCTTTCGTAAACTTGAGGCTTATAAATATTAAATCATAACTAATTAACAGTCAACAAGATGAACTCACAGGATTACATTAACCGGGAAGATAAATACGGTGCACACAACTACCATCCGCTTCCTGTTGTGCTTGAAAGAGGAGAAGGGCCTTTTGTATGGGATGTTGAGGGAAAGAGGTATTTCGATTTCCTGTCAGCCTATTCGGCTGTGAACCAGGGTCATTGCCACCCAAAGATAATCAAGGCGATGACGGATCAGGCACAGAAGCTCACTCTTACTTCCAGGGCATTCTATAATTCTGTCCTCGGGGAATATGAAGAATACGTTACAAAATATTTCAAATACGACAAGGTCCTGCCGATGAACTCAGGTGCTGAAGCCGACGAGACAGCTCTCAAGCTGTGCCGCAAATGGGCTTACAAGAAAAAAGGCATCAAACAGGATAATGCAAAGATCATCTGCTGTGAGGGCAATTTCCACGGCCGTACAATAACAATAATTACAATGTCGTCCGATCCGGATGCCAGGAATGACTACGGACCATTCACACCCGGGTTCATTTCTATTCCGTACAACGACCTGAAGGCACTTGAGAACGCACTAAAGGATCCTGATGTTGCCGGTTTCCTCGTGGAACCAATTCAGGGTGAAGCCGGTGTTTTTGTTCCGGATGAGGGTTATCTGAAAAAATCATATGACCTTTGCAAAAAGCATAACGTGCTCTTCATTGCTGACGAAGTCCAGACCGGAATTGCACGTACAGGCAAGCTGCTCGCGTGCGACCATGAAGGTGTCCGTCCCGACATTCTAATTCTAGGCAAGGCTCTGTCAGGAGGCGTGATGCCGGTCAGTGCCGTTCTTGCTGACGACGAGATCATGCTTACAATTAAGCCCGGAGAGCATGGCTCGACATTCGGAGGCAATCCGGTCGCTGCTAAAGTTGCTATCGCTGCCCTTGAGGTAATTAAAGACGAAAATCTTGCGGAGAATGCCGAACGTCTTGGAAATATCTTCCGCGACGAAATGAGAAGCATCAAATCAGAAATGATCGAGCTTGTCCGTGGCAAGGGATTGCTCAATGCAGTTGTCATCAGACCTAAAGGCGGAAAAACAGCATGGGATGTCTGCCTTGCAATGAAGGACAAAGGCCTCATTGCAAAACCGACACATGAGCATATTATCAGGTTTGCTCCTCCTCTCATTATAACTGAAGCACAATTAAGAGAAGCAACTGGTCTGATTAAGGAGGCATTTAAACAGTTCGAATAATTAACTTTTATGTTTATATCCAATAACTTGAAAAACATCACCCTCATCATTCCCGTGATGTTTTTCATTTTCCTGGCATCCTGCAGGATGAACAGGGAAGTCACCATCGAGGAGCTGAGTGATCATATAAAATACCTGGCATCTGATACCCTGAGAGGAAGGGAGACAGGTTCGGCAGGCGACAGCCTTGCTGCCATATATATCAGGAATGATCTTGCCTCATGCGGATTTGTGCCGCTATCAGGCGACGGTCTGCAAAGATTTATCTTTTCTGCAAGCAAAGGCGTAGATAGCGTTGGTGAGATAATCAGGGAAACAGGCAAAACCAGGAACGTGGTAATGATGCTTCCCGGAGAAGATGATACTCTTAAGAATGAGTTTGTAATAATCGGAGCACATTTCGATCATCTGGGTATGGGAGGAAAAGGAACTTCGAGCAGGAGACCCGACACATTGGCTGTCCATCATGGGGCTGATGATAATGCCTCGGGAGTAGGAATGATGCTTGAGATAGCTGAGAAATTTGCACTCACAAAAGGGAGCCATCCAAGAACAATAATATGTGTTGCATTTACAGGTGAAGAAGAAGGATTGCTTGGATCAAAGTATTTTACCGATAATCCGGGCATCGACCTTTCGAAGGTTAATGCTATGATAAACCTCGATATGATGGGAAGGCTCCAGGAATCGAACATCGTTCAGGTCGGTGGTGTAGGCACTTCTGCAGAACTGAAAGCTATTGTCACCTCACTGAACGATACAGCATCGGTTAAGCTGGCTCTATCGGAGGCAGGCTTTGGTCCATCTGACCATTCATCCTTCTATATGAAGAATATACCTGTTCTGTATTTCACTACAGGTGGAAATCCTGATTTACACACTCCATCCGATACTTACGACAGGATTAATTACGAGGGAATGGGAAAAGTATCTTCGCTTATTTTCGCTATAGCACATCAGCTGGTTTCCTCTCCCAGGAAACTGATTTTCAAAGAGGCCGGTCCTAAAGAAGCTCCGGCAGGAGGAATGCGAAAGAATGGTGTGACTCTCGGCATCATGCCCGATTTCAATGGCAACGTGAAGAACGGACTTAGGGCAGATATTGTTTCACCCGGTAAGCCTGCTGCCAGTGGAGGTATGAAAAATGGTGATATCATCACTTCAATAAATGACGAGACCATAAGCAATATTTACGATTATATGACAAAGATGGGACAGATGAAGGCCGGACAGATCATAACTGTGGAAATACTTCGCGATGGAAATAAGATGACCTTGCTTATACAATTATAGTATCAGGAAATATTTAAATATATCGTGAAATGAAAAAATTCCTGCTTTGGCTCCTTGCATTCATTATTACGATTGGCGCTGCTTATTACCAGAGAAAGACGGGTCCTACTTATCCGAAGCATGTAAATGTAGCGGTTAACGACTCGTCATATGAGCTCAGACTAGTTCGCAGTCTTGGGCTTGACGAGCGTCCCGAGGTAAAGCTGAAGATCATGGATACAACTGTAAAGGCAATGCTCTTGTATAAGCGTTTCAGATCGGATGATGAATATGTGAGTGTTCCCTTTACTTATAAAGTATACCCGGTGAAATCCCTCGTCATGAACAGGATCTTTAAGATTACGGACGAGAAGGGTTTATTTGCTGAAGTCCCGAAGCAGCCTGCTGCCGGGAAGCTTCAGTATTATTTTGAGATAACCGATTCCAGGGAGACCCAGACGTTAATGAAGGAAACTCCTGTGGTAATCAGGTTTAAAGGTGCAGTGCCGGGTCAGATTCTAGTGCCGCACATCCTTATCATGTTCATTGCCATGCTCTTCTCCACCGGGGCCGCTCTTCTTGCACTGGCAGGAGTGACGTCATATAAAAAGTATGGATTATGGACTCTTATACTACTTATTGCAGGAGGCATGATACTCGGTCCGATAGTCCAGAAATTCGCTTTCGGCTCTTTCTGGACAGGAGTGCCATTCGGATGGGATCTTACTGACAACAAGACACTTATTGCATTCCTTTTCTGGATACTTGCTGTGGTAATGAATCTGAGAAAAGAGAGGCCGGTGTACACTGTACTGGCAGCCATCGTACTGCTTCTGGTATTTTCAGTGCCTCACAGCCTTTTTGGTTCAGAGCTTGATTACAGTTCCGGACAGGTTACCCAGGGTTTCATTCTATCATTATTCTTCAGAAAGAAAAAAAATTCTTAAATTGAGTGCAGCATTTAAAAGCATTCCACGTCTTTCATTCAGAAAACTGAAAGAGAGTGGGTGCAGCATCTCATATTAGAACAAATCTTTATTTAACAAAGATGGCAAATGTAGAAGCGGCATTCAAAAACCTGCACCAGGATATTCTTGATGCATGCAAAGAGGGCGACCAGAAGGCACAGTTTCAGATCTATAAGTTATACTATAAAGCGATGTATAATACGTGCCTGAGAATTGTGAATGATACAATGGAAGCCGAAGATGTAATGCAGGAAGCTTTCCTTTCAGCTTTTGAAAAGATTGATACCTACTCCGGAACAGTAAGTTTCGGGGCATGGCTGAAAAAAATAGTTATAAACAGGTCGCTCGACATACTTGGAAAAAGAAAAGCGGTCTTTGAAGATATTGAGTCACATGTTGGCATAAGGGATGATAGCCACGAGGACAATTCCAGGGATGAGGAGATCGATGTAAAAGTGGAAGAAGTAAAGGAAGCCATCGAAAACCTCCCTGACGGTTACAGGGTAATCCTCTCGCTCTACCTCCTCGAAGGGTATGATCATGATGAAATAGCTGATATCCTTAAGATTTCAAGCAGCACATCAAGGTCACAGCTTTCGAGAGCAAAACAGAAACTCATAGGGGAACTAAGAAAAGGAAATGAAAATTTTTAAGGAATGAAAACAATAGATGAATTAATCAGGAGCAACAGGGACTTCTTCGGAGAGGCGGAACCTTCGAAAGGTCACCTTGAACGGTTTGAAAGGAAGCTGGAAATGAGGTTTGGCAAGGCTACCATAAAAAGGAGCATAGTCCCTTACCTTCTTAAGGCTGCAGTGGTAACCCTGCTTGTTACTCTCTCATCACTGTGGACATGGGATCATTTTATCAGGCCTGACAGGAACAGGATGACGCTTAGCGATGTTTCACCGCAGTTCAAGGAAGTTGAAAACTACTATATCCACCAGGTTAATCTTATGGAGAGTGAGTTGAGCTCTGTCACCCTGTCAAACGATCCTGCTCATAATGAAATGCTTAAAAAAGAGATGAAGAGCATGGATTCCACCTATGTCCAGCTCCAGAAAGATCTGAAGGCAAATCCGGATGATGAGAGAATAATCAATGCGATGATCGAGCATTATCAGACAAAAGTGGAAGTTATGTCCTACATCTTGAATCAGCTGAAGGAACTCAGGAATGAAAATCAAAATACCATGGAAGATGAAAAAGTTAGCTTATAAATCAGGAACTCTCCTTGCGGCAGGACTGTTCCTTATAGCCTCTGCGCTTACAGCCCAGGAGGTTACAAAGGAATTTAACAAGGAGTATAATGTAAATGACAACTCAGCACTGGAACTTGACAACAGGTATGGTGATATTGTCGTTGAATCATCACAGACCGATAAAGTTATCATAAATGTAAAAGTCACCGTGAGATACCCCAACCAGGAGAGGGCAGAAAAACTTTTAGGCTATATTGATGTCCAGTTTTCAGAAGAGGAAAACAACATTAAAGCTAAAACTGTTATTGATGACAAGTTCAGTTTTACTGGATGGGGAGGTGATTCAAGAAGATTCACCATAGATTATCTTGTAAAGATGCCTCCTTCACTTTCTCTTTCCTTGTCGAACAGGTATGGAGATACAGATCTAGATGATCTCACCGGATTTGTAAACCTGGATATCAAATATGGCAACCTTACTGCAGGCAAGCTTTCGAGGGGAAACGAAAAACCGATAAGCAAGTTGAGCCTTGCATACGGAAAAGCCACTATTGATGAAGCAGGCTGGCTCGATGCAACTATAAGGTACAGCGGTAACTTCACCCTTTCAAAATGCCAGGCAATTCTTATTGACAGTAAGTACTCAAGCCTTAACCTCGGAACTGTCAGCTCAGTAGTGGGAGAATCTCGTTATGATGGCAAATTCAGGATAGAATACACCAATAACCTCATAATTGATGAAGGCTATTCAAATGTTTCAGTCGGCACTCTTTCTAAAAAACTGGTCATTGATGCAGCTTATGGCTCATTCAATGCTGATGTTGTAAAAGCCGACTTTGAATCAATTGAGGTTGATACACGCTATGCTTCAGTAAGACTTGGAATCGATGAGGCAGCCAACTATAACCTGCAGGCAAAATTATCCTATGGTGGATTGAAATACAACGAGGAGAATTTCCAGAGCAAGAGGCGTATCGTTGAGAATACATCAACTGAAGTAAGCGGTGTTGTCGGCAAGGAAGAATCGCCCAGGGCAACTGTCAAAATTGAAGGATCTTACACATCGGTAAAACTGTACTAGATTAGCAGGATATAAACCTACCCCTCCCCCCCCCCAGGGAGGGGATTTTTTTTGTCAGAAATCCAACTCTACAACAGTTATACCGGAACCGCCCATATCGACATGCTCGTCACGGAATGACTTAACGACATTTACAGTTGCAAGGTATTCCCTGACGAGTTGTCTTAATATGCCGTTCCCCTTGCCATGTAATATCCTGAGATTTCTGTGCTGAACCATCAGCGCGTTGTCAATCAAGTCTCTCACCTTATTTATTGCCTCCTCTCCCCTGACTCCGCGGATATCGATCTCCGGCTTGAAATTCAGCTTCCGCTGACTGATAAGAGGATCAGATTCAGTATAAAACTGCCCCGATCTGACGCTCTTCTTAAGCTCTGACCTGCTGATCCTTTCTATTTTATCCTTTGAAACCTGAAACCTGAAGCTCCCGGTTTCGACAAGTATTGTCTTATCCTTAATTTCAGCAATCTCGCCGGCAGCCATTGTGTCTATCATCCTTACAGCATCTCCCACTTTTAATGGCTTCTCTGATTTTACCGGCTCAACCTCATGTTCAGGTTCTTCCTCCGATTTATATTTTCTAGCCTTTTGAGCAAGAGCTGAGATTTTCTTCTCTGACTCTGATTCAAAAGGTTTTGTTTCTTCAACCATACTGCTCTTAAATTCCTCCAGCTGTTGCCTGATATCCTTTGTCTTTTCTTTTTCAGCCTGCGACTCCTTGATCTGGCGTATAGTGTTTTCGATCATTTTGTTTGACTCTTTCAGCATGCTCTGGGCTTCATCCTTTGCTTTAGAAATTATCTCTTTCTGCAATGATTTGGCACCTGAAAGTTCCTTCTCATATTCTTCAATAAGTTCCTCAAGTCTCTTTTCATGCTGACGAATGTTCATCCTCTTATTTTCCCAGTAACGCTTATCGCGTGCAATATCCTTCAGGTTCCTGTCGTAATTAATATTCTTCACTCCCACCTTGCCGGAAGCTTCATGGAGTATCTCCTCCGGAAGTCCTATTTTCCTGGCAATTTCAAATGCGAATGAGCTGCCTGGTTTCCCGATATAAAGCTGAAATAGAGGCTGCATCAGGTGATTATCGAATGACATTGCCCCATTTACAATCCCGTCAGTCATTGAAGCAAAATGTTTGAGATTTGTATAATGTGTAGTCAGAACTCCGAAAACCTTTTTCCTGTTGAGATCGTTCAGAATAGCCTCAGCAATAGCTCCTCCCAGCATTGGTTCAGTGCCTGTACCGAATTCATCGATCAGGACGAGGCTCCTGTCGCTGCCGCACCGTAGGAACTGCTTCATGTTCAGAAGATGGGAGCTGTATGTACTCAGGTCGTTTTCAATGCTTTGCTCATCACCGATATCGATCAGTATATCTTTGAAAACACCACATTCAGAGCCTTCAGCTGCAGGTATTGTGAGTCCGCATTGGAACATGTACTGAAGGAGCCCCACCGTTTTTAAACAGACCGATTTACCACCGGCATTCGGACCGGAAATCACAAGTATCCTGTTTTTTTCATCGAGCTGAATATCCAGCGGAACAACTTTCCTCCCCCGGAGCTTTTCGAAAGTCATGGCAAGAAGAGGATGAATTGCATTCTTCCAAGAGAGAAATGGTTTTTCAGTCAGAACAGGCTTTATCGAATGGTGGTGATTACCAAAAAGTGCTTTTGAACGGAGAAAATCTATCTCACCCAGAAAAGCATTCGAGGCGAGCAGGTCGTCGATATATGGACGGATGTTATCTGCAAATGCTGTTAATATTTTAACAATCTCCCTCCTCTCCTCATATTCCAGTTCAACAATGTCGTTGTTGATCTCAACCACTTCTTCGGGTTCGATGAATACTGTTTTCCCGGATGCCGACTGGTCATGGATGAGTCCTTTAAGCTTTCTCTTATCATAGGTGTTCACTGGTATCACACCTCTACCGTTCCTTACTGATGCTGCAGTATCGGAATCTACAATACCGTCTGTCTGAGCCTGTCTCAGGATAGCATTAAGCCGCTTCGATGCCTGGATATTTTTTGAAGCTATTTCGGATCTGATCTCTTTGAGCCTTGAAGAGGCATTGTCTTTTATATTACCATGCTTATCTATTATCCTGTCGATGGAATCAATGACATAGGGATAGGTCTTCACCGAACCGCACATTTTCCTGAGTATCGGATAAGTGTTCTCGTCCCTGATCTTGAAGAAGTTGAGGATAGATTTAATAGTCTCCAGGGAACGTTTCAGGTCGAACATTTCCCTCACATCCGGGAAAGTGCCTTCGATCCTGATCTTGTTAAGACATTCGGATATGCTGTAATAATTGTCAGCCGGGAAATTCTCCTCGAACTGAAGCAGATGCTGGAATTCGGATGTGGCAGACAGTTTTTCGGATATTATTTTGATGTTGTCACTGAATTTTATAAGGTCCACCTTTTCAGTTCCCATCGGACTCAGGCATCTTTCTTTGAGAAGCTCTCTTATACGGTCGAAACCGATTTTGGATTCAAAGTTATCTGGGTATATCATAACAAGGCAAAAGTAGAAAGGAAAAAGGAGAAAGTAAAAAATTCCCTCCTTGGAGAGCCTGTCCCGCTAAGCTTTTGCGTAGCGGGAGAGAGGGGTGGATTTTAATGTATGTATTTCAACTTCTTAATCCTTAACACATCTGACCGACATACCGGCATACTTCGGAGCATTCGCTTTTACAATGCCGGCAAGGTTGTATTCCATTTTCAGATAAGCTGAATGTGTTGAAGAATATACTGTTGAAGTCCAGAAGAATCCCGTCTGCTGAAGACTGCCGTATCCCTTGGAATCTATTAAATAACCACCGGGCAACGCTGTAAATCCATATGCATTGTCGGCACTTGTGTTAGGCGTTAACCAATGACTTATTCCAACTTCCTTCAGTTTTCCCCCTGCAACTGATTCACCCCCGGCATATGCAAACAGTTCATCCCATTCAGTCATTGAAGGCACATGCCATCCAGCAGGACAGAGCTTTCCGGAGTTAACAGCATACCAGTTATAAAGTGCACCATAAGTATTAAGGTATGTGGTGTTACTTTCATAATAACAGTAGGCTGCATATGTTAATGTTATCCAGATACCCGGATTAAGCTGAGATCCGATAAAGGTATAATCGTTGTACCTGGTTGTTTTCAGGTTCTGTTTTGTCCACCACAGTTTCCCGATTTTGATAGTATTATAGGTGTTCCCATCTCCATCTCCCACGGTACCGGTGCTTCCTGTCGATTCGCTTATCTTGAAAAGGGGACTTTCGCCGTATGCAGTAATGACAGTAAGGCTGGAAACTCTTATTTTATAGTCGGTGCCATAATTCAGATTATCAGGCAGAGTCCATGTAAAGCTTCCATCATTTGGTGTGTTTGAATTTATGACAATAAGCAGCGAAGATGCTTTATATAGTGAGATGGAGACATTGTCGTTAGTGATATTGGTTGACCATGTTATGATCTTGTTCTCCAGCTCCATCCAGTGATCACCGGATGTCGGTGAGGTAACTGTAATATAAGGTGCCGGTGCCGTGGTGAATGGCTGCTGATTGCCATAGGCTGTTCCTGCACTGTTTGTGGCATAAGCTCTTATCCAGTAATTAGTTGATGGCAGAAGGCTGGTAAGATTACTAATAAAAGAGCCGTTTCCTGAACCATCAGTTGTATGACTGTTACTTATTGTCGGATTCTGTGCCGTGTTCCAGCAGACACCGTAGGCAGTTACGGCGGCTCCGCCATCGCTTGTAACATTCCCGCCGCTTTTTGCCGAGTTATAGGTTATCTGTGTAGCAGCCGCAGTAGTCAGTGAGGGTGGTACAGGACTGGTTTTAAAGCTCACCTCATTCCCATAAGATGTGTTTATGCTGTTGGTGGCATAAGCCCTGACATAGTATGTAGTACCAGGATTAAGACTAGAAATATTGCTTGTAAAAGTGCCCAATCCTTCCCCGTTAAGTGTTTTGTTGCCGCTGATGTCAGGATTATTGGTGGTTCCATAGCAAACGCCGCGGGCAGTTACATGAGTGCTCCCCTCGCTTGTCACCTCGCCTCCGCAAACGGCCGAGTTAGTTGTATAGGAGTTCACCGAAGCTGTAACTACTGTCGGTGGCTGATCAGTAAGTGTTGTAAAAGACACTTCATTTCCGTAAGAAGTGCCTCCCAGGTTAGTGGCATATGCTCTTACATAATACTTGACTCCTTCAGTTAATCCTGAAATATTGCTTATGAAGGCACCCACCCCAGAACCATTATTGGTTTTATTCGGATTACCTTCTAATACAGGATTGGTCAGGGTACTCCAGCAGACGCCCCGCGCTGTTACCGGTGTTCCTCCCTCACTTGTAATATTTCCTCCTGTCTTAGCTTCAGTCTTTGTAACGTCTGTTACGACTGTTGTTGAGATCTCGGGCTTCGCATCCGACAGAGTTGTAAAGCTGATCTCGTCGCCGTATACAGTCTCACTGCCCCGGCTGCAGTAGGCTTTTACGTAGTATTTGGTTGAAGGTGTCAGTCCAGTAAGATTGCTTGTGAAGCTGAAGCCGTTTGTTGCCTGGACACTGATTACAGTCTTGTTTGCTGCTATCGTTACATTTGGCGTTGTTGCATAGCAATGTCCGTATGAAGATATCCCTTCCCCGATATCGAGGATTTTTCCCGAGACATCGGCTTTGGACAGCTCGATGTTTGATATAGTTCCTGTCAAGACTGCCATTTGTTTTTCGATTTTCTTGCAAGTCGGCAGCAACAAAAAGCAAATCAGCAGAAGAAACTGAATCAATTTATTGGTCTTCATAGGCTTAGAATTTAACTATTAACCTGACCCTACAAATTATTGAATGAGTCTATTCCCTAAGAATAAAAATGAAATCTCCTCCCTCATCCCCTACATCCTGAATTACACCAAACTGGGGAAGTACACCGGAGTTATTAATGACTGCTATTCTGAAATTGCTGAAAAGCTGCTCTGAAGAGAGAAATTTGTCTTTATTGGTTAAAAGCCTGTCAAGAAGATATTTAATAAAAGCGCTCTCATCAGGCACTTCTTCAATAGTACCGCTTGTCATGGCTTTTCTGCTTGGCAGCTCATAGAGCTTATTTATGGCTGCTGCATCTTCAAGGCCTCTGCTGGTTTTAAAGATCGAACCGGCAAAACAAGCATCGCTGATGAGCAGGGTGTGCTTCGATTTGATCTCCCTGAGATAATCGCGCAATGTGCTGTTCCTGAACCATGCAAGCTTACTGTTTCTTGTTGCATCGGATGGAAGCCAGTAACCAGTTTCTGCCTGTTTGTCATAAATACCATGACCGGCATAAAAGATCAGAAAATTGTCTTCCGGACGCACTTTTTTCGCGAAATAATCAAGTGACTCAACAATGTCAGCCATTTTAGCATTACGCAGGATCTTAACATTTTCATTGCTGAAAAGATACCTTGTGGTAATCACATTATAAAACATCTCAGCATCCCTGATCGGCTTGCCCAAAGATGAGATCTTGGGATCGGCATAGTCATTAATACCAATGATGAGAGCATAATATTTACCCATAATCAGGGGCGCAGCTGAAGTTTCCTCATCTCCCGGAACAATTTTGCCTTCAGCGTTGACATTTATCTTCGCTTTATTATTTATATGTACAGTTGCCTTGCCGCTGCTGACAATCTGAGAATTCAGCAGAGCAACATAAAGCAGACAGATCAATGAAAGAAGTATGCTCTTTTTCATTTTAACAGCTTTTAAAAATCAACTTTGAATGTTACCCACATATGCCTGTCATTATTAAAAGGAACAGAATTGAGGGAGATACTGGTGTGCTGCAAAGGCTTGTACCTGTTGGGGGTTGCGACAACCCATACAAGGTTTGCGACCCAGATAACGGCTGATCCAATGAAAAGGGCTCCTGAAATATTTTTCTGCTGCTGCGATTGCGAGAGCAGATCGGATCTTTCAACCGCATCGGTCGACTTCAGATAAGCGTCATATGTATCATTATATTTCATATTATAGATAACCCCTCCTGCCACAGTTCCGTATGCCGGGATGCTTAACAGCCACCATGGCTTCTCTCTGATCTTTGTCTGGCCAAGCCCGGGAACGATCGTTGACAACGCAACCATTGATCCTTTATTGAATGATCTTTCATATAATTCACCTTTTAATTCCACAGTCACATCTTCATCGATGAAGAAAGCATCCTCCTCAGGTATCCATGTGATTATTTTATTATTACCAGGCATTATAGAATCGCCAAATTCGCCTTTATAGGAATAAGCTCTAATCGGATCTCCATCCTGATCCCTTATCTCCACCCAAATTGAAAAAAGATCTGATTTACTTTTGGTTACTAGATCATATGTTATGGAGAGCTTATGCCCGTCAAATTGAAGCTTAGGTTGAGTGATAAGAAAATTCTGAGAGATTGATTTGAAAGAAAAGAAAAAGAGAAATATGATTAGAAAATATATTCTTTTTTTCATACCCGGAACAGATAAGTTTAACTCTTTACGACTAATCTATATCAAATTTAAGCTAAAATAATTGATTGACTGACAACAGTTAATCAAATATTTGAGATGGCTGATCAAAAATAGATTTCCGGATTATTGAACTCATTCAGGCTGTCGTTTTATCGAAAATCTCGATCAGATACACCGATCAGATCCTGCAATTTTGAAATATGCTGTTCATAAACACCACGGGGTGTTGTGTTATATTTTTTGCATAAGGATGCTGCATAACCGACTGCCACTCCCATTTGGCCTGTTGTATTCATCACCCTCGGACCTCCAAGTCCGATATGGGAACAACTGAAACAACGGCCGGCCATAAAGAGGTTTTTTATATTCTTTGAATAGAGCGATCGGTATGGTATGTAATAGTGATCCAGTTTATAGTATAGTGCCTCGGACAGAAAATCAGGCTTCGAGGGATCTGCCAGTATCTGCTGGTAATGAACGTCAATGTTTCTTTCTTCCATAACAACGGCATCAGGGAATTCGCGCATAGTCCTTTCATCGTTAAAAGTATAAATATAGTCGCCGATAAGACGCCGTGATTCTCTCTT
>Ga0209450_10000255_pt1 | contig 28794 bp, 29 predicted proteins | sample FrelakmetLWP11LW_FD_187149 | JGI IMG/M metagenome (GOLD analysis project Ga0209450, IMG submission 187149) | Freshwater lake sediment microbial communities from the University of Notre Dame, USA, for methane emissions studies - LWP11 LW (SPAdes)... | ecosystem: Environmental > Aquatic >...
CGGCTTGGTCGTTGGCCTTCTCTTTGTGATTTTCCTGTTCCAGAACATGGAACCTATCCCGTTGCAGTTTTACTTCTGGCAGAGGTCTATGCCCAAAATCATTCTCATCTCGCTCGCCATCCTTGTTGGATTCGTGGCAGGGTTTGCGGTGGCCAAAATCACCGGGAGGCCTCGAAAACCTGCAACTGAAAAAGATCTCCAGGCTCCCCCTCCTTCAGGCTCCAAGCCCTCCGACCCCGGAAAGTAGAAGGGGGAAAGAGGGAGGACCTCATGAAAGCAAGCCCCTTCATCCTGATCGGCTGTGCAGCTGCGCTGTTTCTCTCCTGCGGGTCTAAGGAAGACTTTTCAAAAACCACTTCCCCTCCCCAGAAAGTCAAGACTGAGAAAATTTTTGCTTCTCCTGTGGAAAACACTTACGAAGCCATGGGCACGGTCCGCTCAAAGACGGTCAGCGTCCTGTCTTCCAAAGTCCTCGGCCGCATCGTCTCCATTCATGTTCGAGAAGGGGACAGGGTGAAAGAGGGCCGGCTGCTTGTTGAGATCGACGACAGGGAGATGAGAGCTCAGTTCGAGAAATCCCGGGCAGGTTTGAAGGAGGCCCAATACGCCCTCGATGAGATAGAAAAAGCGATTCGTGGGGGAGAGGCTGAAAAGAAGGCCGCCGACGCGAGACTTGCGTTGGCTTCGTCCACGCTTGATCGCTACAAAGGCCTTTTTGAGCGCCGTTCGGTGAGTTCGCAGGAATTCGATGAAGTCCAGACAAAAAATACCGCGGCCAAGGCTGACGCGGATCAAGCTTCAGAACGCCTTCAGGCCCTCATCGCCAAAAAAAGCCAGACCCTCGCCAGGATTGACCAAGCCAAGGCCGATACGAGAAATGCCGAGGCTTTCTTGAGCCACACCAGAATCCTTTCCCCTATCGATGGAATCGTGACGAGCAAGCCTGCGGATCTCGGGCAGATGGCCGCACCCGGAAGCCATCTCCTCACCGTGGAAGATGAGAGCCGCTACCGGCTGGAAGTCTTCGTGGAGGAATCCCTCATCGGCCGAATCCATCTCGGGGCACCGGTTTCTGTCTCGATCGACGCTCTCGGGCAAAAGCCGATGGCCGGTCAGGTCTCGGAGATCGTACCGGAACTGGACCCGTCGAGCCGTTCCTACATCATTAAGATTGACTTGCGAGCCTCTGATTCTCCGACGGCTTTCCGATCCGGGCTTTTCGGCAAAGCCCGGTTCATCGCAGGAACCAAGCCGCTTCTGACGGTTCCGGTTCGGAGCGTCTTGGAGCGGGGTCAACTCACCTTTGTGTATGTCGTCGACCCTGCCAAGATCGCGCGCATGCGACTGATTCAGACTGGGAAGCGCTATGGCGATCGCATCGAGGCCCTGTCCGGGCTCAGCGAAGGGGATCAAGTGATCCTCGAACCCCTGTCTGCGGTTAAGGATGGAGGAGCCGTAGAACCGGGAGAACCGTCATGACCGAGCGCTTGGGATTCGCCGGGAACCTCGCCCGCGCCTTCATTCATTCCAAGCTCACTCCGCTTTTCATCATCGCTTCTTTCCTTCTCGGCTTGGGAGCGGTTGTTCTCCTTCCCAGGGAGGAAGAGCCTCAGATCATTGTCCCCATGATCGACATCTTCGTCCAGATGCCCGGAGCCTCGGCCAAGGAGGTGGAGGAGCGGGTGACCAAACCCATGGAGAAGCTGCTGTGGGAGATCCCGGGGGTGGAGTACATTTATTCCACATCCTCCCCCGGTGCCTCCATGACCATCGTTCGCTTCACCGTGGGTGAAGATGAAGAGAAGAGCATTGTTCGGCTCAACCAGAAAATGTTCGCCAACTTCGATCTCATCCCGCCCGGCGCAAGCCAGCCCCTCATCAAACCGCGGTCCATCGACGATGTCCCCATCCTGGCGCTCACCCTGTGGAGCGAGCGCTACGACCACTTCATGCTGCGCCGGATCGCCGCCCAGGTTCACGACGAGGTCAAACAAGTTCCCGACGTCTCTGAAGTGAAGATCATCGGCGGACGTCTAAGACAGGTCAGCGTCGCTCTCGACAAAGCCCGGATGGCCGCATTCGGCATTGCTCCGGCCGCTCTGGTTCCCATTCTCCAGCAATCCAACCAGCAACTCCAATCAGGCCGTTTTTCTTCCGGCAACAGGGAGTTTCTTGTGGAAACCGGGGGATTCGTGGGATCGGCTGAGGAATTGGGCCGAGTGGTGGTCGGGGTGTTCAACGATCGACCGGTGTACCTTCGGGATGTCGCCTCCCTGGCGGACGGACCGGAAGAACCATCGGATTACGTGCTGATCGGCTCGGGCAAGGGGGTCGTTTCTCATGGGGGACAGGGTCTTGACCCTGCGGTCACCCTATCCGTGGCCAAACGCAAGGGGACCAATGCCATCGTCCTGGCGAACAAGGTGATCCACAAGGTCAACAGCCTCAAAGGCCGGCTGGTGCCGGCAGACGTTCACGTGACCGTGACCAGAAATTATGGGGAGACGGCGAGCGAGAAGTCCAATGAGCTTCTTTTACACATGATGATCGCCATCTTTTCGGTTGCCGCCCTGATCTGGCTGACCCTGGGACTGCGAGAGGCAGGGATCGTTGCGATTGCCATCCCGGTCACCCTTGCCCTGACCCTCTCCGTTTTTTTCTTCTATGGGTACACGCTCAACCGGGTCACTCTGTTTGCTCTCATTTTTTCCATCGGCATTCTCGTGGATGACGCCATCGTCGTGGTGGAAAACATCGTCCGTCATTACCGGCTTCCGGAAAGCAAAGGCCGACCGGTTTCAGAGGTTGCCGTGGAGGCGGTTGACGAAGTCGGAAATCCGACCATCCTGGCAACCGTGGCCGTCATCGCTGCGATCCTGCCCATGGCCTTTGTGAGCGGGTTGATGGGCCCTTACATGAGGCCCATTCCGGTGGGGGCCTCCGCCGCCATGGTGTTTTCCCTGATGGTGGCCTTTTTGGTGACCCCCTGGGCCACATTGCGACTTCTGAATCCCGAGACCGAAGCCGCTCACAGTCAGGAGGGCCGGAGCACTAAAGCCTACAGACGGGTCATGTCCGCGCTCATCAACAATCCCCGGAAGCGAAAGGGTTTTCTCCTCGCCGTCGTCGTCCTGCTTCTGGCCTCTCTTTCCCTTTTCGCCTTCAAGGCGGTGAGGGTCAAGATGCTTCCCTTTGACAACAAGAGCGAGTTCCAGGTGATCATCGACATGCCTGAGGGGACGACCCTGGAGCAGACCGCCGCGGCCACCCTTGAAATGGCCGCGGCCCTCCGCGCGGTTCCTGAGGTGACGGAGGTCCTCCTGTACGTGGGCACAGCGGCTCCCTACAATTTCAATGGACTGGTGCGCCACTACTTTCTTCGCCGGGAACCCCACTCTGCGGACATTCAGGTCAACCTGCTTCCAAAGGGTCAGCGCAAGGCTCAGAGCCATGACATTGCCAAGAGAGTTCGGCCTGACCTGACGCGGATTGCTGCCAGGCATCAGGCGCGGGTGAAGGTCTCCGAGGTCCCGCCCGGGCCTCCTGTTCTGCAAACCCTTGTCGCGGAAATATACGGGCCGGACTACGGGCGTCAGATCCAGATCGCCCGGGAGATCAGAGACCTTTTCGAAAAAACAGAAGGCGTCGTGGATGCGGACTGGTACGTGGAAGACGACCAGACCAAGTTCGTTTTCGAAGTGAACCGTGAAAAGGCGGCCTTGAACGGCATTGCTGTGGAACAGATCGCGCTCACCCTTCGAATCGCGGTCGAGGGGATGAAGGTGGGGCTGCTTCATGCGCCGAAGGAAAAAGAGGATGTCCCCATTTTCCTGAGGCTTCCGAAGAGCGAGCGCTCCAGCGTCCAGGATCTCAAAATCTTGAAGGTCATGGGAAACAAGGGAAATCTCGTTCCCCTGGGAGAACTGGTGTCCGTCCGGGAGGAGACCGCGGACAAGAGCATCACCCACAAGAACCTCATGCCCGTGGTTTATGTGACCGGAGATGTGGCCGGCAGCGAGGAGAGCCCGGTCTATGCGATCATGAAAATGAACAAAGCCCTGGACCGGATGAACCTGCCCGAGGGTTACACGCTGGAGCGCTTTGTGGCGACCCAGCCCGGGTCTCTGGACAAGTTCTCCATGAAGTGGAATGGAGAATGGCACATCACCTACGAGGTATTCCGGGATCTCGGCCTGGCATTCGCTACAGTCCTGGTCTTGATCTACATCCTGGTGGTGGGCTGGTTTCAGTCTTTCAAGACACCGGTGACCATCATGGCGGCCATTCCCTTTTCCCTCGTGGGCATTCTTCCTGCCCATGCCCTGATGGGGGCCTTTTTCACCGCCACGTCCATGATCGGATTCATTGCCGGAGCCGGGATTGTGGTGCGCAACTCGATTATCCTCGTGGACTTCATCGAACTCCGGCTCAAGCAAGGAATGCCTTTAGCGGAAGCGGTGGTGGATGCCGGTGCCGTTCGATTCCGCCCCATGATGCTCACCGCAGCAGCCGTCGTGGTCGGCGCAGGGGTGATTCTCTTCGATCCGATCTTCCAGGGCCTCGCACTTTCCCTCATGGCAGGGGAAGTGGCATCTCTTTTCCTTTCGCGGATGACCGTGCCGGTTCTCTATTACCTAAGTGAACGCAAAAAAAGCCCCTCTGCCTGAGGATTCTCTATGGCCTTTCCGCCTTTTTGAAGAACACCACCGCCAGAGGCGGCAAGATGAGGTCCAGAGACCACGGCCGGCCGTGGCAAGGGATCTCCTCGGTCTCTTTCCCTCCAAGATTGCCCACGTCGCTGCCGCCATACTCCGCCGCGTCACTGTTGAGGACCTCTTTCCAGAACCCGGCCCTGGGCGCTCCGGTCCGGTACCCATACCTCGGGACAGGAGTGAAGTTGCAGACGATCATAACCTCGCCGTCGCCTGAAGGGGTCTTCCGAAGGAGGCTCACCACACTGTGCTGGGAGTCATTGCAGTCGATCCACTCAAACCCTGAGGGATCAAAGTCCAGAACGTGAAGGGCCGCCTCCCTCCGGTACAGGCTGTTGAGATCCGCTACCCAGTGCTGAAGACTCCTGTGAAGCGGATAGTCCAGAAGATCCCAGTCGAGGCCTGCATCATGGTACCACTCGCTCCACTGTCCGAATTCCCCTCCCATGAAAAGGAGCTTCTTGCCGGGCTGGGCGTACATGTACCCAAGGAGCAGTCTGAGATTTGCAAACTTCTGCCAGTCGTCGCCGGGCATCTTCCTGATGAGCGACCCTTTCCCATGAACCACCTCATCGTGAGAGAGGGGAAGGATAAAATTCTCGTGATACGCGTAGAGCATTCGAAAGGTGAGGCGGTTGTGATGGTACGTCCTGTGCACCGGGTCTTTGGACATGTAATCCAGTGTGTCGTGCATCCATCCCATGTCCCATTTCATGCCGAATCCCAATCCTCCCACATAGTTGGGCCTGGAAACCATGGGCCAGTCCGTGGACTCCTCGGCCATGGTCTGGACGTCCGGATGCTTTTTGTATACTTCCTCATTGAAACGCCGGAGAAAACCAATGGCCTCGATGTTCTCCCTTCCCCCATAAAGGTTCGGAATCCACTCCCCTTCTTTTCTAGAATAATCGAGGTAGAGCATGGAAGCCACCGCATCTACACGCAGCCCGTCCGCATGATAGATCCCGAGCCAGAACATGGCACTGCTGATCAGAAAGGCTCTCACCTCATTTCGTCCGCAATTGAAGGTTAAGCTGCCCCAGTCCGGCTGAATCCTCTGACGGGCGTCAAAGTGCTCATAAAGGTGGGTTCCGTCAAAGAAACCGAGGCCGTGCTCGTCACTGGGGAAGTGAGAAGGGACCCAGTCCAGGAGGACTCCGATCCCGTGCTGGTGGAGCGTATCAATGAGGAACATGAAATCCTGGGGCGTGCCGTAGCGGCTCGTGGGCGCAAAGTACCCGAGGGATTCATAACCCCAGGATCCGTAGAACGGATGTTCCATCACGGGAAGAAACTCCACGTGAGTGAACCCCAGGCGAGTCACATATTCGGCTAATTTCGGGGCCATCTCCCTGTAAGAAAGAGACCGACTCTCTTGCTCGGGGACCCTCATCCAGGAACCGATGTGCACTTCATAGATGGACATGGGCGCTCGGAGATCGTTCTGCCGGCTGCGCTCCCTCGTCCAGGCTTCGTCGTTCCAGAGGTAGTCCAGATCCCACACGATGGAAGCTGTGAGCGGCGGCGTTTCCCCGTGAAAGGCAAAAGGATCTCCTTTGTCCACGTGGTAACCCTGGTACCGCGAGCACACCCGGAACTTGTACTTCGCCCCCTTTTCGACTCCGGGGATGAACCCCTCCCAGATGCCGGAGACGGCCCTCGACCGGAGCGCATGACTGGTCTTGTTCCATCCGTTGAAGTCGCCCATGACGTAAACCATCTCAGCGTCCGGCGCCCAGACCGCAAAGTAGGTACCCCTGGTCCCTCCCCTGGTGACCACGTGCGCACCCAGCTTCTCGTAAAGATGGAAGTGGTTTCCTTCATTGAAGAGGTAAAGGTCGTCCTCAGTGAGAAGCGTTACATCGTATAGTACGCTGTACGGCGTTGGCATGGATAAACCCCTTGGACAACAAGATTAAGAAAACCAAAAAGGCTGTCACGAAAACGCCGCAGCTCACAAGCGGCGACGGGATGCAACAAGGGACTGATAGAGCTCCAGATATCTTTCGCCTGAACGTCTCCATGAAAAATCTGCGCTCATCCCGTTCCTCATCAAGATCTCCCAGGTCTCTTGATCGTTCCAGAGATCCATCGCCCGTTGGACGACGGAAAGAAACGCCTTCGAGTCATAGGGCCCGAACTTGAAACCGTTTCCGGTTTTGGTTTGAGCATCAAAGTCTTCGATGGTATCCTCCAACCCTCCTGTGGCGCGGACCACCGGTACGGTCCCGTATTTCAAGGCATACATCTGGGTCAGTCCGCACGGCTCATAGAGGGAGGGGACCAGGAACATATCGACTCCGGCCATGATGCGGTGGGCCAGGGTTTCGTCAAAACCGATCGTCACGGAGAAGTTTCCAGGATATTCTTCCGCCGCTTCCCGCAGACTCCTCTCATAGCGCTCCTCTCCCTCGCCCAGGATCACCAATCCGACCTTCCTTCTCGCAAGCTCCTCGAGCATTGGGACAAGAAGATCACACCCCTTCTGGCGGGAGAGGCGAGAGGTCATGCCGAAGACCGGCCTTTCCAGAAGAGAGGACTCAAGACCTGTCTCCTTCAGGAGAGCCGCTTTGTTGACAACCTTTTCGGACAAATGGTCCGAATCGTAATTGGAGGAGATATGAGGGTCTATTGCCGGATCCCACACCGAATAATCCGCACCGTTCAGGATTCCATAGAGCACGGCGGATTTGTTTGTGAGAATGCCCTCCATGCCTAGTCCGAACTCGGAGGTCTGGATCTCCCGACTGTACGTTGGGCTCACGGTGGTCACGGCATCCGAATAGACGATGCCGGCCTTGAGAAGGCTGATCGATCCCCAATACTCGACCCCTTCAGGGTGATACGTCTCAGACGGCAGTCCGCACACCGAGAGCTTCTCGCGGGCAAAAAGCCCCTGATATCCGATATTGTGGATGGTGAACAAGGTGGCTGTGAAAGAGAAAAACGGATCCGTCCGGAACAGCGTGCTCAGGTAAGCGGGAATCAGGCCGGTCTGCCAGTCATGGCAGTGAATCACATCAAAACCCATGCCTGTGGCTCTTGCAAACAGAAGCGCGGCACGGCTGAAAAAAGCAAACCGCTCGAGGTTATCGTAGTAGTCCCCTTCCGGGGTGCGGTAAAGGTTGGGGCGATCGAAAAGATCTTCCCTCTCGAAGAAGTAGACCGGAACGCCGTCCTCCGTTTCCGTGGCGTGAACGTTTGCAACAAGCGTTTGGCCTGCCAGGGGAACTTTAAGGCCTTTCAAGACGAGCTGCCTCTGGAAGGAGCCCTCCGTGACCGACCTGTACAGGGGCAAACCAACGGACACGTTGATGCCGAGCCTGCTGAGCGCTCCGGGAAGAGATCCGGCCACGTCGGCCAATCCGCCCGTCTTTGCATACGGAGTGACTTCAGATGAGAGAAAAAGGATGTCCATTCAGCCTTTCTATCACACCGGGCAATTTGAATCAACGAGCCCTTTCTGAGTGGAAACTCTTTGAATCCCATAGACAAAAGGGGTAAACTCAGAAAAAGACCGGTTCTGTCATACTAACGTTCAGTTTCCTGAAATTTTGTTACGCAGATTTCCTGTCTTTCCATTGAACTTGTTTGGATCATTCGAATTTTGGTCATTTAGATTTGTTTCGAAATTCGGATTTCGTGCTTCGGATTTCGTTGCGGCTGTGCCGCGCTGCGGACATCTGTGTGAGTCCTTAAACCCTTAGCCTGAGAGGAAGACCCCTATGGCAAAGCTCGTCAAGAAAATCTCAAAGAAAGCCGGCCTGCCGCCGGGCACTCTCGTTCACATCGGCGAGGATCAGAAGGAAAAGGTGAAGCTGAGGCTCATCGACTACACCGAAGACCACTTTGAAGAGAAGGAGCTTCACACCATTTTCGAGAGCTTCCCTTACAGGGACAAAGAGAGTGTCACCTGGCTGGACACCGTCGGTGTGCATGAGGTAGACATCATCGGCGCTCTGGGGAAATACTACAACCTCCACGGCCTGCTGCTCGAAGACATCATGAACACGGACCAGAGGCCGAAACTGGATGACTACGAGGATTACCTTTGTCTATTTCTGAAGGTCCTTTCCTATGACGACTCGAACCATCGCCTCAGGGTGGAGCAAATCAGCCTGGTTCTAGGACCGCGTTTTGTGCTCACGTTTCAGGAGAGGGACAACCCTGTTTTTGAGCCTGTCCGAGAAAGGCTGCGCAAGGCCAAAGGGCGGATCAGAAAACTGGGGCCCGACCACCTCGCGTATTCCCTCATCGACGGTGTGGTAGACAGCTACTTTGCTATCCTTGAGAAAACCGGAGAGAGAATTGAATCTCTGGAAGAAGAACTCGTGGACAACCCCTCACCCAAAACCTCGCGTCAGATCCACTTTCTAAAAAAAGATCTTATCCTGCTGCGGAAGTCGATCTGGCCCTTGCGAGAGGTTGTGAACGCCCTGGTCAAAGAAGACTCCCCCTTGATCCAGGACCGCACGAGGTTCTTTCTCAGGGATGTCTATGACCATACCATTCACGTCATTGAGACGACGGAAACATTTCGAGAAATGGTCTCTGAGATGATTGATGTTTACCTTTCCAGCATCAGCAACAGGATGAACGAGGTCATGAAGGTCCTGACCATTATCGCAACAATATTTATCCCCCTGACCTACATCGTGGGCATCTACGGGATGAACTTCAAAAACATGCCTGAACTGGAGTGGCCTTACGGGTATCCCCTTCTGTGGTTGATCATGCTCGGTGTAGCCCTAACCATGCTGGTGCTCTTCAGAAGGAAGAAGTGGCTCTAGCAGGCCGCGCCTAACAGTTTTGCTCTTTGAAATGGATGGCCCTTTCCTGTGACTATTTCAAAAAGCTGAACTGTTACGCGCCACGAGCTATCTTTGCTTGACGGCTTGTCCTCGCTGCTTCTATAATCCTGGCATTCTCAGGGCAGGTCGAAGACATGAAAGATACCCTTGCATTTGTCATGGCCGGAGGACGGGGGGAGAGGCTCATGCCCCTCACCGAGGACCGCACCAAGCCCGCCGTCCCGTTCGGCGGGATTTACCGCCTTGTGGACTTCACCCTCAGCAATTGCGTGAACTCGGGGATCTACAAGATCATCCTCCTCCCTCAATACAAATCCCAGTCCCTCACCGACCACCTCGAAGAAGGCTGGAACATCTTCAGCAGTAAACTCGGGCATTTCATGAAGGTGGTGCCGCCCCAGCAGAGAGTCGGTCAGGACTGGTACCGGGGAACCGCCGACTCCATTCGTCAGAATCTCTACCTTATCGAGCGTCACCAACCTGTAAACATTCTCATCCTGTCCGGCGACCACATCTACAAAATGGACTACAGCCTCTTTGTTCGCTATCACCAGGAAAAGGATGCGGACCTCACCATCTCGCTCCTGGAAGTGGACAAGGACCTTGCCAGTCAAGTCGGCGTTGCGGAGGTGGATGACGACTACCGGATCCGGATGTTCCGGGAAAAGCCCAAAGACAGCGTGAGGACCATTCCCGGAGACCCCAATCATGTTCTCGCTTCCATGGGAATCTACGCGTTCAAGGCTGAAACGCTCTTGAGAATCCTCAAATCCGGGGACGAGGATGATTTCGGCCGCGACATCATTCCCAAAATGCTCGACTCCCACAGGGTTTATGCATACCCCTACGGCCAGCGGAACCTCGTACAGGACTACATCACCGTGACCCTTGAGGACGGCGAAAGAGAACCTCGGCTGGAAACAAGGGTCAGGGATTCTGCATACTGGCGCGATGTGGGCACGCTGGATGCTTACTGGAACGCCAACATGGATCTGACCGGCGTGGATCCCTACTTCAACCTTTACGGTGTGAAATGGCCGATTCACACGAGCCAGGTCCTGGCGCCGCCGGCGAAATTCATTTTCAGCGTGGAACGGCCGGAGGGATTGCGCGTGGGCAAAGCCCTCGACTCACTGGTCGCGCCGGGGTGCATTGTGAGCGGGATCGTGCGAAACTCTGTCCTGTCTTACAACGTGGTGGTCAGGAGCTGGGCCATGGTCGACGAATCCGTGATTCTGGACGACGTGGTGATCGGCCGGCACTGCAAGATCAAGAAAGCCATTATCGACAAGCACAACAATATCCCGCCCGGCACGGAGATCGGGTTCAATCCCAACGAAGACCGCAAAATCTTCACGGTGACCCCGAGGGGTATCGTGGTGGTTCCCAAAGGATACTTCAAGAAGGGTCGGAATCCCGCATCAGACGGGCAATGATCCTGGCATGCCTCTCTGAGGCCCCTTCACACCGCGCAGGACACCCAAGAAAACCAATGAACTGAGGGTGGCGAGGGTCTCACCCTTTCCCTCTTGATCCTGAACAGCATTTAATTATAGATTGCTCCTGCTCGGAAACCAATCAAAATTCGGAGGACATCAAGGTCATGAGGAAGATCGAAAGAGCCATCATCAGCGTTACCGATAAAGCAGGCGTTGTGGAGTTCGCGAAATCACTCTCCAAATTCGGCGTGGAAATCCTCTCCACAGGAGGCACGGCCAAGGCCCTTCGCCAGGGGGGTGTCTCGGTGATGGACATCTCGGACTACACGGGGTTTCCCGAAATGCTTGACGGCCGGGTGAAGACGCTCCACCCCAAGGTGCACGGCGGCCTTCTCGGCATGAGGGACAACCCGGAGCATGTTCGGGTCATGAAGGAACACGGCATCAAGAACATCGACATGATTGTCGTGAACCTTTATCAATTCGAAAAAACAGTGACTAAAGAGGGCGTCACCCTGGATGAAGCCATCGAGAACATCGACATTGGAGGGCCCACCATGCTCCGGTCCTCGGCCAAGAACTACAAAGATGTGACTGTGATCGTGGATCCCGCAGACTATGCTCTCGTTCTCAAAGAGATGGAACAGACAGGAGGCTCCACATCCCTCAAGACAAGATTCCGGTTGGCCAAAAAGGTCTTTCGCCTCACGCACCTCTACGACGGGGCCATTACGAAGTATCTTGAGAAAATTGAACTTTAGAGCTTAAGGGAAGGGGCAGATACTCTACCGCCTTTCCTTGCTTTTCCGGGGTACTTGTCGTATTTTCTTGACATCTGAAACCGAATTTGTGGTTATAAATTAGCTAACTTCCCATGTCGGATTTAGTGCGTGCTAGGCTAGTGGTCCTTTCTGGAGCGCTTCAGGATCACGGTTGAAAAAAATGAAATTGGTCCAGGTTTCACTTCATCAAACCCTTAACCAGAAGGAGAATAACGAATGAGAGTGTCAAAGTGGGCAATTTGCGTCTTCTGTGTCATGCTGGTAGGCTTCATGTTTTCCACGTCGCCTGTTTTCGGGCAGGCAAAACCCATCGAACTCACTTACTCCAACTTCTTTCCCGCCCCACACAAGAACGCTGTCCTTTCCGTAGAATGGGGCAAAGAAATCGAAAAGAGAACCAATGGTAAAGTCAAAGTCACGGTGTTCCCGGGCGGTACTCTTACCCCCGCGGCTCAATGCTATGACGGTGTGGTAAAGGGTCTCTCCGATGTGGGACTGTCCGTTCTCGGGTACACCCGCGGAAGATTCCCTCTGACTGAAGTCATCGACCTCCCTCTGGGCTACAGGAACGGCCTGGAAGCCACAAAACTGATCAACATTTACTATAAGAAGTTTCAACCGAAGGAATTCAACGACGTGAAAGTCATGTTCCTCCATGCCCATGGGCCGGGCATTCTGCATACCAAGAAACCTGTGGCAACGTTAGAGGACTTGAAAGGCGTGAAGATTGCGTGCCACGGTCTCAGCTCCAAAATCGTAGGTGCTCTTGGCGCGGTACCCGTCGCCATGCCCATGCCCGAACGATATGACGCGATTCAAAAGGGCGTTGCAGAGGGTGGCGTGTTCCCCCTCGAAGCTCTGAAAGGGTGGAAACTGGCTGAAGTGGTCAGTTCCACAACCCTGAATTATGGCTCCGCTTACACCACAGGCTTTTTTGTTGTTATGAACAAGGAAAAATGGGCTTCCCTGCCCGCCGATGTACAGAAGATCATTGAACAGATTAATGAGGAATGGATCATAAAGACCGGGCAAGGATGGGATGAGATCGACAAGGAAGGCACTGATCTCGCAGCCTCCAAGGGAATCAAGGCCATCACGCTTCCAAAGGCAGAGGACGAGAGATGGCATAAGTTGGTGCAACCTGTTCTGGATGACTATGTCAAAGCCATGAAGGAGAAAAATCTCCCCGGCGATGAAGCCCTCAAATTCTGCCAGGAAGAGCTCAAGAAGCTTCAGAAGTAAAGGCGATGGGAAGGGATGGGTGACATCCCTTCCCATTTTTGTCTAAAGCATTAGTAAACATCAAGTTGGAGTGCTTCATGCAGTCACTCATCAACAAGGTGCAGGGACTCAGCAAGCTTCTCAATGTCATCGCAGGAATCGCCATTACCTTCATGATGTTCCTGACGGTAACCGATGTCATCTTGAGGTCCTTTCGCAAACCGATCGTTGGCACCTATGAACTTGTCGCCTTCTCAGGAGCTATCGTAATTGGTTTCGCCGTCCCCCTCACCACGTTTCTCAAAGGCCATGTGCTCGTAGATTTCTTTGTTCTCAAGTTTCCGAAAGGGATACGGAACATCGTCCACGTGGTCACCCGTGTGATGGGGATCGGGCTTTTTTCCCTGCTCGGATGGAACATGATTAAGCTGGGGATGGATCTCTATCGAACAGGAGAGGTTTCTCTCACGCTGCAGTTGCCCTTTTACCCGGTGGCATACGGAATTGGCATCTGTTGCTTCGTCCAGTGCCTCGTCCTCATCGCGCACATCCTTCAAGTGATAGGAGGCACCTATGAGTGAGGTAACGATCGGACTCCTCGGGCTCGGAATTGTTCTTATCCTGTTCCTGACCGGTATTGAACTGGGCTTTGCCATGGCGCTGGTCGGATTTATCGGATTCAGCTTTCTGGTTTCGGCCAAAGCCGGCTTGAATCTTCTGGCCAAGGACTTCTTCGACGTTTTTGCCTCTTATGGTTTCACCGTCATTCCTCTCTTTGTCCTCATGGGCCAGATCGCTTTTAATGCCGGCATCGCGAAAAGGCTCTACGATGCCTCCTACCGATTCATCGGACACATCCCCGGGGGCTTGGCTATGGCCACCGTGGCCGGGGCAACGGTATTCAAGGCCATTTGCGGGTCTTCACCCGCAACGGCCGCCACCTTTGCCAGCGTGGCTGTGCCTGAAATGGATCGATACAACTACGACAAGAAATTGTCCACGGGGATCGTGGCCACAGTGGGGACCCTTGGCATTCTCATCCCACCCAGTGTGACCCTGATTGTGTTCGGCATTATCACGGAGCAGTCCATTGGGAAACTCTTTCTCGCCGGGCTTGTTCCGGGATTGATGATCGCCTTTTTCTTTATCTGCATCATCTACGTATGGTGCCAAATAAATCCCGCTCTCGGCCCGAAAGGGGAGAAGTCCACCTGGAGGCAGCGATTTGCGAGCCTGCCGGAGGTGCTCTGGGTCGTTGGTGTGTTTCTGCTTGTCATCGGCGGATTGATGTACGGGTTCTTCACTCCCACCGAGGCAGGAAGTGTCGGCACCTTTGCGGTCTTGCTTTTATCGGTGATCAAAAGGGACATCGGGTTCAAGGGATATATCAAGTCCGTCATAGAGTCCCTTCGCACGGCCTGCATGGTCCTCATGTTGATTGCAGGGTCAACGGTCCTCGGTCATTTTCTTGCGAGAACAAAGATTCCCATGATCGCTGCGGATTGGATTGTGACCCTTCCTCTTAGCCCGGATGCGATCATGATCATCATCAGCGTCATCTACCTTCTGGGAGGCTCTTTCATCGACGACCTCGCCTTCATGGTTCTGGCGACGCCCATTTTTTATCCGGTCATCATTAAATTGGGCTATGATCCCCTCTGGTTCGGTATGATCATCGCCATCACCGTCATGGTGGGTGTGGTGATTCCCCCTGTGGCGATCAACGTCTTTGTGGTCAGAGCCATCACGAAACAACCGTTCAGCGTGATTTACAACGGGGTTTATCCATTCCTGCTCAGCCTCGTGTTTTGCGCGTTTCTGCTCTTCCTGTTCCCCCAGATCGCGACGTTCCTCCCCAATATGCTCATGAGGTAGTCGCCCATCAGACAAAAAGAGGCCTGCGCCCCATGGGCGCAGGCCTCTTCCCTTTTGTGCCGGCTTAGACTACTTGCCCCACTCTCTCCAGTTCAGCCCTGTTTTCTTCTCCCAGTCCGATTCAAAGGCCTGGCTGAAAAAACCATGGAGCTTTTCAAATAGGCGCTTCCAACCTGACTGGTAGTCGTATTTCAGCACATCCTCGAGAAAGGGAACGACTTCCCCCAGCTTGTTCTTGGGGAGATAGGCCCTGGCCCTCATGTCGTAAGAACGCTTGAGCGCTTCAGGGGTCAGCGCATGGGCGGTGAGCATCGCCACCTTGAGGTTCCGCTTCACGGCGATTTCAAGAAGATCGAAACCGCGGACGCCCATAATGTCCAGGACAACGATATCGTAATTCTGCGATTCGAGGAGTTTCTTCGCGTCCTCGTACGTTGTGGCCTTCTCGAACTTGGCGTTCGGGCACTTGTACGTGATCTCCTCCTCCAGAACGGCAAGCACGTCCGGTTCATCATCGATAGCCAGAATTTTTCTGCCATCAAGAATGGATTGGGTCATCGCTCGCATCTCCTTGATTTTCTGATTTTTACCTTAGGCCACCCGGGGTTTCTTGTCAAGGGTCAAGTCTGCTTGTTCCGGATCTTCTTGTACCCGGTTCCGTTGGCCGTTGCTTCTTTTCCGAACAGGGAGCATTCTTGTGGACAAGGCGTTTTCTCTTTTCGCAAAAGACGGCCTGAAAGGTGCGACAGCTCCCCGCGCCGTCTACCGCCCTATCCTCTGGCCACCTGGCATACCGGCAGTTGAGATCGCAGAATTCCATGCATCCCTTTTGACGATCTCACAAAAGGCCAAGAGACATGCTTTTCCGTCATTCCGGCGCAGGCCGGAATCCAGGGATACCCAGCAGTTCTGAACCCCGGCCTTCGCCGGGGTGACTGGGTGGAGAGCCTTTTTCGAGATCGCCTATTTTCTCCTCTTTCCTTTCTTCTGTTTATCCTTTTCCGCCTCGTCGTGTCCACAGATTTCCAGTTGTCATTGCGAGCGCTTTGATGTATGAAACCTCCTGTTGAGGGAACCCCGGCTGCGCTTTCGGCAAAAGAAGGAATGTCTTTTTCGGGTGATGAATTCAGCCTTTTTCCGTGAAAGGGGGGCGTCATGATATCACAGCAAAAATATTGGAATCCTGTTCTCGAAACTCTTGCTCACGAAAAGATCCGCAAACTTCAGCTTGGAAAATTCAAAAGAATTTTCAGCTGGGCTTATGAGAGGTCCAAGTTCCACAGGGGCCTCTATGAGAAAGCGGGAATTAAGCCGGGCGACATTCGATCCTTCGATGACATCCGGCGCATCCCCACCGTCGAGAAGTCGATGATGCGCGGAATTCAGCGCAAGGATCCATTCCCTTACGGGGATGCGCTTTGTGTGCCCCTCGAAGAGGTGTCCGAATTTCGTCAGACCAGCGGCACAACGGGTCAGCCTGTATATCAGGCAGACACTTGGCAGGACTGGGAGTGGTGGGCCGAGAGCTGGGCCTACATCCTGTGGGCCCAGGGCTACCGTCCCAAAGACCGAGTGTTCCTTCCCTTTGGATACAATGTGTTTGTCGCGTTCTGGGCAGGCCATTATGCGGCGGAAAAGATCGGAGCGGAAGTCGTTCCCGGCGGCGTGCTGGACACCCAGGCCAGAATTCTCAAGATTCAGGAACTCCAGTGCACCGCCATGATGGCCACTCCCACCTACGTGCTCGGCATGGCCGACACGGCTAAGAACAAGATGGGCATTGACCCGCGATCCCTCGCTATCCGCAAGATCACTTGTGCCGGGGAGCCGGGAGCCAGCATCCCCACCACGAAGAAACGCATGGAAGAGGCCTGGGGCGCCAAGGTTTACGATCATGCCGGCGCTACCGAGATCGGGGCCTGGTGCTTCGAATGCGAGGCTCAGTCCGGCGGTCTTCATGTCAATGAAGCCTTCTTCCTCGTGGAGATTCAGGACACGGAGACCGGCGAGTACATCGAGGAGCCCGGCCGCCGAGGCAAAATGATCATCACGGCCCTTGATCGGCAGGCCCAGCCCTGCGTTCGCTTTGACTCCAAGGACATCATCGAGTGGGCGCCCGAACCTTGCCCCTGCGGAAGAAGTTTCCGGCTGATCAAGGGAGGAGTGGTTGGAAGAGCGGATGACATCACCAAGGTCAAGGGTGTTCTCCTGGCACCGTCAGCCATCGAAGAAGTGGTGCGGGGCCTGGATGGCCTTGCCGATGAATTCGAGGTCATCGTGGACAAGGAAGGAGACATCGACCGGATCACCCTGAAAATAGAGATCCTCAAGGGCCGTGAAGGCGAGCGCAAGCGGATTGAAGCCCAGCTCAAGGATCAACTGAGGCTCAAAACCAATCTCGGATACAACCTGGAGTTTCATGACTACGGCACGCTCCCGAGGTATGACGTCAAGGCAAAGAGGTTCAAGGATCTGAGAGGGAAACACTAGGCGGCGAACGGTGCAAGGGGCAAGACGCACGGTGAACTGTTAGAATAGGGAGGCGTTATGAATGCCAAAGATCTGAAAGAGCTCGACAGCAAGATTCAGTCCATGAAGAAAACGGCGGAGGAACTCAAGCAGATGGGGGAAGACTTCCCTGCCCTCTATCGGAACGTGAGCCGCCTTTTGGCCAGCATCAAGATGCTCGAACTGAATATCTCCGATGTGGCGGGGGTGTGAAGGGCTTTCCTCAACTCAGCAAGGCATCCCATTCGATCTTTTCAAAGGTCTTGTGGAGGTAGTGGTCGTCGTCTACGGTATGAAAGGAGAGATCGGGAAAGACCTGGCGTGCCACACTCTGAACGTCCTCCAGAGGAATCACTTCATCCTGCCGGCCGTGATAGAGGTGCACCGGTCTCTGCAGTTTCCTTTCCCGATAAGGCGTGAACTCCATCAGGTTGATGGCAGGGGAAAGCAGGACGAGCCTCTTCACCCTCGGCTCGTTTTCCACGGCAAAGATGGAAGCCATGAGACCTCCGAAACTCGATCCCACCAAAAGGATATCGCTTTTCTCTGAAAGAAGGGCCCGGAGCTTCGCCATTCGTTCATCCAGGGAGCCGGGGAAATTGGGAGTGAGCATGCCCGGAAAGTTCTTCCTGAAGTAGACGGCCTTCGTCCCCTGATTGTTGCTTTCAAGGCCGTGGATGAACATTCGCAATGCCATCCTATCCCCCTTTCAAGCGCAACCGATCCTTCTCTTGACCTGCGCTTCCCCGGCCGCCTCTACCTCTTCACGTGAAGCCTCCCTGATGGCCGTCACCTCAAGTTCCATGGAAACCTCAATGCCGGCCAACGGATCATTGAAGTCCGCCAGTACCGTGTGAGGGAGAAGGTCCATCACCTTGAAGGAAATCAGCTTCCCTTTCTTCATCTGCCGATAATACTGCCCCTGCACAAGCCTCTGCTTCAGAAGGCCTTTTCTGGGGATTTCGGCGATCAAGCGGGGATCGTGTTCCCCATAGATTTCGCCGGAAGGGATCGTAATGCTTTTTCGATCGCCCACATGGCACCCTTCCAAGGCTCTTTCCAGGGTGGGGACCTGCCGCTCAACCCCATACACAAACGTGATGGCTTCTTCCGGGTGGTCCTTGATGGTCCCGTCCGTGAGATGGGTCATCATGTGGTACGTCACGGTGACCATCTTCTCTATTTGAACAGAGTCCATGCGGACCTCTTAAAGGATTTCGAGAATTTCGAATTCCTGAACCCCTCTCGGCGTTCGCACTCTGATTTCATCACCCACCCGCGTGCCGATCAGGGCCTGGCCGAGAGGAGACGTCACGGAGATTCTCCCCCTGTCAGGATCCGACTCATAGGGGCCGAGCAGTTGATACTGAATTTCCTGCTCCGTACTGATATCCCAGAGCTTGACCGTTCTGCCGAATACCACCCGGTCGGACGGGGACGCATCCATGGCGATCACCTCGGAACTGCCGATGATCATCCGGAGTTCATTGATCCGTCCATCGAGGAAGGATTGCCTTTCTTTCGCTGCGTGATATTCCGCGTTTTCGCTCAGGTCACCGTGGCCTCTGGCCTCTTCAATCGCCCGAATGTTGGAGGGGCGATCCACTCTTTCCAGACGAACAAGTTCTTCCTTGAGCTTTTCGAGACCGTCCTTTGTCATGGGGATTCTGTCCATTTCTTACCTCTCGACCGTGGGAAGCATCACCTGCGGCTCAGTGAGCAGGAATTCCCCCTTTTCGATCCACTCTTTTAGAGTGTTGGCTATTTCAAGCGCTCTGGTGTGGGAAGAAAGAGGGACAGCCTGGACATCCCGCCCTCTGAACTTGATGGTCCCGCTCTTGAGTTCGGCATAGCTCACCTGGCCCAGGCTCACCCCCTCTCCCTTGGGATAGTCGTTTCCATAATCGATAATCTGGGTGAAAATCTCCTCGTCCGACACCCCGGTGAACCGCGCGATCTCTTCGTTCAAGACCGGAATGGGAACACCGATGCCCATCGCCAACGAACACCCGTATCCGAGCATACTGACGCCTGCCAGCCACCTTGGGTTCATCTCCTTCAGGTTCCCCATCACCATCAGGGTGCCTGCAGGGGAAAGAGGAACCCCGTTTTCTCCTCTCTTGGCACCCGGCTTGTGCTGGCTTCCCGGGCCGATAATGTATCCCTGCGCTCCTCCCAGGAAGATCCTCGTCCCCAGGCCCAGGGTTAAGTAATAAGGATCATTCTGGAGCGGGCTCAACTGCCCGGCTGTCGCGTAGTTCGCGTTGCCTGCCTTCGGTTTCAGGACACCCATGTAGGTGTAAACGGTCTTGTTCGACAAATTGACCGCACAATTGTAGTTCTGGTAGGCATTCCTGGGGTTCAGGAGCACGGCATAGGGAAGGTCGGACAGCTTGACCTTCTTGTTCACCCTCCGGTTCGGATAGCAGTCCGTTCCGTAAGCCGTCACCCTCAAGCGCACGCTTTTACCTGCCACGAGGTCGTGAAGCACGTGCCCGCCCCCGTACTTGAACTGCCCCGGGTGAACCCGGTTGAGCGGGTCATCTTCAGCGGGTTCGGTCGCACCGATGTAAATGTCCACCGCAGCCACTCCGGCGTAAGCCGGGACGTCGTTCAGCCACACCTTGGCCGCCTTGGTGGCCGGCTTGGTGTGACCGAAATTGATGAACGCCCCTGAAGAGCACATAGGAGAAAAAGTGCCGGTCGTCACCACGTCCACCTCTCTGAACGCCTTTCCCGGTCCCTTGCGTTTCACGATCTCCGTCATCTCCTGAGCCGTGACGACAACGACCTTTCCCTCTTTGATGCGCTGGTTGATTTCCTGAATGGTTCTGCTCGCTCTTCTCACAGGCACCGCTTGACCTCCACTCTGCTGCATCAACAAACTCAAACTTTAATGTATAGTCCCTTTGCTCTGGTGTGACAAGCAAAAGTTCTTTTCCCTTGCCTGAATGGTTGACTTTCCGGGACGCTTTCGGTTACAACTCCAGACAGATTTCTTTGTCCAGTCTATGAGAGATCCTCTGAACATAGGTCATGTGGCGATCGGCGAGAAAGGTCCCTTTTTTCTCATCGCAGGGCCCTGCGTGGTTGAAAGTGAAGACCTGACCTTGACCGTAGCGGATTTCCTCAGGGAGACGGAGGGATTGCTTGGGATCCCCGTCATCTTCAAGGCCTCTTACGACAAGGCGAACCGAACCTCGCTGGAGTCTTACCGCGGACCGGGCATTGACAGGGGACTGGAAATTCTTCGCAAGGTGAAGGAGAAAGTCGGGCTGCCGCTCCTTTCCGACGTCCACAGCGTGGGAGAAATAGAAAAGGCCGCTTCCGTCTTGGACATGATTCAAATTCCCGCTTTTCTCTGCAGGCAAACGGATCTGCTCCTTGCTGCTGGCAGGACAGGACTGGCCGTGAATATCAAAAAAGGCCAGTTTCTCGCGCCCTGGGATATCAAGGGTGCAGCCGACAAGGTCCTCTCCACAGGGAATCCCCGCGTTCTCCTTACGGAACGAGGGACTTCTTTCGGCTACAACAACCTGATCGTGGACATTCGCTCGATTGCGGTGATGAAGACCTTCGGCTTCCCTGTGGTTTTTGACGCGACCCACAGTGTTCAGCTTCCGGGCGGTCTGGGCACCTCCTCCGGCGGCCAGAGGGAGTTCGTGGAGCACCTCTCCAGAGCGGCTGTGGCTGCGGGAGCCGACGGCCTTTTTCTGGAAGTGCATCCTGATCCGAAATCTGCTCTGTGCGACGGACCGAACTCCCTTCCTCTCGATCAGGTAAGACCTCTCCTGACCCTGCTCAGAGAGATCCATCGGCTGGTTCAAAGCGCCAAGTAGTCTGTTCACACCATGACGCGCCGTTTTTTCAGAGGGGTCCCTCTTCTTCGGGAAAAGTCCCCGCACAGGCTCTCGCTATTTGAGAAAGGAACAGAGATGACCAGGAAAGCCCTCGCAAAGGTGAAACTTCTCATCCTCGACGTGGACGGCGTCCTCACCGACGGCCGCATCATCATGAACGATCGGGGTGAGGAGACCAAGCACTTCAATGCCCAGGATGGGCACGGGCTAAGAATGCTGATGCAAGCCGGAATCGAGGTTGCTTTGATTTCCGGCCGAAAGTCCGCAGCGGCGGAGTTCCGGGCCAGAGACCTGGGGATCTCCGAGGTCCATCTGGGCGTCAAGGACAAGGCCGGGGTGTGTGCCGACCTGATTCAAAGGAAACGGCTTGTGAAGTCGGAAGTCTGCTGCATGGGGGATGATCTTCCGGATCTCCCTCTTTTTGAGCAATCAGGCACAGCCGTTGCCGTGGCGGATGCCGTTCCGGAGATCCGGGCGGCTGCCGCGTTCTCTACAAAAAAGAGAGGCGGAAAGGGTGCCGCGAGAGAACTCTGTGAAGCCATCCTTAAGGCCAAGGGCCTGTGGCCCTATTCGATCGGTAACAAAAGAAAATCGTAGCGCTTTGGCTTTTTGAAATAGTCACAGGAAGAGGCCATGAGGGTCTCGCCGCCCTCCTCACCCATGGCCTAAAGCTGGACACCGCCCTATGGCGCCTTCGTTGTTCTGTTTTGAGAGAGACCCCCATGGCCTGAGTTCTCCATTTCAAAAAGCTGAACTGTTACTGAAGATTAGTCTTTACACCGCAAGGGACCCTTTGGTATAATTATTGCAGAATGAAGAAATTCCTTAGAAAACACTGGCCCTTAGTAGCTATGGGCCTTCTTCTTGCAGCCATGACGGTCTATCTCTTCCAGGCTCGCAGGGGACCCGTGGAACAAAAAGCCGCTCAGGACAAGGAATCCGAAGAAGGCATCCGGCTCAAGGACATTCACTACGTTCAAGACGATCCCGCTCACAAGGTCAAGTGGACGCTGGATGCTTCCGAAGCAAAGCTCTCAAAGGACCAGCAGTTTGTCACCTTTGTGAACTTCCACGTCACCCTGAAACCCCAAGACAAGCCGGTCGTCACCGTGCAGGGCAAGCAGGGCGAGTTTGACAAACGCTCAGGCCGGCTCGTTTTGCAGGGAGACCTGGTCGGGGAGACGGAGGACGGCTACCGGTTCACAACCGAGCAGGCGGTGTACCATCACAAGGAGGGCACCCTGGAAACAGATCAAGCGGTTAAGATCTCAGGCGCCTTTTTCTCCATTGACGGCAAGGGACTGCTTCTCGATCTCGGCAAGGAGAAGTTGCAGATCCTTTCGAACGCCACCACCTTGATCTACGGAGAGCCTCCCACTTTATGATGATGCTTTTTCGCTTTTCGCTTTTACTGAGCTTTTGCGTTCTGTTCTTTGCGCCAGGTGCAAACGGCCAGACTCTGAAGAAGGCCCTCGGGGATTCTCAAGGGCAACCCATCGTGATCAAGTCCGACAGCCTTGAGTTTGATCATCAGCGCAAGAGGGTCACCTTCAGCGGGAATGTGGATGCCAAGAGGGAGGACTGGACCATCCTCTGCCAGAAAATGGTTGTCTATTATCTTGAGAAAAGCAAAGAATCCCCTCAGAAAGAGAGCATGAAGATCGAGAAGATCGTTGCTCAAGGGGATGTCAAGATCACCCGGCAGAGCGGAGGTCTGGCAACGGCCGAGGAGGCCACCTACTTCTGGGACGAAGAGCGAGTGGTTCTCACCGGAAAGCCGGTGGTTCAACAAGGGGATGACTTTGTGGAGGGGACCGTGGTGACCCTTCTCTTGAAAGAAAACAAGAGCCTTGTGGAAGGGTCGGGAGACACCAGGGTAAGGGCGGTGATCTCGCCGCGCTCCGAGAAGAGGTGATTGACGTTGGCCGAACCTGCTGAGACACTGGAGGCCCATGGCCTTGTCAAAACCTACCGAGGGAAAAGAGTGGTCGATCGCATCGACCTCACCCTGAGGAGGCGGGAAATCGTAGGATTGCTCGGGCCCAACGGTGCCGGAAAGACCACGACCTTTTACATGGTGATCGGGCTCACGCAGCCGGACCAGGGAAACGTATTGATGGACGGCCAGGACATTACAGAAGATCCCGTGTACATCAGGGCGAGAAAAGGGATCACGTACCTGGCCCAGGAACCCTCTGTGTTTCGGAAGCTGACGGTGGAGGAAAACCTCCTGGCCATTCTTGAGAGTTTGGGGCTCACTTCCGAGCAGATGAACAGTCGACTGGAAACGCTTCTCTCGGAGCTGAACATCCGCCATTTGGCCAAGCAAAAAGCATCCTCCCTTTCCGGTGGGGAACGGCGCCGGCTGGAAATCACTCGAGCCTTGATCACCGAACCCCGATTCATGTTGCTCGATGAACCCTTTGCCGGCATTGATCCCCTGGCGGTCCAGGATATCCACCAGATCGTGAGACAACTGAGAGACCGCGGCATGGGAATCATTATATCGGACCACAACGTGAGAGAAACATTGAAAGTTTGCGATTCCGCCTATATTATCAGCCAGGGTCATATCGTGGAGTTCGGTGACCCGGAAAAAATCCTTCAGAGCAAGATCGCGCGAAGCTGTTATCTTGGCGAAGAATTCTGTATGTAACCGCGGGGCTTATGGCTTTACAACTTAAACAATCTCTCGCTCTCGCACAGCAGCTGATCATGACCCCTCAGCTGCAGCAGGCGATCAAACTGCTCCAACTTTCCAGGCTCGAGCTCCTGGAGACCGTTCACACGGAGCTGGAGACCAATCCTGTACTGGAAGAACACCCTTCCGAAGGCGGCGATGAGGAAAAAGAGTCTGGAAAAGATCCGGAGTCGGAACCCAAACTTGCGGAAGTGGATGCTCAGGAAAAAATAAGGGAAGACATGGATTGGGAATCCTATCTTTCCGATTACAACAAGGGATGGGCGGAGTCCCCTTACGAAGCCAAGGAAGCGCCCTCCTTTGAAAACGTGACCGCCAGCAAACCCAGCCTCCAGTCCCACCTCATGTGGCAGCTCAATATGAGCCGGGTCAGTGACACCGCGAAAGAAATCGCGATTCACATCATCGGAAACCTCGATGATGACGGTTACCTGACTCTCCCGGTGGAGGAGTTGTCACAGACTACGCTCCGACCACCGGAAGAGGTGTTGGAGACCCTCTCCATTGTTCAGAACTTCGATCCTGTGGGGGTGGCGGCAAGAGATACCCGGGAATGCCTTCTCATCCAGGCAAGGTTTCAGAATTTCGGTGGAACTCTGATTGAGAAGATCATCCTCGATCACATGGACAAGCTCGAGAACAAGAAATACGAGCTCATTGCAAAGAGTCTTTCCGTGCCCCTGGAGGGCGTTCTTGACGCGATTTCTATTATCACGACTTTCGAGCCCAAGCCCGGCCGACAATACTCCGACGAGGAGACCATCTACATCAGCCCCGATATCTACGTTTTCAAGATGGGAGATGACTACGAGATCGTCCTCAATGAAGACGGATTGCCTAAACTGAAGATCAACGCGTACTACCGGGATATCCTCACCAGCAAGGAAGCTCTGGAGGACGGCACCAAACAGTACATCCAGGACAAACTCAAGTCGGCGGCCTGGCTTATCAAGAGCATTCATCAGCGACAGAGAACCATTTACCGGGTGACCAGCAGCATTGTCCGCTTTCAAAAGGAGTTCCTGGACAAGGGGATTGCTCACCTCAAGCCCCTGGTGCTGCGGGATGTGGCGGAAGACATTGAGATGCACGAATCCACCATCAGCCGCGTGACCACCAACAAATACGTTCATACGCCCCAAGGCGTCTTCGAACTCAAGTACTTTTTCAACAGCGCCATCCAGTGCCTCGACGGAGAGTCGGTTTCTTCCGAGACGGTCAAAGAGCACCTCAAGAACATGATCAAATCAGAAAACAGGGCAAAACCTTACAGCGACCAGGAGATTGCGGATATGCTCAAACAGCACAACATTGACGTAGCCCGGAGAACGGTCGCTAAGTACCGGGAAGCGTTGGGTATTCTGCCCTCTAGAAAACGAAAAAAACCCTACTGAAACGACCCTCGTTGACTTCAAATAACTTCTTTGCTATAAGATTTTGTTTTTTCGGGAGGTAGCGCTTATGATGATTACTGTGACTTTTCGGCGCATGGAACCCGCAGAGAGTCTGAGGGCCTATGCAGAAGAGAAGCTTTCCAAAATCAAGAAGTATCTGGACTCTCCCATGGAGGCTCATGTGGTTCTCGAGGTGGAGAAATTCAGACACATGGCGGATGTGACCGTGAATGTCGATGGGACAAGGATCAAGGCTTACGAAGAGACGGAAGACATGTATTCCGCCATTGACATGGTCATGGACAAGATAGAGAACCAAGTCAAGAAGCACCGCTCCAGATTAAGAGAAAGAAGAGCCGAGAACATCAAAGGAGAGCAGGTTCTCGCGAGCGAGGCGGCGGCGGAAGGGGTTGCAGAGGAGCCGACCATTTCGGTGGAAAAATTGGTGGCCAAGCCCATGGACCCCGAAGAAGCAGCCATGCAGCTTTCAGCCTCTCGACAGGATTTCCTGGTCTTCCGGAATTCTCGATCCCGAGAGATCAATGTGATATACAAACGCAAAGACGGCAACATTGGCCTGATTGAGCCGGCCAGTTGATCCTCTTTCCAGGACCGTAGGCGATGAAACTCTCGGAACTGACAGACGAAGACTATATCCTTCCCGAGTTGAAGGCCAAAGACAAGAAAGGGGTTCTGGAAGAACTCGTCGACGCTTTGGTCCGGCGGGAACCCTCCATTGACAAGAAGGCCCTGGTCAAGGTGTTGCTGGAGAGGGAGCGCCTGGGGAGCACGGGGATCGGAGACGGCGTGGCCATCCCTCACGGCAAATTCCAGGGAATCACTCACCCGATTATTTCCTTTGGAAGGAGTCGCAAGGGGCTCGACTTCGAGTCGATGGATGGAGAGCCGGTTTTCCTTTTTTTTCTCCTGGTGGCCCCGGAGAACTCCGCGAGCATACATCTCAAAGCCCTTGCGAAGATAGCGAAAATCCTCAAGAACGGCGCTTTCCGAAAGGTTTTGATGGAGGCGCCGAGCAAAAAAGAACTGTATCGGACGATTATTCAGAATGATGAGGACTTCTAGGATCGAGTTTACCCTATGATAGGCTTGCTGATTGTCACCCACTGCGATTTGGGCAAAGAGCTGCTGAACGCCGCCGAGTTCATCGTTGGGAAAATAGAGGCAGCCGACACGATCGCCATCACCGAAACGTCAGGCACGGATCTCCTGAGAAAGAAAATCGAGGCGAAGGTCGGCACCCTGGACAAGGGAGACGGGGTGCTCATCCTAACGGACATGTTCGGAGGAACCCCTTCCAATCTGAGTCTCTCCTTTCTCAAGGAAGGAAAGATCGAGGTTCTCACCGGAGTCAACCTTCCGATGATTATCGCCATCGTTCAGAACCGACTGAACTTCAAGGTGACGGTTCTTGCCGAAAAAGCGCAGGAAGCGGGAAAGATGGGAATTTCCCTGGCCAGCAAACTGCTCGAATCCCCATGACCTCCCTGGTACAGGTCACCGTAGAAAACCATGAATTCTACCTGGATAGGATTCTGGAGATTGAACACCTCTCTTTCTCCGCTCCCTGGTCGCTGAACGGCTTTCTTCAAGAGCTCGAAAACCCTGTTTCTCAGCTCTGGGCCCTGATGTCTGACAAGGTTCTTCTGGGCTTCTTTTGTTTCTGGGCTGTCCGGGAAGAGATGCAACTGCTCGATCTTGCGGTTCACCCGACCTGCAGAAGCCGGGGACACGGGAGTTACCTCCTGATGAAAATGATCGACCTTGCTTTGTCGAGAGGGATCTCCCGGATCTGGTTGGAAGTGAGAGTCTCCGGTGGAGCGGCAAGGAAGCTTTATGAGAAATTCGGTTTTGTGGAGAGCGGCCGCAGGAGGAATTACTATACCGGCCCGACGGAGGACGCCATCGTTATGTCCCTGGCCCTGCCCAGAGCGGCCGAGAAAAATACCCCCACGGGCAACACCATAGGAGAAAGCGTATGAAACCACGGCTCCCGATGATCGCAGGCAACTGGAAAATGAATTTAACCCTCGCCGAAGCAGCTCAACTGATCAAAGCCCTCGCCGATGGCATCAAGGGACTGAGCGGGGTCGAAGTGCTTGTCGCACCTCCTTTTACGACCCTGCTGAGAGTGAAGGAAGCGATCGGCAAAGCCCCCATCCTCCTCGCAGGGCAAAACATGCACTGGGGAGCGCATGGCGCATTCACCGGAGAGGTTTCCGCTGCGATGCTCGCGGACGCGGGATGCAGCCACGTGATCCTCGGTCACTCTGAGAGAAGAACTCTTTTCGGAGAAACGGACGAAGTCATTGACCGCAAGGCCGCAGCAGCGGTGAAACAGGGGCTCATTCCCGTTGTGTGCATCGGTGAGACGCTCGAAGAAAGAGAAAAAGGGCTCACGTTCCAAATCATCGAGCGGCAGCTCGGCCTTTCCCTGAAGAGCTTCAGGGAAGGGAAGACCCTTCCCCTTACCACCATCCTTGCTTATGAACCGGTTTGGGCCATAGGGACCGGCCGAACCGCAACGCCGGAGCAGGCTCAGGAAGTGCACCAGTTCATCCGGCAGTGGCTGAAGGCGCATTTCGGAGACCGGACTGCCCAGGCTATAAGGATTCTTTACGGAGGAAGCGTCAAACCGGACAATGTCCGGGATCTCATGTCAAAACCGGACATTGACGGAGCCCTTGTCGGTGGAGCCAGTCTAAAGCCCGATTCTTTTTTGCCTATTGTGCGGTTTGGCGACGCCCCATGATTTTTGTTGCATTCCCATTTTTTTTTGTTACTATAAAAAGTCCGATTTTTGGCCCGAAAAAGGGCGGTAGGTTGAAAGGGATACTGTAATGGTTCTTGTTCTAACGTTACTCCACGTGGTTGTTTGTATCGCGCTGGTCATGATTGTTCTGTTGCAGAAAGGGAAAGGCGCCAGCATGGGTGCTGCCTTTGGAGGCTCCAGCCAGACGGTTTTCGGGAGCACCGGAGCAACTCCTTTCCTGAGCAAGATCACCGTGGCAACAGCCGTAATCTTTATGTTCACTTCTCTCGGCCTGGCCCTCCTCATGGGAAGAGGGGCCACTTCATCCCTGATGAAAGGAGTGAATGTCCCGGCAGCGACTCAGCCGGCTGAAAGTCCGGCTCCCGCGGGAACTCCGGCCCCTGCCGGCGAGAGTAAGTAGAATAGCCAATGCTTTCCTCCCCCTTGAGGGGGAAGACTAAGGTGGGGGTGAAGGCGAGGGGGACACAGTTTCAACGCGGAAGTGGTGGAATTTGGTAGACACGCTACTTTGAGGGGGTAGTGGGCGTAAGCCTGTGGGGGTTCAAGTCCCCCCTTCCGCACCATGAATATAAGAAAAGGGTGGCCCATCGGCCACCCTTTTTGATTTTCAGCGGCAAGCTCCTCCAGTCGCGGAGCCGCGGCGAGCTTCCTTGTTTCCAATCCGCACTGCTCTTGATCACGCCCCTTCACTTTGACGCGC
>Ga0209450_10000256_pt1 | contig 28776 bp, 21 predicted proteins | sample FrelakmetLWP11LW_FD_187149 | JGI IMG/M metagenome (GOLD analysis project Ga0209450, IMG submission 187149) | Freshwater lake sediment microbial communities from the University of Notre Dame, USA, for methane emissions studies - LWP11 LW (SPAdes)... | ecosystem: Environmental > Aquatic >...
TGGTGTACGCGATGGTGTGGGCGTCGGTGCTGTCGATCACGCTGGTGCCGGTCCTGATCTACTGGCTGGTGCGCGGCAACATCCACCCGGAGACCGCCAATCCGGTCAACCGCGTGACCATGGCGGCCTACAAGCCGTTCCTCGAGCTGGCGCTGCGTGCCCCGTGGACCGTAACGGTGGCGGCCGTCGTGCTCGTCGCCGCGACGCTGTGGCCCGCGTCGCAGCTAGGCAGCGAGTTCATGCCGGAGCTCGACGAGGGCGATCTGCTGTACATGCCGACGACCCTGCCCGGGCTGTCGACGGATGCGGCCCGCGCCCTCCTGCAGCAGACCGACAAGCTGATCCGCACCGTGCCCGAGGTCGAGCGCGTGTTCGGCAAGGCCGGGCGCGCCGAGACGGCCACGGACCCGGCGCCGATCGAAATGTTCGAGACCACGATCAAGCTCAAGCCGCGCGACCAGTGGCGGCCGGGCATGACGCCCGAGAAACTCAAGGCGGAACTCGACGCGCTGGTGAAATTCCCGGGCCTGTCGAACGCCTGGGGCTACCCCATCAAGACTCGCATCGACATGCTCGCGACCGGCATCCGCACCCCGGTGGGCATCAAGATCATGGGGCCCGATCTCGCGGTCATCCAGCAGCTCGGGCAGCGCATCGAGGACATCCTGCGGGACGTCGAGGGCACGACTTCCGTGTACGCCGAGCGCACCGCCACGGGGCGCTACGTCGACGTGGACATCGACCGCGTGGCCGCGGCGCGCTACGGGCTCAACATCAAGGACGTGCAGGATATCGTCGCGAGTGCGGTCGGCGGCATGACGGTGAGCTACACCGTCGAGGGCCTCGAGCGCTATCCGATCAACCTGCGCTACCCACAGGATTTCCGCGACTCGCTCGAGGCGCTGCGCGCGCTGCCGATCGTCGCGCCCACCGGTGCGAACGTCACGCTCGCCGACGTGGCGCGGGTGGAGGTGGCGGACGGCCCGGCGATGATCCGCAGCGAGAACGCCCGGCCGTCCGGCTGGGTATTCGTCGACCTGCAGGGACGCGACCTCGGCGGCTACGTCGCGCAGGCGAAGCAGCGCGTCGCGGCGGAACTCGACCTGCCGGCCGGCTACAGCCTCGGCTGGTCCGGCCAGTACGAATACCTCGAACGCGCGGCCGAGCGGCTCCGGGTGGTCGTGCCGCTGGCGCTGGCGATCATCGTGCTGCTGCTGTACCTCAATTTCCGCAGGACCAGCGACGTGCTGCTGATCCTGGGGGCGCTGCCGTTCGCGCTCGTCGGCGGCGTGTGGCTGCTGTACCTGCTCGACTACGATCTCTCGATCGCCGCGGCGGTCGGATTCATCGCTCTCGCGGGCGTGGCCGCGGAGACCGGCGTCGTGATGGTGATGTACCTCGAGCACGCGTGGGCCGAACGGCGCAGGCGGGCGGCGGAGCAGGGCCGGGACCCGACCCGCGAGGAACTGCGCGAGGCCATCTTCGAAGGCGCGCTGCTGCGCCTGCGGCCCAAGCTCATGACCGTCATCACGGTGATCGTCGGCCTGCTGCCCATCATGTGGGGTTCGGGAACCGGCTCGGAGGTGATGCGCCGCATCGCTGCGCCAATGGTCGGCGGCATGGTGACGGCCACCGTGCTCACCCTGGTGATCCTTCCCTCGCTGTACCTGATCGTGAATCGCCGGGGGCTCCCCGGCGTAGAATCCGCGCCATGAACGATCACGACAAGGGCGGCCACGACTGTTGTCACGCGCCGGCGCCGGCCGCCGCGCCACCACCCGCAGCTCATGACTGCTGCCATGCGCAGACCGTCCCGGCGCCGGCAGCCCCTGCACACGCCTGCTGTCATGGCGCGGGCGAGCCGGCAGCGGTTGCCGCGGCCGCCCGCAGCCGCGGCGCCGCGTATTTCTGCCCGATGTGTCCCGGCGTGGAAAGCGACGTGCCCGGCACCTGCCCGAAGTGCGGCATGGCGCTCGAGGCGGCCGTGCCGGTGCTCGACGGGGCCGAGGATCCCGAGCTCGTGGCCATGCGCCGCCGCTTCTGGATTTCGCTGGCCTTCACGCTGCCGCTGGTCGGCATCGAGATGGCGAGCATGGCCGGCCGGCTGCACACCGACTTCGGCCGCATCGGCCTGCCGTGGCTGCAGCTGCTGCTCGCGACTCCGGTGGTGCTGTGGTGCGGATGGCCGCTGCTCGAGCGCGGCGGGCGCTCGATCGTGAACCGCAGCCCGAACATGTTCACGCTGATCGGGCTCGGCGTCGTGATGGCGTACGGCTTCAGCATCCTCGCCCTGCTCGTGCCCGGCTCGGTGCCGGCGCTATTTCGTCATGGCGATCATGCCGCGCTCTATTTCGAGTCCGCGGCGATGATCGTCACCCTGGTGCTGCTCGGCCAGGTGCTCGAATTGCGCGCACGGCATCGGACCGGCGCGGCCCTGCGCGCCCTGCTCGACCTGGCGCCGAGGGAGGCCCTGCGCATCGCCGACGACGGCACCGAGTCGACCGTGCCGCTGGCCGGGGTCCACGTCGGAGATCGCCTGCGCGTGCGCCCGGGCGAGAAGGTGCCGGTGGACGGCGTCGTGCTCGAAGGCCGCGGCGCGGTGGACGAGTCCATGGTGACGGGCGAGTCGCTGCCGGTCGACACGGCGCCGGGCGACGCGATCATCGGCGGTACGCTGAACGGCAACACGTCGTTCGTCATGCGGGCCGAGCGGGTCGGCGCCGAAACGCTGCTCGCGCGCATCGTGCGGACCGTCGCTGACGCGCAGCGCAGCCGGGCGCCCGTGCAGGGGCTCGCTGACCGGGTGTCGGCCTGGTTCGTGCCGGCAGTCGTCGCCATCGCGCTGCTGGCCGGACTCGGGTGGTGGCTGTTCGGCCCGGAGCCCGCGCTGGCCCACGCGCTGGTCGTCGCCGTGAGCACGCTCATCATCGCCTGTCCGTGCGCGCTCGGCCTCGCCACGCCGATGTCCATGACCGTCGCCATGGGGCGCGGCGCCCAGGCAGGAGTCTTGTTCCGCAGCGCCGAGGCGCTCGAGCGGCTGCGCGACGTCGATACTGTCGTGTTCGACAAGACCGGGACGCTGACCCTCGGCCGGCCCGAGGTGGTGAGCGTGATTCCCGTCGAAGGCATCGCCGAGGCCGAGTTGCTGCGTTTCGCCGCGAGCCTCGAGCAGGCGAGTGAGCACCCCGTCGCGGCAGCGGTCGTCGAGGCGGCCCGGTCGCGGGGCCTGAAGCTCGGCCGCAGCTACGGCTTCCGTGCCGTCCCCGGCAAGGGCGCCCTGGGGGTGGTGCAGCTGCGCAACGTGTCGGTCGGCAATGCGGCGCTGATGGCCGAGGCCGGCGTGGACGCGCACGCGCTCGAGCCCGAGGCGCAGCGCCTGCGCTCGCACGGGCAGACCGTGATCTACGTTGGCTTAGATGGCGTGCCCGTCGGTCTGCTCGGCGTCGCAGACCCGCTCAAGCCCGAGGCGTGGGAGGTCGTCCAGCAGCTCCGCTCGGAGGGCATCCACGTGGTGGTGCTCTCCGGGGATCACGAGGAGTCCGTGCGAGCAGTGGCGGCCCAACTCGGCATCGAGGAGGTCGCGGCCGGCATCCTGCCGGAGCAGAAAGCGAGCCGCGTCGGGGCGCTGAGCGCGGCTGGCCGCACGGTTGCGATGGTGGGCGACGGCATCAACGACGCTCCGGCGCTCGCTGCAGCGGACGTCGGCATCGCCATGGGGGGTGGCACCGACATCGCCAAGCAGGCGGCCGGCGTGACGCTGGTCAGCGGCAATCTGCACGGATTGCCGCGCGCCCTGCGCCTGAGCGAGGCCACGATGCGCAACGTGAGCCAGAACCTGCTGTTCGCGTTCGGCTACAACTCCCTGGGTGTGCCGCTCGCGGCCGGAGCGCTCTATCCGGTGGCGGGACTGCTGCTGACGCCCGCGTTCGCTGCGGCCGCCATGTCCCTGAGTTCGGTGAGCGTCATCGGCAACGCGCTGCGTCTGCGCTCCGCACGCATCTGATTCTGGCCCCCGCGGGAACCGACCGGTACCATCGCAGCATGGTTGACCTAGCATGCCGATGCCGATGACCCGCACCCTCGACAGCGACCCGCGCCGCGACCGCTACCGCATGCCGGGTGAGTTCGAACCGCACGCCGGCTGCTGGATGCTCTGGCCCGAGCGCACCGACAACTGGCGGCTCGGCGGCAAGCCGGCGCAGGCCGCGTTCGCTGCGGTGGCCGCGGCGATCGCCGGCAGCGAGCCGGTCTCGGTCGGCGTCTCCGCCGCGCAGTATGCGAATGCGCGACGCCTGTTGCCCGCCGCGGTGAGGGTCGTGGAGCTGTCGAGCAACGACGCTTGGATGCGCGACGTCGGCCCCACCTTCGTCGTCAACGATCGCGGCGGTGTGCGCGGCGTCGACTGGATCTTCAACGCCTGGGGCGGCCTCGACGGGGGGCTGTATTTCCCCTGGGACAAGGACGACGCCGTCGCGCAGAAAGTGCTCGAGATCGAGGGCCGCGACCGCTATCGCGCGCCCTTCGTGCTCGAGGGAGGGGCGATCCACGTGGACGGGCAGGGCACGCTGATCACCACGGAAGAGTGCCTGCTCAACCGCAACCGCAACCCCGGACTCTCGCGCGAGGAGATCGAGGGACTGCTGCGGCGCTACCTGAATGTGGAAGCGATCGTCTGGCTCGGCAAGGGCACGTACATGGACGAGACGGACGGCCACGTCGACAACCTCTGTGCCTACGTCAGGCCGGCCGAGGTCGTGCTCAACTGGACCGACGACCGCAGCGACCCGCAGTATGAGAGTTCCCGCGATGCATACGAGCGCCTGATGGAGGCGCGCGACTGCCGCGACCGGAGGTTCAAGGTACACAGGCTCGTGCAGCCCGGGCCGCTCCGCATGACGCCCGAGGAGGCCGCCGGCGTCGACTCCGCCGAGGGCACGAGGCCCCGCCAGGCCGGTGACTGGCTGGCCGGTTCCTACGTGAACTTCTATCTCGGCACGCGGCGCGTGGTCGTGCCGCTGCTCGATCCGAAGCGCGACGGCGCTGCGCTGCGCAGGCTCAAGTCGCTGTTCCCGGGGCGCGAGATCGTCGGCGTGCCGGGGCGGGAAATCCTGCTTGGCGGCGGCAACATCCACTGCATCACGCAGCAGGTGCCAGCCGCGCGCCGCCGGCGGTAGCGGATAGCGGATAGTCAGTGGACGAATCCACCAGTGTTGCATGAGGCGCTGAGCGGCCGCCGGCTCACCCGGCTCGAGTACGAGCACGCGCTGCCCGCGCTGCAGGACAAGCTGCTCGACGCGCAGTTCGAGCTGCGCAAGTCACGGCCGCGCGCCGTGGCGGTACTCGTCACCGGCATCCCGGGTGCGGGGCGCAGCGAGGTGGTCAACGAGCTGCTCGGTTGGCTCGATCCGAAGTTCGTCACGGTGTACGGCTTCCGCGAACCCAACGAGGTCGAGCGACAGCGGCCGCCGCTCTGGCGCTACTGGCGCGTCATGCCCCCGAAGGGCCGCATCGCCATCCTGCACGCCGGCTGGTACGCGGACTTCCTCGGTGCTTCCGTCCGTAAGCCCGACCGCGCGCCGGCGGTAATCCACCGTGAGGTAGAGCGGATCCGCAACCTCGAGCACATGCTGGTTGCGGACGGCGTCGCCGTGGTGAAAGTACACCTGCACGTCGGGCCGGAGCTGCAGCGCCGCCGACTTCGGCGCCACCTCGACGACAAGACGACGCGCTGGCGAGTGACCGCCGAGGATCACTGGTACGCGCGTCATTACCGGCGAGTCGAGCGCGTGTTCGAGCACTGCCTCGCAGTGACCCACCAGGCGTGCGCCCCGTGGCACGTGATCGACGGCACGGATCGACAGCACCGCGCGCTGGAGGTCGGCCGCGTGATCCTCGCCGGGATCGAAGGCCGCCAGGGCGGCAAGCTGGGCCGGGCCGACCTGCCGCCGGCTGCGCAGCTGCGCAAACGCGCCGCGCGCGTCAAGCTCGTGACCGCGAAAGCCGGCGCGCGTGTCGCCGAAGAGGACTACGATCGCCGGCTCGAGGACTGGCAGGGCCGGCTTGCGCTGCTGTCCCGGCGCCGGCAGTTCGCGAAGCACTCGGTCGTGGCCGTGTTCGAGGGTATGGACGCCGCCGGCAAGGGCGGCGCGATCCGGCGCGTCACCGGGGCGCTCGACGCTCGTCAGTATCGGGTCGTGCCGATCTCGGCGCCGACACCGGAGGAGCTGGCGCGCCCGTACCTGTGGCGCTTCTGGTTCCAGCTGCCGCCGCGCGGCAATTACACGCTGTTCGACCGCTCGTGGTATGGGCGCGTGCTGGTCGAGCGCGTGCATGCGCTCGCGGCCAAGGCGGACTGGCAGCGCGCCTACGGAGAGATCAACGAATTCGAGCGCGAGCTGGCCGAGCACCAGGTCATCGTCGCCAAGTTCTGGGTGTCCGTGAGCCGCGAGGAGCAGCTGGCCCGATTCCAGGAGCGGAACCGCAACCCGCTCAAGCGCTTCAAGGTGGACCCGGAGGACTGGCGGAACCGTGAGCAGTGGCGGTCCTACCAGCAGGCGGCCCGGGACATGATCGCACTGACCGACACCCGGCATGCGCCGTGGACGATCGTGCCGGCCGACGACAAGCGCTACGCTCGGCTCGCCGTGCTGAAGGCGCTGTGCGGGCGAATCGAAGCGGCCATCGGCTAACGGGCCGTCGATGAATGCAACCGTGCGCGCCCTGCGGGCCGACATCACTACCCTGGCGGTGGATGCCATCGTCAATGCCGCCAACCCGTCGCTGCTCGGGGGCGGCGGTGTGGACGGAGCGATCCACCGGGCGGCCGGACCGCAGCTGCTGGAGGAATGCCGCGGGCTGGGCGGGTGCCCCATCGGCGAGGCTCGGTTGACCGGCGGCTATCGGCTGCCGGCCCGGTTCGTCATCCACACCGTGGGACCCGTGTGGCAGGGTGGCGGCCGCGGCGAGCCACAGCTGCTCGCCTCCTGTTACCGTCGTTCGCTCGAGGTCGCGGCGGCGGCCGGAGCCGCCAGCATCGCGTTTCCCTGCATCAGCACCGGGGCCTACGGCTATCCCGTCGAGCCGGCGGCGCGAATTGCGCTGGCAACCTTGCGCGACGCGTTACCGAGCGTGCCTGGGCTGCAGGAGGTCGTCATCTGCTGCCACTCGCCCGGCGACCTGGCCGTGTACGAGCGGCTCCTCGGCGAGGACGTTGCGGCCCGGCCCGCCTGACAAGGCGTCAGAACCAGGCCGAGACGAACACGCGCAGCACGTCGGCGTCGAAGCCGTAGAGGGGTTCCGTGCCTGGCGTGCCGCCCGCCAGGACGTTACGGAAGTCGTCGTAGTCGTAGCGGATGCGGTCGTAGAAGACGTTGACCGTGGAGCGCTGCAGGAATCCCCAGCCGAGCGGCGGCAGCTCGTAGGTGGCGCCGACGCTCAGCATCTGGCTGGTGAACGTGCTGAGTTCCTTGTCCCGGCCGAGGAAATTCTGCGCGTCCCGGCGCGGGAACAGGTCGGAGTAGAAGTCCGCGTTCGACTGCCCGTACCACCGGTAGCCGCCCTCGAGGATCCAGCGCGCACCGACCGGCTGGGTGTAGCCCACGCGCACGGTATTGGCGTCGATGCCCCAGGTGTCGGTGAAGAAGCGGTACTCGCCGTGTACCGCTGCGCGATAGGGCAAGAAGTAGCTCGCGTTCAGCGAGACGGCGCTGCTGGTGCGCGTGGACGGGTAGACCTCCGGCTGGAAGGCGAAGCCCGCGGGAACATCGTCGTCGAGATAGCGCACGGAGCGGTAGGGATTGTTCAGGAAACCCTCGTCCGTGATGGTCTCGTAGGCGAAGCCCATCATCAGGGCCGGGGTCACGATCTGCGACAGTCCGAGACGGTAGCTGCGCCGGTCCACGGGCTCGTCGAAATCGGCGTCGCCGCGCTTGCCCACCTCGTCCCAGCCGCGGCTGAAACCCAGCGACACCGTGGTGAGGTCGCCGAACAGGTCCTGGCTGACGTCGAAGCTGGCGGTCCGGGCCGTGTAGTCGTTCTCATCACTGCCGGCGACGCTCAAGCTGTACTGCGTCTTGTCGTTCAGCATGTCGAACGTGAGGCTGACCTGGTCGCGCTGCTCTTCGTACGGGCTCGCCGTGCTCACCACGTCGATCGAGGCGCTGGAGATCATGTCCACGTAGTAGTTGGCGGCGACCGAGTACTTCTCGGCGAACTTCTTGCGCACCAGCAGCGACGGGCCGTCGATGGTGACGCCGCCGCCGTCGTAGCGATGGTAGAGCACGTCTGCGCGGTCGTCCGGGAGCACCGCCGCGGCGGCGGGCAGGGCCGGGGCCAGTGCCAGCAGGGCGATGAGGAGCCGTTGGCGCAGCATGGCGGCCTCAGTTGCAGCCGCAGCCGCCGCCGTGGCTGCCGAGCGCGCCGCGGGCGCCCTCGCGGGCCTCGAAGACGTGGTTCAGGTAGCTCGTCGCGACGGGATTGCGGTCGGCTGCCATGATCGGGTCCGCGAAATTCTGACGCTCGTACGGCTTCACCCATGGCTCGACGTTGCTGCAGCCGGCGGCGAGCGTCGTCGCGACTACCAGCAGGGCGGCGCGCCTGAGCACGGTGCTCACTCCCGGACCAGCGCGCGGATTGCGTCCGCGTACTGGGCCTCGTCACCCGGCTTGTAGCCGCGGTGCACGTGGCGCACGCGGCCCTCGCGGTCCACGAACACCGAGCTCGGCATGCCCAAGACGCCGAACTGCTCGGCGACCGCGTTGCGGGTGTCGAACAGGATCGGAAAGCTCACCGGCACGCTCTTCAGCCAGGTGGTGGCCGCAGCGCTGTCGGCCTCCACGTTCACGCCGAGCAGCGTGAAGCCGAGCGGCTCGTACTTGGCCTGCAGCTGCTCGAGCAATGGCATCTCCTGGCGGCACGGCCCGCACCAGGTGGCCCAGAAGTTGATCATGACGACCTGCCCCTTGAGCGAGCTCAGTTGCACGCTGCCGCCGTCGCGTGCGGGCAGGGTGAAGTCCGGGGCCGGCCAAGGGGCCGGCGCGGCAGCCGCGCAGGGCGTCGCCGCGGCGAGCAGCAGAATGGCGAGGATCGGGCCGATGCGCATTGGGCGCTCCGTCGGGTCAGAAGAAGGCCGTCAGGCCGAAGGTGAACTGCAGGTTGTGCGTCAGCTTGTCCTTGCCGAGCAGGTCGCTTTCGAACGCGAGGTTGCGCGCGTCGAGGTGCACCGCGATCCAGTCGTTCGCGAGTACGCGCAGGCCCGCGCCGAGGGCAACCGTGAAGTGGTCGTCGCCCCCGAAGCGCGTGCTGCCGGCACCGAGCGTGAAGTACACGGCGCTCGGCATCGCGCGGCGGCCCCCGAGGAAGACTTCGCCCGGCAGCGCGTTCCAGCCGACCGACAGGTCGTAATACGTGAACTGCCGGTCGTCGTCGGACAGCAGCTCGGCCGAGCCGCTCAGGTCTTCATAGCTCGTCTTGCCGGCGTCCGCGGTGCCGAGCGTGGCCTCGGCGAACACGTCCTCGGTGAAGTGATAGGCCAGGCGCCCGCCGTAGACGACGCTCGCGCCGAAGTCTTCGATGCTGAGGGTGCCGACAAAAGCGCCGGCCTCGAAATTCTCCGTGTCGAGGCCCGGCGGGTTGACCTCGCGACGCTGGACGCGCGGTTCGACGACCTGCGGCGTCGCTGTCTCCGCGGCCGGCGCTTCCTGCGCGTGCGCCCGCTGCGGTGTGGCGACGGCCACCACGGCGAGTCCGCTCAGAAGAAGTACACGAAGCTCACGGTCCATTCGTCGATCTCCTCGTTGTCGTCGCGGCTCGTGAAGACCACGAACTCCCGGTACTCGGCCTGCAGCATGAACCGGTCGGTCAGGTAGCCCCGCAGCCCGAGCCCGGCGTAGGCCACGGTGTCGCTGCGGTCTTCGGGCTGGACCAGCGTCGCCTCGGGCTCGACGTGCAGTCCGCCGCCGCCGATGCCGACGAAAGGCGACACGCGCCACTGTGGCATGAAGACGTGCGCGATCCCGAGCGTGCCGAGCCAGCCGTCCGACGAGTTGCCGAGCAGTTGCGCAACGTCCGCGCGAACCAGCAGTGAAGGGGTGAGCAGATAGGCGCCCTGCGCCCGGACCACGCTCGCACCCTCCAGGTCGCCGGTGGCGACTCCGAGTTCCCAGCGGTGCCCAGTCCGCGACTCCGGCGACGGGCCGGGCAGCGCGAGCTGCGCACCAGCCGGGGTCAGCGTCCGCTCGAGCTGCGAGCGGTGCACCCACCCCTCGACCCCGTTCGTGCCACGCACCTTGATCCAGTCCGTGCGCCGGCGGAGCAGGTTCACCTCGGCGCCCCGGTCGACGACCTGCGTGACCGGGAACCCGCGTCCGGGCCCGGTGCGCAGTTCGAGAAACGGGTCCTGGACCACCGCCTGCATGCTGGAAGCAGCGTGCACGGCGCCGGCCGCCAGCACGCCCAGCAGCAGGCAGCTCGCGAGTCGCAGTCGGTATATCGGGCCAGTTCGTCTCATTCCAGAGGCACGGCAAACGGGTCGTTGAAGTATTGCGCCCCGATGTCGAGCCATTCTGAGATGAGCCTCAACTCTGCAGCACTCAACCAGCCCGAATGCGAGCTGCCGGCCGCGAATTTCGAGAAGAAGTCCACAGAAGCACGCGCACCGTCCTCACTCATCGACGGCGCGACCGGCACCGGCGAGAAGACGGGATTGCCGTCCGGGTCGACTCCGGTCTGCACCAGGCGGTCCTGCAGCGCGCCATCCACCAGTTCCTGCTCGTTGTCGGTGGCGAGCAGTTCGCGATAGGCCCTGAACTGCGTGCTCACCTGGTCGGACGCCCCGTCGCTCAGGTCGAGCTGGCCGGCGGGGACGCGCTGTGCGCCGGCCTGGTCGCGCGTGCTGTGGCAGACGATGCAGGTGTGGTCCGCGACGAGTTGCCCGTCGGCGCCGAACTGCTGGCGCGGCAGGCTCCACAGCGGATGCAGGTGGGACTCGTAGTGGATCACGACGCGGCAGTTGGCATGCCAGGCGGCCTGGCAATCGGCGCTGACGGGGGCCGCGGTGGCGAGATCCGCGTAGCGATAGGCGAAGGGTGCGTCGGCGGAACGGCCGGCCTTGACCGGATCGGTCCAGACGTCCTCGTAGACCACGTCCACCGCCGGCCGCAGCGTCGCACAGTCGTCCTGGCAGCTGATGCGTCCACGGGCTTGAGCCATGGTCTCGCCGAAGTCCGCAAAGATCGTGTCCACGGTGTTGGGGAACGGCAGTCCCGTGGTGGTGGCGCCGGCGTTCACTGCCTGGAACAGGTCGCGTCGCCCGTGCGAACGGCCGTCCTCCGGATCGTGGCAACCGTTGCAGCTCACGATCTCGCCGGGCCGGACCTGCAGCCAGTTCTGGTGGCGCGGTCCGATACGCCGCGCGTCCGCGTCGAGCACGTTGATGCGCCGCGCGTCCGCGTCGAGCACGCTGATGGCGAGCGGCACCCCGGCCGGGAGCTGCACGCGCACCGAGCCGTCGGGCTCGACCGGCGCGTAGCCGATGATCTCGCGCATGCCTTGCGCGGCGCTCACGCCGAACGCCGAGCCGGGCAACTCGAGCACCTCGTCGCCGGGAATGCCGACGGCCTTTTCGATGCGCACGAAGCGGGCCGGCCGCTGCGCGGCGGTCGTGAGGGCGGGGTCGGCGAGGGCGGCGAGGCCCTGCGGCGACGTGTCGACGCCGAGCACGTCGTAGACGCTGCGGATGTCGAGCAGGCCGGTGTTTTCCTCGGCGAGCCGCGTCTCGAGGCCGGCGGCCGGCAGCTGGTCCGTGCGCACGGCCGGCAGCGGCCTTGGCTGGAGCGCGACGACGTCCGTGACCATCGTTCCCTCGACCGGAGCCACGACGGGCAACTGCGTGCGGTCGCGCGGGTCGTACATCCAGACGCCGTACAGGGGCGGCGCCGGCTGCACGTTCGTCCCCGCGAGGCGGTCGTCGGTGCAGGGCACGATGCGACCCTGCTCGAGCAGGCGGCACTGCGTCCAGCTGACGAGGATGCGTCCCGTGCCATCGCTGAGCGGGAAGCCGGAGCTGAAACGGCCGCCGGGGGAGGGTCCCGGCAGGGTCGTGACCGGGTTGATCGTCGCCGGTACCTGCGCCGGCCCCGTGAGCGCGCCGGCGTTTGGCAGCGTCGGCTGCGTGTCGTTCACGTAGTTGGCCACGTCGATCGCGACCAGGTCGCCGCCGAGCTCGGTGCCGGCGTACGGTCGCAGCACCACGAGTACGCGGCCGTCGGCCATCGGTCGCGGGTCGAGGAACTGCACGGTCGATCCGGGCGTCCCGGTCTGGTGGCTGTCCGCGCCGTAGAGGAGTTCCATGCCGCTGCCGTCGGGATTCACCGTGTACAGGTGCATGGCGTTGACGCTGCCGGCGTTGTCCCAGCGGCTGAACAGGAGTCGCCCGTCCGGCAGCACGGACGGGTCGAGGTCGTGGCTCTGGTTGAAGGAGACCTGCCGGATGGCGCTGCCGTCCGCGTTCATCACGTGCAGCACGAAAGCCGGTTCGGTGCGATCCTCGTCGAGGGCCGCGAACTGGGGCTTGCCCTCGTCGAGCAGCACGGCGCGCGACTGCCGCTGCCGGGTGGAGGCGAACGCGATACGGCCGTCCGGCAGGTAGTGCGGCGCAAAGTCGTGGCCGTCCTCCGCGATCGTGTCGGACGCAATGATCCGCGACAGCGTCTGGGACGCCACGTCGTATTCCCACAGGTTCCAGGTCGGCTGGTCCTCGGGCTCCGCGCCCTCGATCAGCGGTTCACGCAGAGCGAAGACCAGTTTGCGCCCGTCGTAGGACGGCTCCACATCGCGCACGTCGCCGCGGCCCTGCGTGATGGCGCCCGTGACGTTGCGCTCCACGGCAGTCGGCGAGGCGCGATCGCGCACGTAGAGGTCGCCGCCCGCCATGAACGGCAACAGGCGGCGGGCGTCCGGCGGATTCGTCGGCACCGGACGCTTCACGTATGCGATCGGGAAATCGACCGTGGCGGGGTCGGGAGACTGGCCGCTGCCGGGCTCGACGTCGCCACTGCCGCTGGTGCATCCGCCGGCCAGCGCCGCGCAGGCGACGACGGCACAGGCGAGCGACTGCGCGCGACGCGCAAGGAACCCCGGGTAGCGCATCTGGTTGGGCTGCATGGCGCCGAATGTGGCCCAGTCGGCCTCGTACATGCACGGATTGCTGAACGAAGCGTGAACGGAATCGCAGAAGCGTCGGGTTGACTTGGCGCGCAGCGCGCTCCGGGAGACATTCGCGGCGTCGGCGGCAGCCGGCGAGGGGAGGAGCAGATGCGCGTCCAGGGACTGATGGTGCTGGTGACAGCCGCGAGCCTCGTGGCCGGCGCGGCCGTCGCGGGTCCGCGCGAGCAGGCGCGCCGCATGCACGACCGCCTGGCGGGCGTGCCACCCACGGCCGCCGTGCTCGACGCGATGGCGTCGGACATTGCGGCGGGTCGCACGACGGACGCCGCGTACCGCGCCATGGAGGCGCGCGCGTTCTACGACGTGACGCTGCGCAATTTCGCCACGCCGTGGACCAATCGCGACCAGACGGTGTTCGCGCCGTTGAACGACTACACGGCCACGGTGATCGGCATGGTGCGCGACGACGTGCCATTCAACACGCTGCTGTCGGCCGACCTCGTCTACGTGGGTGCGTCGAACCTCGGCCTGCCGGGGTACTCCGCGGCGAACAACGACCATTACGAGCAGATGGAGACGCGGGGACTGAACCTGAAGACCGCGCTCGTGGCGGCGACGCAGTCGTCGGTGAGTGGCTTGCCGCCGGGCGCGACGGCCGGCGTGATGACGACGCGCGCTGCGGCGCAGGCGTTCTTCATCGACGGCACGAACCGCGCCATGTTCCGCTTCACGATGCTGAACCACCTGTGCCGCGATCTCGAGCAGGTGCAGGACGCGACCCGTCCGCCCGACCGCATCCGCCAGGACGTGAGCCGCAGCCCGGGCGGTGACAGCCGGATCTTCCTCAACAACTGCATCGCCTGCCACTCGGGCATGGATCCGCTGGCACAGGCGTTCGCACACTACGACTTCGACGAGACGCAGGGGCGGCTGGTCTACACGCCGGGCCAGGTGCAGGCGAAGTACTTCATCAATGCCGACAACTTCCGGCCGGGCTACGTCACCCCGGACGACCGGTGGGACAACTACTGGCGCGCCGGGCCGAATGCGCTGCTCGGCTGGTCGCCGTCGTTGCCCGGCAGCGGGCAGGGAGCGAAGTCGCTCGGCGAGGAACTCGCGGGCAGCCAGGCCTTCGCCCGTTGCCAGGTCGAGAAGGTGTTCCGCAACGTCTGCTTCCGCGCGCCGAGCGACACGGCCGATCGCGCCCGCATCGACGCCATGGCCGGTTCGTTCCAGTCGAACGGCTACCGCCTGAAACGCGTCTTCGCCGAAGCCGCCACGTACTGCATGGGCGAGTAGGAGCGGGAATGAGCCAGCCAACCAGCCCGATGCGCGCCCAAAGGTTCCTGCCGGCACTGCTGCTCGTCGCCCTCGCGGGCTGCGGCGGTGGCGCGGAGACGGTGGACAATCCGACCTCCGCCGACCCGGGCACGCCGGTGAACTACACCGGCCCCGCGCCCGCCACTGCCGACGTGCAGGCCTTCAAGATCAACGTCTGGGACAACCTCAAGGCCGCGAACCGTTGCGGCCAGTGCCACGGCACGGGCGGACAGGCGCCCCAGTTCGTCCGCCTCGACGACGTGAACCTGGCATACCAGGCGGTCAACCCGGTCGTGAACCGCGCCAGTCCTCGCGACTCGCGCCTGGTCACCAAGGTGGCTGGCGGCCACAATTGCTGGCTCGAGAGCGACGCGGCCTGCGGTGACATCCTCACCACCTGGATCACCGGCTGGGTCGGCGCCACCTCGGGCGGCGGCACGCAGATCAGGCTCGAGGCGCCGCCGATCAGGGATCCGGGCGCGAGCCGGCTGTTCCCCGCGAGCCCGGGGCTGTTCGCGACGACCGTGTACCCGCTTGTCCGGGAGTACTGCGCGCGTTGCCACAGCGCCGAGGCGGCCACGCCGCAGTCGCCGTTCTTCGCCGCGAACGACCTGGACACCGCCTACGCGGCGGCGAAGCCACGCATCAACCTGGACAACCCGGCGAACTCCCGCCTGGTGGTCCGTCTGCGCGACGAGTTCCACAACTGCTGGAACGACTGCCAGTCGAACGCCGCAGAGATGCAGGCGGCGATCGAAGCGTTTGCGGCCCAGGTGCCCGTGACCAGCGTCGACCCGGCGCTGGTACTGTCCAAGGCGCTGACGCTCTACGACGGCATCGTCGCGAGCGGCGGCAACCGTTACGACGCGGCGGCCATCGCGCTCTACCAGTTCAAGACCGGCCGCGGCACCATCGCCTACGACACGAGCGGCGTCGAGCCCGCACTGAACCTCACGCTGTCGGGGGACGTTAGCTGGCTCGGCGGCTGGGGCATCAACATCGCGATCGGCAAGGCGCAGGGGTCGACCACCGCGAGCCGCAAGCTGCACGACCTGATCCGCGCGACCGGCGAATACTCGATCGAGGCGTGGGTGGTGCCGGCCAACGTCAGCCAGGAGGACGCGCGCATCGTGACCTACTCCGGCGGCACGTCAGTCCGCAACTTCACGCTCGGCCAGACGCTCTACAGCTACGACTTCTTCGGCCGCAGCTCGCTCACCGGCCCCAACGGGGACCCGCAGCTGTCGACTGCTGCCGCGGACGAGGACCTACAGGCGACGCTGCAGCACGTGGTCGCGACCTTCGACCCGGTGAACGGCCGGCGCATCTACGTGAACGGCACCTTCACCGGCGACGCCGACTCCGGCGGCGGCACCCTCGGCGACTGGGACGACACCTTCGCCTTCGTGCTCGGCAACGAGGTGAGCGGCAGCCGCCAGTGGCAGGGCCAGGTGCGCTTCGCGGCGGTCCACAACCGCGCGTTGACTCCGGCGCAGGTGCAGCAGAATTTCTCGGCCGGTGTGGGCGAGAAGTTCTTCCTGCTGTTCAGCATCAGCCACCTGGTGGACGTGCCGCAGGCGTACATCCTCTTCGAGGTCAGCCAGTTCGACAGCTACAGCTACCTGTTCGACCGGCCCACCTTCATCAGCCTCGATCCCGACGCGCGGCCGGGCGACATCGCCATCCGCGGGCTGCGCATCGGCATGAACGGCATCGAGCTGCCGGTGGGCCAGACTTACCGCACGCTCGACGCGCGGGTGCGCGACGACGACTACACGCCCGCCGGGCAGCGACTGTCCGGCCTCGGCGCGGTGGTGCCGCTAGAGCGGGGCCCCGATACCGACGAATTCTTCCTGACGTTCGAGGTGCTCGGCTCGCACAGCAACGTGCGCACCGAGCCGGTGCCGCTCACTCCGGCGCCGCCGCCGGACGTGCCGCGTCCGCCGGACATCGGCCTGCGGGTCTTCGACGAGATCAATGCCACCATGGCAGAGGTCACCGGCGTGAGCCCGATGGCGTTCGACGTGCGGCAGACCTTCCAGACGGTGCGGCAGCAGCTGCCGACGGTGGAGAACATCGAGGGCTTCCTCGCCGCGCACCAGGTGGCGATCGCACAGCTGTCCATCGAGTACTGCAACGCGCTCGTCGACGACACCGGACTGCGCGCCAGCTACTTCCCGGGCTTCGACTTTGCGGCCCCCGCCGGTACCGCCTTCGCGACGCAGGCGCAGCGCAACCTGGTGCTCGACCCGCTGCTCGCGCGCGTCATGGGGCAGAACCTCGCCAGCCAGCCCGACCCGGCCGACGTGCGCACCGAACTCGGCAGCCTGATGACACGGCTGTCGGCGTGCGGCACCTCCTGTCCTGCCGAGCGCACGCCGACGATCGTCAAGTCCGTCTGCGCCGCGCTGCTCGGCAGTGCCGTTACGGCGGTCCAGTGACGACCCGAGCGAAGAACCCTCAGGGAAACGCCATGCTCATACGCAAGCCCACCCCCCCAGCGCTCGCGCCCGACCAGCCGATCCGGCACGAGGCGGCGCACAAACGGCCGGTGACGCGCCGCGACTTCATCGGACAGGGATTGCTGGCCGGGGCCGCGACCGTGGTGGCACCGACCGTGTTCGGGCTGTTCGCCAGCCCGCGCCGGGCCATGGCTGCGCTGTCACCGGACCTCGAGTTGCTGCGCCAGCGCTGCGGCATCGCGGTCCAGGGTGCCGGCAAGATCCCGTTCATCTGCATCGACCTGGCGGGCGGTGCCAACATGGTGGGCTCGAATGTGCTCGTCGGGCAGCAGGGCGGGCAGCTCGACTCCCTGTCCACGGCCGGCTACGCGCAGCTCGGCCTGCCGGGCGACATGGTGCCGACGGCGGCGAACCCGGCGAGCTCGACCAACGACTTCATCAGCCGCGACCTCGGTCTCGCGTTCCATTCCGACAGCGCGTTCCTGCGCGGCATCCTCGACCGGGTCTCGCCGGCCACCGCCGCGAGCATCAATGGTGCCGTGATCCCGGCGCGTTCGGAGAACGACACGGGCAACAACCCGCACAACCCGATGTACGGCATCTACCGGGCCGGCGCGAACGGCGAGTTGCTCACGTTGATCGGCTCGCGGGCCTCCGACTCGGGCGGCAACTCGATGGCACCGGCCGGCATGATCGACCCGCAGGTGAGGCCGACCAAGGTTGACCGCACGTCGGACGCCACGGGCCTGGTGGACACGGGCAAGCTGGTCGGCCTGCTCGACCAGGGCGACGCGGTGGCGGTGATGGAATCCATCCAGCGCATCAGCGACCGCAAGATCGGTCGCGTGGACACGCAGATCACGCGCGACGAAGTGGTGAAGGAACTGGTGCGCTGCGGCTACGTGAAGGCGGCCGACCTCACCGACCGCTACGGTGACCCGGCGACGCTCAATCCCGAACTCGACCCCGACATCGTCGGGCCGGGCGGCATCTTCAGCCGCGCGGAGTTCGACGCCGACGACGAGTTCCGCAAGACCGCGGCGGTGATGAAGCTGGTGCTGAACGGTTTTGCCGGCGCGGGCACCATCACCATGGGCGGCTACGACTACCATGGGCAGGGCCGCGCGACCGGCGAGCTGCGTGACCTGCGCGCCGGCCGCTGCATGGGTGCCTGCCTCGAGTACGCGGCCCGGCGCGGCATGCCGCTCATGCTGTACGTGTTCAGCGACGGCTCGCTGTCGGCGAACGGGCAGGTGGACGACAGCCCGGACGGCCGCGGCAAGTTCATGTGGGCGAGCGACAACCAGTCCACCGCGGCGTCGTTCTTCCTCGTGTACAACCCGCGGGGCCGGCCGACGGCGGTGCGTCAGCAGATCGGGTACTTCCGTGCCGACGGCTCCGTCGAGACCGCGTCGAGCCCGGCGGCCAACAACGTCAACCTGCTGGTGGAGACGGTGGTGCTAAACTACATGGCGCTACATGGTCAGCAGGGCTCCTTCACCACGGCGTTCCCGCAGCACGGGCTCGGGGGCTCCACGTTGCGTGACAGCCTGCTCGCCTTTGCCCCGATCGTGAACGGCACCATCGGTTGAGCCGCGCGCGGCGTGCTAACGTCGCCGCGTGCCTCGACCGAGCGACATCGCCGACCTGCTGCATTGTCCGGCTTGCGCCGGCGCCAGCCTGCTGCCCATGCAGGCTGCCTGGCGCTGCCCGGCCTGCAACGCGAACTATCCGGAACTCGACGGGGTCCCCGTCCTCGTCGCCGAGCCGGCGTTCGTGCTCGGCGAGTGGCGGCTGCGGCTGCAGCGGTTGCTCGCCGAATTGCGCCACGAGGCGGCGCTGCAGCGTGACGCACTCGCGCGAACCACCGGGGTCGCGACCCGCAACCGGCTGAAGATCAAGGCCGCCGGCCTGGAGGATCACGCCCGGCGCCTCGGCGCGCTGCTCGCGCCGCTGGGCGTGGACGGACCGGCGCCGGCCCTCGAGACACATCGTGCGCTCGGCACCGCGCTGCCCGAGGCGCAGGGACTTGCCTCCTATTACGTCAACGCGCATCGCGACTGGTGCTGGGGCGCCGATGAGAACGAGGCGTGTCTGGCGGCGGTCACCGCATGCCTCGGCAGCGAGCGAGCGGAACGCGTGCTCGTGCTTGGGTCCGGGGCAGGGCGCCTGGCCTACGACCTGCACCAGCGCCTGGGACCGGGCGCGACAGTGGCGCTGGACGTCAATCCGCTGTTCGCGCTGCTGGCGCGGCGCATCTACGCAGGCGCGAGCGTCGAGTTGTACGAATTCCCCATCGCGCCGCGCGATGCCGAATCGCAGGCCATCCTGCGCACGCTGACCGCGGAATCGCCGGCACGCCCCGGGCTCACGGTCGTGCTGGGCGACGCGACGCGCGCGCCGTTCGCCCCGGGCACTTTCGACCTTGTGGTGACGCCCTGGCTGATCGACGTCCTCGACGAGGACTTCGCGGTCTTCGCACCGCAAGTCAACTCACTGCTGCGCGACGGCGGACGCTGGATCAGTACGGGCTCGCTGGCATTCGCCGATGCCGATCCGGCGCGCCAGTACGGGCTGGATGAAGTGACCGAGATCGTCGCTGCCTCCGGCTTCACGACCCCGGTGGTCACGGAGCAGCGCGTGCCCTACCTGTGCTCGCCCGCGAGCCGGCACGGTCGCATGGAGACCGTCGTGACCTTCGTGGCAGTGCGCGAGTCCGCGGCGCAGGCCATTGCGCCCGCCCGCCCGCCCGACTGGCTGGCACGCATCGACGTCCCGGTGCCGGCCCTGCCCGCCTACCAGTCGTCGGCGCTGGCGATGCGTGTCTATGGCTACGTCGCGAGCCTGATCGACGGGCAGCGCTCGATCACAGACATCGCACGGGTGCTCGTCGACGAGCGTCTGATGACGGCCGATGGAGCGCTGGCCGCGGTGCAGGGGTTCCTGCGCCGGCTGCACGAGGATACGCGGCGGCGCGAGCGGTTCTGACGATGTGCGGAGGGAGAGGATGAGCTCGAAGTGGTGTTTGCTCACGTGCGTGCTGGCGGCGATGACGCTGTCGACGCCGGTCCGGGCCGAGTGGTTCCAGCGCGAGGAAGCCATCATGGGCACGCGCGTGGCGGTCGAGCTGTGGTCCGAGGACCCCGCGCTGGCACAGCGGGCCATGGACGCCGTGATCGCCGAGATGCGGCGCACCGACGAACTCATGAGTACGTACAAGCCCCAGAGCCAGCTCTCGCAGGTCAACGCCCACGCGTTCGAGCGGCCGGTCCAGGTGGAAGAGGAAATCATCGACGTCGTGGAGCGCAGCCTGGAATTGTCGAAGCTGAGCGGCGGAGCGTTCGACATCACCTACGCGAGCGTCGGCTACCTGTACGACTTCCGCGCCCACCAGCGTCCGACCGACGAGCAGATCGCAGAAGCGCTGCCCGGTGTCGACTACCGCCAGGTGCGCGTGGACCGTGCGGCGCGCACCATCCGCTTCCTGCGCGAGGGCGTGCGCATCGACCTCGGCGGCATTGCGAAGGGTTACGCGGTCGACCGGTCGATCGAGCACCTGCGCGCCCTCGGCATCCAGCACGCGATGGTCAACGCCGGCGGCGACACGCGCCTGCTTGGCGACCGGCGTGGCAAGCCGTGGATCGTCGGCATCCGTGACCCGCGCAACGACGGCAGGGTGGTGACGCGGTTGCCTCTCGCTGACGAGGCGCTTTCGACCTCTGGGGACTACGAGCGCTATTTCGAGGAAGATGGGGTCCGCTACCACCACATCCTCGTGCCGGGCACGGGACGCTCGGCTCGCGAGGTACGCAGCGCGACGGTGCTCGGCGCCGACGCGATCACCACCGACGGCCTGTCTACCACCGTGTTCGTACTCGGTGTCGAGCGCGGCATGCAACTCATCGGCCGCCTGCCGGGGATCGAGGCGGTCGTCGTGGATGCGCAGGGGCGCATCTACTACTCGGACGGACTGGCACCGTCGCAATAGAGGTTTCTCGCCACCGTCGCCGGCAAACTGTGACGCAGTTCGAGCTGCGGGATTCCCGCGGGCCCTTTCGTTGACAGGGTCGCCGCCGGCGGACGAGGATTTCCGCGACTGACAAGGGCAAACCCGTCGAAAGGCGGGGACGCAAAGCTTCCGGTCTTCGGGTGTCACCCATGACAGCGGGGTTGCCAGCATGGATTCGAGCGATCACGCCGCGCGCGCCCGGCTCAAGGCGCGCGCCCACACTGCAGCACTGGCCGCCGCCGCGCTGGCTGGTGCAATAGCCTTTCCGTTGCTTGCCCACGCCGCACCCGGCGCGGGTGCGACGGCACCTGATTTCGCGCTCAAGGACCTCGCCGGCCGCAACCAGCGCCTGTCCGAGTTCCGCGGCGACGTCGTCGTGCTCACCTTCTGGGCCAGCTGGTGTGGGCCCTGCCGCGGTGCTCTCCAGTCGGTGGGCGACGCTGTGGGAACCGCTACCGGCGGGCCGGTCGCGATCGGGATCAGCCTCGATCGCGACGCGGTCCGCGCGGCTTCGGTCGCCGACTCGCTGGACCTGCGCTTTCCATCACTGCTCGACGTCGACCAGGCCGTCGGGCGCCTCTACGACGTGCAGCACCTGCCGTTGACCCTGTTGATCGACCGCGAGGGCGTCGTGCGCGAGTCCTGGGCCCGCGCGCCGGTGCCGCCCGCCGTCCTCGTCCAGACCATCGGAGAACTCGAGCCGTGAAAGAGCATATCGGGCGCCGGCTGCCGAACCGCCGCAGACAACTGTCGTTCGCGAGCACGCTGCTGTTGCTCGGCGCGACGCTGCTTGCGGCGCGCGCGGATGCGGCGGAGCCCGCCAGTGAGCTGCGCACGGTCGACCAGGACGTCCAGGCCCTCAAGAAGGAACTGGTCGATCTGAACCGAGACCTCTTCAGGCTCGAGGAAGAACTGCTCTACCCGGCAAGCACGCAGGTGGCGGTGTTCCTCTCGGTGAACGTGGGCACCTTCTTTGCGCTCGACTCGGTGCAGCTGCGGCTCGACGGCAAGGAGGTCGCCAACTACCTCTACACCGAGCGCGAGGTTTCCGCCCTGCACCGCGGCGGCGTGCAGAAGCTGTACCTCGGCAACGTCAAGGCGGGCGACCACGAGCTAGTCGCGACCTTCACCGGCAAGGGCCCGCACGAGCGTGATTACCGTCGTGGCACGACCCTGCGCTTCGAGAAGGCCGTCGGCGCCAAGTACGTCGAACTGCGCATCACCGATCGCGAGTCCGCCCTGCAGCCCGAGTTCGCGGTACGGCAGTGGGACTAGCGCGTCCGCAGCCCGTGTGATGGTTTCCCGCGTCCGCCACTGCTGGTTGATCGTCGCCGGGGCATTACTCGCGCTCCCCGGCGCTGCCGCCGTGGCTGGGCCCGGCGCTGCAGGGGCCTCCGATCTGCCCCCGCCCGCGAAGATCCGCGACCTCGATTACGGCGACGTCCTGTTCCACTTCTTCCAGGACGACTATTTCGCGGCGCTGGTGCGGCTCGAGGTCGCGAGCGAACTGGGGCGGATACCCGAGCATGCCGGGGAGGCGGAGCTGCTGGCCGGTGGACTGTACCTCTCGCTCGGCATGCACGCGGAGGCGAGGCGGCGCTTCGATGCACTGCTGGCAGGGCCGGTGCCGCAGTCCGTCAGCGACCGCGCCCACTTCTACCTGGCACGCATCGCCTTCCAGCGCGGCTACCTCGACGACGCGTGGCGCAGCCTGGAGCGCATCCGCGGGACCCTGCCGGGTGAACTCGAGCCGGAGCGACGCCTGCTCGCGGCCAACGTCCTCATGGCGCAGGGACGCTACCGCGAGGCGGCCGATTCACTCGACGGCTGGACCGACGTTACGGTTTGGTCACACTTCGCGCGTTTCAACCTGGGTGTCGCGCTGGTGCGTGCGGGTGACGGTGCGCGGGGCCGACAGTTGCTCGAGACGGTCGGCATCATCGAGGCGCGTGACGAGGAGCAGCTCGCGCTGCGTGACCGCGCGAACCTCGCACTCGGCTTCGCGCTGCTGCAGGACCGCCAGGCGGAACCCGCCGCGGTGGCGCTCAGTCGTGTGCGGCTCGACGGCCCGTACACGAACCGTGCCCTGCTCGGTCTCGGCTGGGCGGAGGCCGATGCTGCGCGGCCGCAGCGCGCGCTGGTGCCCTGGCTCGAGCTGCGCGAGCGGCCGATCGTGGACGCAGCGGTGCAGGAGTCGTATCTCGCGGTGCCGTTCGCCTACGCGAAACTGGCGGCCAATGGCCAGGCCGCGGGGCAGTACCGCCAGGCGGTGTCCGCCTACGCCGCGGAATCGAAGCGGATCGACGAATCGATCGCGGCGATCCGGCGCGGCGGTTTCCTGGATGCCGTGCTCGACGCCGCGCCCGGACCGGCGGCCGAACCGGGCAGCGCCGGCTGGCTCTGGCAGCTGCAGCGCGCCCCGGACGCTCCGCACACGCGTTATCTCTACCAGCTGCTCGCGTCGCACGAGTTCCAGGAAGGCCTGAAGAACTACCGCGACCTGCGCATCATGCAGCGCAACCTGCGGACGTGGGCGGGCTCGCTCGAGGCGTTCGACGCGATGACCGCCGCCCGCGAGGCGGCGGCGGCAACCGTCGAGCCGCGCAAGGCCGAGATGCTGGCCGGCACCGATCTGGAGGGCCTGGAGCGGCGGCGGGGAGCGCTCGCCGGACGACTGGCCGAGATTGCCGAGGCACGCGACCTCGCGGCAGTCGCGACGCCAGAGGAGTTGGCCCAGTGGCGCAAGCTCGACGAGCTGGAGGCGCGCGTAGCGGCGCTGCCCCCGGGCGAGAAGCACGACGCCCTGGCCGAGCGTGCCCGTGTACTGCGCGGGATCCTGACGTGGCGGCTCGATGAAACCTACAAGCTCAGGCTGTGGCACCTGCGCGCCGGCCTGCAGGAGGCGGACGCGGCGCTCGCCGAGACCCGGAGCCGGCTGGCGCTGGTCAGGGATGCCGGCGACCTGGCGCCCCGCAGCACCGCGGGGTTCGCAGGGCGGGTGGACGAGCTCGATCGGCGCGTGTCGCGCCTGCAGCCCAGGATCGATGCCGCTGCGGCGGCCCAGGAACAGGTGCTCGCGCGCATCGCCGTGCGTGCGCTCGAGGCCCAGAAGGCACGGCTCGCAAGCTACGCCACCCAGGCGCAGTTCGCGCTGGCTGCGCTCTATGACGGCGCTGCGTCGGGAGGCGGGCGATGAGGTTGCGCGCGTTGCTCGCGACCCTGGCCTGCGCGACCGCAGCTGCGCCGGCAGCGGAGGCAGCGCGCAGGGCCGCGCAGCCGCCGACCCTCGCGGACCTGGCGGGACGCAGCGCACCGGTGTATCCGGGAGACACCATCGCCGCGGATGCCGCCGAGGCGGCAAGCAGCTACGAGGACTTCCTGCGCATCGACGGTGCCGATGCCACGCTGCGCGCGCAGGCACTGCGCAGGCTCGGCGACCTGCGCCTCGCGCAAGCCGAGGCGCTGCTTGCGAGCGATGCGGCGGACGGCGCCGCTGGAAGAGGCGCTGCCCAACAGGCGGTCGATGCGTATCGCCGCCTGCTGGAGGGGTGGCCGGGTCACGCCGATACCGACGCGGTGCTCTACCAGCTGGCCCGCGCCCTCGAGTTCACCGGCGACGCGGCGGGAGCGTCAACCGCGCTCGACCGCCTGGTCGCGCAGTTTCCGGACAGCCCGTATTTCGCCGAGGCCGAATTCCGCCGGGCCGAATCTTTCTTCAGTGCGGGGCGCTACGCCGAGGCCGAGCAGGCCTACGCGGCCGTCCTGGCAGGCGACCGGCCATCGGAGTTCCGTCAGCAGGCCCAGTACAAGTTCGCCTGGTCGCTGTTCAAGCAGGGACGCGATGCGGACAGTGGCAGCGCCTTCCTCCAGCTGCTCGACTCGCTGCTGGTCGCAGACGGGCAGCTGCGCGAGGCTGGCGAGTTGACCCGCGCCGAGCAGGAACTCGCCGACGACGCCCTGCGCGCCCTGGCGATCACCTTTGCGGCCCTGGACGGCCCTGCGACTCTGCAGGCCGTGCTTGGTGCGCACGGCCCCGTGGCTTACGAGTCGCGGCTGTACGCGTCGCTCGGCGACCTGTACGTCGAGAAGGAGCGCTTCCAGGACGGTGCCGAGGCATACCGCGCCTTCGCCCGTCGCCGGCCGATGGACCCGGAGGCGCCACTGCTCCTGGTGCGGGCGACGGATGCCTACGCGAAGGGCGGATTCGCGTCGCTGGTGCTCGACGGCAAGCGTCAGCTCGTGGAGGACTACGGCCCGAGCAGCGCCTACTGGGCGGCACGGGACGGCAAGATCGATCCGGCGGTCAGCGCGGCGCTGCAGTCGAACCTGCTCGACCTCGCGCAGCATCACCACGCCCTGGCCCAGAAGAGCGCTTCCGGTGCCGAGCGCGACGCGGCGATCCGCTGGTACCGCGACTACCTCGGCGGGTTCGACGACTCGCCCCAGGCGCCTCGCACCCGCCTGTTGCTCGCGGACCTGCTGTTCGAGGGCGGGCGTTTCGACGAGGCCGCGACTGAATACGAGCGCGCTGGCTACGGCTATGCCGCAAACCCGGACGCCGTCCGTGCCGCGTATGCGGCGCTGGTAGCGTATGCCCAGGCGGAGCAGCGCGCGGCCGAGCCGCAGCGTGCCGTCATCGCCGCGCGCGCGATCGACTCTTCGTTGCGCTACGCAGATACGTTCCCGGCCAGCCCGGAGACGCCGGGCGTCCTGACTCGCACCTGCAAGGCGCTGTTCGATGCGGGGGACCGCGAACGCGCCGAGGCGGTTGCGCAGCGCGTGCTCGCGCTGGGGGCAAGGGCCGACGCGGGCCAGCAGCTCGTGGCGTGGACAGTGCTCGCCCACGTCTATTTCGACTCGGGGCGGTATGCCGAGGCGGAGGGAGCTTACTCGGCGCTGGTGCAGCGCCTGCCGAGCTCCGACCCGCTGTACGGCGAGGCCTCCGAGCGGCTCGCGGCGAGCGTGTACCGCCAGGCCGAGGCCCGACAGGCGGCAGGCGACGTGCAGGGTGCGGTCGGCGAATTCCTGCGCGTGGGGGCCGTGGCGCCGGCCTCGCCCATTCGCGCCGCCGCGGAGTTCGACGCGGCCACACTGCTGATCGGAGCCTCAGACTGGAGTGCGGCCACGGGCGTGCTCGAGCGCTTCCGGCGCGAGCACCCGGGACACCCGTTGCAAGCGGAAGCGACGCGCAAGCTCGCGCTCGCGTACCTCGAGGGCGGGCGACCGCTCGAGGCCGCCCGCGAATTCGAGCAGATGGCCGAGAATTCGGCCGAATCCTTCGACATCCGCCGCGCTGCGCGCTGGCAGGCCGCCGAACTCTATGCTGCGAACGGCGACGTCGCCGCCGCGCGGCGCGCGTATGCAGACTACGTCCGGGAGTTCCCGGAGCCACTGGCCCCCGCGATCGAGGCGCGCCAGGAGCTTGCGGACCTGGCACGGACGGCGGGCGACAGCCGCGAGCGGCAGCGCTGGCTCGCCGAGCTGGTTGCCGCGGAAGCTTCGGCTGGCAGCGAACGCACCGATCGCAGCAGGCTGCTCGCCGCGCAGGCCGCGCTGGAACTCGCGCAGCCGCTGGATGCGGCTGCCCGCGCAGTGCGCCTGGCCGTGCCGCTGGATCGCTCGCTGCTCGCGCGCAAGAAGGCGCTGGAGTCGGCACTCGCCGCCTACGGCCGGGCCGCCGACTACGCGGTCGCCTCCGTGAACACCGCTGCCAGCTACGCCATGGCGGATCTCTACCGCGATTTCGGCAGCGCGCTGCTGGCATCGGAGCGACCGGTCGGCCTGACGCCCGAGGAGCTGGAGCAGTACGACCTGCTGCTCGAGGAGCAGGCATTTCCGTTCGAGGAGAAGGCGATCTCGATCCACGAACGCAACGCGCGACGTGCCGCCGAGGGCCTGTACGACGAGTGGGTGAAGAAAAGCTACGCGGCCCTGGCCGAGCTCAAGCCCGGGCGCTATGCGCGTATCGAGCGCGATGCAAGCGCGGATTCGACGCTGCAGGACGTCGCTGCCCTGGAGGCAGCGGGTTCCGCGGTACCACCGGATGCTGCGGCACTGAATCGCCTTGGCATCGCCTACCGGCAGCACGGCCGCTTCGCCGACGCCAGAGCGAGCTATGACCGGGCGATCGCCGCGGATCCAGGGCTCGCGGACGCCGAGTGCAACCTGGCCATCCTGCTCGACCTGTACCTCGATGACCCCGCGGCAGCGCTGCCGCATTACGAGCGCTATCAGTCCCTCACCGGCGAGGCCGACCAACGGGTCACCGCCTGGCTCGCCGAGCTGCGCACGCGGCTCGGCCTGGTGCAACGAACCGCGGAGGCCCAACCGTGATGCGTCGAGCACGTTCTGCAGCCCTGTGCATGCTGGCGACCGCCCCCCTGCTGTGCGCGGCCGACGTGCCGGCGCCGGCTCGTTCCGCCGAGCGGGCCGTGGACCGGCTGGAGCTCGATGCCACGGCGATCACGGGCAACCGCGAGCTGCCCAAGGTCATGAGCATCGTGCCCTGGAAGGCCGCCGAGCCACCCGCCGGCCCGGACCGCCCCATGGGCAGCCTGATCGAGGAAGTGCTGTCGCCGCTGGATCGTGACGAATTCCGGCGCGAGATCACGTATTTCCGCGACCTGACGTCGCAAAGTGCAGACCGATCTACCCCCGGAGCCCGTGAACCATGAATGCCTTGGACATGATCGTGAATTTCTTCAAGCAGGGTGGGGCGTTCCTCTACCCGATCGCCGCCGTGTTCGCGGTGGGCCTCGGCTTCGCCGTCGAGCGCTTCATCTACCTGACGCGCGTCGCGAAGGGCAACCGCCGGCTGTGGGCCGAACTCGCGCCGCACATCCAGGCGGGCAATTTCCGCCAGGCGATGGAGATCGCCGAGCGGACCGACTCGGCGCTCTCGACCATCATGCGCTACGGCATGTCGCGCGTCGCCACCGCGCGCCGCCGCGACGACATCGAGAAGGCGATGGAGGAGAGCCTCATCGAGGTGATCCCGGCGCTCGAGAAGCGCACGCACTACCTCGCCACCCTCGCCAACATCGGCATGCTGATGGGACTGCTCGGCACGGTGATCGGCCTGATCAACGCCTTCGCGGCGGTGGCCGCGGTCAACCCGGCCGAGAAGGCCGCGATGCTGTCGGCGAGCATCTCGGTGGCGATGAACAACACCGCGCTCGGCCTCGGCCTCGCGATCACGCTGCTGCTCTGTCACATGTACCTCGAGACCAAGACGACGGAGCTCGTGGACAGCCTCGAAGTGGCCTCTATCAAGTTCCTGAACAGCGTCACCGAGCGGCGCGAGCAGGTGGCCGAGCCGGCCGCCGCGGCCGCCGCGGCGCGCGCGGCCGACCGGATCCTGGGGGCCGCCCGCGCATGAGACGCTCGAAGCTCGCCCGCCGGCAGCTGCGCAACCACGCGCGCTACCGCGGCCGCAACGACCTGAACATCGTGCCGATGCTGGACGTGATGGTGATCCTCGCGTTCTTCCTGATCTTCACGGCCGTGTTCTCGAGGACGAGCATCCTGGAGGTGAACCTGCCCGGTCCGGGCGCGCAGGCGGCACCGCCGGTTCCCACGCTCGAACTCGAGGTCATCGTGCGTCGTGGCGGGCTCGAGGTCGCGGACCGCAACGTGGGTGTGCTCAAGTCCGTGCCGGCGACGGCCACCGGCCAGGACGTCGTGCGTCTCACCGAGTACCTGAACGGCATCAAGGACCGCTTCCCCGACAAGACCAGCGCCACGCTGCTGGTGGCGGAGGACGTGGATTACGACACGATCGTCCAGGTGATGGACGCAGTGCGCATGCGGCAGAGCAACGAG
>Ga0209450_10000258_pt1 | contig 28721 bp, 27 predicted proteins | sample FrelakmetLWP11LW_FD_187149 | JGI IMG/M metagenome (GOLD analysis project Ga0209450, IMG submission 187149) | Freshwater lake sediment microbial communities from the University of Notre Dame, USA, for methane emissions studies - LWP11 LW (SPAdes)... | ecosystem: Environmental > Aquatic >...
CCCAACGCCTTTGCAGGCCCCGGAGGCCACATCTTTTTCTTCAGCGGGCTCATCAGCATGATGGATGACGTGGATGAACTGGCTGCGGTCATGTCTCACGAGATCGGCCATGTGTCGGCAAGACATCTGTCCAACCGCATCGAGCAAAACAAAACCATGGCCATCGCGGTTCTTGCCGGCATGCTGGCCGGCGCTCTGATGGGAGGAAAGGCAGGCGGGGCCATCGCTACGGGCACCATGGCCGCCGGCATGCAGAAGCAGTTGGCCTACAGCCGCGAGGATGAAAGACAGGCCGACAACCTGGGATTCAAGTACATGGACGAGTCGCGCTTCAATCCTGCGGGAATGATCACGATTATGAAGAGGCTCGAAAGACTGTCTCCTGGCGGAACCGATGCCATTCCGGCTTACCTGCTGACCCATCCCGGCGGACCTGAAAGGGTGGCGACCTCTGAGGCCCTGATGTCCCAGTTCGTCCCAAAGGCGGATAGTGCGGAATCCATCCGTTTCCGGAATCTCTTTCCTTACTTCAAGGCGGTCCTCGTTGCTAAATCCATGGATTTTCAAGGGGCAAACCGTTATTTCGGCAAAGAAAGAGAAGCGAATCCGGAATCCCCTGTGATCCAATTCGGACAGGGAGTTGTGCAAAAAGAAAGAATGGATTACCCGAGGGCCATAGAGCATTTTGAGAAGGCCCTCAAAGGAGCACCCGGTCTCACCCCGATTCTCCTTCACCTGGCGGAGACCTACCAACTCTATGGGCAGGATCGGAAAGCAATCGAAGTAGTGGAACGGGTCCTCAGGACGGATGAGCGCAACAAGGCCGCCATGTACATCACCGCCACGTCGTACCAGAACCTGGAGGACTACTCAAAGGCGACCGTCTTCTATGAGAGATTGGTTTCTATGAGACCGGTCAAAGACGAGGTTTTCTACAACCTTGGGGTTTGCTACGGAAGACAGGAAAAGCTCGCGGTGGCACACTACAACACCGGGCTCTACTTTCAGAGGATTTTCGATTTTCAGAAAGCCAGGTATCATTTCCTCAAGGCCGATCAGCTGGCCGGAGACGACCAGGGGCTCAAAAACAGGATTTACGAAGCGGCGAAAACCCTTCCGAAGGAGAGCCTCTTCTCCAGTCCCGGTCAGGAATCAAAAAGCCGGAAGTGATTTGCTACCCTCCGAGCTGTCAGGCCTCAACCTCTTCGCATGATTCTGTGACGGTGAAACCAGCCGCGGAAAGTTATTGAACTGCAGAATATCGAATAACGAATACCGAATGTCGAAGGGAACACCATGCAGGGATCTTACTTCGTCATTCGAAATTCAGTGTTCGACATTCGATATTCGACTTGCGTCAACTTCTTCAGACGAGGTTGGGTTTCGGGCAAGATCTCGTTTCAGGGTTTCGGAGCAGGACCCTTCAACCGGTCCTTGGCTTTGGGATGCCCGGCTTCACCCGCTTTTTTGAAGTCCTCCATGGCCTTGGGTTTGTTCCCTTTGGCAAGAAACGCGAGGCCGCGGTTGTACAGGAGGTCAGGGTCTCCGGGTTTTATCTTCAGCCCTGCGTCAAAGTCGGTCAGAGCAAGATCAATTCTTCCCATCTGCAACTGAGCGCTGCCGCGGTTGCAGAGCCCGTCCGCCGCATTGGCATCCAATTTCACCACCTCTGAAAAATCCTTGATGGCCTCTTCATACTTCTTCATCTTGGTGTACAGGAGCCCTCTGTTGTAGTAGGCATCCTTGTTTTTCCTGTCGAGTTCGATGGCCTTTGAGTAATCTTTTTCAGCGAGTTGAAGGTCCCCCTTGTATTCATACAGCCAGCCGCGGTTGAAGTAAGCATCAGGATTCTTGTCGTTCACCGAGAGGAGGCTGTTGATCTTTTTCAGCTCAAATTCGAAATCAAGGGAGCCTGCCTTTTTGGCGGGTGCAGCGGGGGCGGCACTTTTCTCCGGCTCCTTGGCAGGCGCCTGCTGGGCCGAGGGTTTGGGTATGGGCGCCTTGTAGGTTTCGCCCTGGCCCCATGCGAGGGAGAGAAAACCAGAGAGGACAAAGACTGCGATCATCAGAGAGGTCATCGTCTCCCAGGAATGCTTTGAAAACCAAACAGAACATCGGCAGTTCCCCTCAACCATGGCCTTCCTCCTTTAACGATTGCACCTGCACGTTCTAAAAATCCGCGGCTGAACCGGGCGCCCTTCCGGCTTCACCCGGCATGCACCGCCTTCTGTCCGATTCCAAGGCTTGTGCAAACCACGCCTATTATACGCGAAAAAAGGGCGAAAATTCAAGGGGCTCCTTAGGATTGGGGGTTTTTGGCTTTTCCGGGCAGGTGATCGTCTCTTCGGTGCCAGCAAAATGTTTGACAGCGCCGGAGAGGTGTGTTACCGTGCCGGAAAAAATGAATGACAATTCATTCATTACTGAAATCATAAGTGTTTTGAGTGAGTAAGACGGAAAAGCGAATCCGAGGATTCTGTATTTCCCGGAGCATCATCAACGTGTTAGGAGGTGCGAGGCATGGAGATCATGGTATGCGTAAAAAGGGTTCCCATGACCCAGGAGGTGGATCTGGAGATCAACCCCCAGAAGACTGACGTTCGCAAGGACATGCTCGCTTACGTCATCAACGAGTGGGACAACTACGCGATTGAGGAGGCCATACAGATCAAGGAAAAACTGGGCGGAACGGTCACGGCCGTGACCATCGGAAGCGAGGATGATGAAGAAGTCCTGCGGCGATGTTTGGCCATGGGTGCGGACAAGGCTTTTCGGATCGATCCGGGAAACCTGGTGACGGACGCCTTTGTCATCTCCAGAATCCTGGCGCAATTTATCAAGGGCCAGCCCCACGACCTCGTTTTCACCGGAGTTCAAAGGGATGACCTGAACGAGGGCGCGGTGGGCACGATGCTGGCGGAGCACCTGGGCTTGCCTCATGCCGAAGTGGTGAGGAAGGTGGAGGTGGCAGGCAGCGAAGCGACCATTCGGGTGGAACTGGAAGGCGGCACGGACGAAGTCTCGAAGATCCAAGTGCCGGCCTTGCTGAGCATCCAGACCGGAATCAACGAGCCGCGCTATGTTTCCATTATGGGCATCCGCAAGGCGGCCAAGAAGGAACTGAACGTAGCCGCTGTGGATACGCTCGGTCTTGCGGCGGCTGACCTTCAGGCCAGGACCACGGTGGAAGAAATCTTTCTGCCGCCGGAGACCGAAGGGGCCCAGTTCATCGAAGGCGATCCTGCCACAATTGCAGACGAAATTCTCCGAATCCTCAAAGAGAAGGGGGTGAGCATCTAATGGGCGAAATCTTTATTGTTGCGGAACACAGGAAAGGAGAGGTGCGAGAGGTCACCTACCAGATGCTCTGGAAAGCTAACGACCTCTGCCAGAAGCTTTCTCAAACCCTGACGGTCGTCCTGATCGGAGCCAAGGACGAGCCTTTCCTCAAGGACCTTCAGGAAAGGGCGGACAAAGTCATTGCCGTGGAGGGTTTTGCGAATTTCAACGGCGATCTTTACAAGGAGATCCTTTTCAGGCTGATCCAGGAACACAAGCCCCTGCTCACCCTGGTGGCCCACACGCCTTGGGGAATGGACTTTGCGCCCTCCCTCTCGGTGAAGCTGGGGTATCCCATCGCAACCGACTGCGTCGATGTGCTCGTGGACAACGGAAAACCCAAGGTCGTGCGGCAGATCTACAGCGGGAAACTCTTCTCCAGGGTGGCTTTCCAGGAGGCGCCGGGTTACCTGATCACCATCCGGAGCGGTGCTTTTCCGGCGGAGAAAGCGGGGGATCACAAGGGAGAAATCGTGCGAATGCCGGTGCCTGCGGACCTGCCCCAGGCGGTGAAACAGTTTGTTGCTTTCGAAGACGCGGGCGCAGGGGCAGTGGACATCACTCAAGCCGAACTCCTTGTGTCGATCGGCCGCGGCGTCGGGGAAGCCGACAAGGTGCCCACGGTCAAAGAGCTGGCGGACAAGATGAAAGGGGTTCTCTCCTGCTCCAGACCGGTGGTGGACAAGAACTGGTTGCCCAAGTTCCACCAGGTCGGCACCTCGGGAAAATCCGTGAAGCCCAAAGTGTATCTTGCTTTCGGAATCAGCGGCGCCTTTCAGCACGTAGCCGGTATCACCGGTGCAGGGTGTGTGATCGCCGTCAACAAGGACAAGAAAGCGCCGATTTTCCGGGTCGCGGATTACGGGGTGGTGGAAGATCTCTTCAAGATTGTGGACGCCCTCAAGGCAAAGCTGGCTTGAGAATTTTCGATTTTTGATTTGCGATTGCCGATTTGGGATTGGTCCACTTTGAAGGAGTGAGGGGAGGAGATTTATGGATTTTACGCTCTCAAAGGAACAGCGAGACATTCAAAAGGCGGCCAGGGAATTCGCCGTGGGCGAATTTCTCCCTGAAAAAGCCCAGGAGTTTGACCGGAACGAGACCTTTGATCTGGGTATCTGGCGCAAGGCTTGCGAACTCGGATTTGTGGGCGTTTTCATCGACGAGAAATACGGCGGGGCTGGGCTCGGGTTCCTGGAGCACTGCCTGATCACGGAGGAGTTCTGGGCCGTGGACGCGGGCATGGGGAATGCGGTGATCACGGCGACCTTCGGCTCTGAACTGCTCAAGCTCTTCGGAACAGAGGAACAAAAGCAGAAGTACCTTCCCCCTCTGGTGCAGGGAGAGGCGATCATGGGGTGCGCGATCACCGAGCCTGATGCGGGCTCTGACGTGACCGGAGCCATCACCAGTGCAGTAAAGGACAAGGACGAGTGGGTGATCAACGGGTCCAAGATGTTCATCACCAATGGAACCATCGCAAAGTACATGAATGTTTTTTGCCTCACGGATCCGGACCACAAGGACAGGCACCAGAGGCATTCCTTTTTTATTGTAGAAACGGACCGGAAAGGGTTTCAGGCCAACAAGCTCCATGGAAAACTGGGCATCCGGGCCAATGACACGGCAGAGGTCTCTTTTTCGAACGTCCGAATCCCCGCCTCCAACCTGGTGGGCCAGCTCGGTTACGGGTTCAGGCACCTGATGGCTTTCTTCAATCTCACCCGGCTCCACATCTGCGCCATGGCGGTAGGCATTGCGCGGGCGGCCCTGGAAGAAGCGTGCAACCACATCAAGAAGCGGAGACAGTTCGGGGTGCCTTTGGCGTCGTTCCAAGGACTGCAATTCAAGATCGCCGAGATGGCGACCATGATCCGGGCCGCCCGAAACCTCTATTACGAAGCGGCGTGGCTCACGGACCACGGCAAGATGGATCATGCGGTCACGGCCATGGCCAAATGGTTTTCCGGGCAGATTGCGGTGAAGTGCGCGGACGAGGCCCTGCAGATGCACGGCGGCTACGGCTACATTGATGAGTACAAGGTGCAGAGGATTTACCGCGACGCCAAGATCGTGGAGATCTACGAGGGCACCAAGGAGATCGAGAAAACCATCGTAGCGAAAAATATTCTTCGGATTTAGCGTCGCTAAACTCCAGTAGGGAGTAGGCAGAAAGCAGTAGGCAGTACCATTGTCTGCATACTCTTTACTGCATACTGCTTACTTGTGGCCATGAGGCCAAAATTGTGCTATGGGCTCCAAACAGGTGGGCCGGTGGTTTTCCATCGGCCCGCTTTGTTCTGGGAAAGAGGAACAACGGCCGTGATCGGCAGCAGGGGGCATCATCGTGCTGGATAGAAAGATCGCCTATGTGAATCTGAGCGACGGCTCCTATGAGATCAAGAAGATCCCGATGGAGTGGAGGAAAAATTTCCTTGGCGGGAGGGGAATCAACATGCATCTCCTCTCCCAATCCTACGCGTCCATCCGTGACCCCTTGTCACCGCAAAATCCTCTCATTTTCGGGGCCGGCCTCCTCACCGGGATTCCGGGGTTCGGGTCAAGAATGAACATCACCTCCCGGTCCCCCGAATCAGGCCACCTCGGGGATTCCAACATGGGCGGTGAGTTTGGTGCGGAGATGGTCAAGGCAGGGCTGAGCCACCTCGTGATCACGGGGAAAAGCAAAAAGCCCGTGTACCTCTTCATCAGGGACGGGAGGATCGATCTCTGCGACGCCCGCAAGCTCAAGGGATTGGACACGATAGAGACGCAAAAACGAATTCGTGCTCAAAGGCGGGATCCCAAGGTGCAGGTGGCCTGCATCGGATTGGCAGGCGAGAACCTGGTCCGTTTCTCCGCCGTCCGCTCCGGCATGAAGAGCGCTGCAGGCCGAACCGGGATGGGCGCGGTCATGGGATCAAAGAATCTCAAGGCCGTGGCCGTGCGGGGGAGCCTGGACATCCGAATCTCGGAGCCGGAGGCCTATCGCAAGTATTATCTCAAGACCCTGGCCGAACTCATGAAAACCAAGTGGGTCCAGGCCTTGGGGAAGCAGGGGACTCCGGTGCTCTTCCGTTACTCCAATGCGCTGGGTTTCCTGAGCGTGCGCAACAACCAGGAGGTGACCATCGGCGACCAGGGGCCTCTTCTGGAAGCCGAAGCGCTCGAGCCCTATTCCACCGGCATGATGGCGTGCTTCGGATGTCCTGTTCACTGTCGGCACCGGTTCTCCATGGAAGAGGGAAAGCACCCGGGAACGAGAGGGGAGGGACCTGAGTATGCCTCCATCGGTTCTCTGGGGACAAAGCTGGGCCATCTGGATCTTGAAAACGTCATCTATGCGACGCAACTCTGCAACCTCTATGGGCTGGATACCATTTCCACCGGCTCCTACGTGGCCTGGGCCATGGAGCTGTATCAGCGGGGCATTATCGACAAGAGAACGACGAAGATCCCATTGAAGTGGGGTGACGGGGAGACGATCGTCGAACTTCTCGACCAGATCGCTCAGCGGAGAGGGTTCGGAGATATTCTGGCGGAAGGCTCTTTTGCGCGAGAAATCCTTGGGGATGCCTCCCGCAACTATCTTCTGGAAGTCAAGGACTTCCCCATTGAAATGACGGATGAGAGGCTTCCCAAGAGCTTCGCTCTGGGTATGGCCACTTCCACAAGAGGAGCTTGTCACATGAGAAGCCGTCCCTCGATTGACGCCGTGGGCCTTCCGGAACCGGTTCTGGAGAAAATGTACGGCGGCCGTGTGAGCGAGCGCCTTTCTTCCTATTTGGGCAAGGCGAGGATGGTCTGGTGGCATGAACTCATGAACGCCGTGTCCGACTCTCTGGGGATCTGCCGTTTTCAAAGCGTGTTCTCGAGCCCTCACGGACTGGGCTACCGACATTTCTCGCGTCTCATCGATCTTGCTGCAGGCCTTCACCTTACTCCCGCGGAGATCAAGAGAACAGGCGAACGGATCTACACACTGGAGAGGCTCATGATCGCAGGGGAAGGAATTTCAAGGAGCGAAGACACCCTTCCTAGAAGGTATTTTGAAGAGCCCATTCCCGAGGGGCCTTCCAAAGGGGAAGTGGTGTGCAGAGAGGAATTCAGTAGGATGCTGGACGACTACTACACTCTCCACGGTTGGGATGAAGAGGGTATCCCGACAAGAAGGACGCTCAGGAGACTGGGGCTTTCCAATGAGAATTAAGGTGAACCAGAAGAAGTGCAGCGGGTGCCGGCTGTGCGAAACCCTGTGCTCCCTTTTTCATGGAGGAGCTGTGAATGCGGAGAAGTCCGCCATTCGCATTGAGAAGGACGATCTTGACACGAGCATGAATTCGCCTTTTGTCTGCCGCCAGTGCAAGACCATGGCATGCCTTGAAGGAGAGAAGGTCACCCCGGGGGCGGAGAGAAAGAAGTTCGTTTGGGCCGCGCAAAGATCGGGCAAGTGCCCTTTCCACGCGTTGAATCTTTTCAAAGGGAAGTCCTACCATTGTGATCTCTGCGGGGGAAACCCGCAGTGCGTCAAGGTCTGCACCACAGGCGCGCTCGTGATGGGCAGGCGCTGACGGGTTCGCATGAGGAGGCCTGAAGCGCTTGCCGAGAAAGGGAAAAATGATAAACCGGGTTGACCATGGCGAGTTGAGGATGGGCACTGACGAATTCGGAGCCGACCTACCGATGACACTGGAAGAAAACTTCGTCAAGGCGGTGTATTCCTCTGTGGATGAAACGGTGGCATGCGTGCTGGATCGGCTGCGCAGTGAAACGGGCATCGTTCCGAGCTGCAAATTGGGATGCTGCCACTGTTGCCGGTATCGTATCGTCATGAACATTGCAGAGACCCGCACCCTGGCGCGATACATCAAGCGGGAATTCTCCCCGGAACAGAGGAAGGACCTCCGGAAGCGAACTCGGCGATGGCATGAATGGGACGATTCCTTGCGGGGCAGGCGCACGCCGGCCGACAGGGCCAGGCAGACAGATCTTTACCCTGATGACCCATGCTGCCCCCTGCTGATCAACGGTGCCTGTAGTGCCTACAGGGTGCGGCCTGTCGTGTGTCGGACCCATTTTGTCTCTTCTCCTCCCTTCTTCTGCCAAGCGGCGAACGATCCGGAATCCGCAGAAGAGTCTCCGCTGGTGATCGATCTCGTTCTGACGGCGACAACCCCCTTTTCAACAGCCATAAAGGATCACATCGAAAAGGCGGGCTTGGATTACTCCCGGTCCATGACGCTTCTTCCGCACGGGCTGGCGAGTGAAATGGGTTGGGATTTCGCCGAATGGCCTTGATCCTGCTTTCAGCGCCTGCCGCCACGGCACGTTCGTGCCGTCTCCCATCCGGGGATTTGGGGGGGAGGCCGGCTCCACTTGATGCTCCGCAGGGCTTGTGGGAGGTTGCTCCTTGCTCCATATCTTTGTAGATGCCGATGCCTGTCCTGTGAAAGAGGAAGTCTATCGAGTGGCAAAGCGCTACGACCTCGACGTCACCCTGGTGGCGGGGTCGTGGATGCGGATCCCGGAAGAGGACAACCTATCCCTGAAGGTTGTCGGCGAAGGCATGGACGCGGCAGACGACTGGATCGTCGAGCACGTGAAGGCCGATGATATCGTGATCACTGCGGACGTGCCGCTCGCGGCCCGATGCCTTGAGAAAGAGGCCTACGCGCTGGGCCCTGCGGGTAAACCGTTCACCCAAGAGAATATTGGCTCGGCGCTGGCCACTCGCGACCTGCTCTCCGCGTTACGCGATTGCGGTGAGGTCACGGGTGGACCTCCGCCGTTTGCCAAACGCGATCGCTCCCGCTTTCTCCATCAGCTCGACGAAGCGGTCAACGCTATCCGGCGCAAAGGACCATGAACCCTGTCCACTGCCACGGTCGCTTGACACGACGGGCTCCAACCTCCTATACTCACGTCGATCGAAGACGGCATTTGGTTGGCCAAAAACCTTTACAGGAGGTGCGACGGTGACCCTCATTGTCATCCTGGTGATCGTGGTTGTTCTGGGCTTTTTTGTGGTCGGCGTTTACAACGGGCTGGTTCGTGCCCGCAACGAGGTGAAGAACGCTTGGAGCTCCATCGACGTTCAGCTCAAACGGAGGCACGACCTGATTCCCAACCTCGTGGAAACGGTCAAGGGCTATGCAGCCCATGAGCGAGGAACCCTGGACGCGGTGGTCAAGGCCCGGCAGCAGGCCGTTTCTTTTACAGGGAGCGTGGAGGAACGGGCCAAGGTAGAGAACATGCTCACCCAGTCCCTCCGTTCCCTCTTCGCCGTGGCCGAAGCCTACCCGGACCTCAAGGCGAATCAGAACTTCTTGAAGCTGCAGGAGGAGGTCGCCGGGACAGAGAACAAAATCGGTTTCGCCCGCCAGTACTACAACGATGCGACCATGCGATACAAGAACCGCATCGAGATGTTTCCCAGCAACGTGATTGCAGGGATGTTCAATTTCCAGCCTGAGCCTTTCTTTCAGCTGGAGGAGCCAGGGGAGAGGGCTGTTCCTCAGGTCAAGTTCTGATCAACCCTACCGTCTCTGTGGTGAATGGAGGAGAATCCTATGATGGAGGTCATTCACAATATCGGCTGGGCCATTGTCTTCTCGGTGGTGGGCGGGCTAGTGGGCATGTTGCTCGTGCTCCTCGCTTCGGTCATCGTGCCCAGGCTCATTGACCGCTTCACCCCGCACATCGACGAACAAAAGGAAATCATTCGCGGAAACAGCGCTGTGGCCGAGTACTACGGCAGGCTGGTGAGCGCTGCCATCCTCGGGGTGAGCATTGTGGTGGCTGCGGCGGTACTCGGCGGCGTCATCGCAGCCCTGCATTGATGGGCTGATGAAAAACGCCCATCTACAATTCGAAGTGACAAGTGACGAGTCACGAGTGACAAGTTGATGTCTTGGTCTCGCAACTTGTTACTCGTGACTCCCAAGAAACTTGGCGCCAGCGTCGTGTAGAATCCCCTCTGTCTCCCCTTTACAAAAGGGGAGGACTTCTGCTCGATTTCCCCCTTTCGTAAAGGGGGAGCAAGGGGGATTTTGATCAGCCCGCAAGACACTGGTTTTCCTGTGCACCGTGGTTTACAGCTATCAAGTTCCTTCGGAGTCCGATGAAGAGACTTGCCCTCCAACTCTCAGCCATCGCCATTCTGTTGCTTCCCACCCTTTGCTGGGCCAGGGCCGGGGGAGGATGTTTTCTTCCTGAAAGCCAGATCCTCAAGGCCGACAGCACAGAGATCCCCATCTGTTCAGTGAAGCCCGGCGACAAGGTGCTGGCGTTCACCTCGGAAGACAGAACCGTCCGGACCAGGGTCCGGAGCCTGGTGCGCACCGAAGCGGACCAATACGTGATCCTTGAAACCGATCGCGCGACCCTGCGGGTCACGGTAGATCATCCCTTCTACGTCGGCGGGGGCAGCTTCAAAACCCTCGAAGTCCTCGAGCCAGGCGACACGGTCATGGCATGGGACGGCCGGTCCCTGACAGAGCAAAAGATCGTTTCCCTCCAGAAGGTGCAGGAACGGGTCCAGGTCTTTAATCTTCAGACCGATCGTCCCAACACCTTTTTCGCGGGTCATATCGCCGTACACAACAAAGGAGGTGGAGGAGGGGGCGGTGGAAGGGGCGGGGGCAGCTCCAGGAGTTCCAGTTCAAGCAGGAGCAGCAGCAGGAGCGGGTCAGGCTCCGGCGGAAATGATCCTGGAGCGGTCTTTGTCATTTTTTTCCTGCTCATTTTCATCGTGGTCATTGTGCATGTCCTGCGTTCGCAGAAGGGGAGGAAAAGCGAGAACCTCGATTTTGTTTACGACCGCAGGCAGATCAGCCGCAAGGCTGAGAAGACTGAAAAACTGCTCGCCTTCATCAGTCAGCAGGATCAGGCTCTTTCGCCGGAAGCCCTGAGGACTCTAGCGCAGTCCACGTTCCTCAAACTTCAGGAATGCTGGCAGGCCAGGGATTACACTCCTGTCAGGGCTCTTCTGATGCCGGCTCTTTTTGCTCAGCAGCAAGGCCAGGTGCTAGGCATGGTCCGGAACCACGAGATCAACCGTCTGGAAGACTTGAAGGTAGAGAAGGTGGATCTGGTGCATGTCCGCTACACGGAGAAAAAGGATCAACGCGAGTTCACGGCTCTGATCACCGCTTCCGCCAGGGACACTTACGTGGATGACCGGACAGGCGAGTTTCTGCGCGGCGATGACAAGCCGGCGCGTTTTCAGGAATTCTGGACATTCCAGTTCATCGACGGCCAGTGGCTCCTGAGGGAGATCGAACAGGCCGGGGAGTCGGATATCCTCAAGGATGAGAACTTTGCGGAGATGCTGACGGACGAGACCGTTCAGGGAATCTACCAGGAAGCGGCCAAAGAAGGAGTGGCCGGGCCATGGCTGGCGAAGGGGGAGGAAAAGAAAGCCACTCGCATCGAGCGGCTCCTCAACTTCCTGGTGCAGACGGACAAGCTCTGGAACCGGCAACAGATGATCGACCGGGCAAGGCAGGTGTTCCTGGATGTTTACCTGACCAGGGAATCAGGGGATCCTGTTCAGGTGCAGGAGCCGGACCTCTTCCCCGAGGTGACACAGAACCTGCGCCAGCAAATCCGGCAGTGGCAATCCGACGGGCTGAAGGTGGAGTACCGAAACCTCTGTGTGCGCAAAGCCGAACTCGTCCTGGTGCGCAACTTCACGGATTCATCCAAAGACGAATTCACGGTGAGGATCGATGCCCATGCGCAGAAGATGGTGCGCCGGGGGGATCGGGTGTTCAGCGAGCAAAAACACGTGACTCCCTTTGAGGAGTACTGGACCTTTGGTCGCCTGGATGACCGGTGGAAGCTGAAGGAGGTGCTGCCGCCCGGCCGGGGAAAGAAGATGGTCTCTGAAGAGAACGTGGACGAAGAGAGCAGCGCCGGTCAAATCGAGTGGTACTACCGCCAGTCCCGAGCGACCTGATCGCCAGAAGGCCGCTCAACTTTTTGCCTTTTCATACCCTAGAGCAGTGTAGTAGATGGCCCGGTCAAAGAACAGAACCGCGCGGTTGTTCAAGTCTAGGCCCTTGTGCAGATCCAAGGCTGTGTCCAAGAACCCATCTGAAAGCACCTTGAGCCAGAGAAATCGTCTGGTGAGGATCAGGGCATGGATGACCTCGGAGAGGGCAAATCCCTCTCTGCGGCGCTGAGCTCCCAGGGCGGTGTAGTGTGTGGCGATATCCTCCTTTCTGGTTTCGTAAGAGATCCACTTTCCGAGTTGGCTGTAAACCATGTGCGCCCGCCGGTAGAGTTCGTCAGGGTCGAAGGTGTGATAGGTCGGGGTCTCCGGCCGCTTTTGCACTTCCTCGAGCCACTTTTTCGAAAGCTTGTCGGCATCGCGTTCAATCAACTCCACGAGTTTCTGTGAAATGTACATGGTCTACCCCCTTTCACCATTTCAGAATCCGCCGTTTCCCCAACCACGTCTCCGATGGTCCGTGTGCCGTTTCTCGTGACATCCAGTGCGCCACAATGAAATGAGGTACAAGAACTCGCTGCCTCTGCCAACAAGGATAGGCGCATCGGGCCTGTGAGTCAAGAGCAAAAGGGCCCTGTTCGGTCTTGACAGACATGGGTATTTTTTCTATTCTGTTTCTAATCGCTGGGAGAGGCGGCTTGAGGCTGTGCCTCTTTCAACCGGCGCATGATGGATTCACGTCGCGTCAAAGGAGTCACCACAGCTGTCTATTGCTGAATAAACCCTTAACGGAAAGGAGGCTCCCATGGCAGAGCGTGCTGGTGGTTCAAAATACGTTCCGGGCTCCTATGCTAAGCCCAGGCCGAGTGCGTCTGAGATGGCAAACAGGTACATCCGCGATTGGGATGAGAAGCATCGCGGCAAAGAGGCAAAAGAACCCCGGGCGGTGGAGTATCCTCCCACCATTTGTATCTCCCGCAAGCTGGGATCCGGAGCGGTGGAGATCGCCGATCTCGTAGCTCAGCAAATCGGATACCGTGTCGTTGACCAGCAGATCCTGCAGCACATAGCCACCAACGCGAGCTTGAGTGAAAAGACCGTCGCCATCTTTGACGAACGCTATCCAGGGAAAATAAGCGAGTTAGTGACCCTCGCCTTTGGTGAAAAAGCCTTCATCAAAAGCGATTATGCAAAGCACCTTTTCAGCTCTGTGTATGCCATTGCCGCTTTAGGGCCTACCATTTTTGTAGGAAGAGGGGTTCACCTCCTTCTGTCTCGTGAAAAGGTTCTTGCCGTCAGGATCATTTCCTCGGACCAGTTTCGGATCCAGAGGCTTGTTGCTCTTATGAACATTTCCAAGGAAGAGGCTGCCAAGCAGATCAGTGAACTGGACCGGCTGCAAGCGGCTTTTTTCAAGGAGGTTTTCAACAAAAAGGATGCCTCCCCCTACGAATTTGACATGGTGATCCACTGCGACTACATCAAAGAGCCTAGATCCGTCGCTGAAATCATCCTCACCGCCTTTGGGAGGAAGTTTGGTCTTCCGGAAACGGGCGGCCGCTGACGAGAAAGGTCTCTCCCCTCGACAGGGCCCACGGCATGCGGCCGTGGGCCCGCGTTCGTTTTAGGTCCAAAGCTGCGTTGCACTATTTGGGAAGCAGTTTCTTAACTTTTTCCAGCAAGGACTCGATTCGAATGGGCTTCTCCACGAATTCATCGATGGGAAGATACTCGCCGTCCTTCTCGGGAGAAAACTTCATGCCCGTTTTCTGCGATATGGACGTCAACATGATGATCGGGATTTTGGAGAACTCGTGGTACTCGGACTTTGGGTCCTGGCTCCTGAGTTCGTAGGACACGTGGAATCCTTCAGTGACCGTATCCATCATCACGTCAAGGATAATGAGGTCGGGCTGGACTTGCTTGATGACCCTCAGCCCTTCAGCGCCGCTTGAGGCAGCATGGACTTCGTAATGGTTAGCCTCCAGGGCAATGCGGAGAACCTGGAGGATATCGGGATCATCATCGATGGTGACAATCTTTGGTTTTTTCATGACCTTCACTCCGTGCAAAACCTTTGCGAGAAAAACTGAACCAAAGAATCAATGCTCGTTTTCACTTCCGGGGAAAGGCCCTCTTTGAATATCACGTCTTTCGGCTGAATCCCGAGAACAAACGCCTTGCTTCCCCTCTCTTCCCAGAGCCGGAGCAAAGTTCGCAAGGGCAGGCGATGGGTGGAGCAACAACCCGCGTCGGGCAGCGCTTCGGGTTCGAGGACGGCCATGCTGCCCGGTTCAGCGTGAAGCTCCATGGCGTCAATCACGAGAATCACGTCAGCCTGAAGATCTGCGACTCGGATCAACCAGTCCTCCGGGAACTCTCCGGCGTCAATGAAAAAATATTGTCCCCGGACGTTCGAAGGCGTTTCTCGCACCGCCCACTCTTCCATCAGTCGCTTCAAAAGTTCGGGTCCGGCTCCATCATCACCCCAAAGCCGGTTGCCAATCCCTAAGACTGCGGTGCGGCGCGACATAGACGGATGACAGAAGCCTGCAAGAGCTTCGAGGTCGAAGGGATCTCCCGAGTTTTCTGTCAGGGAACTTTGCTCTTCGTTGTTTATCTTCTGCATTCTTGTATGAAACTTCGCCAAATCTACGGTATCAAACACTCAGAACTGCACCCCCCGTTCGCGGTTCGATACCTCACCACGAACGGAAAACGAGCCCTTGTGCGATCACGTCCCGTTCGCCCTGAGGTATCGAAGGGTAAACGGGATTTCTTGCGAAAGCATGAAGTTTCCTTTTCGATCCACCTGGCCGCCTCAGCGGCCAGCGGCTAGGCTGTACTCTGAATTCTTTCTTCTCAGGCCCGCTATCCTCACTGTTCCAGGTTCCTCAGGATTTCCTCCGGAGGCACCTGCCTCTTTACGATGGGGGAGACTTTTTTGGAAGCAATCCCGAGAGCCACAGCTACCCCGTGGAGAATCGCCTCTGGCCTGGGCGGACATCCGGGAACAAAGTAGTTGACCGGCAGCACCTTTTCGAGACCGCCCAATGTCGCATAGCTGTCAAACCACATGTTTCCTCCTGTGGGACAGCTGCCGATGGCGATGACCAGCTTGGGGTTGGGAATCGCTTCGTAGAGCTTGCGGAGCGCCGGCGCCACCTGTCTTGTCACAGGTCCGGAGACCAGAAGGACATCGGCGTGACGGGGAGAGCCGACCAGCTTTATCCCGAATCGTTCAGCATCGTAATAAGGAGTCAGAACGCAGATGACCTCAATGTCGCAGCCGTTGCAGGCGCCCGTATTGGTGTGGTAGACCCACAGGGATTTCGGAAAGGCCTTCTGGCATATTTTTTCAAGCATAACATCTCCTTTTCGTCAGGGGGCTGCCGCCATGGCGGAAATGGCTTTGGTGGACTCATCCAGAATCGGGAAAACCATCTGAGGGAAGACCCCGGTGGCAAAGCAGAGCAAAGCGAGAACCACCATCCCTCCCCACATGAGAGGAGAAACTTCCTTGATGGCTTCATTGGCGTGGTCAGCCGCAGCCACACCCTTTCCCATGAAGACCCGATAGGCTGCGTGCAGGAGGCAGAACAGGGTCAGCAAACTGGTGACGACAGCCGCTACCGTTGCCCACAGCATTTCGGCCTTGGCACAGGCCAGGAAAATCGTGAGTTTGCTCATGAACCCATTGAAGAAGGGTATTCCGCCTATAGCTAAGGCGCCCACAAGGAAACAAAGGCCTGTCACCGGCATTTTTCTGCCCAGTCCCCCCAATTCGTGAATGAGGCGAGTGCCTGCGACGGAAGCTACGGCCCCCACACACAGGAACAGGAGGGCCTTGAAAAGCGTGTGATTCAAGAGATGAAACAGCCCCCCGTAAATCCCCAAATAGGTGCCGACTCCCAGGCCTGTGATGATATAGCCGATTTGGCTGACGCTGCTGTAGGCGAGCAGCCGCTTCAGGTCATCCTGCATCAAGGCCATGAATATGCCAACCAACATGGTCAGAATTCCCAGGACGACAATGCAGAGTTTTATAGTCTCGGGGTATACGGGGTAAAACACAGTGACCGTTCGAATCAGTGCGTACACGCCGACCTTGATCATGACCCCTGACAAAAGGGCGCTGACCGGTGTCGGCGCTTCCGCGTGGGCATCAGGCAACCAGGTGTGGAAAGGGATCATCCCGGATTTGGTGCCGAATCCGGCCAGCAGAAGGGCGAGGGAAAGCAGGACAACGCTCTTGGGGATCTTCGCGCTGATTTTGGCGATCTCGGTGATCTTCAGCGGATTGACCCCGCTCTGGATGTGAGGAGAGGCTCCGGAATAGAGCAGAATACAGCCAAAGAGGGCGAAGGTTATGCCCACGGTCAGGAGCATGGCGTATTTGTACCCTGCCTCGAGAGCGTTGCGGTTCCAGTAAAAGGCGACGAGAATGACCGAAGCCAGGGTGGTCCCTTCGATGATCACCCATAGCATGATGATGTTGTTCGTCGTCGTGGCGAAGAGCATGGAGGATATAAAAAGCATGATCCAGCCGTAGTAGGATCGGAGACGTTGCGAAGAGACAACCCCTTTTTCGACCTCTTTTTGCATGTAGGGGATTGAGTAGATCACCGCTATCAGGCCGATGAGGGCAACCAGGCCGGCCACCAGCCCCCCTAACGCGTCCATCCTCAACTCATCCTCGAAGAGCGAAAAGACTTTTCCGCGAGTCGTATAGACAACGATGTGAAGGGAGAGCAGGAAGGCGAGGGCTGACCCCAGAACCGCGATCCCTTCCCTGTAAAGAGGGGATCGACTTCCGAAGAGAAATATGGCGATCGCCGCCACAGCCGGTATGACGAAAAGATAGAGGATCTCGGGATTCATGAGAAGGACTCCTTCCCCTTGTCCACTACCACCGCAAGCCTTTCAGCTGAAACGTGTCGGTGGAACCGAATTTCTCGAACACCCCCAAGATGATGTAAAGAAGCAGATAGGCTGCAACCACCACATCCGTGACAATCCCAATAAGGGCCGTCTCCCTCAACAGCGGCGCCAAGCTGACGAGGGAAAGATGAACCCCGTTTTCCAGCACCAGCAAGCCGTGGACTGTTTTGATGGCGTCCCTCCGGGAAAGAATGCAGTAGAGGCCCAGGATAAAAACAGTCAAACTGACCGCCAGATTGGTCCGGAAAGGCTCCTGCATGGCTGACGGGGTGGGAGCCAGGAACTCGATGTAGTGATGGGTCACCCGGTAGAGGATGAGGATGATGAGGCTCACCAGAATGATTGAGCCGAAGTGACCGATGAGAGGCTGAAATTCCCGGTCCGTGGTCTTTCGGATGTAGCGCAAGAGAAGGTACGGGATAATGAGCACCTTGGTCACAAAAGCCGTCAAAGCCCAGTAGTAGAGCCCCGGGTTCCGGCGGGCAAAGATCACGAAGAGGGTGCACATCAAGAGCGCCTGGAGAATGTAGGCGTAGGCAGAGTGGCGCAAGTTCCTCAGCTCGATGACAAGGTAAGAGGTGATGATGAGGGAGAGGCTCAGGGTGGAGATCAATTTAGCGTATTCTTCCATGACCACGTATTCCCCTTGTGTTTGTGTGGTTCTTGAGCGTTTCTAAACCGGCGCTTTCTGCTGAAACCCCGTCACCATCATCTTGTCCAACGCGCTTTTCGGTTTGAAGCAGCGTCCACAGCGGCCGCACGTCGCCATGGTGATTTCATTCTTAATGTAAAGATCCCGGTTGTCATCGGTTGCCAGCTGGTATTCCCGAGTCATGGTGATCGCGTTTTCCGGGCACACCTCGGCGCAGCGGCCGCAGTAAGTGCATCGATTGAGAAAATACTCCAGGATTCGAGTGTGCTCCGAATCGGTGATTACGATGAGCCGGGCCGGGCAGACATTGGCGCACCCTGCACAGCCGATGCACTTCTCTACATCCACGTCGATCTTGCCGCGAAACCAGTCGCCCGGAGGATTAGGCTCCGGACCGAACGGAAAAGGCGCAGTCACCCGTCCTGCCTTGAAACAGATCAGCGCTTCTTTGATCTTGCTTTTCAACATTTCACTCTAACCTCCCCACTGCGGCCTATGGCCGCAACGCCATCAGTAAGCAGTATGAATTAAGGAGTATGCAGAAGGAATTGCTGCCTACTGCCTACTTCCTACTTGAACTCCAGGGCTCTAAAGAGATTACACCCCCGGTCCGGGCTCAACACACCTACGCGTGATGCACAGAAGTTCCTGTTCAAGACTTCAAACCTCTACAAGGGCAAAAGCGATCGCAACGGCAAGCACGACCCAGACTCCTGCAAAATACCTGATGGCCTGGTCCACCCGAATGCGAGGATTCACGGCATCGATCACTCCAACGAGGATCAGGACGACAAAGACCTTGATCAAGTTGATGAGCATGTCGACCGGTACGATCCCCATCTTCGGCCAAGGGAAAAAGACTTCCAGGAACAGAGAGGCCAGGAGAATCTGCTTCGCAAAATAGCTCCACTTGTACAGCGCCAGTTTGGGTCCCGAAGCTTCCATGAAAGGCCCTCCCATGATCTCCTGGTCTGCATCGGGGAGGTCGAAAGGCAATTTGCCCAGCTGAACCTGCAACGCAAGGAAAAAGGCTATGGCCGCAAGGATCATGGAGAGGGTGGGCCCTGACTGACAGGACCACAGGGAGAGGCGTCCCAAATCAAAGGACTGGGTGTGAATCACCCCCACGATGAGGCTCGCCATCACAATGATCTCCACCATCATGGCGAGCATCATCTCGCGGCTAGCCCCGAGGGGCCCGTAAGGGCCACCGGTAGAAGCCCCTCCCAGCATGACTCCTACGGATGAGAGAGCGAGAAAATAAACGAGAACGATGAAATCGCCCGCGAAGCCCAGCGGAGGATCGGTGCCCATAGGCGTGAAGAGAGAGGCGACGCAGACGCTCGCGAAAGTGATCACCGGACCCAGGGAGAAAAGAGGATTCCCTGTGACCTTGAGATCCTCCTTGCCCAGCAGTTTCAGAAGGTCGAGATAGGGCTGGGTCCAGGGCGGGCCTTTGCGGGAATGAACAAGGGCCTTGAGCTTTCTCATGACTCCCTCGGAAAAAGGGGCCACAAGAATCACCAGGAGCAGATTGACGATGGCCAGAATGAGGGTGGTCCCCATAGTCTCACCTGTCCCTTTTCTTGCGGCTGAGATCGTTGAGCTCTTTCCTGGTGTAGATCCTGACTTCACCGCTTTTGGCGTTAACCACCTCGAGTCGTTCGGTGCAAGAAAAACAGGGGTCATAACTCGCGATGGCAATGGGAACGTCAGCGAGCTCCACGCCCCGGATCATGACCGGAACAGAGGCCAAATTCATGTAGGAGGGAGCGCGCACCCTCCAGCGATAAGGCCGATTGTTCTCGCCTGTGAGCACATAGTGAATGGACTCTCCCCGTGGGGCCTCCACAGCTTTCACCCCTTCCCGGCCAGGGGGTATCTCAGAGGGGATTTCGGCCATTATCGGGCCGTAGGGAATTTCTTTGAGGCATTGCCGGACCAAACGGACAGACTCCAAGGTTTCCTCCAGACGGACCAGAGTGCGCGCAAGGATGTCACACCCTTCGTGGACTTTCTTCTCGGGAACCAAATACTCATATGCAGCGTAGGGGTGGTCCACACGGGAATCGATTCGCACGCCCGAGCCCCGGGCCGTGGGCCCGGCGACGCAGTAGTCAACGGCATCTTCATGGGTCAACACGCCTACCCCTTTGAGCCGCAGCATGAGGGGAGTGTCGCTGCCGATGGCGTCAATGACCTTGAGCCACTCTTTTTCCACCGTGTCCACGACCTCCAGAATTTTCGTTTTCAATTCCGGCGTGATGTCGCGCCGGACCCCGCCGATGAGATTCATCCCAAAGGTTTTCCGATTACCCGTGATCTGCTCAAAGAGCCACATGACGGGTTCCCGGATCCGCCACGTTTGCATGAGAACCGTGTCGAATCCCACCACGTGCCCACCGATGCCGAGCCAGAGCGGGTGAGAATGGATTCGCTCCAGCTCCAGCAAAAGGCTCCGGATGTATCGGGCCCGGAGGGGAACTTCGATTTGCGCTGCTTCTTCGACTGCTTCACAGTAACACGTACTGTGGATATACCCTCAGATCCCTCAGATCCGCTCGGCTAAGAACGAAATCTGATTGTAGGTGAGAGTGGAGTCGGCAATCTTCTCTATTCCCCGGTGATTGTAAAAGCCGCGATAATCGCAGCCCACCACCGTTTCTCCCTCCACGAATACCCGAAAGAGCGCCGGTTCCTCCAAGACCGGATAGAAAGGCCCGATGGGAACGACGGTCGCGTTCTCCGGCGCTTCCCGTGGTTTGAAAGCAACCCCTTTCACCGGCTCAGGCCTGAAGTTGTATGGGAAATCCCTTCTCAAGGGGTGAAGATTTTCCGGCCAGTCATCCGGAAGGGCTAAACGGCGGGGATCAGCAAGACCGTTGAATTGGATCCCCAACAGATCCTGGGCTTCCCGTTCCGCCCAGTTTGCCCCCGGGATGATCGAGGTAATCGAATCCATCTCCGGCCGATTTCGATCCAGCGAGGCCTGAAGGAGGACAAAGATTTTATCCTCGTCAAGGGAGAAGAGGTGAGTGGTCTGAAAGTCTTGATGGGTGGGACGCCGGTCGACCCCGATGATGGTATTGAAACGGGCCCCCAAGCCCCGAAAGAGATGTTCCGCGATTGAACGAATCGCCTCCCGGTGAATCTCAACATAGATTTTCCTTGAGACCGGCTCCCTGGTAGAGAGGATATTGCCCTGGAATCTGTCTTTCAACTCATTCACGAACTGACTGCTGGTTCCAAAAGCCATTTCGTTTCCTCCTTGTTTCTCGCCTAAACGAGCTTGTCGTTAGCGGCCGCAGCAAGGACTCCCTTCATTGGGATCATCTCCTACATCAGGCTCAGCCAGAGAATAGCCGCTCCCAGCAAAGCAATCCCGAGAACCTGGAAAAGCATGTAGGCCTGAGGGATCCCTAAATGGGTTTTCCGGAAATTCTGGGAGAGGCGAATGAACCAATCCACAAAGGGATAGTAAATGAGCTGATCAAAATCGAGCCCCCTGTAAATGCGATCCGGCCGCTTCAGGTGAATCGGGGGAAGCCCAAAACTGACCATGGCCTCAAAACGGGAAACAAAGGGCAGATAAAAGCTTCCCGCACGGTATCTCACTTCGTCCGGTTCATACACTTCGCCGCAGGTCCAGACCGGAACGGTTCGAGTGCCTGCCTTTCCCGATCTTGAGACGGCAAAGGCGAGGAGCAGGCAAATGCCCAAGACCACTACTCCGACGACGGGAAGCCAAGCCCCACTCCACTCGGTGCCCCCCACCATGAGGTTGACACCGAGCCATGACACGCCCAAGGTATGCATGGACTGCGGAAGAGCCGCTCCATACTCTGAACCGGAAAGGCTGCTGAGAATGAAGCGTAAAGGCACCCAGGGGAAGACCCCGAGGAGGACACAGAGGAGCGCGAGCACATTCTGGGAAAATCGCATGGACAGAGGCACCTCAAAACCCGGCCGGAGCCCGGCCTTCAAGGCCTTACCCATGGTTCCGCCAAAGGAACTGCTGAAGAACTTGACAAAAGAAGCAAGGGTGACGGAGCTGATGAAGATGGCGAGCAATCCGAAAAAGATGAACAGGGGCGACTGGACTCCTCCAAGGATCGTCGATTGGTAGATGAGCCATTTGCTCGCAAATCCGTTAAAGGGTGGCATGCCTGCAATGGAAAGGGAGGCGATCAGCGTCGCCCAGGCGGTGGTCGGCATCACGGAGAACAGGCCCCCCAGCTGATTCAGGTCGCGGGTTCCTGTCTTGTAGAGCATGGACCCGGCATTGAGGAAGAGAAGACCTTTAAACGCGGCGTGGTTGACCACATGGTAGATGGCGGCCATGGTGGCAACCGCGGAGAGGACGGGGTTGGTGCGAAGGAAAGCAAGACCGGTGCCTATCCCTAAAAGGATGTATCCGATTTGCCCGATGGAGTGAAAAGCCAGAAGCCGCTTGGAGTCATGTTGCATGAGCGCGGAAAGAGTTCCCATGAGGAGCGAAAGGGTCCCGAAAGCAGCGATGACAATTCCGTAGCCCACGGAAAGGCTTGAAAAGGGGAGCAAAAAGAAGAACAGGCGGAGAAATCCGTAGATTCCCATCTTGATCATGACTCCTGAAAGCATGGCCGAGATTCCGGACGGTGCTGCAGGATGGGCGTCAGGCAGCCAGGTCCCCACCGGGTACATGCCTGCCTTGGTTCCAAACCCCAGAAGGAAAAGGCCTAGAATGATCGAGAGCTGGACAGGATGGGTTACGATCATCCCGGCCATGGCCTCCCGCATTCGGGAAAAAGCAAAGGAGCCGACCTGACTCTGAAGAAGGATGGCCCCGATAAACATGGCGATGGTTCCCACATGGGTCATGATGAAGTACTTGAACCCGGCCCTGAGACTGACCGAGTCCTCCATCTCGTAGATCACGAGAAAATAGGAGGAAAGGGTCATGAATTCCCAAAAGACGAAGAAAAAGAACATGTCGGTCACTGCAACGACACCGACCATTCCTGCAATGAACAGAATGAGACAGTGGTAGAACCGGGCAAGGCTCTGCCGGGGGTAGATCTCCATGTAACGATAGGAGTAGAGGGTGCCCAGGAAGGAGATCAGTCCGATGAGAATGAAAAACAGTGCACCGAGAGGATCTACGCTAATGGAGAGACTTGCGCCCAGCGAAGGAATGGCGAAAATGGGCTCTGGAAGGCTTCGGGGCCCGAGGAAGAAGACCCGAAAGGCCACGAAAAAGAGAATGGCCGTCATAACGGCGACGGTCAGAACGCCGATGGCACCGCAGAGTTTTCGGGAGCGGGCGCTCAAGCCGGTCAGGACGATTCCAAAGAAGACGGTGGCGGCAAAGAGTGAAAGAATCACCATTTTTTGTCCCCCCCTCTGTAACGGGAGAAACCACTTGTCTTTAGGCAAAGAACTCAATTTGGTCTCTGCACCCCGATGCAGGCACAAAGGTGCAAAGGCACAGAGGCACAAAGTAAAACACGGGACATAGGCACACAGGCACAGAGGGACAAAGCAGAAGACTTCTCCTTTGTGCCTTTGTCACTTTGTCCCTATGTGCCTCAAGCTGTCGGCTTCAGCCGACAGCGGCTCACTTAACCCCCTCCAGAAGCGGAATGCCGAACACAGGGGACAGCAGCGCAAGGAGGATGAGCACTCCTAAGACGAACTTGAAAAGCCCGGGGATGACGAGGGTCCCCTCGCTCCCGGGGTCCTGTCTGCCGAAAAACACCCGCTGGGTGACCAGAATAAACCAAATGAAGGCGCCCACGGATTCTCCCAGCACGAGCAGGCCCAAAACCGTTCCCAAGGCGGAATTCAGTCCGAATGCAGCCACAAAGATGTAGAACTTGCTCCAGAAACAGGAGAAGGGCGGAATTCCCGTGACTGAGAGGAATCCGACGATAAAGGCAAAGGCCAGGAAAGGAGACCGCCGGCCAAGACCGGACAAACGGGACATGAGCCTGGTGCCGGTGCAATAGGAGATGACGCCTACGCACAGGAAGAGGATGGTTTTGGCAAAAGCATGACAGAGGAGGTGCAACAAGCCTCCCCTGAGCCCCACCACAGGACCCATGGCTCCTATGCCCAAACCCAAGAAAATGTAGCCCACGTTGGTGATGGTGGAGTAAGCCAAGAGTTTTTTCAGATCATCCTGGAGGAAATAAAAGATCAGCCCTACATACATCGTCAGGACGGCCACAATGGCCGTGAGGAGACCTATGCCGGTGCTCACTTCAAAACCCGAGCAAAAGACGCGGGCAATGAGAAAAGCTCCGGCCTTGACCATGGCGGCAGCATGGAGATAGGCGGATACGGGAGTGGGGGCTACCATGGCTTCAGGAAGCCAGGTGTAAAAGGGCCCTTGAGCGGATTTGGCCCACCCGGCAAGGAGCAACAAAATCAAAACGCTCGCCTTGACGGGAGTGGGGAGCTTCCCGATGGCGGCAAAGTCAAACGTGCCCGTGTGCACAAAAACCAAGGCGAGAGCTACGACAAAAAAGAGGCCGGGAGCATGGGTCATGAGCAGGGCTTTGAACCCGGCCCGGTAGGATTTCTCATCATCGTAGAAGGAGATGAGGGCGGCGGAGCAGATGGTGGTGAGCTCCCAGAAGATCAGGAATTGAAGAAGATTCGGGGAAAGAGCAAGCCCGACCATGGAGAAGATGAAGAAGAGGAGCCAGAGGTAATAGCGCATCCACCCCGAAGTCACAGAGTGCTCTCGGTTTTTGTCGCTCAAATAGTCAATGGAGAAGACAGCGGTCAACAAGCCGATAAGGACCGTGACCGCCAGCATCAGAAGGGATAGAGGATCAAGGAGCACACCGAAGAGCTCGGTCTCCTCTGCGATCCAGGGCATCCGTCCAAAGAGAAAGAGGGTCGGAGGTTTTCCCATATCAAACAACCTTCTCGGACAACTTCATCATGTCCTTGTACGAAAACACCGGGCCGTCGAGACAAATGTACTTGTGCCCGACCGCGCAGTGTCCGCACTTTCCCACGCCGCACTTCATGTATCTTTCCAGGGTGGAGATGATATTCTCCGGTGCGAACCCTCGGCCCAGGAGCTCCAGGATGACGAACCGGATCATGACGGGCGGTCCGCACACGAAAGCCACAGCATTCTGCGTCCTGAGGCCGGCCTTGGGGAAAAGCGTTGTGACCACTCCCACATTCCCGGTCCATGCCGGATCCCCCGCATCCACGGACATCATGAACCGGATCTCCGGAGTTTTTTCCCATTCCTTCAAGCGATCCGTGTAAACGAGGTCTGCGGGACTCCTGGCGCCGTAAAGAATCTGGATATCTTTGAATTCGGAGCGGCTGTCGAGCATCGGTTCAATGAGAGACCGAAGCGGCGGAAGCCCGATGCCGCCGGCCACAAAGAGAATGTTTTTCCCTTTCATTTCGTGAAAAGGGAACCCGTTTCCGAAGGGTCCGCGAATGCCCACCCGATCGCCTGTCTTCAGCTCATGCAGCGCCCGAGTCACCGAACCCACGGCACGGATGGTGACTCGAAACCTCTCCGGATGGTTGGGATTGGAGGCGACGCCGAAGGGCGCTTCGCCGATGCCCAACACCGATATCTCAAGGAATTGCCCGGGCAGAAACCGAAAGCTCTCTTTCACCGCCCTTTCCACAAACTCGAATTCGAAAGTCTTGGTGTCGTAGGTTTCGTCCTGGATCCCTGTAATGATCGCCTTATGGGGTAAGTAGATATTGTCCATCACGGGTTCCCGGTCCTCTCATCCCCTTCGAAGTCTTTCCACCACGGCGGGCATTCCCACTTCGCCCGGACAGGCGGTGATGCATCGCCCGCAGCCCACACAGCCGATTCTGCCGTCCTTTTTCACGTAGTGATAGCTGAGCTTGTGAAAAAACCTTCGCTTGAACCTCTCCCCTTTTTCCGCTCGCGGGTTGTGCCCGGACACCTCCCGGGTGAAACCGGAGTAGTCACAGGAATCCCAGAAGCGATAGTGGCAGCCTGTTTCCCCCTTGGCTGTGTAGCCCACACCGAAACAACTGCAGCAGGGGCAAACGAACGTGCATCCCCCATCGTCAAAGCAGCGTTCTCCCAGCTCCGTCCAAACCTCTGGAGGGACCGAGTTGGAAGTGATTCGACGGATCGCGGCGCTCATGTAGGAAGTGGGTTCTTGCAAGAACCGGGTGTGTGATTTTGTCTCCGCCTGATCTCGGGCCTCCACCATACTAGGATCGGGCTGAGAGAAGAGGTTCCGGTTCAGATCGACCAACGCCTTGCCCTTTTCACTATTGCATTCGACGAGATAGCGGTCTTCGAGGTCGACCAACTGGATGTCGAAGGCGGTTGTCTCTGGATGAAGAAAGGGCCCCCCTTCGCAACAGATGCAGAAACAATTTTTCATGGGCTGAGTGCAGGCGATGGAGATGAGCGTGAGGGGATCCCGTCGATTCTGGTAGTAGAAATCATGAAAGTTGCTCAGATAGAAATGATCCAACCAGTTCAGCCCAACGGTGTCGCAGGACCGTATTCCCAGAAGCACTCGTTTTTCGGGGGGTCTATCGGGAACGGAGAAATCAATGTCCCCAGCGCCGCGAGTGAAAGAGAACAGGGTTTCTGATTGAGGGAATACAATATCTTTTGGGGGGAGGTAGGGAAGGGTCGCAATGCCGCAAAGGAGATCCGATTCCAATTGACCCGCATGGGGGAGAAAGAATATTTCGCCTTGAACCCTGGAGGGGGCAACGACCTGAAAGCCTCTGTGCATGAGTTCGACCCAGTGATTTAGGTTACTTTTTTGGAGAACTACCTGTTCCATTTCAGAGCCTCTCCACTGTTACGGCAAGGTTGGGGAAAAAAAGCGTCCGGGTCGTAACATCCCGCTCCCCCTTCCCGGCTAAGCTTTCGACCACCTCGACAAAATGAGAGGAAAGCATCAAAACCTTAGAGGGTATATTCTCGTCCACTTCGACAGGGACCTGTGCCTCACCGCGGTCCGATCGAATCTTTACTTTTTCTCCCATGCGGATTTTGAGTTCCTTTGCATCGAGGGGACTCATTCGCACTGCCGGACGGTCGCCCGGGTATTCAATGTTCAGGACCGGAGATTCGTGAATCATCTGATTCCGGTTCCAGGCATAGAGAGTATTCGGGACCAAGAGGCGATACCCCTCAGGGCCTTGTTCCTCCGCCTCCGAAGGTTCACAGGGCAGTTGAGCGTTTTGGGTAGGGAGAAGAATTCCACCAACGTTTTCGAGGTCTGATTCGGAAGCGACCGCGGTGTATGGAAAAATATTTTTGCTGATCTCTACTCTCACTTCCGGCTCCGAGAGCACGGGGAAGTCCTTACCCATGCGCTGGGAGAGGTCCTGCAGGATGTGGGCGACCGATCGGCTTTCTCCTTGAGGGTCCACAAAGGGCCGAAGCTTTTGCACTCTTCCTTCAGAGTTGGTCATGGTGCCTTCTGTTTCAGCCAAAAGCGGAATGGGTAGGACGCAGTGAGCCATTCTTGCCGTGTCCGTGAAGAAGCGATCCGCAACCGACACAAACTCGAGGTTCCTGAACTTCACGAGCATCGAGGATGTCACCAGGTGATTGAGGAGATCGTCGCCGAAGATGAGGAGCGCTTTCACCTCACTCTCTTCACCCAACATCTCGTGAAGGGTCAAGCCGCCCTCCGGCGGCCGTATCCCCATGTCCCAGGCCCCTTTCAAATTTGGAGCCCGGCTCAAGGGAAGCACAAGAGGGAGATGATTCTCCGTGGCCGACCGCGGCGAAAGGGAGTGGAGAAGAGACAACAGGCTGGCGGCGGAGCCAACCTGATCGGTCAGGAAAACCAGGGCCAACCCCGGCTCGGAAAGACGGGTTGAAACCTCAGGAGGGAGGCTTTCTTTATCCTTGAACACGGCTGCAAGGCTTTGGAGGGGGTGAGGGAGAAGATATTTGAAGAAATGCTCTTTGCGAGTGCACGAGGGGTCAGCCAGGACAAGGGTGCTTCCATGAAGGAAGGCCTTGATGAGACGGGAACCGACCGGGGAGAAATCCCGGCAGCTTTCTTTTCCAATGACGAGAATGGTTGGGCTTTGCGCGATGGCCGGGATAGTCGCCAGGGAGCCGAAGGGTCCTGAAAAAAGCCGGTCAAGAGCGGTCAAAGCCGAGGCGCCGCTGAACCGATAGCTCCCGTCCAAATGGCTGGTCCCAAGAATGTCGAGGGAAAACTGAGCAATGCGATAGTTGTCTTCGTTGGTCAACCAGGGAGAGCCAATGACCCCGATAGACTGAGGGCCGTAACGGGACAGGAGTTCGGAGATTTTTTCGGTCGTCTTTTGAAGGGCTTCGGGCCAGGCGGCTTCCTTGAGATTCGAACCTTCGCGGATCAGAGGGAGAGAGAGGCGATTGAGACTTCGCAGGTTTTGGAAGCGGTTCCACCCCCGGTGGCAGAGCCGGCCTTCACTCACGGGATGGAGAGTCATCGGAAGACATCCGACGGCCTCTTTGCCATCCGAGCGGATAAACATCCCGCATCCGTTGCTGCAGAAGCTGCAAATCGTCGGGGTGTTCTTAATCACTTGGATTACCTAAATTTATTCGTGATACACTCGTATGCAAACGAGCAAATCAGTCAAAAATTTAGGCTGTTGTGTTTACCAAAACAAGTAAGCGGGTTACGCTTCAGTGTGAGTAAAGAATCCCCCTAAACTGTTTGCTGATTTAAGTGAACGCCTCTCCGTGTGCTTTGTCAAGAAAAATTTGTTGGCTTTTCTCCCTCGCTCACCTGTTGCGTTGCAACTCAATAAAGTGTAAAAGTACAGAAGGCCCACTGTAGACTGATAACCCATTCTCACTATTCG
>Ga0209450_10000259_pt1 | contig 28718 bp, 25 predicted proteins | sample FrelakmetLWP11LW_FD_187149 | JGI IMG/M metagenome (GOLD analysis project Ga0209450, IMG submission 187149) | Freshwater lake sediment microbial communities from the University of Notre Dame, USA, for methane emissions studies - LWP11 LW (SPAdes)... | ecosystem: Environmental > Aquatic >...
CATTTTGCGGGGGGGATTGTTTACTTTGCGATCTTCAGAAAATGTCTTTTTCCAACTTGTAGAACCCCGGCAGCGGAAATCTGGACGGTTGGATCTTCAACAACCATCCCATCAAATTTCACACCCTTTTGCTCGATAAGACGTCTGGCATCGGATTTACTTTTTGCCAGTTCTGCTGTGATCAGTAAATCGATTATCGAAAGCGTTTCGCTCAATTGCAAGGTTTCAATATCCTCAGGTATGGATCCCTTTTGGAAGGTGTCAACAAAATTCTTTTCAGCTGATATTGCATTCTCATCGCCATAGAATGAGCCGACAATTTCCCTGGCGAGCAGCATTTTGGCGTCCCGTGGATGTATTTCACCTGACTTGACTCCAGCTTCTACCTTTTCAATTTCAGGGGGTGTCAAGCGCGTGACAAGACGGAAAAACTGTCCCATCGCTATATCTGGAATGCTCATTACCTTGCCGTACATGTCTGAAGCATCTGTGTTGATCGGAATGTGATTCCCCAGGGATTTGCTCATTTTAACCACACCGTCAGTACCCGGTAAAATTCCGAGGATGATTGCGATGTTGGGGAGTGCTCCAAGGTTCGTCATGATCTTGCGCGCAGCCGTCATGATATTAAAAAGCTGATCAGTGCCGCCAATCTGCACATCCGCCTTCAACATGTAAGCATCATAGCCCTGCATGATGGTATAGAAAGTTTCATGCAAATAGATAGCATCACCCTTTTCCCAGCGCAGTTTAAAGTTATCGCGGGTAAGGAATTGCTGGATCGTAAAATTCGATGCCAATTTAATTAATTCTTCAAAAGAAAGCTCAGATAACCACTCGGCATTGTACCGGATACTGGTTTTTTTTTCATCCAGAATCCTAAAAGCCTGTTCTGCATACGTTCGTGAGTTGGCTTCCACCTCTTCATGGGTCAATTGCGGGCGTAGTACATCTTTATCAGATGGATCCCCAATTAGCGAGGTGTAATTTCCGATCACAAAGGTAACATCATGCCCCAATTCCTGGAATTGGCGTAATTTACGCATGGGCACAGTGTGTCCGAGGTGAAGATCTGCCTTGCGGGGGTCAAAACCGCAATAAACACGCAAAGGTCTTCCTTCCTTTTGGCAGGTGAGCAATCGTGCTGCCAGCTCATCCGCCATATTTTGTTTGAGATTCTGATCGCCGTATTCAGTTCCCTGCATTAAATACTCAACCTGTTCCTTGATGTTCATCGCGGCCTCCTTTTCAAAATTTGTGATACAGATTATACCAGTGGAGCAATACAAATATCTGCGTAACATCGCCCTTTTCAAACCTAATTCTTGCAATACTATAACAACAAGACAATATGACTACGCGCATTATTTGATGCCTATTGCCACCAGCGCTCAATGCTATAATCATTGGTATTATGGACAGGCCAGTTTTGGTCCTTAATTCAAATTTTGAGCCCATTAACGTGTGCGGGTTTGAGCGTGCTGTCGGATTAATGGTTTCCGGTAAAGCGTATTTAATCCTTAACGGTCGTGGAATGATTAAAACCCCCTCTGCAGCCTACCCCATACCCTCAATAATTAGGCTCGATCATCAAATCATTCGACCCCGCCCCAGGGTGGCACTTTCCCGCTTGGAAGTTTTTCGGAGGGATAATTGGCGTTGTCAATATTGCGGGAGTATGTTTCACAATATGACCGTGGATCATGTCCTCCCCAAGCACCTTGGAGGGCAGCACACCTGGACCAACTTGGTTACCGCGTGCCCGGCATGTAATCATCGAAAAGGCGGTCGAACATTAAAAGAATCCGGTATGGTCCTTCAGCGCATACCAAAAGAACCGCCATCTTCTGCAACCTATTTGTTTTCGAAATTTCTGAATGACAACAAAGAATGGTCGGGTTTTCTCGAAGGGTGGTAATTAGAAAAGTTCCATTCCATCAGTTGCTGCTACAATGTCCCCGGAGTATTCCGATGTTGCCATCTTTACAAGATTCTCAATCCCTATGCGTTGATCATAGTGGATGAAAATTAAATGGCTTACTTTTGCAGCAGCAGCAATCTGACCAGCCTGTTGAGCAGAGGTGTGCCCCTTGCCTGGACCGGCAGTTTCCTGGAGTAAATAATCTACTCCCTGGGCAAGCGTCAAAAGTTGGTCGCAAGGTTCTGTATCACAGCTATAAGTAACGGATTTATCGCCGACATAATCAAACCTCAATCCAATCGTGGGAATCAAGTGTTTGACGAGTACAGAATGAACCTGCAAAAATTCATTGTTTAGCACCAAACTGGCACTTTCAGGCAGCGTATTAAAAGTAACCGGGTACATAGCCTGCCAATTCACCCAACCAAATAACCCCAGTAACGCTTTAGCCCTATCCAGCGTAAATTCCAATCCGTGAATGGTGAGAGGTAATGCTCTTTTTTCCAACCACATTCCCATAATCAAGTTTGGCAAGCTTCCAACATGATCGGGATGAAAGTGAGTCAAGATGAGATCGGTAACTGTATTCGGATCAATCCCTTTTTTTTGCAGACTTACCAGTGCGTTGTCGCCACAATCGATTAATATGCGCTTATTCCCACCCTCTGCATAGAGATGGGAATTCTCCTGATCAATTTTGGGAACCGCATTCGACGACCCAAGTATGATGAACCTGTTCATCAACCCTCCTTGTAAGAGAGCCATTTTCATTTACACTTTTGGCTGATTCTACTCGGTAGCCATTTTGCGTGGTAAATGCCTAACTATCAAAATTACGAGTGCGCACACAAAGACAATTGCCATAATTAACTGGTTGGTACCTATTCCCCACAACTTATTTTGATCCACTTTCAAAAATTCCAGGAAAAATCTACCAAAAGAATAAATGATCCCAAATAGGATGAAAATATCGCCATTTTTAAGTTTTTCCTTCATTTTTCGGGAAACGACAAGAAGGATTGCCATAATTATTAAATTAAAAAAGAAATCATATAGGAATAAGGGTTGGTATCGTAAAGCTGGGTCACCACCATGGGCTGCATCGATTTTGATGCCCCAGGGTAAAGTTGTCGGATGTCCATAGAGTTCCTGGTTGACAAAATTTCCCCAGCGCCCTATTCCCTGGGCAAGTGCAACACCTGGAGCGAAATTATCCAACCATAATCCAAAATTGATTTTCTTCTTTTTCGCATAAATCCAAAGCGCAAGTACCCCAGCGATGACTCCGCCCGGAATACCTAATCCGCCAGCGCGGATTTTCAGTATGTCCAGGGGGTAGATAAAGTACGGATTCTTTCCATCAATGAGCATGGATTCCGAGGGAGTGAGAACATGCCATATCCGCGCCCCTATGATTCCGGCAATGAGAAGCCAGGGCAACACATCCCATACAATGTCAGTAGACATCCCTTTGCGTTTGGCTTCACGCGCTGACAGGAAGGCTCCAGCAATTGCTCCCAGGATGATAATAATCGCATAGAAATATATCTTTAAACCAAATATCGTAAAACCATTAATCATTTGAAGTTCCTTTCGGTTTACTTAGCTGCAAGTTTGCGTACAAATAATAACCGTTGTAATGCCGTTACATTTGCCAGGATAGCAATAATCCATAAGGCAAGCATTGGGATTCTAAAAACCAGGCAGGCGATCATGATGATTAGTCTTTCGACGCGTGTTAATAGACCGACCTTGCAGCCAAATCCCAATGCTTCAGCTCTTGCTTTCACATAAGAAACAAGCACTGATCCTGCGGCAGCCAGGAACACAAGCAGAACCGCAAGTGAATTTTGAACGCTCAAATAATAGAATAACAAACCGCCAAAAACTACTAACTCTGAATAGCGGTCCGTTACAGAATCTATCAACGAGCCATACGGTGTTGGTGGTCCAATTAACCTGGCCATCGAACCATCTACTACATCCAGTGGACCTGCTATGAGAAGGATCAACCCACCGGTTGTAAATTTTCCCTGGGCGATAAAAAAAGCTGAGACTGCGGTCAGAATAAAACCGATTCCGGTTACAGTATTGGGTGTTATCCCAATTTTTAGCAACCCTGCTGCAATAGGATCAATCACTACTTTAAATACCTTACGGAGATACATCTCCAAAGACCAGCGGGGTTTCGATTGCGTTTTTTGATTTTCAGTCATCTTAAGTCCATAATCTAAAAATAGAATGCAATGCTAATCGTAGTGCAATTTACTGTCAAGTTTTCTATTTACTCGTTGTCTTCTTCTGTGCTTGATTCTGTGTCACCCGATTCTACGAAGACTTCCCGGTCTTTGCCGCTGCCAACTGAAGGACCGATGATGCCCATATCTTCGAGTTCATCCATTAAACGCGCTGCCCGTGGAAAACCGACTTTCAATCTACGTTGCAATAACGAAGCACTTGCTTTACCAGCTGCCCGGACAACACCAATTGCTTTTTCAATTAATTGGTCTGAAGCTTCATAAGTTGCTTCTGATACCATGCCTTCCCAGGGTGCTTCTCTGGAAGTTGCTCCATGAGATATCTTCTGCCAATGGAAAATCAATTTATCGATTTCCGAGTCACTGATTAATGTGCCCTGCACTCGTTGTAAACCAGATTTGGTGGGATCAAGGAACAGCATATCGCCTTTGCCCAGAAGATCCTCTGCCCCACTGGCATCCAGGATAACCCGTGAATCTATCCCCGATGCAACTGCAAAGGCTATCCGTGCAGGGAAATTGGCTTTGATCAATCCCGTCACAATATCAGTACTTGGGCGTTGCGTAGCCACTACCATGTGAATGCCTGTAGCGCGCGCCATTTGTGCAAGTCGGATCACACTGTGTTCAGTTTGATCTGGAGCTGACATCATCAAATCAGCCAACTCGTCAACAAAAATAATGATCCTTGGCAGTGTATCCTGCTTTTTCTGCAGCATCTTCCGGTTGTAAGATTCCAGATTGCGGACCTTTGCATCTGCCATTAGGCGATAACGATTATCCATTTCCACCAGTGCCCAGCGTAGCACAGCCAGCATGCGTTCAATTTCAGTTTCAACATTCCCTATCAGGTGCGGAATACCATTGAAGCGAACAAGTTCCACCATTTTGGGATCTAACATGACCAATTTTAGGTCATGCGGGGTGTTATTCATCACCAGGCAAGCTATCAGCGCTGCCAGGCAAACCGATTTTCCCGAATTAGTTGTTCCAGCGATCAATAAATGCGGCATCTTTGAGAGATCCGCCACCACTGGCTCACCGGATACATTTTTCCCCAGTGCCAATGTTAGCGGTGACCTGATCGCTTTAAATTCCGTCGACTCCAATAACGACCGTAAGCGTACGATAGACCCATCCATGTTGGGAACTTCAATCCCCACATAGGATCGGCCGGGTACTGGAGTTTCTATGCGCAACCTGGATGCGGATAACGAAAGGGTGAGATCACGGGAAAGGCCGGCAATTTGGGATACCCGCACCTTCTGCCTCGAAATTGACCCATCCGCTGCAGTCTTTTCAACATAGCCTGGTTCTAATGCAAATTGCGTAATTGTCGGGCCGACCCGATATCCAACAACTTTAACGGGTACGCCAAATTCTGCAAGGGTACTTTCTATTTTTAACGCCCTCTCCTTGATCTGTTTTTGATCAGGGATTACAGATTGCTCCGATAGCAACAAATTTATCGGGGGTAATCGGTCATCGCGCCAGGATGAGCCTTGCACAGATTGTGGGTCCTTAAGTTGGTTAAACGGGATTTCCTTATTGGGCGAAATTTTTTGCTGGCCTTTTTTTTCATTTGTTTTTTCCGGTTCAGGAGGAAGCACTAATGTACTCCATGTTATGGCATTTTTAATAAACCGGTTGAATAACCCTGAAGCAATGAGGAGAGAAAGGCAGAAAAGTAAAAGGTAGATTAAGAAACCGAACCAACTGGGGAGAAAATGAGCCAATCCCCACCCAATCGTGCCCCCACCTCTGCCAATTTCAGCTTCCATAAGTGTGGAACGGGAAACAAATGTAAGCAAAGGTAATAACGTAAAAAAGGCGGTTTCAATTGCAATGAATTGCCCAAATCGCAATGGAAATGTTTTCCCCGCTTTATATACTATCGCAATGATCCCTAAACCCGCAATTAAAAATACCAGCCCGTATCCTCCCCAGCCAAAAGCTTTCTTAACCAGGCTGGACCAGGCAAAGGTTATCACCCCATGAGAGACACCCAGTAATCCAAAAAGGGTTATGGCAGCAATGAATAATAGAATAATTCCTGCCAGGTCCCAACCAAATTTTTTTGCGTATAGAAATAGATTTTTTAATCTTGATGAAATGGGGACTTTCACAAAGTTGGTTTGTGTAGAATATTCATTTTTTTGAGGAAATTTCTTAACATCCTTTATGTTCATTCTTCTTCCACCAGGCCTAATCCCAGGCGGCGTCGATCAGCATCTATATGAAGGATTTTTACATTTACTTCCTGACCGGTTTTGTAAATTGATTCCAATTCAAAACTATCATGAGAATCAGGGATCGAGGAGATGTGTATCAACCCTTCAATCCCTTCCTTCAATTTCGCAAACATGCCAAATCGGGTGATGGTCGTAACCGTTGCAGGGATGATATCCCCAGGTGTGTAATTGCTTAAAACCCGATCCCATGGATTCGGAGTCAGGCGTTTAATACTTAAGGCGATTCTGGAATTACCGTCATTAATACTTAATACCATCACTCGAACCTGCTGTCCGATCGTAAAAAACGCCGAAGGCTTATCCACTCTTCCCCAGGACAATTCTGATACATGAACTAAACCTTCCACTCCACCCAAATCCACAAATATGCCAAAGTCGGTAACATTGGTAACAACCCCGCACATATTCAAACCGGGTTTAAGATTCTGAAAAAGCTCTTTACGTTTTCCCTCACCAGCCTGCGCGGCCCGTTCAGAGAATACTAACCGTTGGCTCGCCTGCTCAAATTCAATGATTTTCAAGTATAAAGAGCGGTTCTCGTAATTCGCTAAGAATTCCTGTTTTTGTTCCTCGGTTAAATCCTGTGGAAGATCCACAAGATGAGAAATGGGAACAAAACCTTGAATTCCCTCACCTTCGACTAATAATCCTCCCCGGTTGAAACCGGTTGTTTTTAGGAGCACAACCTGGTCGAGCTCGAAGATACGACGAGCACATTCCCAATTAATCTGACCCACTTCGCTATTCGCGCATGGGCTGCAATTGAGTTCAATAGGATCCGCTGCACACGCTTCTTCATCGGCAAGGACAGCGCCCCACCAACCTTCGTCCGGTAAAAGGACATCGTCATTTCTTTCATTGATTTCGATTTTATTGCTCAACTAAATCCCTCCCGGCCAATAAACACGATTAATATAATTAAGAGCTATTCTTACCGATTTTCTTCAACTCCATTTTCACGATCTCTTCCGTGATCAAGTCAATGGCTACCCTCTGTTTACGATACAGGTCTGCTTCTGAAAGTGCCAATTTCATGGCAATTTCCCGGACCTTTTTCCCCTCTAAAAATTTTAGCTCAAGGATATTATACAATAGCCATTCGCCTGTAAATTTGCGTTCTCCCCCGGGACGCAACTGCTCAATTGCATTTTTCAGAACGCTCCTTAAAGCGTTCGCAGCGTTTTGATCACCCTCATATAATGCTCCTTCAACTACCTTAAGCTTCATCAAGGGACTTTCAGTAAGGCGGGGACCACCCCAATAATGCGTCAGAGCCTCCTTAACCGCCTGCCTGATTTCATTTTTCTCAAACGAGGATTGAAGATTCATAATGCCGTTTCGGTTGTATCTTCCAGCCACGCGAAGCTGTTGAATCAACTCATTCTGTGGGTTTAATTGCTCCATTGTCAGGAACAACTGCTCCTGTGTTGCACGATCTCGCAAAATAAGCGTAGCCCGGTCTGTTAGCATCTTCAGAGAATCCTGATCTTCTTGTCCTGTAGGTAACATGTCACGATAATCTGCAATTCCCAGGTACCCCAATAGCGGGATCTTTCCGTTATTGCCGTTTTGTCCTAATAATGGAACAATCGTGTCTGATTTCCACTTGAATAATGATGTGCTATCAGATTGAATGCTTGCTGTGTATTCAATACTTTCCAGGTCGGCATCAGCAATTTTATAACCGCTCGTTGCTTCCACCACTTCCAGCTCTTCAAATCCTGGAGCTAGTAAGTAAGCATTTTTAACTTGCAGGCGGTCACAAACAGAAGCGAGTATCATTTCAATCAACTGCCGTAAGTCACTGCGGGTAATTGTCTTTTCCTCGAGTGATCTAAGAAGTTGTAGGTCATCCTCATCCTTGCGATACAAAAGCCATTTTTCCAGATAAGGGAACGCAAATGTAATTGTAAATTCGCAAACAATTATGCTTACGACCATAACAATAGGTACAAAAGCATTATAAGGATTACCAAAAACCTCACCGCCTCGGCGAACTATTGTGACAATTGCAAGAGTGAGGCTGGCTGTTGCTGGTCCCCGGAGAATCCACTTCAACAACCGCCCTTTAACGACTCGGTCTGGCCAGGGTACACCAAAGAACGCAACCGCGTATGCCATTACGGTGATAAATGTACCCACAACCAAATTTGCGACAATCGCAAGTATCCAAAAAACCAATGTCTGATTTGCCGCAAATGTTGAACCATATAATAAAAATGGAAATGATCCGAATGCAGGTGCCAGGGCGCTCAAAATCAGGTAAAACATCCGCCTTTTACTTGTTGGCGTAATTGTGCGGCGATACGCACGGATGAAATTTACCCAGGAAAGTACCATGATCAACGCATAGTAAACCGTGAAAAGGTTGGTTTGAAGTGTGGCTTCATGATGTGGGGCTGGCGGTTTATTTAGGATCACTGGACCCAGGAACCATGGAGTTCCCAACAATATGATCAATACAAACGATATTACATAAGCAATGCGAATCGCCCATTTTCGCCGCCAGCGCGAGGGCAAACCGGTGGTTGCCAGTAAGGCGTCTGAAAAATTCAAGTAGGCAGCCGGAAGTAGAATGATCCCGACCCATTGTATGCGGAGCCACGCATCGATGAACTGTGCAGTTGTTCCTGTTGTTCCAAAAGATTCAGTTGAAAATACGATCACCAGGCAAATCATGATCCAGGCGAAGGACCGGGCTACTCTGTCCCGGAGATTAAAACTGAAGCTGTAGATCATGAGCGAGAATGCCAGAACCGCTATCCCGGCGGTCAGGATATCGCTTATGGTTTCTACAATCGTCGTAATCCCGTCGAACCAACTCATGTCAGGCATATCCTATTTAATCACCGCTGAAAAAATAAGGGCGGCATCCTGATTAATAAAGTAATGATCAATGTAACCGCAGAATTCCATTTTCATTTTTTTTGCCAGGAAGATTGCAGCCTGGTTCCTGACGGGAACAGCAATCGTCAATCTTCGAATCCCTTGATTTCGCAAACTATTCCGGATGGAAAGTATCAAACCCGATGCTATCCCCAGGTTCCTTGCCCCTGAGTCTACTACCAGGTCAGTGATCACTGCTGTTCGGGTATCTTTTTCAATGGATAGGATCAAATAACCCACAAGTTTTGCATCCATCCTGGCAGTCAGGAAAAGACTGTGTTGAGTCCATGTATCAGCCAATTCCTCGATAATTTTAGGATAGGACAATGTCAGCGGTCTCGGAAGTCTCGTTTCAAGGAAATGGATATTCATCTCCTTGTCATCTTTCATCGTTTCAATTTGCCAGATATGGGTTGTGCCAATCGAATGGTCAAATCTCATTAATTCCGGAATGTCCGTAGAAATTGCTGGTCTGATTTCAATTTCAGCCATATTTCACCGTTTAATCTTGCGCTTTAATGGTGATATTGATGATACATTCTGGCATCGGTTCATTCTGGTTGTTGGTAACGACCAGGCGCAATTTATAATCACCGGGTGATAAGGATGTGGTATCCCAGCTTCCCCCCAATGGCTCATCAATAATTGATTTATTACCAGCAGCAATTGTTGTCCAATAGTCACTATCCGTCGGCGAAAATTCAAATTTGTAAAAACCCAGATTGGGAACATTCACAGTCCCCTTTAGCAAATATTTTCCGCTGATACTATCGCCGTTGATTGGGTCGGTCCACTGTACCTGGTTAGGTATACAGCCCATATCCAAAATGGCAGTGAGGGTCGGAATTAATCCCGTTGTGGTTGCAGAAGTCGTCGGCGTTGAAGGAATAATCGTTGGTTGAGCTGTTAAATTAAGAGTAGGAGTGGCTGCCTGTTCAACACCTGGCATGGAGGGAGCAATAAAGGTGGTCAGGATAAACAACCCAATTCCAAGTGCAAAAGTAAAAATCAAAATTGTGATACCCTGGTTGATCTGACGCTGCGTATGTTCTTTTTCCAGTCCGAAAAGGGATGTAGACCATTCTTTCCAGGCTTTGTAAACCTTGATCACAAAGATGATCAGAATTACCGCCAGGACCAGGAAAAAAAGGATCTCAAACTTGTTTAGAAAACTAAGCAACGAGGTCATTTACTTTCAATCTACAATTAAGATGAACCGGGAAAGGATCTAAGAAATCCCTCAATTAATGCGGTCAGTTTTGGAACGATCAATTCTCCTGCTGCTAGGACTTCTTCATGAGTGGTTTCAGTATTTCCATCCAGGTTGGCTTTATTGCTGATTCCAGAAAATGCCAGTACACGGGTATGTCCATGACGGGCTACAATCGTTTCCGGAACGGTTGACATCCCAACCGCATCTGCCCCGATCAAACGCAGGAATCTCAAATCAGCCGGCGATTCGAATGACGGACCTGATAAACATACATAAACCCCTTCATGCATTTGAATCCCTTTTTGCTTTGCAATTTCTCTAACCTTTTCAATCCATTCGCGGTCATAAGGGCGGCTCATGTCAGGGAATCTTGGACCAATTTCATCCAGGTTTGGACCTCTTAAAGGATTTAAACCCGCCATGCCGATAAGCGCGATGTGATCAGTTAAAACCATCACATCTCCGGGAATATAATTCGGGTTAATGGCTCCGGCTGCATTGGTCAAAATAATTGTGCCAATGCCCATGCGTTGCATTACCCTTATTGGTAGGGTAATCTGATCCATGGGATACCCTTCATAATAATGAGTTCGACCTTGCATCACCATGGCAGGGACCCCAAAAAGGTCACCAATAACCAATCTACCTCTGTGTCCCTGAATGGTAGACAATGGCCAGTTGGGAATATTCTTGTATTCTAAAATGATTGGGTTTTTTACCGCATCTGCTAGACCGCCTAAACCGGATCCAAGTACTAATCCGATTCGTGGCATCACGGTGAGAGTCTTTTTAATAAAATCTATTGTTACATCAATATCATGCAGTGTTATGAACGTATCCATAATTAATCCTATTAAAAATATTTTCTCGAATAATTATTATAACAGACCGACTTTTCGTAGTTATTTCTAAGCCAGCGTTATAATTTTTCGAAATGCGTCAATTGTGGCTGCCACATCTTCATCTCTGATCCAATAATGCGTTACCAGGCGAAAACTACGCGCACCTACTACACCTACTTTGATTCCCTTATCCGCCAGTTTAGTGGCGATTTCTAATGGGGATAACGAAACCAAACTTGTGAGGTACGGAAATACCATGTTTGTCTGGGGTTTTCCCATTTCAAATGAGATTCCTGGGATTGATGACAGACCATCTGCCAGCGAAGCTGCCCGCCTGTGATCTTCTGACAATCGCTCAGTCATTTTTTGCAAGGAGATAATTCCTGCGGCTGCCAGAACACCTGCCTGCCGCATTCCCCCTCCAAGCATCTTACGTAGCCGGCGTGCCTTACCAATGAAGTCTCTGGATCCGCATAAAACAGACCCCACTGGAGCGCATAATGCTTTGCTCAAGCAAAAAGTAATGCTATCCGCCGGTGCTGCCAATTCTTTTGCGTTATTTCCAGATGCAGCTACGGCATTAAAGATTCTCGCGCCATCAATATGTAGCGCTAAACTTTTATCATGCGCGAACTGCCCTACTTTTTCCGTATACTCACGTGATAAAACCACCCCGCCGCACCGGTTGTGTGTGTTTTCAAGGATCACCAACCTTGAGTGAGGATGGTGAATGTCATCCGGGCGGATTGCACCCTGCAAATCAGCCAGGTTCAATGTTCCATCAGCCTGGTTCTTCAGCGTATGCGGGAATACACCACCTAATGCCGAAATTCCGCCTGCTTCAAATAGGAAAGTATGACCAAGGTCACCCATGATCACTTCATCACCACGCTGACAGTGCACTAAAGTCGCAATCAGATTCCCCATCGTACCAGACGGGATGAACAATCCAGCTTCTTTGCCAAGCATGTCAGCAGATAAATCTTGCAATTGGTCTACAGTAGGATCTTCCCCATAGACATCATCCCCCACTTTTGCAGATGCCATTGCAGCCCGCATTTCTTCGGTTGGGAGAGTTACGGTGTCAGAGCGCAGGTCAATGATTTTCATTTTTGCCTCAAGCTTTCAAGTATTTGCATTAATTCATCTGGTAATGCTGCCTCGAAGGTTCTTGGAGCAGAATCACCCGGCAGCGTAATTGTCAATCTGGCAGCATGGAGAAAGTGCCTTTGGATTTCTATACTTGGGTGAACTCGCCCATACACCTTGTCTCCGACGATTGGGCATTTAATGAATGCCATATGCAGCCTGATCTGGTGAGTTCTGCCGGTTATTGGATGGGCTTCGATCAACGTATGCTGTGAAAAGGGTTCGAGCGTACGATATTCAGTTTCCGCATGTCTGCCTTTGCCAGGTGATACAATCGCCATCTTCTTGCGATGGGATGGATCTCTTGCGATTGCTGCTTCAATACGGCCTGTTGGTGTCGGTGGTTTGCCTTCCACTAAAGCCTGGTAAATTTTTGTTACCTGACGGTTTTTAAACTGTTCTTGTAGTGCAGTCAACGTCCGGTCGTTTTTTGCCAGCACAATTAATCCGGAAGTTTCTTTATCCAAACGGTGCACAATCCCTGGTCGAAGTTCACCGCCAATTCCCTCCAAATCCTCAAATTCTGCCAGCGCTGCATTCACCAAAGTACCGGAGGGGTGCCCTGCTGCCGGGTGAACCACCATTCCGGCTGGTTTATTTACGATGGCAAGATTCTCATTTTCGAAAACAATTGTTAACGGGATATCTTCCGCTATTAAACCCGTCGCAATTACTTGCGGGAGTATCACTTCAATAGCATCACCGGGGTTTACCAGCCATCCACTTTTAGTAATGATGGCTTCATTTACCTTTACCAGGTTGTCTCGAATCAAGGTCTGAATGCGTGATCTCGTAAGATCTGGCATCGTAATAACCAGGAATTTATCCAGCCTACCGCTTGATTTGTCTCCGACCTTGAAGCTAACGACTTTTTCAGTCAAGTTTTTCGCCTTGTTCTTTTTCCGCTTCCAATAAATTTTCAGCCTTTACTTTCTTTTCGTGTTTTTCCTCGACCCACATACCGATCAATAATATCGCTACCCCAACTGTGATAGAGGCATCCGCCACATTCCAAACTGGAAATGTGCCGATAGAAATAAAATCTGTGACTTGCCCGAAAATAATCCTGTCAATCAAGTTGCCTACCGCTCCGGCTAGCTGCATGGATAAAGCCACTCTGATCAGCCAATCTTTCCTTGAAATTGAAGGAAAGTAGTAAATAATTGCCCCGGCAACGATGACCGCCAGTACCATAAAGATTGAATTAGCCCCTTTGAAAAGTCCGAAAGCAGCTCCGGTATTGTTGATATGGATGATGCGGGCATACGGTTCCAGCCATTTCCATGGCATCCATATTTGTCCAAATTCAAGATTGGTGCGGATGATGTACTTGGTCAATTGATCTAAAGTGATTAGCAAACCAGCAATTATTGCCATTAAGCCATAAGTTCTTCCGATTTTTTTCAATACTTCCTCCCGTGTTCAGCACTCATTTTACCCTAAACAAGAAATGTCAGACAACAGGCTCCTTTCGGAGCCTGTTCATTTTTATTGTCTTTCTAATGCAATCACAACAAGTTCGCCGTCAAATTCATCTTCAACTTGGACCCATCCTTTTGAATTTGCACCTTCGATTAATTCAACGGTTAACGATTCCGTCATAATGTAAGTTGAGAATTTGTGAATGGCATTAGTCAATACAGGTGAAGCTGTGTAGACCACTTTTATCCTGTCAGCGATATCCAAATCTGCAGTTTTTCGCAGATCTTGCAACCGCCGCACAAATTCCCGCGCCAGTCCTTCTTCGATCAACTCGGGTGTGAGTTCAGTAACCAATGCGGCTACATATGCCCCTTCAGATGCAACCGAAAAACCTTCTTTTGCCTGGATTCTTACTTCCACTTCTTCCGGAAGCAATGCCAATTTCTCATCAGCAACTGTAATTTCGATCGTGTTGCCAGAAAGTAGCTCGATGGCTGTTTTTTCTGCATTCAATCCTAAAACCTGCTTTCGGATTTCGGGATATTTATTGCCGTATTTTTGGCCTAATTGCTTGGGCAATGGGTTCAAAGTGTAGCTAACCGCTTCAGATGCTGAATTCAAAGAGCGTACATTTTTGACGTTCAATTCATCTTCCAGCAGATCAGCGTACATAGTTAAAACCTTTTCTTCTTCCCGGTTCGGCAAAGCAAATGCCGCTTCTGACAAAGGTTGGCGTACTTTCCGGTTTGCCTTGTTGCGAGCTGCATGACCTAATGAAGTCAACTTCACCACCAGCGCCATGCTGGCATTCAATTTCTCATCGATCAGCTCGGGTGCATACTCCGGCCATTTGACCAGGTGAACCGATTCTGCTGATTTTTGGTCGACCGAACCAGCAAGATTGAGATAGAGTTCATCCGCTATAAAAGGCATGGTCGGAGCAAGTAGTTTTGCAACTGTGACCAACGCTTCGTGTAAAGTTGCATACGCAGCATTCTTATCACTATCAGAGCCGCTCTTCCAGAACCGCCTGCGTGACCGGCGTAAATACCAGTTGGACAAAGTATCCACAAATTGTTCGATTGGGCGTGTTGCACCCAATACGTCATACGTTTCCAACGCAAATGTCACGTCCCGGACGAGCGCATGCAGGGAGGATCTTAACCATTTGTCCAGTAATGAGTATTCAATTTTTGCATTCGGGTCAGGCTGCCACCCATCCAGGTTGGCATAAGTTACAAAGAAGGAATAAGTATTCCAAAGGGTCAAAGTAAAGTTCCGGACAACTTCTCCAACCAGGTCGCTTGAAAAGCGTCTTTCCTGCCCAGGAGGACTTGCAGTATAAAGATACCAGCGTAAGGCATCCGCCCCATGCTTTTCGATGACTTCCCATGGAGGAACTACATTTCCGCGTGTCTTGGACATTTTCTGTCCTTCTGCGTCCAAGATTAACCCCAGGCAGATCGCATTCTTATAACTATTGGTGTCAAATAGAAGCGTGCTGATGGCATGGAGTGTGTAGAACCATCCGCGCGTCTGATCAACTGCTTCGCAGATGTAATCCGCTGGGAAATGTTGTTTAAACTTCTCCTCATTCTCAAACGGGTAATGCCATTGGCTTGAAGGCATGGAACCAGAATCAAACCAGACATCGATCAATTCCGGTACCCGCTTCATTTGCCTGCCGCATTCTGTACATTTGAATTTGATCTCATCCACATACGGGCGATGCAAATCCGATTCCGCCAGGTTATACCCCGCTTTTTCGGATAATTCCTTCACAGATCCAATACATACCTGCGTATGGCACGATTCACACTCCCAGATTGGCAGCGGTGTTCCCCAATACCGTTCACGGCCAAGTGCCCAATCCACGTTATTCGATAGCCAGTTACCGAACCGGCCAGCCTTGATGTGACCAGGATACCAGTTAATTTGATTGTTCAATTCCACCATGCGGTCTTTATAAAGGCTGGTTCGGATATACCAGGTGGGACGTGCCATATAAAGCAGCGGTGTGTCGCAACGCCAACAGAACGGATAAGTATGGACATACTGCTCATTTTTGAATAACAATCCCCGGTCTGCCAGATCTCGGATGATGTAAGGATCGGCGTCCTTAACGAATTTTCCCGCCCAGGGTTGAACGTCAGAAATGAATGTGCCATCTTCTGCAACCGTAGAAAGGATCGGCAGGTCAGAATCAATTGCCACCTGCATATCGTCCGCGCCGAATGCCGGGGCGATATGAACCAAACCAGAACCATCTTCAGTGGTTACGAAATTCCCAAGAACAACATAATGCGCGGGTTTTGTTGTAGGCAGAAAGGTGAACAATGGATTGTATTTCTTGCCCTTCAGCTGCTTGCCTTTGAATCGGTCAATGACAGTTACCGCTTCATCTCCAAATAACTTTGAAAGTAGATTCTCAGCGAGAATGAGTTTTTCAGAACCACCTTCGGGTAATTGCCGTTTTATCTTCACATAGTCAACATCTGCCCCAGCTGCAACGGCCACATTTGCTGGCAGAGTCCAGGGCGTGGTAGTCCACACCAGCAAAGAGGTTCCAGGCTCGTCAACCAGCGGCATACGCACAAACGCAGAGGGATCGCTTGTTTCGCGGTACCCTTGCGCCACTTCATGATCCGATAGTGGAGTTCCGCAGCGCGGGCAGTACGGTACAACCTTGTAACCCTGGTAAAGAAGATCACGTTCCCAAAAGTTCTTCAGGATCCACCAGACGGATTCGATATATTCATTCTTGTAAGTGATATAGGCGTCTTTAAGGTCCACCCAGTAACCGATGCGGTCGGTCAACCTCTCCCACTCTTGGATGTATGTAAAAGCCGATTCCCGGCAAAGCTCATTAAATTTGCCGATTCCGTAACTCTCGATTTGCCGTTTATTTGTAAAGCCGAGCTTCTTCTCAACCTCGATCTCTACCGGCAGACCGTGCGTATCCCACCCGCCTCGCCTTGCAACATGAAATCCTTGCATGGTCTTATAACGGGGGAAAATATCCTTAAAAGCACGCGCCAGAACATGGTGCACTCCCGGTTTCCCATTAGCCGTCGGCGGACCCTCAAAGAAAATGTATTCCTTTCCGCCTTCCCTTTGATCCATGCTTTTATGAAAAATATCATGCCATTGCCAATGACGCAGGATCTTTTCTTCCATCTCCGTTACATTTAGTTTTGGCGAAACCGGTTTAAACATACAGCCTCCATAAAATAAAAAAACGCCCCTCATCAGGGGCGGAAGAATCCGCGGTACCACCCTGCTTCTCAATTGATTGAGCGCTCGGTCAGGTACACCCAATAAGGTAAACCTGCTTCAAGTTAACGATCGAAGATTCGGCTCACTTAATAACGGTTACCCGTGTTCAGATCGCAGCTCCAGAATGATTTTCGGTCACATTCTCCTGCCCGGCTCACACTGTTCCAGGTTCGCTGTAAGGTGTAGAGTGACTTACTCGTTTCCATCAAGGCTTTTGTATCTCAATTATCCCACAATGTGAGATGAAAATCAATTTTATCTGACCACTTCATAAAATAAAGGGAGGGGTTCGACAGGTTTAGTCGAGAATTTACACGCAGCGAGCACGCGTTCTTTTGCCCGCAGCATTGTGGGTTCGTCCTTGGCATGCAAAGTAAACAAAACATCGCCTTTACCTACCTTGTCGCCAACCTTGTGATGCACGATCATCCCTACTGAATGGTCGATTTTATCCTCTTTTTTAACTCGCCCGGCACCCATTTCAACTGATGCCTCACCAATTTCCTGGGCGTTGATCTCTTTCAAATAGCCTGATTTAGGCGATACAATATCCACGATCACAGGAGCTAGCTTAAATTTCCCGGGTTGATCAATATAAGTGGGATCACCACCCTGATTCTCAACGAGTTCCCTCAATTTTGACAAGCCACGCCCTTCAATTAAGGCTTTCACAACCATTGCGCGGCCTTCCTTGAGGTTCCTGGCTTTCTCACCAATAACCAGCATGTGAGAACCAATGGTAAGGCAGTGTTCCTGGAAATCTAATGGACCTTGTCCTTTGAGTGTGATAATCGCTTCCTTCACTTCAAGCGCATTACCCACTGCATTTCCCAGCGGCTGATTCATGTCGGAGAGCAGTGCAATCACTTTCCGCCCGCTCAATTTGCCGATTGCCACCATCAATTTGGATAACTGCCTTGCCTCGTCCAGGTTTTTCATGAAAGCGCCAAATCCGACCTTCACATCCAGCACGATTGCCTGCGCACCCCCGGCGATTTTTTTACTCATCACGCTTGATGCGATCAACGGAATTGACTGAACTGTGCCAGTAACATCTCGAAGCGAATAAAGTTTGCCATCCGCGGGTGCCAGATCACCGCTTTGACCTGCCAGAACTAATCCCTTGGTTTTCAATAGATGAATGAACTCATCCTGTGATAGCGCCGTGCGGAATCCCGGGATGGATTCCATTTTGTCAAGCGTACCACCGCTGAATCCCAGGCCGCGACCTGACATTTTTCCCACCGGTAGTCCGCAAGCTGCCACCAGGGGTTCTACCACCAGCGTGGTTTTATCACCCACACCGCCAGTTGAATGTTTATCAACCTCAATCGGTACTACATGCGAAAGATCCAATATTTCACCGGAATTCGCCATCGCCAGGGTGAGATTGGTTGTTTCCCGGTCCGTCATTCCATTTAATAAGACAGCCATCGCCCAGGCTGCTACCTGGTAATCCGGAATTGACCCTGAGGTTAATCCTTTAATAAAATAGGTAATCTCTTCGGAATTTAATTCCCCATGGTCACGTTTTTTTATGATAATGTCAACAGCATTCATGGCAACTCCATCCTGATCTTGTTAATCCTTAAGATTTTACCATCACCGAGGATAGAAAAAACCAGGTTCTTGCGAACCTGGTTGAGGATTTAGTCTTCTTTTAGCGAGATCGTTACCTTGCGGTAAGGTTCCTCGCCTGTACTTTCTGTGAACACCTGTGGGTGGTCTCGCAACTCAAGGTGAATGATGCGCCTTTCGTTAGCTGGCATCGGTTCCAACACCTGCCGTCTGCCAGTCTGAAGAGCTTGCTCTGCCATCCTGCGTCCAAGTTGCCTGAGCTGGCGGTTGCGGCGTTCGCGGTAGCCCTGCACATCGATCATCATGGGAACCCACTTGCCGGCTTCTTTGCTGACAATAAGGCTGCCAATATACTGCAGCGCATTCAAGGTCTCAGAACGCCGACCTATCAGGATACTCAAATCATTACCCTGAATATCTACCAGAATAACCCGCCGGTCTTTTTCATCTTCAGGTTCAACATAGCGGGGTTCGATCTTTGCTTTCACGCGCATACGCTCAAGGAGTTCTTCAACAACAGTTTTTGTTATCTTAAGATTCTGTTTTTCTTCTTCTGTTAGAGAATCCATCTCAACGCTTTTTACCGCAGAAATATCCAACTCTTCGTCAGATTTGGTTTCACTTCCAGGGAGAAAATCATTCTTGCGTTTGGTAGATTCTTTTACCGTAATTCGAACCCGTGCCTGCCGTCCCCCAAGGCCTAGAATTCCTTTGGACCCGGAATCTAAAATTTCAACGTCAACATCGTCTTCAGTCAACCCGAGTTGAGCTATTGCATTTTCAATAGCCTCTTCAGGAGTTGGCGCGATCATCTCAAGTGTTGTTTTTTCATCAGCCATAGCAGAACTCCGTTATTTTTTCTTGACGATCTCAGTGGGTTTCATTCCCGGAATTAGGTTCTTCCAATAAACTTTACCAGTTATTGCATATTGAGCAATTTGGACAAGGTTAGAAATGACAAAGTAAAGAGCCAAACCCGAAGAAAGTGACCAGGCAAGCCATCCCATCAGGACGGGCATGTAAAGGTTCATCATCTTGGTCATCGCCGCACCTTGACCACCATCCCCAGGTTGTGTGGGAGGTGAAATGATCTTAGAAGAAATATAGGTTGTAATAACAACGATGATGGTTAAAACGGGAATTCCAACGCCAAAGACATAAAGCCTTTCAGGCTGACCCATATCCATCCAGAGGAATTTAGTATTAAGCGGGAAAAGCGCCGAAAAATCTAACAACTTGGGGTAGATATGCCTCGACAATTTCAACAAATCGAGAGGTGCAGATGCGATACTCTGGATCAAAGCCTGGTAAAGGCCGATGATAATCGGAAATTGCAACAAAGTTGGCAGACAGGATGAGAATGGGCTAATTTTAAGTTCCTGGTAGAGCTTCATTTGCTCTTGAGCCAGTTTTTCCTTATCACCCTTATATTTTTCCTGGATTTCAATATAGCGTTTATTCTTCTGCAATTCTTGCATTGCCTGTGCACCCTTGATCTGTTTGGCGGTCAACGGGTACAAAACAACGCGGGTAAGAATGGTGAATAGAATAATCGCCACTCCAAAATTCCCGACTAAATGATACACGCCGAGAAGCATGTTGATAAATGGTGCAATAATAATGGTGTCCCACATAGGTCACAGTCCTTATTTTTTAGTCGAGTAATACCAGGCTTCGTTGCCATTGAGGTCCAGGGCAATCAGTGGTTTGCTGCCCTTGAACGCAACGATTACCATGCGTTCGCCATTGACCACAATATTCGAATAGATTGACGCAGCCTCTAAAGTCAACAAAGGTTTGCTTTTACCTTCGAGGTCGAAAAGAATGATTTTTCCACTTTCAGTACCGAAGATAATTCCATCAGGAACAATTGCGCCAGATCCAAGAACAGCAGATCCTGCATCGATTGCACCCATGACCTTACCATCTGCGACTGCCAGAATATTAACCTTACCAGTTTGATCCCCAAAGTAAAGGTTTCCATTTTGTAGAATCGGCTGCGCCCAAACGCCGCCGGCTACTTTCTGAGTCCATTTTATGGACCCGTCAGAAGCATTGATCGCATAAAAATTACCGGTCAGATTACCCAAATAGACAACCCCATCAGCAAACAAAGGGCGGGCAACCAATGGTGACTTCAAGTCAACTTCCCATGCTTGTTTACCCGTATTAGCGTCAACTGCGTACAAAACATGGTTTAGTGAAGGAATAAAAGCCAATTTTTCATCTGTTGCAGGTCGCGCCCAGAAAGCCCCATCCTTTGTGAATGTCCATATCAGTTTTCCATTGAGATCAACCGCATAGACGTTGTTATCAGCATTAGGAGCAATTAATTTCTCACCAACAAGGAGGGGACTATCGATATACCTTCCTTTAGCGTCGGCAAATTGCCAATTTTCAACCCCGTCTCGAATGCTGACGCTGGTCAAATTGGAACCGTAGTCTCCGAGGATTAACTGTTCACCAACAAGGAGAGGTTCAGCCATAAAAAGGCGTGAAGCTACTGCTTTTTCAGGGTAGGTCCAGCGGACAGTGTAATTAGCGCCGGAATCGGCTAATGCCAGAACCTGTGTGCCGTTGGCGTAATAGACCATTGAATCCGCCACAGCTGCTCCGCCCCATGTGTTAACTGCAGTACCGGTTGCAGATGAACAACCTGTAAGCAGCAACGCCAAAGTGAGAAACATTAGTGGTATTACGTAAATTCTTTTTTTCATTGAGAGATTTTCCTTTTTATCAATCGATCCATCAAGGTACCGGGTCAAACCCGCCTGCGTTATAAGGATTACAGCGTAGTACCCGCCAGATGGCCATTCCTGTTCCCTTGATTGCTCCATATTTATAAATTGCCTGGTATCCGTAATGTGAGCAAGTCGGATAAAACCGGCATGTGTCCTTCGGTAACGCGGGAGAAATTACCAGCTGATATCCTCTGATAAGCATCAGGAGGATAAATCGAGGTAGTTTCCAAATGGTAAATGGCAGGTCCCGTATCCGGGGGTCTTCAGTTTGATGCAATTGATCTTCTTGTATCACATTAATCCAGTAATAATTCTGCTTTCTGCATCCCATCAAGTAGTGCCTGGCGTATTTGGGTAAAATCAGCCGAAGCAATGGGGGGTTTAGCAATAATTAGAATTTCGGCATTTCTATTACATTGTTGAATGAACTCATCTGCAATTGACCGAATTCTTCTCTTTACCAGGTTGCGCATTACCGCATTTCCAACAGCCTTGCCTACGATAATACCAATTCGTTTTTCATCACCTGACTCTTTTGATACCACAATGACTACAAGCGGGTGCGTATATGCTTTGCCATTTTGACGCACCCGCTTGAAATCATTTGCCCGGGTAATTCGATGCTTTCGTTTCACCCATCTACCTTGCTCGCAATCATCATGCCGTTGGTATTAAAGAAAAACGGCATTGTATTGATCTACCAGCTGGTTTTCTTAACGTGATTATTGCTCGTAACAGTTAGTTTGAAACGGCCTTTTGCCCGGCGTCGTTTCAATACTTCGCGCCCATCGGCCGTAGCCATGCGGGATCTGAAACCATGCACGCGAACGCGGCGGCGGATTCTGGGTTGGTAAGTTCTCTTAGGCATTCTACTTCCTCTCAAAAACGTATTATAAACACAGCAAACTTGAATTATACCTCAGTGATTTTATCTGGTCAAAGGATTTTAACCCTTTAGTTCAAAAAGATCTGCCAGTTTTTTAGCACCATCAGTATCCGTGATAGCCAGTACTTCATCACCTACTTCAAGTATGGTTATTCCCCGCGGAACAATCACTTCTCCCGCGCGTATGATGGCTGCAATTGTGCAATTGGTTGGTAAATTCAAATCCTTAATGGCTTGACCCACTGCTATCGCCTTTGGAGGGATCTTTTCTTCCACAAGGGCATATTTACCGCGCTTTAACTTCAATAGCGTCATCATGTCACCCATTGACATTTCTTCCTCAATCAATCGGGAGAGAATATCAGCATGGTTTACTGCTACATCAACTTTGAATTTACTGTCGAACAACCAGGCATTGCGGGGATTATTGACCCTGGCAATTGTCCGTTTTACGCCATACTTTTCTCTTGCAATATAACAAAGCGCCAGGTTTTCAGCGTCTGAAGTTGTGGTAGCCGCAAATACATTCGCATTCATTATTCCGGCTTGTTCCAGTACCTGGCAGTCCATCGGGTTACCCGGGAAGATAACCTCTGTCGGTAATTCTTTGTGTATCCGGGCCAGCACTTCCTTCCGGTAATCGATTACATGAACCTTATGATCTTCGGTCAGTAAAGATCGTGCTAGTTGTGCCCCGGTTCGTCCGCCACCTGCAATAATTACAAACATCTTATCCCTCCTTCTCAAGCTTAAGGAGATTTGCAAGAGTGGATTGGATTCCATCCATTGTCGCAGCAACGGTCAAAATATCGCCGCTTTGAACTACTGTATCCATATCAGGCAAAGAGGCTTTGCCAGCCCTTGTAATCGCCAATGGGTTACACGTCGTACAGGTTATCAAGTCAGAGATTTTGAGATTGTTCAACGGAGTGTTAATTGGTAATTCATATATTTCCACTTCACCATTTCCCGCAGAAAAAACCGTACGCATATCGGTGTCAGTCATCAGTTCTTCGATACGTTGCGATCCCCAACTGGTAGAACTTACCACCTGGATACCAAAAACCTCGTAAACTTTCCGTAGCTTGGGGTCGTAATTACGCGCAATAACTCGCCCCACCTTGTATTCGCTTTGTGCAATATGGGCAATAATAATATTCAGAGCATCACTATCAGTCACTGCAGCCAGTGCATCACAGTTTTTAACGCCAGCTCGTTCTAGCACATCCTGGTTCATGGCATCACCTTCGTGCAGCCTGCCCTGGAAATCCGTCGGGAGGTTTTCGAAGGAAGCTTCCTCTTCATCAACTACGGATATTTCATGCCCGCGCTTATACATGCTGTAGGCAAGTTGCGAGCCAATTCTTCCACATCCAACAATTATTGCTTTCATAGATCCTCTATCTTCTAATCCACCAGGTAAGGTACTTCCATGATGACGATATCTTTTCTGAATAACAATACTCGTCTCAAGGTATCTGCAGTTCTTGTATGCAGCCAATTATTCCAAAAATGTCTGGGCACAAATTGAGGTACCACTACCAGGATGACTTCATGGGGTAATTTGTTCTCATCCAGTTCTTCGATGTACGACAGCAGGGGTTCAATAAATAGTCTGAAAGGCGAATCAAGAACCACTAAACGATACCCATCTCCCCATATCTCCCATTTTTCTTGAAGTCTTTTGGTTTCTGCAAGATCGGTTGAAACATGGACAACTGTAATATCATCGGATAAGGTTTTCGCAAAACGTAGTGCAGCTAACGTCCCCTTATGTACCCCGCCAATAGGCATGACAACTTTTTTATGGCTGATTCGGTTTGGCGGTGAAAAATTATCAAGAGTCAGGTTTGCAGCCACTTTTCCATAGTGGCGATGAATGGAAGAAAATCCAATTACCAGAGCAGGTGTTAGGAATATCACAAACCATGCACCATCTTTAAACTTTGTCACTGCAAAAACGATCAGGACGATTCCGGTAACAAGCGCTCCAAGACTATTTAATATCATTTTAAAACGCCAGGCAGAGTCATGCTTAACCACGGATCCGCGTTCCTTAATTTCTTCCCCCTTTGCAAGTTTCCCGGATTTCCACCACCGTCGCGCCATGCCAGATTGCGAGATTGTAAAGGAAAGGAATACTCCGATCGCATACAACGGAATTAGTTTGGTGACACTGGCCTTTGTAATAATGATCAACGCCGAGGCAACCAATGCCAGTAGAACGATTCCTTTTGAATAGACCAGGCGGCTTCCACGATACGTTAATTGCCTGGGCAGGAACCCGTCACCGGCAGCAATGGCGCTCAATCTGGGGAAATCAGCAAACGCAGTATTGGCTGCCATCACAAGGATTATTGTTGTTGCCGATATTGTGCCGATGTAAAAAATTCCCCTATTGCCGTAAATGGTCCGTGCCAATTGCGAAATAAGCGTCTCTTCCTCTGATGGTAATGCCCCAACCTGGTGAGCAAGGAAAGTGATTCCAAGCATCATCGTTCCAAGAATTATCGCCATCATGATCAGTGTTGCCCCAGCATTTTTACTTCGGGGTTCTTTAAATGCCGTAATTCCATCCGAAATCGCTTCGACTCCGGTTAACGCTGTTGTACCGCTGGAAAATGCTTTTAATATTAAAAATAATGTGATAGGTGTAAGTGTTTGATGAAGTGCCATCACGTCTTGCGGCGGTAATGAAACTGCTCCGAGCGTGCCGCTAATAAAACGAATTCCGCCAATTATGATCGAAGTAAACATCATAATGATGAAAAAATAGGTTGGAATAGCAAACGTTATTCCTGATTCCTTTACACCCCGTAAATTGATCAGCATTACAAATAAGACAAGTGCTACTGCTATTAGTACTCGATGCGGATACATTGCAGGATAAGCCGAAACCAATTGGGCTACACCAGAAGATATAGAAACCGCAACAGTTAAGATGTAATCGCTTAAAAGAGCTGCAGCGGCTGTTAAGGCTGGCAATTGTCCAAGGTTGTCGCGGGCAACAATAAATGAGCCGCCGCCATTAGGGTAAGCATGGACTGTTTGTTCGTATGAAAGCATCAGAATGATTAATAACCCACAAATCCCTAAAGCCAGGGGTAGCGTTAAACCAAATGAGGCTACACCTGCAGCAGCAAGGATCATCAGCATTTCCTGGGGCGCGTATGCCACAGAAGACATGGCGTCTGATGAAAACACTGCCAAACCCAATATCTTTCCAATGGTTTGATGAGGCGCATCAGCAGTGGATAGTGGTCTGCCTATAAGGAAATTACGCCAATTCCGACCCGGTTTATATTCCGATTGGCGTTTAAAAACTGTTGATCCATTGTGTTCTTCTAAATTCATTCCAACTCACTTAATAACAATAATCACAAAGCGAGAGATTATACCCCATTTGCGGGGAACGTAATACTCATTATAGCCACTATCCTTATGGAGCAAGGAAGGTATTTATATGAATACAATCCCCTGATATGGCAGTAAGGTCATTTGATTCAAGGTTCCTTCTTCAATTTTCTGTGTATTGATTAATAATATTTTTTTGATTTTGACCTCCGGATTCAATTTAATTGATTGAGTTTTTGAGTCCATATTCAATAGCATCGAAACAATTTCATTTTCAAACGTGCGTGTGTAATAAAGGACCTCTTTTGGCTGTCCGGCGATTAATTCAAATTCACCCAGGGTCAGAGCTTTTGAATTTTTCCTTGTGGTTAACACCTTTTGATAGAAAGCAAATAACGATTCTGGATTTTTTGCCTGATCTGCTACATTTACTCCAGCGGAATAATCAGGATTCACTGGCAGCCATGGAGTGATCCCAGTCGGAGAAAAACCGCCATTCACCTCGTTTTTCCACTGCATGGGGGTTCTGCATTTATCCCTCCCTCTACCAGCCCCGACCTGAATCGCCTCGTCCTCACTCAATCCGAGTTCCGACTTCGCCCATCCGTAAAACAACGTGCCAAGGGGGTCACGAAATAGTTTGGGGTCTGATATCACCAGATCAGACATGCCGATTTCTTCACCATTGTAGAGAAACGGGGTTCCTTTGAGGGTTAACAAGAGCATTATGTAAAGCCGGGCTTGCAGCTCATTGTTTTTACCATCCCCAAAATTATTAATGACCCGCGCCGAATCATGATTGCCGAGGGTATTGCATGGCCACGCCCATGAGGGTAAAGCAGCCAATCTTGTCTTTTGGTTGTTACGAACATGATCCGCGGTAATCTTAGGGGTCCGCATTAATGGAAAGTTAAAATTCAAATGTAATTCGTTATCGTTATCACCATAAAAAGCAATATCGTCTGTTTCCCCGATTAAGACCCGGTCTTCATATTCATCGATCACATTTCGCAAAGCGCGTGTTACCTGGTGCACTTCAGGCTGGTCCACCTGCCGGTGAAATATTTCCATCCAGTATTTCAATACTTCGGCATTCATCTCTTCGTTTTTCGCTTCATGTGAGAGCCTGAACAACCCTTCCTGTGTCATCGTTTCAGGTCGGTTATCGTATCGCTCATCTTCAAAAATCGTTCCCACTGCATCCAGTCTAAAACCATCCACCCCCATGTCCAACCAGAATCTCGCTTCGTTGAACATTGCCTCCCACACTTCCAGGTTCTTCCAATTCAGATCAGGCTGCTCCTTGAAAAAATAATGGTAATAATACTGATTCGTTGCCGGATCCAATTCCCAAGCGCTCCCGCCAAAAGTGGAATACCAGTTGTTGGGAGGTTCACCATTTTCTGTACTTTTCCAGATATACCAATCCCTTTTTGGGTTCGTTTTATCCATGCGTGATTCCTGGAACCAGGCATGTTGTTCAGAGGTATGGTTGAGTACAAGATCCAGTACTACCCGGATTCCTCGCTCATGAGCTCCGCGTAAAAACTCTTTGAAATCTTCAATGGTGCCATATTCCGGTGCCACGCCGCGATAGTCTGAAACGTCGTACCCGCAGTCAACATAAGGCGACGGAAAATGCGGAGAAAGCCAGATGGCATCAATACCAAGATTTTGCAGGTAATCCAATTTCTGGATTATGCCTTTCAAATCTCCAATGCCATCCCCATTCCCATCCGCAAAACTGCGCGGATAGATTTGGTAAAAAACTGCAGATTGCCACCACTTGGCCTGATTCTTCAATTTACTTTACTCCCAAAAATATTTATTTTTCCCAGAAGGATTTTATCTTTAATGCCCTCGATCGTAACTGGGTCAATTTTGTTCCAACGGTTTTCAGAAGCGCTTACCTGTACCCTAAAGTAATTTTCGCTGTAGCCTTCTAGGGTCCACAGACCGGTTTTAATTTCTCTACACGCTTCCCAGAGAACCTTTTGGGTTAGTCCTACTTGAAACTCCTGGAATTTTTGTTCCTGCTCGTCAAAGAGTGACCGGATACGATGAGCGCGTTCTCTCGCAATCTTCCCCGAGACCTGCGAAGGATATTGTGCAGCCGCTGTACCATCACGCTTTGAATACTTAAACACATGTCCCCCGTTAAAATTCATCCCTTTGATGGTTTGAATGCTCTCCTCAAATTCTGATTCTGTTTCTCCGGGGAAACCAACGATTACATCTGTGGTCACAGCGAGATTTGGAATCCTGTCTCGGGCTGCGTCAAGTAAGCAACGGAACTCTTCTGGTGTAGTTTTGCGAGCCATCCTCTGAAGTACATATCTCGATCCCGATTGCAGCGGAAGGTGCAAATGAGGGCAAAGTCTCGGGTTTTGCCACAGATCAAAAAAGGCAGGGTCGATATCCCAGGGCTCAAGTGAGGAAAGCCGGATTCGCTCAATTTTGGTGACTTCAAGGATATAGAGCAACAAGTTAGAGAGCCGTTCATCATCATCAAAATCTTTTCCCCAGGAACCCAGGTTTACCCCTGTAAGAACGATTTCTTTTGTCCCACCAGTCACTGCTTCATCTATATGTAACTTTATTTCTTCTTTTGGAATGCTGTAGGCATTGCCGCGTGCCAATCGTGTCACACAATAAGTACAGAAATTATCGCAGCCATCTTGTACTTTAATAAATGCCCGCGTCCGGTGATGAACTCCTGGCAATGGTTTGCGGGATATTGGTTCAAGTTCCATCATGTAATCGTCAATGTTGAGCAATTGAGCAGGAATATTCATCTTATCGATGTTATTCACTACTGAACTGACGCCCTCTAGGGCAGCCGCCTGTTGTGGATAAAGTGTCGCCCAGCATCCCGTCAGGATGATGTTTTCAACCCCTTGGTGATAAGCCTGGCGCACTTTTTGCCGCGAATCTGATGAG
>Ga0209450_10000260_pt1 | contig 28709 bp, 25 predicted proteins | sample FrelakmetLWP11LW_FD_187149 | JGI IMG/M metagenome (GOLD analysis project Ga0209450, IMG submission 187149) | Freshwater lake sediment microbial communities from the University of Notre Dame, USA, for methane emissions studies - LWP11 LW (SPAdes)... | ecosystem: Environmental > Aquatic >...
AGTGATTCAAATTATAGGGAATTTCGAATGAAAACTCTGCAAACCCTGAATATTCACCTTTCAAACTGTAGGGTATCTGCAATATCATTTTTTTAATACCGCCTTTACTGATAGTGTATGCGTTTTTTGTTTCATTTTGCAGCATCTCAGAAAGTAAAGTTCTTGAAGGTTCGGGATGACATTCAAGGACATCCGTACCTATAAGATTTTCTCCTCCGTAATTAATAAAAGTTTTTACCGATTTATCATTCATGTAAACAATTTTACCTCTTTTATCGCATAAAGTTACCGCTATATCAATTTCCTTTAACAAGTTTTCAGTAAAAACGGCCGTTTTTATATTTCCATCATTTTCCATAATCGAATTTTTATGTTAAATTATTGTTTTATATATCAATTAAATATTTATTTATTTAAATTTAATGATAAATAATTTTACTAGAAATATGAAAAAATACTATTCATTTCTTTTTCTGGCTGTAATTCTGATTTCATTAACGATTGGATCCAAGCCTCAATATAACAAAATTTCTAACCGCGTTCAAAATGCTGTTGAATTTTCAAATGATTCAAAACTGACCGTATATGTGTTTTTAAGCGACAAAGGTCCGGATGCAGAATCATTTCTCAGTAATCCGTTGTCACTGGTAACGGAGAAATCTCTGGAAAGAAGGAAAAAAGTCCTTCCGCCCGATAAACTGGTTGATATTACTGATGTTCCCTTGTATGCTCCTTATGTGTATCAGGTTTCATCTAAAGTAACAAAAGTAAGGCACCAGTTGAAATGGTTCAATTGCGTTTCGGTTGAAGCTACTAAATCCCAGTTACTGGATATAGCAAATTATGATTTTGTAAATTATATCGACCTTGTGGAAAAATTTAAGGTCTCAAAATCTCAGGAGACAGTTGTAGAAACCGATAATTCATTTTTATCCGGTAATATTAATGATAACCCTCTGGCAGATTCATTGAATTATGGTCCTAGCTTAAGACAGGATACTATGATAAAAGTTAACCTGGTTCACAACAACGGTGTATACGGTCAGGGAATAATAGTAGCCAATTTTGATGCGGGATATCAAAACCTCAATCACGAAGCTTTTACAACATACCCGATGAAAATTATAAGGAAAAAAGATTTTCAAACAGGTGATACTGTAAATATAGCTTCTCATTCACACGGGCAGGCTACATTATCGCTCGTAGGAGGTTATAAACCGGGTTCGTTAATCGGTCCTGCTTTCGGTTCGAAATATATCTTATGCAGAACCGAAGTCGATCCGACTGAAACGCCCGCTGAAATGGATAACTGGTCAGCGGCTGCGCAATGGGTTGATAGTTTAGGAGCCGATGTCATAACGAGTTCATTGGGATATTTAACATTTGATGCAGGTTATACAAGCTATACCTGGCAGGATATGAACGGCAATACATTATTGATAACTAAAGCGGCTGACCTTGCAGTTTATAAAGGCATTATTGTAAGCAATTCAGCAGGAAATGACGGCAATAATACATCTCATAATACCCTTGGCGGACCTGCAGACGGTGACAGCGTAATTACTATCGGAGCATTGACAACAAGCGGGATTAGAGCAAGTTATAGCTCAGTCGGTCCAACTACAGATCCTCCCGGAAGGATAAAACCTGATTTAATGGCACAGGGAACATCCAACCAGGTAGCAACTTCAAGCGGATACAGTTCATTTGGCAGCGGTACATCATGGGCATGCCCGATGGCTGCAGGTGTTATGGCATGTGTCTTATCAGCAAACAAGAATTTAACGCCTATTCAGGTCAGGGGAATTCTGAGAAAATTCGCCAGCAACAATGCAAGTCCAAATAATCTGATAGGATGGGGTACGATAGATGCTGATAAATCGGTTGATTCTGCCAGAAAACTCGATAATAATAATCCGCTTATTACGCATACTCAACCATTTACGTCTACAACAAATACCGGTATTGTAACTGTTAAAGCAAAAATTACAGATAATGGCATAATAAGATATACAAGGACGAATGAAGCACCAAGGCTGTATTACAGAAAGAATACAGGAAGCGGCTGGAGTGCATATACATCTGCAAATTTTACAACTACGAATCTTGACACATTTTATTTCCAGATTCCCGGAAGCGTGTTTGGTACGACGGTCCAGTATTATTTCGCTGCGCAGGATATTGCGTTGCCTGCACCGAAAATGGCAACATTACCGGCCGGCGGAAGCGGGGTAAATCCTCCGGGAACCACAGCCCCGGCGACTGCATTTCAGTATGTAGTCGGTACAACATCAATAACGGAAACAGGTTCGGGTGTTCCTAAGGAATTTAAACTGTATACAAATTATCCGAATCCATTCAATCCTTCCACTGAAATAAAATTCGATTTGCCTAAAACGGCCTTTGTTTCATTAAAAGTATTTGATATTAACGGAAGGAGTATTAAGGAACTTGTCAATCAGAATCTGATTGCAGGATCATACCAGGCAACATTCAACGCTGCAGGATTATCATCAGGAATTTATTTCTACCAGATAATAGCAGGTGATTTTAAAGCTCAGAATAAGATGTTGCTAGTGAAATAGAATTCCAAAGAAATTAATTGAAGCACATTTTATTCGTTTAAAATGTGCTTTTTTATTTTTAAATAATTACTTTTTTTAAAATGAAGTACGAATGATAGGTAAATTAATTCAACCCGAAATAGAAAGTCTGATTAAGAAACGCAACTGGATTACTTTGCGTGAAATATTCTCGGATCTGCATCCTTCGGAAGTCGCAGATATTATATCTGACATCCCTGAAAATGACAGGGCTATTGTATTCAGGATATTGCCGAAGGAAAATTCCTATAAGACATTTGAGTATCTTGAATTTGAATTGCAGGAGGAATTATTAAAAGCTCTTGGCCAGGAAGAAGTAGCGGAAATACTTAACGAAATGTCGCCTGACGACAGAACTGAACTGCTGGAAGACCTGCCTGGACCTGTTGTAAAAAAGTTAATCAGATTACTCTCACCCGAAGAAAAAGCAGTTGCTGTTACCTTGTTAGGATACCCGGAAGAAAGTGTAGGGAGGATAATGACACCGGATTTTATTGCAGTGAAATCTGAATGGGATATAGCAAAAGTACTTGAGCATATAAGGGAAGTCGGCAAGAAAGTTGAATATGTTGATACAATATTTGTAACTGATGCAACAGGCAGACTCCTTGATGAAGTAACTTTGAAAGATATTTTGCTCGCAAATCCCGGAAGCAAAATATCCGACATAATGAATGAAACTTATGTGAATTTATCTGTAAACGACAACCAGGAAAAAGCTATTGAGATGTTCAAAGAATATGACCTTTATGTTATTCCCGTAGTAAATTATGAAAATTATCTTGTGGGAATTGTTACTGCAGACGACGTAATAGACGTTATAGAAGAAGAGAATACGGAAGACATCCAGAAACTCGGCGGTATGGAAGCTCTGGACGAACCTTATATCACAGTTCCGCTTCTTCAGATGGTAAAAAAGAGAGCTGGGTGGCTTGTTTTGCTATTTCTTGGCGAAATGCTTACCGCTACTGCAATGGGATTTTTTGAGCATGAGATTGCTCAAGCTGTTGTTTTGGCATTATTCATTCCTTTGATTATATCCAGTGGTGGTAATTCCGGTTCTCAGGCTGCAACATTAACCGTAAGAGCGATGGCACTCGGAGAAATAACCTTGATCGACTGGTGGCACGTTATGCGAAGGGAAATTATATCGGGTTTTCTTATGGGAGTTATCTTAGGTACTATCGGATTTTTTAGAATATTATTGTGGGCTCAGTTTTCGGATATATATGGAGAGCACTGGTTTTTTATTGCTTTAACATTATTTTTTACTCTCATTGGAGTGGTGATGTGGGGGACGTTATCTGGCTCAATGCTTCCTTTTATTCTTAAAAAAATCGGACTGGACCCTGCTACTTCATCTGCTCCGTTTGTTGCGACTCTTGTTGATGTAACAGGTCTGGTAATTTATTTTACTGTTGCAATGACTCTTTTGACCGGAAAAATTCTCTGATGATAATTTATAAGCAGAAAAGAACATAAAAGTTGTTTTCAATAAATATATTAAAGCAAATATTATTCTTTAATTAATACAGCTCTCTGTACAACATACACAGGGTAAGATTTAACTTCACTAAGTTCACCCTCGTTTTTTCCTGTAATATTTGGGCTGTCTGATTTTGATGATAATACTTCGAAACAAAGCTTTCCGCCTTCAAGACGGTAAGAAGTATTTAATATCGATTTCTGGACCTCGAATGATGAGTAAAAACAATTGTCAGTATAATACATATCTATTAATATTGTATTACCTTCGTCAAGAATCCATGAGCCCTTTGATTCTTCTTTTACTTCCATAATATATTCTTTTGACAGTGTTGTTGAGCCTTCTCCATATTTAGAGAACCATATGTACTTGCCGGGAGCATCAGTTCTTGATATCTCAAGAAGCATTGGAACATCCTGAACTTTTGAGGGATATAAAATCTTCAAACTGCCTTTCCATTTCCCTGTCCAATCATTTTCATTGAAAACGTGATAATTCTGAGCCAAGGAGAGATTTGTAATGAAAATAAAAATATATAAAATTGTACTCTTCATAATTTTACAGTTATTTGATAATACTATAAATGAATCTTACTTTATCAGAACCAGTTTTTTTGTTGCTGTATTATTGTTTACATCTAATCTCAAAATATATATTCCTGATGATTCATTTTCGAAATTCAGGTTTAAGCTATACATTCCCGCACTTCTATCTCCTACATCTATTTTAGATATCATTCTGCCTGATACATCATAAATACTTATCTTGACTCGAGATAGCTGTGATATTGAGTATTTTATAACTGTACTTCCATTAAACGGATTCGGGTAATTATCGTACAATTTATAGGAGATAATATTATTATTGTTATTATTAACATTCGTAAGTGGAGGTAAAGTAATTGAAAACGAACTCCGTCCGTGAGTCCATGCAACGAGCATTAAAGACGGTTCGTGTAATGTCAGATCATGGACGGGGATATAAGACGGATATCCCGTACCAAGTATTTGCCAGTTTTGACCGTCATTGTAAGTAACCATAACACCGATATCAGTTGCAATGTAAAGGATTTTTCTGTCCCTATTGTCAATTATAATGTCATTAATTGGCGCATCAGGAAGATTACCGCTTTTTGTTGTCCAGTTATAACCGAAATTCGTTGTTTTATATATATGAGCGCCGCTCGAATCTATTTTATATCCTGAGAGCGATAAATAGCATATATTTGCTGAATCCGGGTGAATGGTCACTCTTGTAACCCATCTGGTCGGTAATCCTGAGTTAATTGAATTCCAGTTAATACCATTGTTAGTAGTGCACCAAACATTTGCATCATCAGTACCTGCATAAATAACTTGTGGATTTGATTTTGAAACATCAAGAGTGGTAACGGTACCCAGATTAGCAACATGACCTTTTGCAAGGTCAGGGCTTATTGCTGTCCAGCTCTGCATTCCGTTTGTCGTTTTAAATATTTTATATGTACCGCAATACATAATTAATGGATTTGTCTTATCCATAATAAACGGAGTTGACCAGTTTGTATAAGTCAAATCCAGACCTGAAGTTCCTGAAGTAAAACTTAGTCCGCCGTTTGTGGATCTTACAATTCCTCCGTTCTGTGATTCCGCATACATTCTTTGCGGATTTGTATAATCATAAAGGCAAAAAAAGCCGTCTCCTCCGTTTTCTTCGAACCAGTTTCCTAAACCTCCGTTTGATGTTCTTACAGTTCCGTTATCCTGTGCACCCGCCATGATATCAGCAGGGGACAGATAATTTATATCACCTGCATAAAATTGTGTAACAGGTAATGTTGTGCTGGCATTCCATGATACACCGCCGTTAGTTGAATAGTCAATACCGCCGTCATTACCTACAATTACGAAATTAGGATTTGACGGCGCAAATGCGACTGCATGCTGGTCAACGTGTGATTCACTTATGTAATTGAAAGAAGTACCTCCATTTACTGAAACCTGCATGTTCAGACCACCGCAGTATACAATATCAGGATTAGAAGGATTGACTTTGCATATCCTGTTAAACCATGCATAGTTGCTTGAACTACCTACGGAAGAATTAATATAATTCCAGTTCTGGCCTGCATCAGTTGATTTATACAAACCGCGGTTATTTCCGTTTGTATAAGCTGTAAATGCATAAATAGTATTGGGATTCGAACTGCAAATATCCAGAGATATTCTGCCAAGTGTAGCATCATTGGATGGGAATCCGGAACTTAAAATATTCCAGTTTACACCTGAATTTGATGAATAATATAGCGCTGAATTTGGTCCTCCATATTTAATATAATTCTCTCTTCGTGTTCTTTCCCAGAAAGCTGCATATACTAGATTCGGATTTTGTGAATTTATCACTACGTCAACTGCTCCTACTGAATCAGAAACAAATTTTGAAAGAAACCAGCTTCCCCCGGCATTCGTTGTTTTAAAAAGACCCCTATCAGGATTATTTCTTCTGCATGCTCCCAATACTGCAATGTATATCTCCTGAGTATTTTGAGGATTAATTGCAATATTTCCTATATTGAAGGAATTCGGTAGTCCAGATAAAACCCAGCTATTGCCACCGTTACTGGATTTGTAAATACCAGTTCCGGGATAATGGCTCCTAAGGGAATTCGGTTCTCCTGTACCGCAATATACAATGTCAGGATTTACAGGATCAACTGCAATCGTTCCTATAGATGATGTATTCTGATTATCAAAAATGCTAAACCAGGTCTGGCAAAAATTTGTCGATTTCCACGCTCCACCGTTTGCTGTTCCTATGTATACTATCTGAGGATTAATTGGATTGATTGCAATCGTTGTAATTCTTCCCTCAATATTTGTTGGTCCTGATAGAGTCCATTGACTGTTTATATTATCTGATACAAAATTATTTCTTGCATATTCTATTGATTTCAGTCTTGACTCGTAAGGTATCTCGTCATATGGATAAGCTCTCTGAATTTCAAACCAGTCGTAACCTGGTTTATTTTCTACTTTTCTTTCTGATACATATTTTGTTCCATACTGTAAGACTACCAGAAATGGAATAACGAAGAAAAACAATTTCAATAAATATCTCATGCTTTTTTTAACAAAACTATGAATTATAAAGTGAAAATAAAACGGTATTTCAATAAAATCATAGAATTTCTCCTAAAAATATTCTAAGTTTAATAAATAATTAAATTATGAGAAACTCAAAAATAAAAGTCGTATTATCACTTATTGTTTTCACACTTTCATTTTCAACGGTGTATTCGCAGTACGCATTAATGTATAAAAATTCTCTGCATAATTACAGCATTAACCTGCCTAAAACATTGGAAGTAACGGAACTGCCGTCAAAAGAAACACCCGATTCTCTTATTGCCGTGGCAAAAGACGGTTCTGTATTCAGTATAATTGCAAAAAAAGATCCGGCATATAAAGGCGTGACCGCAAGTATGCTTACTTCAAATTCATTCATGCCCGAATTGAAATTCCGTTACAAGAATATAGAATTAAAGGAAAACGATTTTATAGACATTGCAGGGGAACCGACATTATACATGAGAGTTGATTTCAAAAATGAAGAGGAGGACGGTGTTGTTGTGCAATATATACTAATAAAAAATGAAAAAGTATTTATTATCAGGCTTGTCAGCGACAAAGATACATTTGATAAATTTGCTTCTGAGTTAGCTGGATACATTTTTACTTTTCAGTTCATGGAAAGTTCAGCAAAGGAATTTTATAAAAGCGAAATGTATTCATTTTTTATAAAATTTCCTTATGGATGGCAGTTCGATAGAAATGAATTTCCTGTACAGGCTTATAATGCCAGAGGATCTTCGATGTACATTGAAGTAATTAAAAACAATGAATATAAGAACCTTACAATAAGCGACCTCGACCCTGATCTTTTCCTCGAAGCAGAAAAAGCTAAACTTTCAAATATTTCTCTTGTAGGAACGAAGAGACTGAATATCGACGGGACTCCAGCGCTTTTTATGAAGTATAAATGGATACAAAAAACACCGAGTAAAACAGAAACATATTACATACTTCATTATTACATGATAAAGGGCAGTTTATTGTATATCATCCAGGGAATGATAAAAGATAATTTTCTGTTTGAGGATGAAAAGCTTGTAGATCAGTCGGTAGATACTTTCCAATACACAAAATAAACTATGAAAAAACTTGTTTTAATTTTGCTTGCTTTTCTTTTATCCTCGACTGTTTCTGCTCAGTTCGATAATATACGGAAAAAAACAACTGAAAAAATTGATATCCGAAAAGCAAATACAGCTCCCGAAACAAACGATTTGCAGAGAATAGTATTATCCGATAGAAAATTCCAAGGGGATTAAAAAATATATTTAATTTAAATTTAATTGAATTATTAATAAGCGCCTATGAATTATAATAAGGCGCTTTTTTTGATTTTAAATTAACTTTTTTAAAGAGATTACAATTTATAAATTGTCACGGCTAATATTAACTGATTTTATCGTATAAATTAAATTTAAGAGTATTGAATATTTTTAATAATAGAGTATATTACTCGTTGCTTGCATTTATTATACCATTTGCGGTCTATTTAATGACTCTTGCACCCGGATTATATTTTATCGATACAGGTGAACTTGCAGCGGTTTGCGTAAAACTCGGGATTGCACATCCCACCGGTTATCCGCTTTTTACGCTTCTGGGAAATCTTTTCTCAAAAATACCGGCAGGGGATTACATATATAGCCTTAATATAATGTGTGCATTTATATCATCCGTTACATCATTAGTATTTTTCAATATGATGTATTTTATTCTTACAAGTATGAATCTTGGCAGAAATGATGAAAAATCAGCTGTTTTAACCGAAAACAATAAGAATAAGACGGTTTCTTTGATTATCTCTCTTGCATCCAGTTTAGTCCTCGCATTTTCCGGTACATTCTGGAATACATCAAATTCTCTTGAAGTATATTCACTTCACACTTTGCTGGTTGTCAGCATAATATTCTCATTTCTTTATGCGTGTAACAAACATGTAAATAACACAGAAAATGACGTGAAATACTGGATATTTTTCGGATATATCCTTGGATTAAGTTTTACTAACCATTTGTCAACGATTTTTCTTAGCGTGGGCACATTGTACCTTTATTTTGCTGTTAATGGCTTTAATAAAAACTCGGTGACGAAAATTTTGATTATCGCAATACCTTTTATTGTAGCACTGACAGTGTATGCGTATTTCTTTGTGAGGGGCGACAATACTGTAATTGCCTGGGGAAATCCAGTTAATCTGGAAAATTTTTATAGACATGTATCAGGAAAACAATTCAGCATATGGATGTTTACTTCTACGGATTCTGCCTCAAAACAGTTTTCGCATTTTCTTACAGTATATCCTAAAGAGTTTTTTTACATACCTGTAATCGTATCTTTACCTGGAATTATATTTTTATTCAATAAACAACGAAAATTTTTCTATTACACAGTACTTTTGTTCGTCTTTAACATACTTTATGCTATAAATTATGATATTCACGATATAAATACCTATTTCCTATTAGCATTCATAATAACCGCTGTCTGGTTCGGAACTGGATTATATTACATATACGAAAAACTAAAACTTAGCATCGCTTTACTTGTTGTTTTATCTCTTGCAATAATATCGTTTTCCGTATACGGTAATTTCAATGAAAATAACCTGAGCGGCAGTAATTATGTCAAAGAATTTACCGAAAATATTTTTAAGTCAACAAAAGGGAAATCAATAGTTATATCAACTCAATGGGATTTCTGGGTATCTGCATCATTTTATTACCAGTATGTTTATAATCAGAGACCTGAAATTGCCGTAATCGACAAGGAATTAATGCGAAAATCCTGGTATCTGAAACATTTGAGAGACCATTATCCGGATATTTACCAAAGAAGCAGTAATGAATTCGACTTATATGAAATTGAACTGAGAAAGTTCGAAAAATTCACGGATAAATATATAAAACCTCAGACTGAAATCGATAAGCAGAATTTAATCAGGATACAAAATACATTTATGGCTTTGCTTAACAGCATAATCAAATATAATTCGGACTATAATATTTATCTTACTTTTGAGGTTGAAGATGCAAAAAATGAAAGAATTGCTCCTGATTATGCCCGTATTCCCGAAGGCCTGCTTTTCAGGTTTTCGAAAAACAGCGATTTCGATTCTACATTTACAGAACCGGAACTGGTTTTTACAAAAACGCTGAGGCAAGACTATTATCATGATTTCCTCATGAATGCTTATTATATGATGTATTTGAACAGGGCAAATTATCTTATGAATTTTAACCGACTTAGTCTTGCAGAGGATTATATCAAAAAAGCCATTGATATACGGGGTAATGACAGGACCGTTCAAAATTTATTAAAGAAACTGAATGAGCTAAAGAATATCTCAAAATGAAAAGAATATGCAAAATAACTATTTTTTGCTTAATTTGCATAAATTTAATACCTTTAAATATATATTCACAAAACGATTCTCTTAAAGTTGATTCTATACATATAAAGTATATACAGAATATGATTATAGAACGAATTATCTTGGTTGGTAACGAAAAGACAAAGGAAGATGTCATTTTGCGGGAATTGAAAACAAAAGAAGGCGAAAAATTAAACCTTACCGTCCTTGAAGAAGACATAAAAAGATTATATAACCTTGGTTTATTTATTAAAGTTGATGTACTACCCGCTCCTTTGATGAATAACAAAATAAATCTCATTTTTGAATTCGAAGAATCTTTTTATTTTCTGCCGATTCCTCAGGGAGGTATTAAAGAAGGCGATATTAAAAAAATATGGGGCGGAATAAATTTTGAATGGCGGAACTTCCGCGGTATGAATCATACAATAAATTTGAGTTTCGGTGTCGGGTATGAACCGTTTATTTTTACTTCGTTTACTAATCCTTGGGTAATGGGTAAACATCATTATTTTTATCAATTCGGATTCGGTTTTTCACGCAATTATGATAGGAGTAAGGGAAAAACAGATTCTACTGGTGTTTATTTTTTAAAAGATGATGTTCCGACGTTTAAAATTAACAATTATCAGGGTAGTATACGGTTTGGTAAATTTATTAATGATTTTACTGCGCTATCGGGAATATTATCCTATTTCTCAAAAACTGTATCTGAATATGAAGAAAGCAGGACTCTGAGCACCGACGGACATGACTATTATCCTTCATTAACATTGGATTTTACTTTTGATTCGAGAGATTATAATAAATTCCCGCTGAAAGGGTTTTATAATAATACTCAGTATTCAAGGATAGGATTATTCAGCGGATTATTTGATTTGAATAAAATAAAATTCGATGTAAGGAATTATTTACCCGTAAGAATCGCGGGTGAATATAAAATTATTCTCGGCGGACGTTTCAATACGGCAGTCACGTTTGGAGGCGGCGATATTCCTGCATATTTGAGAGAACAGCTTGGTTACGATAACCTGATTCGCGGATGGGATAATTTCGTTTTCCAGGGTGAAGATAAACTTTTCGCCTCAACGGAATTACGTATTCCTATTATACAGCCGTTCTATGTCAAAGGACATGACCATATGGTTATTAATAAATTACCGGTCGTTAAGCAGTTTTCATACAGGTACGGCCTTTATACAACACTGTTTTATGATCTGGGGGGAGTGTGGGGACGAAAGGAAAATATATCGAATACTCAGTTCAAGAGCGGCTATGGAATAGGACTGAATTTTTTACTGCCGTTTAATTTTGTGGCACGAACTGACTTAGGTTTTCGAAGAGAAAATTCTAAATTTAAGGGACAGATTATTGTTTCGCTTGATGCATCTTTCTGATTATGGAGTATTATTATTCAAATCCTGAAAATATTGACAAGAATAATAAAGTTATTATTCTTGACGGATTTGTTTACCCGCATCTGGTACAGGTGTTGAGGAAAAAGAAAGGCGAAAAACTTGTTTTAACAGATGGTCTGAGGAACATTTATCATGCCGTTATAGTAGAAATTAATAAAGAAAACTTGATATGCACTTATTCTGAAACAGAGCACAACGTTAATGAGTCTGAATTGTATATTAATTTGTTTGCTGCACCGCTGAGGAATTCGGAGAGGTTCGAATTCCTTGTAGAGAAAGCTGTTGAACTTGGAGTATCAGAAATTTATCCCGTTTACACAAAGAATACAGTAAAAAAGGGAAGTTTTTCGGCTTCATATCTGAAAAGGCTTGAAAAGATAATTATAGGTGCGATGGGACAGTCTCAAAGGTGCTTTAAACCGGTATTGCACGAAAGCATTTATTTTGAGAGTGCTGTAAATATAAATAAAGGGAATCCGAACAGATTTTTCTTCTATGAATTCGCTGAACAGGATGCGAAAGCTGAAGTAGAAATGCAGAATAAACATGTAAATATATTTATAGGCCCTGAAGGTGGATTCACTTTAAGTGAGTGTGAAATGTTAATAACGAATAACTGGAAGCCGTGCTCGCTAGGTCCGAGAAAGTTAAGAGCAGAAACAGCGGCAATTATCGGAACATTTGAAATTTTAAATTATAAAAAGGAAAATTTATGAAAACAAAAATTCTGTTTGCACTGATATTTGTAGTTTTTCTCAATGCAACCGCCTATTCTCAATTTGACAAACCGATGATTACTCTGGGTTTCGGTGTGAATGAACCCAAAAAACAGATGAAGGGCGAAGCATTCGTAGATCAGATTGTCACTGTGAAGGGTTATAGTCATTATGTTACGAATGTAAGCGAAGATTTCATAACTAATAATTACGGCACAAGCACAGGCCTGAATTTCTTCGGTTCTGCAAAAATAAATTTTGACAAGTATAATACTTTCCGCGGTGTACTGTCACTAAACTACAATAATTTCAATACATTCAAAGGCGACAGAAGCGCAAATACACTCGGACTGGTAGGAACAATAGGGGGTTATGTCGATACTATTATCGTCCCGGTGGTTTATTCTAATAGTTTCAACAATTTCGGAATAGGCTTGGGACTTGAAATTGCCCCGACTGCTTTTTCGAATATTATAAGTCCTTTTTTCGGCGCCAGTTTTAATTTTAATTTCATTTCAGCTGAAATGACAAAAACTCTGTCTGCATATGACAGTCTTAGAGCAAATTTTTCAAGTTTCAGATTGGGGGCAAATTTAAATATTGGACTCGAATTCAAGGTAACTCAGCAGATTGGTATTTTGTTCGGATGGAAATATGATTTAGCAAACATGTTACTGAAAAATACAGATGCATCTTACACTTCATCAGTGCAATTCGGAAGGGATAATCTTGAACTGAACGATGAAGAGGGATATTATTATTCCAGCCTGACGCAGCCTGTTTACAGTACGATTCCATTTCCAAAATATGCTCAGCAAAAGCATATGGAATGGTGGACAATTTATGGAGGAATTAATATATACCTGAACGTTCCAACGAGCGCTCCGGAAAAGAATAAGATCCGTAACAAGTAACCGGAATAACATTATTAAATGAATAACCGAGTGTAATAAATGTTGAATTATAATGGAGTATATTTGTTTTTATATATTAAAATTAAACTGAAAATAATTATGCGAAAAACAATTTTGACTATCCTTGCTGTTTCTGTTATCTCTTTTGGTTGTTCAAAGACTGATGAACATAAAGATACTTTAAAGGAAAATCAGCAACAGACATCAGGTCAGACGGGTTCATTGTCATCGAAAGGTAAGGAAATATTTTATGCTTCGTCTAATCTTACCGGTTTAAAATGTGCGGATTGCCACAGCGATGGTACAAATACTTCAAACGCTAACACTAAATATTTTGCCGATATTATTCAGGCAAGCAAGAGAAATTCAGTATTTGCGGGTACTATTAGCGGAGAAGAAGTAAAGAAAACTGGAGCGGGTTCAACAATTTGCTGGGATACTTATCTGAAAATGGGAAGATCTATTACAACCGAAGAAATTGAAGCCCTTAACGCATATTTTGAATCACTTCCGGGTGAAGTAAAGGAAAATAAATATACTACAATAGCGCTTCCAAAACCTGATAAAGTCAGATTAAAAGAAGACCAGAATAAAATTGCTGGTCTTACACCTGATATTTCAAACGGTGAAAGAATATTCAAAGAATCATGTAATTTTTGCCACGGCGGCAAAACTGTAAAGCGGGTACCTTCTTTATTTGAAGATTTTGAAGGCAACCTTAAAAGTATTGTTTATCACATAAGGTTTGGAGCGAAATTCATGCCGTTTTATACTTACGAAAAAATTTCAGACCAGGATATTGCGGATATTTCCGAATATATACTGAAGAATCAGAAGAAGTAATTTAATTGTTTTTTAATAAAAACCGTTCATAATTTGTTATGAACGGTTTTTTATTGGAAATAAAACTAAACGAACATGATAAATATAATTATAAATACTATTCCGGCTACTGTAATTGTAGCATAGTCCTGAATTATGCCGCTTTGCATCCTTTTCCAGTCTTCGCTTAATCTGGTTAAGTAATTCGATAATCCGTTAATCAGCCCATCAATGATTTTTATGTCAAATAAATTCCAGAGAAATTTATCTGAGAATTTGTTTATCGGTTCAATTACTGATTTGTCATAAATTTCATCGAGATAATATTTATTCTCAAGAACTTTTCCGAATCCCTTATCTGGTTCAAATTTTTCTTGTACCGAAAATTTTCTGTAAGAGAAATACACGACTATTGATGCAACTAAAACGGAAATCCCGATTAACAACCACTCTATAGCGGCAGAATGTTCTGCATATCCGTGCATACTTTGAATAAGAAGATTTGAACTCGAAAATACGGGTTCAAGCCAGTGTTCAAGGATATTGTAGCCCATAACGTGCGGCAATCCGATGAAACCGCCTACAGCAGATAGAACTGCCAAAATTATAAGCGGAATTGTAATTGTCGACGGAGATTCATGAGGGTGCAGACGGGCAGTGTCATACCTGGGCTTGCCCAGAAATGTTAAGCTGAATAATCTGAACATGTAAAATGCCGTTATTCCCGCTGTTATAAGTACAACCAAATAAGGCAGAATTCCCGCATTAATAAATGTTTTATAAAGAATTTCATCTTTGCTGAAAAATCCCGATAGGGGAGGAATACCTGAAATTGCAAGTGCACCAATAAAAAAAGTTATATATGTAATCTTCATTTTGTCCTTCAGACCACCCATATTTCGTATATCCTGTTCTTCGTGCATTCCGTGTATAACCGAACCGCTTCCAAGAAAAAGAAGGGCTTTGAAAAATGCATGGGTAACAAGATGAAAAATGGCTGCAACAAATGATAAGGTACCAAGTGAAATAAACATAAAACCCAATTGAGAAACTGTTGAGTATGCAAGAACTTTTTTAATATCATTCTGCTTAACCGCAATAGTTGCTGAAACAACTGCCGTTGCAATTCCGACAATCAATACTATACCCGTGGCATAAGGTGCTAGCGTGTAAAGCAGGGAAGTTCTCGCTGTAAGGTAAATTCCTGCGGTAACCATCGTAGCGGCATGGATTAGCGCTGAAACCGGTGTAGGACCTGCCATAGCGTCAGGGAGCCATACAAAAAGAGGTATCTGAGCCGATTTACCAGTTGCGCCCAGAAAAAGCAGCAGAGCAATTAAAATTAAAATAGGTGCATTTACGGGCAAACCTGCTATTGAGCCAAGAAATTGGGAAATATTCAATGTCGAATAATTCTGAAAAATAAGAAACATAGCCGTCAAAAAACCGAAATCACCGATTCTATTAACGATAAAGGCTTTTTTTGCTGCGTCCCCTGTGAATTTCTTTTCGAACCAGAAGCCAATAAGTAAATATGAGCATAATCCTACACCTTCCCATCCAAGGAAAACAAGAAGAAAATTGTCAGCTAGTACAAGATGCAGCATCGCAAAAATAAACAGGTTCATGTAAGCAAAAAACCTTGCGAATAAATTATCTCCGTGCATATAACCGATGGAATAAACGTGGATAAGGAATCCAATGCCTGTAACTACAAGCATCATAGTTACCGATAGGGGATCAATATAAAATGAATACTCAAGATTCATCGAACCAACAGTAATCCACGAAAAGTATTTCAAAATGATTCTGCGCGATTCAGGCGGTAGCTCAAGAAGGCTAAGTAATGCCGCTACAGAAATTAAAAACGGTATTAATACCATCAGTGATGAAAACCAGCCAGAAAATTTCTCTGAATTGATTTTTTTACCTAATAAAAGGTTTATTAGAAATCCGGTAAGCGGCAATAAAACAATAAGAATAAATAAATTCTGCATCAATATTACCATTTTAAAATATTAATCTTTTCAATATCAAGAGTTTCTTTGTTTCTGAAAAGTGAGATGACAATTGATAAGCCTACAGCCGCTTCCGCTGCTGCTAACGACATAACGAAAAAGACAAAAATCTGCCCGTTATCACTGCCCAAAAATGTAGAAAATGCAACTAAAGAAAGATTTATGGCATTTAACATGAGTTCAATGCACATAAATATAATTATTGCGTTACGTCTTACAAGAACTCCAATCACACCAATTGTAAAAAGAAGTGCGCTTAAAATCAAATAATAGTTTAATTCTATCATATTTTATCAAAAATTAATTTAATCATAATATTTTCTAAAATAAATATTAAAGGAATTCATATTGGGGACGCTTAATTAATATAAAATAGGGGCGAAGAATAACTGATACAATTTAAAAGTTATTAATGAAATAATAACATCTTACTTTACATAATATATATTATATAACACTTTTATTAACTTTGAATTAATAAAAACAGGTTTATTTTCATCATTTAAACAATATATTATATACTTTCTGTTCTTTTGCTTAATAATTATATTTGTTAACGTGAAATTAATTGACATATACATACTCCGGCATTTTATACAGAATTTTGTTTTCGGTTTACTTTGTTTTGTAATCATTTTCATAATGGTAGATATGTTTGAGAATCTTGACAGATTCATAGATAAAAATATCAGTTTCCCTCAAGTAGTTATTTATTATTCATATTGTGTTCCTGATATACTAAAATTGATTCTTCCTGTCGGCATGCTACTTGCATCATTGTTTACTATCAGCCGTTTCGTAAACTATTCGGAACTTACAGCAATGAGGTCAGCAGGAATATCAATTTACAGGTATTTATTTCCGATTATGATATTCGGTTTGTTTGTCACATTGTTTTCAATTTATTTCAACGGCTGGATAGTACCAAAATCTAACCGTCTCAAATTCGAATTTGACAGAAAGCAACTTGGTAGGAATAAAATCTCTGATATTACGCAAAATTTATTCTTTCAGGACCGCATTAACAGAATAATTATAATCAATTCTTATAATAATCTGAATTATACCTGCGATAAAGTGTCAATGCTGGTTTTTAGAACAGATACGCTTCAAATTCTGGATAAAAGAGTCGATATTGAAAATATGAGCTGGAATACTGTTGTAAATGACTGGAATGCTAAAGGGGTGTTTATGCGTCATTTTGAGAAAGAATCAGAAACCATGAATCTTTACGACTCCGTTTATCTTTCCGCACTGTTCCAGGACGATAAAATATCACTTGAACCTGATAAAATATATAAAAAACAACTTAAACCTGAGGAAATGGTTTTAAGCGAATTTAGTGATTTTATCTCAAATTTCGAAAAAGCAGGCCAGAAAGTGTCTAAAGAAAAAGTAGATTTTCATTCTATTATTTCCTTCCCTTTCGCTAATCTTATAACAATTTTGTTCGGTGTTTCGATTGCTTCTAATAAAAGAAAAGCAGGCGCTGCACTGCACTTCGGGATTAGTATAATAGTGAGTTTTATTTATCTTGGTTTTGTAAAAATATCGCATGTTTTCGGCTATAACGGTGACCTAAATCCTGTTATTACAGCATGGCTTGCAAATATTCTTTTCTTTACAATCTCCCTGCTGAATTTTTACAGGCTGAACAGAAGTTAATTCACTTTTTCTGGTTCACCCGGAATTCTGAATCCGAAAGTATTTTGCGGCGTCATGCCTGTAATTTTAATTTCGCCGTTCTGGTTTTCGAACCTTTCTATATTGTCTTTCAGCGCATTTAAGAAAAGTTTACAATGCTGAGGGGTCATTATTATCCGTGAATGTACTTTTGCTTTTGGTATTCCAGGCAGTATTCGCGTGAAATCTATAATAAATTCTGCTCCAGAATGCGAAATAATAGCTAGATTTGAATAATTCCCTTCTGCTTCTTTCTCGTTCAATTCGATGTTGATCTGGGCTTGCTGTTGATTTTGATCCATAATTATTTTTTCAGATTTAAAATATAATCTGATAAGTTAAATATCAATTACATTTTACATTACAATATAATAAATTATTTTTGTAAAACTTTATAAAATTTAACAATATATTGATGAGTTTACTGGTAATTGGTTCTCTGGCACTGGATACTATTGAAACACCATTTGGAAAAGCAGAATATACGCTTGGAGGTTCAGCAACTTTTATTTCAACTACATCGAGTTATTTCACAGATGATATTCGTCTTGTGGGTATCGTGGGTTATGATTTCCCTGAAAAAGAAATAAAATTTCTTAAATCCAAAGGAATTGACATTTCTGGTCTTGAAATATCGAAAGATAAAAAAACTTTTCACTGGCACGGAGTCTATCACAAGGATATGAATCACAGGGATTCAATAACGACGGAACTGAATGCTTTTGAAGATTTTAATCCTGTTATTCCGCAAAAGTTCAGGAAAAGCGAATTTGTATGTCTCGGAAATGTAAACCCGGAAATACAGAAGAAGGTAATTGAACAACTTGAAATGCCGAAATTTGTTATGATAGATACAATGAACTTCTGGATTGAAGGCAAATTGAATCAGCTTAAAGAAACGATGCAACTAGTCAATATGATGGTTATAAATGATTCGGAAGCACGGATGCTGGCATGCGAGGATAATTTGCTTAAAGCGGCAAAAATAATTTTCAATATGGGTCCCGAAATGCTAGTTATTAAAAAAGGTGAACACGGGGCTCTGCTGATAACAAAGGAATTTCTTTTTTCAGTACCGGCATACCCGCTCGAGAAAGTATTTGACCCGACTGGAGCTGGTGACACTTTTGCAGGAGGTTTTATGGGATGGCTTGCGAGAACAAATGACCTATCCCCTGCCAATCTGAAACTGGCAATTGTCTATGGAAGTGTAATGGCGTCACTGGCAGTTGAGGAATTTTCGCTGGACGGAATAAGAAATCTGTCAAGAGATAAGATTATGAACAGATTTCGTTCTTTCAGAGAACTTACAAATTTCGAATCAGTCTCTCTGTAATGTGCAACTTTGTTTCACTAAAATTCGTATGAATTACATAAAAACAGAAGCAATAGTACTAAACGGATTCAAATATGGAGACACAAGTAAAATTGTCACACTGTATTCTATGCAGGACGGTAAGTTTTCCATTTTGATAAAAGGTGCCCGCAATACAAAATCAAATTTCGGCGGAATATTTGAAAACCTTAATCATATTGACATATTTTATTCTAAGAAGATAAACAGAAATCTGCAGTCAGTTTATAAAGCTGATAATATTTCATCGTTCGAATCAATTAAAAGTTCGCTGGATAAAATATCTGTTGCTTATAGAATTCTGGATTTGACATCAAAAATAACACCAGAATTTGATCAGTCAACAGAACTTTTTAACTTGCTAAAAAATTCTCTTTATGAACTGGATTTTATAAACAGAAATTTCTCACTTTTGTATTTGATATTTCAAATCAGGCTGTCCGGAATAATAGGTATAGATCCTTATTTTAATAGAAATTTTGATGAAGACATTTTTGTTATGGATAATGTGAAACAAAAACACTTTAATCTTGTATTAAACAGCGAACAGGTTCTCTGGGTGAACAATGTTCTAAATTCGAAAGATATTAATTCCTGCGATGTAGATGAGAACATTACAGATAATATTTCGGATATTTATGATAATTATATTTTCACATATTCAGATAAATTCGGTGTTTCAAACAGTAAAAAAGTTTTAAATGAATTAAAAAGGATAAACTGATTTAAGTTAATTACCTTTTTTATTAAAAAATAAAGGAGTAAAAAATGTCAAAAAAAGCAATTTTTGCAAGCGCGTTTTTATTAGTATTTGCACTGGCATTCGGAGCAATTATGGCAATAAATTTCAGCGGATCCGACCGGCTGATTGCAAATTCACAGATAGATTTCAGGACCGACACACCGGTTAAGAGTAGCAACGAATTAAAAGGATTAAATGAATCTTTTGTAGAAATTGCCAAAACAGTTACACCTGCAGTAGTATTTATTGATGTAACCGGTAATGTAAAACAAAATCCTGAGGACAAGAATTTTCAGTTCTTTTTCGGACCTGATTTTCAAATGCCTGAAAATATGCCTCAGCATGGTTCCGGTTCAGGAGTTATTATTAGCAAAGACGGATATATTCTGACAAACAACCATGTTGTTAGCAACGCGGCGGATAAAGGTATCAAGGTAATATTGAGTGATAAACGTGAATACACTGCAAGACTTATCGGTACAGATAAAAATACGGACATCGCTGTTATTAAAATTGATGCTGATGAACTGCCGGTGGCATCCGTAGGAAATTCTGATAATGTACAGGTCGGGCAGTGGGTACTTGCTATAGGAAATCCGCTTGGGTTAAATAATACAGTAACCGCAGGAATCGTTTCAGCACTTGGACGCAATATAAACATAGACGGAAATAGTTATGCCATTAATAATTTTATACAGACAGATGCAGTAATTAACCCGGGTAACAGCGGTGGTGCACTTGTCGATATAAACGGATTTGTAGTAGGCATAAACGCTGCGATTAAAACAACAACTGGGTACTATCAGGGATATGGTTTTGCAATACCGATTAATATAGCAAAAAATGTTGCAGCTGAATTAATTAAGTATGGAAAAATTGAACGTGGTTATATAGGAGTCTCAATCAAAGATGTTGATTCCAAGGAAGCGAAAGGTTTAGGTCTTGATAAGGCAAAAGGTGTATTGATACAGAATGTTATTAAAGATGGTGCCGGCGATGAAGCAGGACTGAAAACCGGCGATATAATTCTTACTGTCGACGGTACTGAAGTTAACGCAGCCAACCAGCTTCAAACCGTTATCGGATCAAGACGACCCGGAGATGTTGTAACTCTTCTCGTTTTCCGGGATGGTAAAAACATGGATGTTAAAGTAAAATTAAAACCACGAAGCGACAGTGATGTAGCAGCAACAGAAAATGGAAACAAGAATCAGGAATTACATGAAAATTCAGCAAACAGGAAATTAGAATCACTTGGCCTTATCGTATCAGAACTGACCGAAGATATGAAAGCAAAATATGAAGTATCAGGCGGCATCATAGTAAAAGATGTTGCCCACTTTTCAGAAGCATTTAACAGGGGTATGAGGTCAGGATTCATTATTATTGAAACTGATAAACAAAAAGTAAACAGCATTACAGATTTTGAGAATATTTTAAGCAAAAAAGAGAAAGGTGACGTACTCGTGATGAAAGTAGTTACTCAGATGAAAGATATAAGACTTATTGCTGTCGAAATGTAACTTTTATTTTTTAATTGGACGGGAAAAGTACGATTTCCATGTATTTTTCCCGTATTTACATCATTTTTCAGCGGTTTATCTTTGAAAATATTTATATTGAATTTAATTTATAGATTATCTATCTTAAGAATAGCGATGAAAGGATTAACGCAAATATTATTGTTATTATTTATTCTTTCCGGCACTTTTTTGTATGCTGGTAATAATAAACAATTCAACAATAATCCGATAGATGACAAACTTGTTTTGCAGCAATCGGATGATTATAAACTATTTCAGAATTATCCTAATCCTTTTAATCCTACAACCAAAATAAGCTATAAGCTGAACAAAGAAGGTTTTGTCTCTTTAAAAGTCTATAACTTGGTAGGACAGGTCGTCGGTGATCTGGTTGACGAACAGCAAGTTCCAGGTTCGTATGAAGTCGAATTTGACGCCTCTAATTTGACAACAGGCGTTTATCTTTACAAGCTTCAGGTCAACGGATATACTTCGGTAAAACGAATGACCGTCCTAAAGTAATTTTTCTAACAAATATTATTGAATATGATAAGAATATTTATATCTTTAATTATCTTTATTTCAGGAAATTTATTTGCACAGGGAACAATCTACGATGATTTTTCCAAAAAAGATTTAAGAGCATGGAACTGGGGTGGAGTGGATGTAAAATATTCTCACGAAACTGACAACAAAGAGAACGGATTTTTGGAAATTTATACCAAGTCTGCAGTAAAACAAAATACTTATATTGGAAAAGTATTTAAAGTTGCTCCTATGCTTTTTTCAGCAGGTAATTATATCAATCTGATGTTTCAGGGGGTAAATAACGATGTCACTGTAAAGATAATGTTGCTTTATGATATTGATAATAACAAAAAGTTCAATGAAGAAAGCGATATAATGCTGGTTTCAAAACCTGTCACTCTGAATTTCTCAGGATGGAAGGAAGTTAAAATCAAACTTGACGAAGAAAATTTCAAACTGGTTTCAAAATTTGATGATAATTTTACTGTTACTGAGGAAGAAACTTTCGCAATCCAGTTTGAATATGAGGCGGGTAAGAGTTACAAGGAAAATAAATTTGAATCCGGGATAGCATTAATATCTGAAATACCAAGCAAAGATAGTTTCACTCAGAAAGAACAGCAGGACTCGGACATTTCAGGAGATAAAGAATCATATTTTGATGCAAAAAATTATCCGAATCCGTTTAACCCAACAACAACAATAAGCTATACTCTCAGGGAAAACACATACGTAAAACTTACGATTTATGACAGGTTAGGAAGAGAAGTAAAAACTATTGTGGACGAAAGCCAATCTGCAGGTAATCACACCGTTGAATTCACAGCTTCCGGCCTTCCGAGCGGCATTTACTTTTACAGGATAAAGACAAACGAACGTACTGAAGTAAGGAAAATGATACTTGCCAAGTAAACGCTACTATCAACAATATTTTTTAAAAAGAAGATTTCTAATCTTCTTTTTGTTTTTTAATCCAACCTTTGACAGTTAATTTCATTTTTTAGGACCTCTTCAATGAATTTCATGGGCAGATTCTGCGGCAGATTCGTTAATGGGTCAACATTTACAAGAATTCCCTTCCCTGCCGATATAATTTCACCGTTCTTTTCTTTTTCAATATAATGTTCAAAACAGAAACTTGAATTTTTTACCCACTCTATTCTTGTATAAACATTAAGAACGTCATCTAAGGTTGCAGTCGAATAATAATCCAGGGAATTATGCACAACGAATACTTTCATCCCGTCGTCAAATGTTCCGTCAGGTGACAGATTATATCCGTAACTCCTTCGGTGCTCCAGTCTTCCAATTTCCATATAACGGATGTAATTTGAATTGTGAACAACGCCCTGCCAGTCAACTTCCCAAGTTCTGACACGTACCTGAACCTTGTGCTTAAAAAGTTCTTTTTTCACCTTATGTTTCATAGATTATTCAAATTTTATTGAGATATTGCTGCCCGAATTGGCTCAAAAATATAGTATAAATTTATTATATTTTACGATTATTGCAATTCAAAATTAAATTTTTACAAATAAAATTACCTTATGGACAAGATTAAAGTGCTAATCATGGGTGCTGCAGGAAGGGATTTTCATAATTTCAACGTCGTTTACAGAGATAATCATAGGTACAATGTGGTAGCGTTCACTGCCACACAGATTCCTTATATAGATGACAGGAAATATCCCGCTGCTTTGTGTGGTAAATTATATCCTAACGGTATACCGATTTACCCTGAGACAGATTTAATAAGTCTAATAAAAAAGCATAAAGTTGATGAAGTTGTGTTTTCCTACTCTGACGTCAACTTTCAGTATGTCATGTCAAAAGCGGCATTGGTTAATGCGGCAGGTGCTGCATTTGTAATGCTCGGCGGCGAACAAACAATGGTTAAATCTTCTAAACCTGTAATTGCAGTTGTGGCAAACAGAACAGGATCTGGAAAAAGTCAGACTTCAAGAAAAGTAATCGAAATTTTAATGTCTTTGGGCAAAAAGGCCGTTGCTGTCAGGCATCCAATGCCTTACGGTGACCTGGTTAAGCAAAAAGTTCAGAGATTTGCTAAAATTTCTGACTTAAAAAAGCATAAATGCACAATCGAAGAAATGGAAGAATATGAACCGCATGTAGCAAGAGGTAATGTTATCTATGCCGGAGTTGATTATGAAGCAATATTACGACAGGCTGAAAAAGAAGCCGATGTTATTGTATGGGATGGCGGAAATAATGACCTTCCGTTCTATAAACCTGACTTAGTTATTACGGTAACAGATCCTCACAGACCTGGACACGAATTGAATTATTATCCCGGAATGACAAATCTCATCATAGCTGACGTAGTTGTTTTAAACAAGATAGACTCGGCCAATCCGGAAAATATAGAAATTGTCAGAAATAATATCTTAAAATACAATAATAAAGCTGCTATAGTTGAAGCAGCATCGCCGATATCTCTCGAAAATCCGGATGATATCAAATATATAAAAGGAAAACGCGTCTTGGTTGTTGAGGATGGTCCGACTCTTACACATGGTGAAATGAAATTTGGTGCGGGTGTGATAGCAGCTCAAAAATTCGGGGCAAAAGAAATAATTGATCCAAGAAAATATGCAGTGAAGTCTATCGCGGAAACATATGCAAAATATCCGAATATCGGTAAATTGCTTCCTGCAATGGGTTACGGTGACCAGCAGATTAAAGATCTGGAAACAACGATCAACCGCGTACCGTGCGATGCAGTTTTAATCGGGACTCCCATTGACCTCAGAAGATTGGTAAAAATAAAGAAACAGGCTCCCAGAGTTGTGTATAATCTTCAGGAAATTGGTAAACCTGATTTATATGATATAATATCTGCAATGTTTAAAAGGAAGAAATAAAATCGAATAGACTATAAATTTTAAAGGGGCTTTAAGCCCCTTTTTTATAACTATAACATAAGTAATTTATCGAGTTTCTCTTCAGCTTCTTTTAATTTAAGTTTTTCTTTTACGATAACATCGGGATCTGCCTTTTCCTGAAAATTTTTATTGGACAGCTTTGCTTTTATTCCCTGAATGTAATTTTTTACTGAATCAATTTCTTTTTTAGTTTTCTGAGTATTCGGATCATCTTTTGTGCGGGGTTTTTCACCTTCAAATTCCAACGCAACAATATAATAATTACCGCTGCTGCCTTTTAGTTGTGAATTATCAGTTATGAATCTGAAGTCAGCATGATTAAAAATCATGCCTACTACATCGCTCAGGAACTCCATATTTGATTGTGCACCGGTGTTAAGAGGTTTAATAGAAATTGAATATCTGTATTTTCCAATATCTAAATATTTCATTCTTTCATTCCTGAAGGTCGTTAGTAAATCTTCTATATATATGAATCTTGATTCCAGTTCATTATTAATGAGTATTTTATTGCAAACCGGGTACTCTTCAAAAGACAGGCTTTTTAAAGTTTCTTCTTCGGAAAATATATTCCAAATTTCCTCAGTTACGAATGGTATAACCGGATGTAACAATTTCAGTATGTTTTTATAAATTGAAATTGCTCTCTCAATAAGTATTTTTGCAGAATCAGGATTCTGCTGCACTTTAATTTTGAGAAGTTCAATATACCAGTCACAGAAATCACTCCAGACAAAATTATATAATTCTTTTGTATAATCGTTTAATCGGTAAGAGTTAAGATAATTCTCAACTTTCTTAAGTGTATTATTAAACCTGCTGTCAATCCATTTTTCTACCGAATCGTGATTATTCTCTCTCTCATCTATACATATGTTTGTCAATATCTTGTCCCTTATCATTACAAGGAATCTTCCGGCATTCCATAATTTTGTAATGAAATTTCTGCCTATCTCCGTATTCTTCTCTTCGAACAATACATCACTACCAAGAGGTGCAAGGTAAACTATTGTAAATCTTAATGCATCTGTTCCATATTTGTCCATTAAATCAAGCGGATCCGGAGAATTTCCAAGAGATTTAGACATTTTTCTGCCTTTTCCGTCTCTGACTGTAGAATGAAAATAAACATCTTTAAATGGTATATCCTTAATGTATTCAAGTCCCGAAATAATCATCCTCGCGACCCAGAGAAATATTATTTCTGGAGCAGTTGATAGAAAATCTGTTGGATAAAAATAATTTAAATCCTTATTCGCTTTATCTTCTTCATTATTTTTCCACCCGAAGACGCTGAATGGCCAAAGCCATGACGAGAACCACGTATCAAGTACGTCAGGATCTTGCGTCCAGTCATTTATATTCTCAGGCGGTTTCGTATCACAGTATATATCACCAGTCTCATTATTATACCATATAGGAATCTGATGTCCCCACCATAATTGCCTGGATATACACCAATCCTTTACGTTTTCAAGCCAGTAATAATATGTTTTAGTCCATTTTTCGGGGTGGAATTTGATTTTACCTTCCTTTACAACTTTTACAGCTGGTTTTGTCAGTTTTTTCATGGAAATAAACCATTGATCTGAAATAAGCGGCTCTATTATCGCTCCAGACCTCTCCGAAATTGCCACATTATGAACGTAATTTTCTTCCTTTACTAAATATCCTTTTTCCCTTAAATCAATTAAAATCCGTTTCCTTGAATCATCAATTGTCAATCCCTGATATTCAAGACCGTTTTCATTAATTTTACCGTCTTTTGAAAAAATACTTATTAATTCGAGTTTATGTTTTGCAGCTAAATCAAAGTCATTAATATCATGAGCTGGAGTGATTTTTAATGCGCCAGTTCCGAATTTCGTATCGACATATTCATCAAAAACAATTGGTATTATTTTGTTTACTAAAGGCAATATAACTGACTTATTTTTATAACTATTATATCTTTTATCTGAAGGGTTAACTGCTATGGCAGTATCCCCTAACATTGTTTCTGGTCTTGTGGTTGCTATAACTACAAATTCTGTGGAATCAACAATCGGATATTTTATATAATACAATTTATCGTTTCTTTCAGTATACGAAATTTCGTCATCGCTCAGCGCTGTTTGAGTAATACAATCCCAGTTTATTATGCGTTTACCTTTATAAATATATCCTTTTTTGTATAAATCAACAAAAACTTCCTTTACTGCTCTAGAAAGACCCTCATCAAGCGTGAATCTTTCTCTGCTCCAGTCAACGGATGCCCCAAGCTGCCTCAATTGCTTTAAAATAATTCCGCCGTATTTTTCTTTCCAGTCCCAGATCTTAGAAACGAATTCTTCCCTGGTAAAGTCGTACTTAGACTTGCCTTCCTTTTTTAATTCCTGTTCTACCTTAATTTGTGTGGCAATTCCGGCATGGTCAGTTCCAGGTACCCAGCACACCTCGAATTGATGCATTCTTTTCCAGCGGCAGTAAATATCCTGTATTGTATTATTTAGTATATGGCCTATATGAAGCATTCCTGTTACATTCGGTGGTGGTATTACCACAGAATATTTCGGTTTAGCATTGTTTACTCTTGATTCATATAATTTATTTTTATCCCAGTAATTTCGCCACTTTTCTTCTATTTCCTTAGGGCTGTATTTAGGTGAAAACTCTCTCATTTAATCTCTGCATTTATTTGGTTTCTGTGTAATATTTCGTAAGCTAAATTCATATATGCCAGTGCACCTTCGGAATTAATCTTGTATAAGCATAAGGGTTTTCCGTAAAATGTCGCCTCATTCAGCAAATTGGTGATTGGTATATTTGTATTTAAAATGTAATCCTCATATTTTATTCTTAATTCTCTTTCAGAAATCTCCGTTACTTTTGAATTTGTTTCGTACATCGTAAGAAAAATACCTTCAATATCCAGATAAGGATTAGACACTTCCCTTACCCAGCTTATATAATCAAATAATTTGTCAACTGCTTCAAGCGAAAAATGACCGCACTTAACCGGAATAAGAACTGTATCAGAAGCTGTAAGTGCATTTAATGTAATTCCCCTTAATGTCGGCGGACAGTCAATCAGTATGTAATCATATTTATTCCGTACTTCCTTTATTGCATTTTTCAATACAACCCTGTTCTCAGTCATTTTTGCAAATTTTTCATCATTCTGAATCGAATTGATATTTGCAGGAACAAAATCAAGAAAAGGTATCTCGGTTTTATGAATTGTGTAATCTATGGATTTTGCAAAGTTGAAAATCTCCGAGATACCTCCTTTGATTCTGTCAGGTGTAAATCCCAGAGCTACTGCGGAAGAACCATACGGATCAACATCTATCAATAATACTTTCTTTTCGGAAAGAGCAAATGAAGCAGAAAGATTAACAGCAGACGTTGTTTTTCCTACCCCCCCTTTAGGTATGCAGATACTTATAACCTTACCCACTGAATTCTGCTTTAAGTTCCAGAATATTGTTTAGATTTGCAGATAATTTGTCACCTTTCATTAGTTTACCTACACCTTCC
>Ga0209450_10000261_pt1 | contig 28708 bp, 22 predicted proteins | sample FrelakmetLWP11LW_FD_187149 | JGI IMG/M metagenome (GOLD analysis project Ga0209450, IMG submission 187149) | Freshwater lake sediment microbial communities from the University of Notre Dame, USA, for methane emissions studies - LWP11 LW (SPAdes)... | ecosystem: Environmental > Aquatic >...
GCTCACAGGGGCAGCAGAAAGGCTGACTAAGTCACTGGGCTACACTATAATACTTCATCTTCTCAACTCGGCAGGCATCAGCCGGTTCCCTGAATACCAGTTTGATATGGTCCGCATAGGTATCGGGCTCTATGGAATAGGCGAATATCAGGGAGTGTCACTGAGGCATACGGGTAAGTTCGTGACTGCCGTTTCACAGGTACGGACTGTACCGGCAGGAGACCCGGTCAGCTACGGATGCACCGGTGCTGCAGACAGTGACAGGGAGATAGCGGTTATACCGGTTGGTTATGCAGACGGACTGAGACGTGAACTGGGAAACGGCAGGGGGTCGCTCTTCATCAGGGGCAGAAGGGTGCCCATCGCAGGAAGCATATGCATGGACATGTGCATGGTTGATGTCACCGGCCTGAATGTCAGGACAGGCGACGAGGCAGAGGTTTTTGGCAACAATATCCCCGTTGAAGAGATAGCAAAGAAGTGCAACACTATTCCCTACGAGATACTTACCTCGATACCAGTAAGGGTAAAAAGGGTATACGTGAATGAATGATCAGCCCATGTGGCTTATCTTCTCAAGCCTGCCCGGATCAACGATTTTGATCCTCTTCCCTTCAAGTTCAATCACAGATTCTGTTGCAAAGACCGAAAGGGTGCGTATGGCGTTTGAGGTGGTCATGTTTGACAGGCTGGCAAGATCTTCCCTTGAGACATATGCCCTGATCGTCTTCCCGTCATTTTCAAACCCGTATGTGTCACGCAGTACAATAAGCGACTCAGCCAGCCTTCCCCGGATATGTTTCTGGGTGAGAGATACTGTTCTCTCATTCGAGAAGGTCAGATCAAGGGCCATCAGGCTCATCATCTTCATCGAGAGGTCAGGATTTCGCCTGAGAAGCTTAAGGAAAATATTGCTGTCAAAGATGCATACTGCAGACTCTTCCAGGGTGACGGCTGAGGCAGTATGCATTGATCCCCCGACGATGGGGGCATAACCCATGAGCCCCTGGGGCCTAACCATCCTGATTATCTGGTCTCTTCCCCCGATGCCTTCCTTAAAGATCTTTACCTTGCCGAGAGCCAGACAGTAGAGCCCTGCAGGCTTGTCTCCCTCATGAAATACAAGCTCACCTTTTTTCAATAAAGAACAGGTATGATCCTGCAGAAGGAATTCCTTATCCTTTTCAGGCAGGTCCTTAAGCATAGAAAAGGAGCCCTCAAAACATAGTTCAACGTAAGGATTCTTATAGAACATCTTTATCTATGTTTAACAACATACACAAAGATATTAAAAAAGTGGTTCTCTGAGAAAATTAACTTTTTTTAACACACTATAAAACAATGAGTTGTGGGGCTAAAGTCGTCAGAAGTCATAATCTGAAATGATTGGTATTCTTCTGCCGCTGCCGAATGCTTTTGACGACACTCTGAGGACAGGTGGCGTCTGGCGCCGCTTGAACTCGCTCCCTTTCACAAGTTTTACCACATCTTCTACCAGCTGAGGGTCGAATCCTTCGGCGACAATACGGGCAGGCGATCGTTCCAGGTCTATATACCTGAACAGTACGGGATCAAGCTGATCATAGGGGGGAAGGGTGTCGCTGTCAAGCTGATCCGGTTTCAGTTCGGCTGAAGGAGGCCTGGCAATTATCTGACGAGGGATTATCTCTCCTGATGAATTAATTTCTTTTGCCAGGCGGTATACATCTGTTTTGTAGATGTCACCCATAACTGACAGGCCACCTATCATGTCTCCGTACAATGTTCCGTACCCGGTGGCAGCCTCGCTCTTGTTGGATGTGTTCAGCACCAGATAACCGAATTTATTTGCAAAAGCCATCAGTATGACAGCTCTCAGCCTTGCCTGGATGTTTTCCTCAGTAACATCAGGGGTTCGGTCGGCAAAATAAGGTCTGACAGTCTTCTCAAGCGACTGTCTTGCTTCCTCTATGCTGACGACATGGTAAGGGACACTCAGATTCTTGACCATTTCAACGGCGTCACTGACTGAATGTTCAGAGGAATAAGCAGAAGGCATCAGTATGGCAAGGGTGTTTTGTGCTCCGAGGGCCTCCGATGCAAGGGCGAGCACCACGGCGGAATCGATGCCTCCGGAAAGGCCTATCACAGCTCTTTTCTGCCCGCTCTTGAGGAAGAAATCCCTGATACCTGTTACAAGTGCACGGTGGATGTGACCGGTCATGTCTTCAGGCAGGGGAGGAGGACACCGGAAACCCTTCCGTTCAGTTCCGGCAACAGGAATGTCAACAGTTCTTACCTCCTCTTCACAGAAGGCAAGCTTTTCAAGGATTGTCCCTTCATGATCTATAAGCACAGACGAACCGTCGAAAATGAGATCAGTATAACCTCCTGTCTGGTTTACAGAAATAAGAGGTCTCTTATACTGAACGGCATTCCTGACAAAAACTTCCTCCCTGATCTTTATTCTGTTGTGGGAAAACGGATTTGCGGCGATATTGATTATCAGTCGCGGATCTTCCTTCATAAGCTCGTCGAGGGGGGTGATGCTGTACAGACGGCATATACCCCTGTCTCCGCACGGCTGCTCATCCCATATATCCTCGCAGATTGTAATGGCTATCCTCTCCCCGTTAAGTTCAACGGTCTGGAAGGTGTTGCCCGGTTCGAAGTATCTGTCCTCATCAAAGATGTCATATGTAGGAAGCAGAGTTTTATTGATCACTGCCCTTACCTTTCCTTCCTGCATGAAGAAAGCAGAGTTATGGAGGCTTTTTCCGAATACGCCGGTGTTGGGTGACGGTCCGCCGACAATGGCAGCTATACCGCTGCAGTATGAGGCTATTTCCCTGACGGCATTCATTGACCTGGTGATCAGTTCACCTCTCTGCAACAGGTCGAGAGGCGGGTAGCCGGTGATGGCAAGCTCTGAGAAGACAATGAGGTCAGCCCCTTCTGCACGGGCCTTGCCGATGGAAGATATTATCTTTGAGGTATTGTACCCGATATCGCCGGGGATATAATTTAGCTGAGCAAGGGCAACTTTCATGGAGGAAGAATCAGAATTTAAGCCCGAACCTGATCCGTATCATCCTGATTTTTGACCTGTCATCGGGCTGGTCTGCATTATCAAGGTCTTCGGTAACGTCAAAGAAATCTGCGTCGTATCCGATGCCGGCCAGGAATAAGAGGTCACTGCCAAGCTCATATTCAATACCCCCGTTAATATGCCAGCCCATGTTCATTGCGAAGACCTCATTCTGGGCTATCTCGTCACTTATCTGCAGTGAGGGGATATCTACCTTTGACCTCAGCAGCAATCTCAGGTCGATTCCGAGATCACCGAAGAAGTTGAGTCCCTCATCCCTGTTCGTGCGAGCACGTAACCCGCCAGGAATATTGAGGTAACGCAGATTGTACTTCATCTCCTCTCCCGCCTTAACAACAGTATCAATATTATTGAATACCATTGTATGGTCTTCCACCGCGCTCTGTCTGCCCCCCGAGCTGAGTAATCCTATGCCGGAGGAGACCGAGAAACTTTTGTTAAGAGGGTAGTAAACATCCAGACCGAGGCTGAAGCCGGGAACTGTACCTTCACTGTTATATGCCTCCGAATTTGAGCTCATCCATGTAATAAGGGGATCAGCGTGGACACCGAATTCAATTTTCTGGGAGAAACCATTAACAGTCAGGGCAGCAAACAACAATATTGTCAATACCGCGGAACACGTTCGTTTCTTTGCAATCTTCATCACCGGCTGTTTTGAAGTGTAAATTTATGAATAAATGTCCTTAATTTGCGAAATAATACCGAGATTCCCAGTATATGATCATCAAGGCAATAGTGCGTCAGATAGTTGCAGCAGTAGTGATTCTGCTAGTCACCGCAGCCTGTGTGCGCAATCCCTATGAAGTCAATGTCTCAGCCATTGAGTGTGACCTGTCAGTAAGAAACCTTGCAGGTGAGATATTTGAAACCTCTCCTCCTGATCTCAGTGCCAGGGCAGAAACATTAAAAGAGGAATACGGGAGAGCTCTTACAACATACAGCACGGTCATAGGCCTTGGCGACCCTTCGGATGAAAAGTGGGAATCGGCCTTTATTCTTTTTGCCACCGACATGCGTAATCTTGCATTATGGGATGATGTAAAGAGAGTATGGCCAGACCTTTCAAGCCTCGAAGATGGTCTGGAGGATGCCTTCAGACACTATCTTTACTACTTTCCCGGCAAGGTGGTCCCTGATGTAATCGCCTGCATATCAGTTTTTAATAACAGCATTATCATCGATGACTCACTTCTGATGATCAGTCTTGACCGTTACCTGGGTTCAGACTCAAAATATTATCCTTCGCTCGGCATTTTCGACTACCAGTCGCGCAAGATGACCCCGGAATATGCCTTGTCAGACTGCATTTATGCATGGGGTGCAACTGAGTGGGACCACAGGGAAATGAACTACGGGACGAAGAATCTTCTGAACACGATGCTCCATGAGGCCAAGCTGCTTTACTTCACGAAGAGGATGATACCCGAAATTCCCGACACTGTACTGTTTGGATTCACCGGGAAGCAGCTTGGGTTCTGCCGGGCGAACGAGGGGCCTGTATGGGAGTATCTGATAAGCCGGGACATGCTCTTCTCCACCGATGGTTTTCTCATTCGCAAGTTTACCGGTGAGGCACCCTTTACAAGCTATTTTACGGAAGACTCACCCGGAAGGGCAGTGGTATGGACCGGGTTCAGGATTATTGAGAGGTACATGCGCAATAACCCTTCAGTGACACTGGCAGACCTGATGAATATGACCGATTGTCAGGCTATTCTATCCGGGGCGAAGTATAATCCTGAGTAAAAAAAAGAAGCCGTCTTTTCAGACAGCTTCCGGTTTTCCTTTAAGGGAATGCTGCGGTTTACACCGGATGAATTGCCTCAACGGGGCAAACGTCGGCGCAGGCACCACAATCAGTACATATATCCGGGTCAATCTTATAGATATCACCCTCAGATATAGCCTCAACCGGACATTCATCTATACAGGTTCCGCAAGCTGTGCAATCATCATTGATTTTGTAAGCCATTATTGAAAAAGTTTAAAGATTACGGGTGTAAAAGTATCTGTTATTTTAATAAGTTCCTAAAGATAAAGTAAAATTATTTTACTCCCTTTTATCCTGCTATCAGGCTCAGTGTGAGCCACGCCATTGTTGCCGTTCCGGTCACCATTGACGGCTCATCGATGTCAAATGCAGAAGTATGCAGTTTCTTCATCTCCTCTCCGTCAGGGGTGATACCCACGCGGTAGAGAAATGCGGGGTACCGTGCTGCAAAGAAGGAGAAGTCTTCGGAGCTCATCCTTGCAGGCAGCTCCATCACTCTCCCGCTGCCAAGGAGGGTTCTGCTGAGCTCCATGGCCCGGCGTGTAAGCCTCTCGTCATTGACAAGCACAGGGTAACCTTCAATAATGTCAACGATTATTTCGACCCCTCTCAGTGAAGCTATTTCCCGTGCCGTTTCTCTTATCAGGCCGGCGGCCGCTTTTCTCCACTTCTCGTCGAATGTTCTGAATGTGCCGGTTATCTCTACCGTATCAGGTATGACGTTTGTAGCGCCCATACCTGTTATCCTGCCGATGCCTAGCACCGTCGGCGCCTCTTTGCTGCCTGCCCTTGCAATCCTCTCCTTCAGTGCGACAACAAGCTCTGAGGCAATGTATATCTGGTCTGTGTACTGGGAGGGTTGTGCCGCGTGCCCCCCTTTTCCTTTTACAGTGATATAAATCTCGTCGCATGATGCCATGTAAGGGCCGGGATGAAACCCAACCGTTGCCGCCGGCAGGTCCGGAAGGAGGTGCTGCGCAATAAAAATGTCAGGATTGTAACTGTCAAAGATGCCTGTCTCAAGCATCAGTCTGGCACCCCCCGGAGCCTTCTCCTCTCCGGGCTGGAAGACCAGTATTACGGTACCGGCAAATGTGCTGCGCATGCTGTTGATTATCTCCCCGGCACCAAGGAGCATTGCCACATGAGCATCGTGGCCGCAGGCATGCATGATGCCATTGTTGACACTGCTGTATTCAGCTCCGGTGGCTTCGGTCAGAGGCAGTGCATCCATGTCAGCCCGGAGCCCTACTGTAAGACCCCTGCCCGGAGCCTCACCCCTGATAAATCCCACGATGCCTGTGCCGGCAACACCTGAACGGTATTCGATGCCAAGAGCCCCGAGCCTGCCGGTGATATAGGCTGCCGTCTCATGCTCAGCGTACGAGAGCTCAGGGTGCCGGTGAATATGCCGCCTTATCTCTGTCAGCACCGGAAGGAGTGCCTGGGCAATGCCTGTTATTTCGTCTTTCAGTAACATGACGGAATCATGGCAGTATCAGAAGTCAAGGCTGAATGAGAGATAGAAGATGGGTTCGAGCAGATAGCCGCTGTCGACACCCCATGCCAAATCTGCCCTGATGAAATAACCTAATACCTGAGCCCTTCCGCCAAACCCGAACCCTCCGACGATTGGTTCGCGCATCGAATCAAGTGTGACAACCACCGGGCCGTTCCTATATACCTTGTCAGCCCAGTAGTTTTCATTACCCCACGGGTTCCATCCTGACCATGCCATGCCGATATCACCGAAACCGACAATCTGAAGGCTGTTCAGGAATGCTGACTTAAGAGGATGACCGACGATATATCTTATCACAGGCAATCGTATCTCGCTGTTTATCAAGGCAAAGTTGCTTCCGTTGCGGATGTTCTGAGTGAATCCTCTCATGTTCGTGGCAAGAGCCTGGAAACCGTAATTCACTGTCGGATCAACAGGTACCGACTGGTCAAACATGGGTGTGTCATTGAAAATGTATCCCATCCAGTTGTCTACTCCGCCGAGGTAATAGATAAGGCGTGACGGGCCCATGGAGGTGCTGGCTGCGAAGCGGTTAGCCCAGATGAGATCACGGTGTATTTTCTGGTAATGCCTGAAGTCAGCTCCAAAAACCACCATGTCTGAATGTGCCTGGCTGAGGTCACGGTAATACTCGGCGAAGAGTTTGTATCTGGTTCCGTAATAAATATTTATGGTACGTTTCCGTGTATTGTCGTATATCAGTTCTCCCTTCAGCCCCGCCCAGTGACGGCCGAAGGAGGGGGCAAGGAGGGTGTTCTGATCAGTAGACTGAACAATGTAATTGTCGAACCTGTAGCTGAGTGTCCCTTTCACTGCCATCACTGCGCTGAGTGGCCTGCGGAGGGAGAAATATGTGGAATAGCTCTTTATTTTGTAATAACTGGTATCGTTGTAACTGTCAAATGATTGAGTGTGGAAGATCAGCTGTTTGTCAAAATGGCCCTTCAGCGCCTCCAGGCTGACGAGATACTCGTTGCTGTCAAAGTCACCGGCGAAACGAAACCCTCCTGTAATTCGGTAGTCCTCAAACAGGTCAATGGCCCCGATCTTGAAAAGGACATTGAGGCCGGGGTTGAAATAGGGAGCTCCGCCGTTGTAGGCCTGGTAGGTGTTGTTCAGGAAGTTGAAGTCGATCTGTGCTGCTGAATAGTTGTTGTAAAATGCAGTCCGGTAAACCCTTGCGTCAGGCATCTCCATTCTCGAGGTGTCGAGGTCTATGTCGAGATAATCCTTCCTCCACTGCATCTCATAGTAATTCTCCTTCTCCTTTTCGAAGACATAATTACGGAAGTCGATAGGCTCATCCGTGGCAAAATATTCATACAGCGGTTTTTTCAGTGTGTCATTCATTTTTGCACGCTCAGCCAGCAGCCAGTCCCTGAGCATATTGATGCTGTCTGCGGCCCTCAGTGAGGCTGTCAGCTCCTCGCGATAGAGGGTGGATTTTATTTCATCACTTTTGACTGTGGCTGTCTCGGCAGTTGGGCCTGTAAGGAGCCTGTAACGCCCTTCGTTGAAGATCACAGCAGCGTCAACGCCGCCATTCCTGTCAAAAGCCTCAAGGTTACGTGCGAAGTCAGTCACCTGGCGCGAATCGATGAAGTACCTGTAGTGAAGCGTGGTGTCAACATAAGCGATTGCACTGTCAACATTTGCCGAGAAATAATTTAATATTCCGTTGGCATTGCCGATAAATCCTGCTGAATTGGCTGATGCATTGAGCGGTTTGTGATAATCAGACAATGTACCCTCATCCAGCCTGGTGAGTTTCCGGTTGCCGGGAGTGAGCTCATACGTAAAGAGATTATAGGTGAGCCCTACCATCTCCTGCGGATTACCTCTGTTTGTAAGCGAATCAGTCAGGCGGTTTGACGAGAATATAATTGTCTCGTCACGTCCCCTGATGAATGAAGGATCAAAGTCATCGGCTACGTCAAAGGTTAACCGTTCATTGGTTCCGGATATTATTGTATGCACGTAAATATCCGTCATGCCGTTGCTGACGGCTGAAAGAAGAAGCCTGGTTCCGTCAGGTGAATAGGAAAAGGAAAGGACTTTCTCAAAGAAGGGCATTGCTCTCTGCTCGAAGTTTTTCTGATCAGTTCTGTAGAAATAGAGCTGCATCCCTCCCTTTTCTTCATTGACAAAGGTAAGTATCTTGCCGCCGGGATGCCAGGCAAGGACCGGATAGGTATGATCAACCGACTGCTCATACTTCGGTTCAGCAGTAAATATCTTTTTCTTTTTGCCGGTTGCGGTATCGTAGATCCATATCCGACGCTTTCCCCAGTCGTTTGCTACCCAGGCTATCATGCGGCCATCGGGGCTTACCTTAACGGAAGTATACCTCTCCAGCGGCTTTGATTTCACAATCTCCTTCGGGACAGGATAGCTCTCTCCCGGTTTGGTGCTGTAGTAATCAATATAATACGCCTTCCACTCATCAAGCACATCCTTGATGCTCTTACCCAGTCCGTAGAGGAAGCCATCCTCAATGTTCTTATAGACCTTTGAGAGATAAAGGATATTCGGGATTATAGCATCTCCGTATGTGTCACCGATGAACTTCCAGAATGAATGCCCTCCGAAGACGGCATCTTCAAATTCCAGGTTGTCAAGCTTCTTGTACCGTCCGTTCTCAAAGCCGTCCCTGACACGGTTGTCTGTCTCGATGTCCCATCCGTAGGCAACATAATTCACAAGCCCCTTGATATACCATTCAGGGGTGTGTATCGTCTGAGCGCTCTTTACGTTGTCACGCACGTCGGCATTGTAAATCATCTCATATACAACCACTTCCGCGATAGCGGAGGCTATGACCTTGTCAAACTCCTCATGGTCGCCGTTGAACCAGAGCATCACTTTGTTCTTGATGACCCTGCTGTAACCCCCTACATTGTAGTCATCCTCAGCCGATATAAGCCCTACATTGCTCTGCCTGAAGTCATTCTTTTTGTTGTAGACTATCAGTATGAGCCTCTTGTCGAGGGAATAATCAAAATAATCTTCTATCTCATCCAGCTTATCATGCGCCACGGCGCTTGCATATTCAGCCACCTCTCTGCCGAACTCATTATAATAACAGTCGATCTCCTCAAATCTGAAATAGGTCCAGAAAAAGTCTTTATACTGCACGCGGTTTTTGCCGAAGTTCATCTGCATGCCGTTATAGAACTGTCCGGCAGAAGGGATGAGCGGCAGAATGAAAAATATCAGAAAAGCCAGAGTGTAGCGTATTCTTCCTGTCATATAGCAAAACCGGGATACCTCCATCGCCTGTCTCAAAAACTGTTCCAGAATAGAGCATCCGTCAGGCAAAACTAATGCATTAACCATTAAAAAAACAGTGACATAATGTTTTTTATTAAATTTGACGATTAATATGATGCAACCTCTCTGGTCTGATCTTTGTTATATGTATGGAAAGATTATGATTAGCGCATCAGAGAAAGATAAATAAAAATATAAAGATGAAAAGGAGTATATTACTATTTGTGTTGCTGGTGATTTTTGCAGGAATTCAGGCACAGCCCAGGCTTAATTTCCCGGTTCTGCGACATGACTACGGAGTTTTAAAGGAGGAGGCAGGGAAGCAGGAAGTTGTATTTAATTTTACCAATACGGGTGACTCGGTTCTGGTCATCACCAGGGTACAGCCATCATGCGGATGCACAGCCTCAGACTATACAAAGTCTCCGATACCTCCGGGAGGGAAGGGTTTTGTAACCGCTGTCTTTGAGCCAAGGGGATTTAACGGACGCTTTGCAAAGAGCATTTCAGTTTATTCAAATGCAAAGCCTGCAGTGACGGTACTGATCATTGAAGGACAGGTGGCGCCGCGGGAAAAGACTACCGAGGAGCTTTATACATTTGTTGTTGGCCCGGTACGTTTTGAATCGAATCACCTTGCATTTACCTCGATAAAAAAAGGTGAGAAGAAGATCAGGGTGATGCCGATTATAAACACCTCCAAGGAGCCTGCAACAATTGAGTTTGAGGGAGTGCCGGCACATCTGGCCATGAAGGCCACACCCGCCACGCTCAAGCCTGGTGAGAAAGGTCTCATTGAGGGGACATATGACTCCAGACTCAATGAAACCAGCTGGGGCAATGTCAATGACCTCATCAGGATGAAGGTCAACGGCAAAGCAATGGAGAACATCTATCTTTATGTATCAGCCAACCTTGTTGAAGACTTCACCGCTCTGACCAGCCAGCAGCTTGCCGACGCACCTGTATTCAGCCTTGCATCAAATACGGTTGACTTTGGCCAGATAAAGCAGAATGAGAGTGCCGATGTCGAATTTGTCTTTACCAATGAAGGCAAGAGTGATCTTATAATCAGGCACGTGAAGGCCGGATGCGGGTGTACTGCCCTGATGCCGACAGAGAATGTCATCAAGCCGGGAGCAAAGGGGAGCATCAAGGCCAAGTTCAATTCAGGCGGCTACAAGGGCAGCATCTACAAGAACATCTTTGTTTATACGAATGATCCGAAGAGCTCAGAGGTGATGCTGATGATCAAGGGCGAAGTGCTTGTTGAAGGTGCCGCAGCAAAATAGTCTTCGCCATCCGTTAAATGATAATGAATAAGGGAAAGGAATCAGCCGGATCACTATCGGTTCAGAAGGGTGTTTCACCGCCGCCAAGCATCAATCCTGATGTCATAAACCGCATCAGGAAGAACCGCCGCAGGCAGCTCACTGCCGAAGATTACACAGACGGCATCCTGCGGGGTAACAGAACCATACTTAGCCAGGCTATCACTTTGGTGGAAAGCTCTCTGCCGGAACACTACGACCTGGCACAGGCGGTAATAGAGAAATGTCTCCCTGCCAGTTCAAGATCAGTACGACTTGGTATTACAGGCGTTCCCGGTGCTGGCAAGAGCACATTCATCGACACTTTCGGGACCATGCTCACACACCTGTACGGCAGGCGTCTGGCAGTGCTTGCAATTGATCCGAGCAGCCAGCAGAGCCATGGAAGCATCATGGGCGACAAGACCCGCATGGATAAGCTCAGTATTGACCCTGATGCCTTTATCAGACCTTCGCCGGCAGCGGGAACACTGGGGGGTGTGGCCAGGAAGACGAGGGAGTCAATTATATTGTGCGAAGCGGCCGGGTTTGATACAATAATCGTTGAGACTGTCGGAGTGGGGCAGTCTGAGACTGCAGCCCATTCCATGGTTGACTTCTTCCTGCTCCTCATGCTCGCCGGTGCCGGAGACGAGCTGCAGGGAATAAAAAGGGGGATTATGGAAATGGCTGACACAATCATTATCACAAAAGCCGACGGCAGTAACGTGCAGAAAGCAGAAATGGCCAGGGTCGAATATAAAAATGCACTTCACCTCTTCCCCCCTTCACAGTCAAAATGGTATCCCAGAGTGATGACATGCTCATCACTTGAAAATAAGGGGATAACAGATATATGGGAGACGATCCGCGATTATGTAAGCCTCACAAAAAGCAACGGTTATTTCTGGGAGAGACGACGCGAACAGGCTGTTACCAGGATGCACGAAACTATTATTGATACACTGAAGTTCTCATTCTACAGTCATCCTGAAGTGAGGGAGCTGATTCCTGAGCTTGAGAAACAGCTCCGCGAAGGTGAGACGACATCATACAAACCTGCAACAATCCTGCTGGATAAATATTTCAACAGCAAGAGGTAATTATCAAATATTTATATCTTTGCGCTCACTTTAAGATCATGAAATTCAACTGAAAAATTATTAAAAATGAAAAAACTGTTTATTCTTGTTGCTGCCGCCCTCCTGGTAGCTTCTTGTGCCAAAGAGCCGAAGTTTGTCATCAGCGGCACCGTTGATGGTGCACAGGATGGCATAATCCTTCTTCAGAAGCGCATCCCCGGCGGATACTCTGTAATAGACTCCGCTAACCTTGTGAATGGTTCATTTACCTTTGAGGGTGTAATTGAATATCCCCAGATGGTTAACCTTGCCATCAAGGATAAACGCGGCGGACTGAACTTTTTTATCGAGAACTCAGAGATAACCATCACCGGCAAAGCTGATTCACTTTACCTGGCATCAGTGACAGGATCACAGACACATACTGAATACGAGACATACAAGGCATCATTTGACGGGATGAATGATGAGATGCGCAAAGCATATGACCGCTACCGTGAGGCCAAGATGGCCGGTAATGAAGAGCTTGCAGCTGCCATCGAAAAGGAATTTGAAGCGATGGACACCAAACAGACTGAAATGAAGAAAGAGTTCATCACAAACAACCCCTCTTCTTATATTGCACCTTCTGTTCTTGGCGAGATTGCCTATTATCTTGAGGCTTCCGAGATGGAAGAGCTCCTTGGGAAACTTGACACCACACTGAACAAAGTACAGTCAGTCATTACGATGAAGGAAAAGCTGGTTTTTCTCAAGGCAGTGGCAATCGGGCAGAAGGCTCCCGACTTTACCCTGAATGATGTTGACGGAAACCCCGTATCACTCTATTCAAAGATCGGCGGCAACACGAAACTTCTTCTCGTTGATTTCTGGGCAGCATGGTGCGGCCCCTGCCGTCAGGAGAACCCCAATGTCGTCAAAGTATGGAATGAGTACAACAAGCTCGGCTTTGATGTCTTTGGAGTGTCACTTGACCAGACCGCTGATGCATGGAAGAAAGCCATTGCTGACGATAAGCTGACATGGACACATGTATCGGATCTTAAGTACTGGGATTGTGCTCCGGCAAAACTTTATGCCGTCAGCGCCATACCTGCAAACTTCCTCCTTGACGAGAACGGTATAATCGTTGGCCATAACCTGCGCGGCGATGCTCTCGGCGCAAAAGTGAAAGAGCTTCTCGAGGCCAAATAATTACTGGAAATTCTATGATTGTGAAAGCCGCCGGAGCATCTCTCCGGCGGCTTTTTATATCTTTATATCATAAATATCATATCATGAGCAGACGAGACAGTTTTACGGCACACATCAATGAAGGTTATGCCTGCAAGGGGGATTATATCATCCTTGGCGGTGCGATATTCGAGGGTGAGGCTGTTGCAGACACCCATATCAGGGTGCCGCTGAAGACCCTGAACAGGCATGGACTTATAGCCGGCGCGACAGGCACCGGTAAGACCAAGACACTGCAGGTTCTTGCCGAGCAGTTGTCACTAAAAGGCATTCCCTCACTTGTCATGGATGTCAAGGGTGACTTAAGCGGCGTGGCAAAACCCGGCGAGGAGAAGCCGTTCATTACCGACAGGCACTCGAAGATAAACCTTCCATACTCGACACTGGGTTTCCCTGTCGAGCTGCTGACAATCTCCGGACAGAACGGCGTGCGTCTGCGGGCAACTGTCTCTGAATTCGGCCCCGTACTATTCTCACGCATCCTCGATCTCAACGACACACAGGCGGGCATCGTATCAGTCATTTTCAAGTATTGTGATGATAACAACATGGGGCTGATTGACCTTAAAGACATGAAAAAGGTCATTCAGTATCTCACCGGTGAAGGCAGGAGTGAGCTTGAGGATGAGTACGGTATGATCTCAAGTGCATCTGCAGGTATCATCCTGCGTAAGATCATCGAGCTCGAGCAGCAGGGCGCCGAACGCTTCTTCGGCGAGGAGTCATTCGATATCTATGACCTGATGCGCAGGGACAGCAGCGGTAACGGTTATATAAACATCATCCGTCTGAATGATATACAGGATAAACCAAAGCTCTTTTCCACCTTCATGCTTTCACTTCTTGCCGAGGTATACAGCCAGATGCCGGAGAAAGGTGATCAGCCAAAACCGGAGCTGGTCATATTCATTGACGAGGCTCATCTCATCTTCAGCCAGGCCAGCAAGACACTGCTTGAACAGATAGAGACAATCGTCAAGCTCATCCGTTCCAAGGGGGTGGGGGTCTATTTCATCACGCAGAACCCTATGGATGTGCCTGCCTCAGTGCTTGCCCAGCTCGGGCTGAAGGTGCAGCATGCTCTCAGGGCCTTCACTGCCAATGACCGCAAGGAGATAAGACTGACGGCAGATAACTTCCCCGTGTCAGAATACTATAAAACAGAGGAGGTTCTCACTTCACTCGGAACCGGGGAGGCCCTTGTTACTGCACTGAATGAAAAAGGGATACCTACACCCCTCGCTACCGTCATGATGCGGGCCCCGATGAGCAGGATGGATATACTTGCGGAACAGGAGATAGACTCCATAAACAGCTCTTCTGATCTGGTAAGGAAGTATTCACGTGTGATTGACCGGGAGAGTGCCTGCGAGATGCTTGAACGCAAGATGGCGTCGCTGGAACGGGAGAAGGATGAGGCGGAAGAGAGAAAGGCAAGGGAAAAAGAGATGGAGACCGGAGGGTATGGACGTACATCCACTGCCCGCCGCCGTGCACCGGTACATCCGGTGGTGAAGGTCCTCACCTCCGCCTCCTTCATCAGGGGCGTGATGGGTGTGCTGACAAAGGCAATGAAAAAGTAGAGGTGTTGCATGCAACGCCTCCTGCTGTCAGAATATCAGCGGAAATCCGAACGTCACAAAAATGGTCCAGAGCATGTACCATGGCAGGTACCTTGCCGTGGTGAGGTTTACCTGGCCCAGGGGAGCGTTGCGGAAGGAGACCCGGAAGAGGTCAATGGTGATGAGAATCAGGTTGCCCAGTACCAGCAGGTTAGACCCAAGTACAGCTACGCGGTTAGGAGTGATGCCGAACTCACCCAGCCGGTAGAAGATGGCTGACAGCGCAACCAGATCAACTATTAGAGTTACTACTGAGAGTGCCAGCAAAACCAGCTCACTGAACCTTCTCTTTGTCGCCTCGGGGCTCTCGGAGATGGAAAAGACAATTATCACCATCACCGCAAGAAGCATCATGTTGAACATGATGAGGAAATCGCGGTCACTGTAGGGGTCCTTCCCTGTGAAGATGACAGCCAGAAGGTATATGATCAGTGTAAAAAGTACCAGCGGGCTGAAAAGTGTTGCGATTATTGGTGCTATCTTACCCGTGAGCCTTGGAAAATGGCGGATGATAAATGCTGTAACGGCAGGTGCAGCAACAACGCCCCAGGGGGCTATGTACTGGGTGAAGAACTTCTCAGTGCTTACCTCTATCGACTCAAAGAGTCCAATGGTGAATCCCGCAAAGAGCATCCCGGAAAGAACAATCAATGCTCCGAGGATTGCCATATCACCGTTGTGCCTGATGAAGGCAACTCTTTTTCCGATGCTGCGTATGTCAAACCCCGTAAAGGTAATGCCGTAGACACACCACATGAGCAGCGGCAGGTGAATGCAGGCGAGTATGTACGGCTGATCATTCAGATCCGCAGGGATGAGATTAATAAAGAGGGCAGAGACCACAAAAACCGCTGCCAGGAACCACATCCACCTCTTTCCGGGTTTCACGCCGGAAACAACTGAATAGGCAATGAGTCCGGAGAAGGCTATCAGGCCGGTGTTACCTGTATAGAAGCCACTTGCAAAGGGATCGAATCCGGTGAGCTTCGGGATGTGTATCAGAATCCCTGTTACGAGGCATATGACTGCGATAGTCGCAAATTCTCTCAGGGAGATGCGAGGTGTACCTTCTTTTAAGTCGAAACTGCCGGCTGTTTCCGAATCGGATGTTTCCATTGCAGGTATGTGTTTCTTATTCTTTGGACTTACGTTTCTTCTTCAGCACCCAGTAAAGTCCCTTGTTGCCCGGTGCTATCTCATCTATCATCAGCAGCACGAAGCATTTCTCGATATATGCAATCGTTCCCCATCCCATAGCCAGGAAGTAGAGCCAGGGCCAGAAGCCGGCGGCAAAGACCATAAAAAGGAAAAAGCCCTGCAGGTAAGCTGCTGTGACAGCTGAATAGAGATGAAGCCCGGGCATCTTCCTGAACCTGATCCATCCGATGAAGTACGATATAAAAAAGATGGCGAAGAAAAGCCAGAGCAGCCATGCATGCGGTTCAACCTCTTCCCACCTGAACCTGTAGAGGCCGTAGACAGCCAGCATGTATGTGGCAAAATCGGCCAGGTTGTCAATCTGTCCACCGATCCTTGTCACCAGGTTGAACCTGCGGGCGATGAATCCGTCGAGAATGTCTGTTATCAGGCTGATGCATATAAGGATGATGAACGGCTTCTCGGCCCCTGTGACTGCTAGGTAAAGGATTACCGGAGCGACAAGGAGCCGGTAAGCGCTGATTGCGTTTGGTACATTGTATATGTTTTCTTTTTCACCGGGAGCAGTCATGGCAGGCGGGATAAGTATTATTGTTGTTATAATTTGTAAAGACTAAGAACAATAATTACCATCATAGGAACAGTAATGTTATCCGTTCCTCCGGGACTGAGCATTTCTGTGACTGTTGTGGCTGCCGCCCTAAAAAGAGCTGCCATGAAAGTCTCTCCCCCCAGTTGGTGCGTATTGATGCTCATTGCTACCAGACTCAGAACGAAGGATGAAACAAAGAAGGTTGAGGAACCATATATTGTCTTGTTCAGCTGCCTGGAGAAGAGAACTATCTTTGGATTTCCTTCCCTGAAAATATATCCTGCCAGGCCGGCAAGAGGATCACTTACTGCCAGGATCAGGGTGGGAAGGATAAAAAAGAAGGGATCACCCACTTTGACGGAAATAAGAAAGGGGAGGTAAATGGCCGGAGGGAGGAGGAAACTCCCTGCAGAGTACCTGTCGATCTCATGAATCGATTTCAGGTACTTCGTGTTCATACTTAACAGGAGTATGAAAAAGAAGACCAGTGCAAGGACGAACGGATACCAGTGCGATGTAAAGAGCAACGGGAAAGTAAGCGTAGATCCCGTGGCTGAGAAGTGGGCCAGCTTCCTGGTGTATTCTGAGGCAATTCCATATCTCTTATGCAATTGATCATTCAGGTAGAGAAGGAGGAAAATCCCGACCAGGAAGGCAAGCAAATAAAAGATCTGTACGTCCATTTATTGCTGTTTGGTGTGTTATCTGCATTAAAGAAACAAATAATCTTCGTTCTTTCCTTTCTCAGTTTATAATATTCTCCATGTCTCAGGTTAAAGGATCACATTTCAGAATCCTTTCAGATTCAAGAAAACAGTTGGTATCAGAAGAATGAAGCCTAGCAATATCAAAATCAGTATCAGCGGCAACACCCATCTGAACCATTTCTCATATGGTATTTTTGCCACGCTCAGGACACCGAGCAGCACACCAGATGTCGGTGTTATCATGTTCGTGAAACCGTCGCCCAGCTGGAAGGCGACAACTGTTGCCTGCCGCGAGATGCCTATGAGGTCTGAGAACTGCGACATCATCGGGATGGTGAGGGCTGCCTTGGCTGACCCTGAAGGCATCACGAGGTTGATGAGGTTCTGAACCACGTACATCATGCTGACAGCCCCAAGTTTACCAGCGCCAGCTATCGAACCGGAAAGTTTGTACAACAGTGTGTCTATTATGTTGCCGTTTTCAAGAATGATGATTATTCCTCCGGCAAGACCCACGATGAGGGCTGCCGACTGGATGTCCCTCACGCCGTCAAGAAAGAGCTTCGTTATCTTGTTTGCACCGTAACTCATTGACATGCCGGCGGCAATCCCCATGGCAAAAAAGAGGGTGGCGATCTCCATGATGTACCAGCCATAGCCCATTACGCCTGTTATGAGGAAGAATATCGTGAAAAGAAGGATGTTGATGACAAAAAAATGTACCGACTTCCTGAGAGCAATAAACCCGAATATCAGGAACAATCCAGTTAAGACAGGAATGGCGGGAAGTATTATTTTACCCTCACCAAAGGAAAGTGACGTCAGAGGGCTTACCCATGAAAAGATTGCCATCACGGCAGCCAGGAGGACGAAGACCACCCAGGCTGCAGCGGGCGTATGATACTCGATCTTCACCCCGTTCAGGCTGTGCAGGGTGCGCCAGTAATTGTCGTCCTCCCTTACCGAAGAGCGTTGAGGATCCTTGCGGATTTTGCGGGCATAGACAAGGATATATGCAAATCCCACGGCACTTATTATCACCCACATGACCAGCCTGTATTCAAGACCGGAGAACAGCGGCAGGTCAGACAATCCCTGGGCGATCCCGATAGTAAATGGATTAAGGAAGGCTCCGGCAAACCCCAGTGCCGCAGCAACAAAGCAGAGTGATACTCCGACAATGGAGTCATAGCCCATTGATATTGCCAGCGGTACGAAAATTATTGTAAAAGCGATTGTCTCCTCACTCATACCGAATACTGCGCCGAAAAAACTGAATATGAGCATGATCAGCAGAAAGATGAGGTTGTCAGCACCTATCTTTTTTATGAGTCCCCTGTTACCCGCTCTTGCACTGAGGCGGAGTACCGATCCGATTGCCACATCAATGGCCTTGCTTTCATTCATGATCCAGAAGGCACCTCCGATAATAAGTATAAAAACTATTATGTCGGCTCTCTCGACGAATCCGTCGAAGAGTGCTGAAAATATCTGCCATGACTGGGGATTGCTTTCAGTATACTTAAATGAGCCCGGAATAACTACATTCCTGTCAATGCCGTTCACACTTACCGTCTCTCTGTCGAATGATCCGCCGGGTACCACCCATGTAAGGGCAGCACATACGACTACTATGCTGAAGACAATGACATAGGTGTGAGGGATTCGCTTTAGCATCTCAGTTCAGAATGAGATTGCAAAATAATCATTACCTGCGGATTTTCAATAGGGTCTGAGGTCGTGCAATCATGCAATCGTGCAATCGTGCGGTCGTGCGGTCGTGCGGTCGTGCGGTCATGCTGTCTTGCGGTCTTGCAGGCCTAATTGCCTATTGCCTATTGCCTGCTCCTTGCTCCTTGCTCCTTGCCCCTTGCTCCTTGCCCCTTGCCCCTTATTTCATTTACTAAACCTTTCAATCACCCCCCTGACCCGCTCCCGTGTCTCATCCGGTGTCGGATTGAGCTCTTGTGTTGAGAAGGTGCCGTAATCGGGGTCGATGCGCTCGAAGACCATCATATAGAGGTCAAAGATCACCTCGAGGCTGAGCCTGTACCGTGGCTCAAGAAGGGGACTTATTTCTTGCATCACCTTCAGGGTGTCAGCCCTGTAACCGTCAGCTATCTGCCGGTATTCTCTCATCATGGCTCTGAATCCGTCCGGTATGCGGGCCCCGTTGGCAATATTCCTCATCTCGGAGCGTGAGAGGTGATGCCTTGCAATCACATCATCGGCAAAATAACTCAGGTTGTTCATCTGGTCTTTGCGGAAGTCACGTATTATGTGCACAAAATAACTGAACATTGCACATGGCAGTGCCGTGCTTCTTACATCAAAGGGGGGGGCATGGTATATGCCGTTCTTTTCCTGCAGGCCTGCAAGGTGAACGAAGATGGTTGCGGGAGCTACTGAAGCGCCACCCGAATAATGAATGAAATCATCCAGTGTGGCAAAACCGTCATGTGTGACATCATAAAGCATTGACTCGGCAAAGTCTTCAAGAGCCCTGCGCGGAATCCTGAATCGCTGAACCGTCCCGGTCAGTTCTCTGCCGAAGGGTGAGAGGTCTGCGCCGTCATGCAGCATGTCAAGCCACCTGTGAACATCTCCGGTGAACTGTTCCCTGTCATCCTCGGCAATGCCGCTGAATTCTGCCTTGTGATTGTCAATGAGATCATCAATGGCGCGCATGAATCGGTAACACGTACGGGCTGCCTGATACCGCTCCTGATCCCAGAACATGGCGGCAATAAGGATGTTGGGGTGGTCAGTAATCTTTTGAAAATCAATTGATTCAAAAGTAGATAAGAGTTGTTCCGAATTAATCATTATCCCCTTATAGTTTATTCTGTTCCATGATAATTCTTTCCGACACCAGTTTTGCCGACAGCAACACCATCGGGATTCCGTTACCGGGGTGCGTGCTTCCTCCCGTGAAATAGAGGTTTCTGTACCGGTTGTCCCTGTTATGAGGACGGAAATAACCCATCTGCAGGATATTATGCCCGAGGCTGCCGAACACCGATCCTTTTGTGATGTTAAAGGTTTCTTCCCATGCTGCCGGAGGAGCCGCAATCTCAAACTTTATATGATCTTCAAGGTCGTCGATGCCCAGCTGCTTCAGCCTTGAGAAGACCGTCCTGCGTGCCGTGGCTATGATCTGTTCCCAGTCCTGCGGGTGTCTCTTATCAAGATGGCCGACTCCCACAATGACTGACAGGGAGTCGCAGCCTGCAGGGGCTGCCGAAGGGTCTGTATGCACGGGGGAATGAATATAAAAACTGGGATCCTCACCCATTGACTTCTCCCTGAAGATCTTGTCCAGACCATTCCGGAAGTCGTCTGAGAGGAAGACGCTGTGATGTCCCAGTTGGGGATATTGTCTGTCGACGCCCCAGTGAAGAACGAGGGCTGAGCATGAGTACCGCATCCTCTTTATTCGCCACGACTTGAATGAGGGTGGCAGCAGGTTGCGGTAGACATACGGGAGATCGGCATTGGCTATTATGACGTCGGCTGCTGCCTCACCGCCGTCGCCGAAAGTGACTCCTGAGGCTCTGCCGCTCTTTATGGTAATGCCTGACACGGGCTTGTTGAAATGAAACCTGACTCCATGCTCCTCAGCCGCCTCAATGAGCCTTCTGACGATACTGTGCATACCTCCTTCAGGGAAGAATGACCCTTCGGTAAGCTCCGCAGCCGGTATCATCGAAAAGAGAGCGGGAGCGCTGAAGGGGCTCTGCCCGACATAGATGTTCTGAAAGGTATAGGCCATCTGAAGGTGTTGCGACCTGAAAAACCGGGCTGTATATCTGCTGTGCCCGATATAGGTCTTCAACTTTACAAGAAGCACAACATTGCTGAGCTTGAAGAAATCAAAGAACCGGGTAAAGTTACGGCCGATGAGTTTTGTAAATGCCATCTTATAAAGGCGATAACCCGTGGTGACGTATTTTTCAGACTCTGATGCGCTCCCTGGCTCCAGCTTCTCCAGCTGACGGTTCATTCTCTCCCGGTCTTTTGAGAAGGCGAGGCTGGTTCCGTCACTGAAATAAACTGTATAAATATCATCCAGTGGTTTTACCTTCACCTCATTCTCCAGAGTCATTCCCAGCGATCTGAAGATATCTCGGTAGACATCAGGCATGAGCATCATTGTTGCACCCACATCAAAGCGGTGCCCGTCGCGCACTATCTGTCCGCAGCGTCCTCCGGCGAAACTGTTTTTTTCATAGATATCGACGCTGTATCCCTTTTTCGCGAGGAAGACCGATGTTGTTATGCCACCTATCCCGGCGCCTATTATCAGTGCAGTTTTTGTTTTTTCCATAAGGAACAGATACTACCAGGAATCATATGACACAAATCTATATGAAGCTTCCTTACCCGTTTGTGCTGCAACTGGCGAACGCCGGTATAAGGCAGGCGAATGGCGGAAACTGGTGGATGGCATTCTCACCATAGCTGGTGAACCAGCGGTCTTATATCATCTTCATATATCTTTCTGATGGCATCCATCTGCCCCGTTGTCAGTCGCGGGAATGATGCTGCCTCCAGGTTTGTCGTGACCTGGTCAGGAGACGATGCCCCGGGTATTATGCAACCCACCTCTTCACGCATCAGTATCCATCTCAGGGCTACGTGAGCAAGCGAAGTGTTATCAGGAAAGAGACGTATCAGTTTTGCCACTGCCTGGAGTCCCGTCTCAAACGGAACCCCGGAGAATGTCTCACCCTTGTCGAAAAACATCCCGTTACGGTTATAAAAACGGTGGTCGCCCGGTCCGAACCGTGTTTCTGCCGTGTACTTTCCCGACAGCAGTCCGCTTGCCAGTGGCACCCGTATTATCAGACCGACATTCTTTTCCCTGGCCAGACCAAAGAACCTCTCTTGGGGCCTCTGACGGAAGATGTTGTAAATTATCTGGATGGTTGTGACATTCTCAAATTCTATCGCTTTCAGGGCCTCCTCAACCTTTTCGACACTCACCCCGAGATTGAGAATCTTGCCTTCCTGCTTCATCTTTTCAAACTCTCCGAATATCTCAGGTCGATAGTAAACCTCAATGGGAGGGCAGTGCAGCTGGATCAGGTCAAGGCAGTCAACCCCGAGCCTGCCAAGCGACTCTTCCACGAATCCCCTCATGGCAGCCGGAGTATATCCCTTGTTATTATGCGGCTGCATCTTTCTGCCGCATTTGGTGGCTATGTAAATACGGGTCGCCGACTCTCTCACGACCTTCCCGACAGCCTTTTCACTCTCTCCGTCGGAGTAGATATCGGCAGTGTCAATGAAATTGACTCCGCCGTCAATAGCCTCCCTGATTATGCTCTCAGCAAGATTGTGATCAAAGGTTGATCCCCATTTGCCTCCAACCTGCCACGTGCCGAGAGAAATCTCCGACACCTCGAATCCTGTCTTGCCTAATTTCCTGTAATTCATTATTTTATGGTTTTGTTCAATTAATATTGAAACTCAATGATTCATAAGTCATTGATAGGAAAGGATACGCTACACATAAACGTAAAGTGGTTTAAATTCATCATCCTGTCTGTTGTAAGACGGTTGCCCTGTGACCAGAGCCATATGCTCTTGTCCAGTTTTCCGATGTAGCCGCCGTATAACCCAAGCGTCCAGTAGCTTTCGGTAACTTCTCCATCTTTTTTTATATATATTTTGTAGTCGAGATTAAGACCTGCAGTCACGGCTGACTGACTGAACCTGAGATCAAGGTCCCGGTCATTCATGTACTGAGTTAGCGGAATCTTACTGTCATTGTCATAATTCTTAAGGCGCAGCCTGAGGATCCTAAATGATAAAAGAGGGGTCAGACGTATTTTGTCCGAGCTTATAATGTCATACCCAAGGTTCACTCCGTATTCTGAGCTTAACTGGTTTACTACCAGTGAATCTCTGTAGGTGCAGTAGTCGTACAAATAACCCAGTTCAACAAAAACTCCGGCATAGAAATCCGAGATCAGGACCCCTGCTTCAGGGCCTGTGAGAACGAAATCATGGATCATGTCGGTGTTGTATGACCCGATCACATCTGCAAAATCATCAAAATCGGCAAATACAAAGTCAAGGTTGAATCCTATTCTCCATACAATACCGGGATTTTTTGACTCCAGCTCAACCCGGGTGCAAGTGTCGGCCGGGTCCATCCTGTCCTGCCCCTGAACCGGCATCATGCCTGAAAGGCATAATAACAGCATGCACAGATGCTTCATGTCAAAACAGACTTGAAATTATCAGCAATTTAGTCATTTTCTTAAGAACAGATCAGTGATCCGGTCTTCTCCGCTGTTGCTGCCAACGGCATAAATTGAAAAAAGCCGTCCCATTTATTTGATGAGACGGCCTTTTAATCCGTTAAGGCGGAAATTGTTCTCCGGAGGATGTTAAGAATGAACTTATCCCTGATGAATTCCGGTCAGACAATAGTAATCATCAGAGATTGAAGATGATACCAAGTGAATGTGACAGGAACCTGTCGTTCATGTCGTCAGTTGTATTCAGGTCTCTCTCGTCGCCGTTGGTAAAATTGTAAAGAAACTGGTACTCGAAAGAGAATCTGGGGTCAACATTAAACCTGAATCCCCCTCCCAGTGTGACAAATGCATCCCAGTCATCTGTCTTGGTCCTTAACTCATCTTCCTCGGCGGCAAAACTGGCAAAGCCAAAGCCTGTTGTAAGGAAGGGTGCCACAAGTGCGTCCTCCTTGAGAGCATAGCCGTTGTTGAATTTATACCTGAGAAGCAGTGCTCCATCAGTCTTTTTTGCATAGAAGTTGGAGGTAGAACTTTCCCAGTAACCGTAAGACCCGGTCTCCAACTGCAGATTAACATCAAAGGAAGAGTTGAGGTAGCGGTTCCCTGATACTCCTATGTGACCGTATACCCATGGATCCCAGTCAAGAAAGCCGTTCCCGAAGTCTCCGACATATTCTGTCTTGCCTCCAAAGATACTGATCCCCCATTTCTGGTCTGCATTCTGGGCTGATACGTTTGCCAGGATTAAAATGAAAATTGCTAAGGTTAGTAGTTTTTTCATGGTTTTAGGGTTAAATGATTTCTATTTGTATTACTGTTATATGTGTCGCTGTATAGGTGTTTTTAAACTTTCCTGCTTCGGTATAATTAAGTGGTTTAAGAATCCATATCCATGTAAATCAATAGTATATGTTTCATATGATGTACCCTTAACATATCCTGAAACATCTTTTTTTCCGGATCAAATCTGCTATTTTTATGCAGACCATTAAAATAAACAAAAAACAAATACACTATGAAAAAGGCCCTACTTTATTTTCTGATCCTTATTCAGTGTTCAGTAATAATTGCACAGGAACGTGTTCCGCTGACCATTGACGATCTTGCAAAATGGAACCGGATATCTGAAAGGGTCATTTCAGATGACGGATCTCTTACAGCATTCAGGACCGAACCGACCATTGGCGACCCTGTTGTTAAATTGTATGATGGGAAGGCGGAACTGAAAGCCACTTTTAACTGTGCCACGGGAATAAACATCACAGGTGACTCACGGTTTATGATCTTTACAATCAAGCCTCCGGTCGAGAAGGTGAAGGAGCTCAAACTGAAGAAGACCAAGAAGGAGGATATGCCGCTTGACATGCTTGCCATACATGATATAACAGGTGGAGTGACCGATACCATAGTGCGTCTGAAGGGATACAAGGTGCCTGCCAAATGGTCGGGATGGCTGGCATGGCAGTGTGAACCGGTGAAGGAGAAGCCGGCTGCCTCTAAAGACACCACAGGCAGTGGGAAGGAGGCTGTGAAGGAGAACGGTAAGGAAAACAATAAAAAGCCTAAGACTGAATCTGAAGAGAACGGTTATACATTATATATAAGAAACCTGTTGACCGGTACTACTGATACAGTTAAGTTCGTTACTGATTATGCTTTCGCCGAAGAGGCTGAGATGCTGATGCTTGCAACCACCGGCGACGACAAGGATCTTCAACCCGGAGTGATTCTGATAGATCTTAAAAAGGATACAAAAACTTCTCTCTATACAGGGAAGGCAAAGTACAAGCAGCTTTCAGTCGACAAAACGGGGCAGAGGGCTGCATTCATCGTCTCCTTTGATGAAAAGGACAAGGCAGGTAACACATATTCACTCTGTTACTGGGGAGGCAAGGGGCTTGCGACAGTTGCAGCCGCACAGGGCACCCCTGGCATACCTGAGGGTTGGATCATCAACGAGAATGCACGACTCACATTTGCCGAGAAAAACCCGAGGCTGTTCTTCGGCACCTCACCGGCTTACAAGGTCAAGGATACTACTATCCTCGACGAGGACCGCGCAGTTGTTGATGTATGGCATTATGCTGAAGGGGAGTTGCATACCGCACAGGTTGTGAATAAACAGCGTGAGATGAAGCGAAACTATATGGCCGTGTATCATGTAAACCTGAATAAGGTCATACAACTTGCCACACCTGACATGCCTGACATACAGCTTGCAGACAAAGGTGACGGTACAAAAGCTGTGGCCTCCTCAAATCTCCCCTACCAGCTGCAGTCGATGTGGGAGAGTAACCCTGAACGATATGACATATGGGTGGTTGATGTGATGACGGGAGTGACTCAGAAGATTAAGGAGAACTACAGGGCCAGGATGAGAGTATCGCCGGCAGGGAAATACCTCTACTGGTATCATTCTATCGACAGCTCATGGTACACCTATGACCTGGCCGTCGGACGCGAATACCGTCTGACAACCCCTGTCACCCTCCCTGTATGGGATGCGGAGAACGACGTTCCTAATCCTGCCCCGTCATACCCGGCCGCCGGATGGCTCAGGGATGACAAGGCGTTCCTGGTCTCTGACAAATATGATATCTGGTCACTTGACCCGACAGCCGCCAGAACCCCGTTAAATGTCACCATTAATGGCAGCAATAACAGGGTCACCTACCGTCTGCTTGATTTTGATCCCGAAAACGATTTTATTGATCCCTCAGAGAAACAATATCTCCAGGGAGTAAACGAGGTGACAAGGGCTCAGGCATTCTATTCGCTTGATATGAAAAAGAAGGAGGCCCCGGTGAAGCTAACGGGTGGAAACTATTTTTACAGTACCCCCATTAAGGCCAGGAAGAGCGACGCTGTAATCTACTCGAAGGAGGACTTCACTATGTTTCCTGACTACCTGATCTCTGACCTCACTTTTGCCGCGGAGAAGCGTCTTACAAATGCCAATCCTCAGCAGAAGGATTACTTCTGGGGAACGGTGGAACTGGTTAAGTGGATTTCGCTCGACGGCCGTGAGGTTGAAGGGTTGCTCTACAAGCCGGATAATTTTGACCCGGCAAAGAAATATCCGATGATTGTCAACTTCTATGAAAAAAGCTCTGCCGGATTATTCAGGCACATGCCGCTTGAACCGGGCAGGTCGACAATAAACTACCCTTATTATACAAGCAACGATTATCTCATTTTCAACCCTGATATATATTATATTGACGGTTACCCGGGACAGAGTGCATATAACTGTGTGATGCCGGGTGTCATGTCACTGATAGAGAAGGGATTTGTTGATGAAAAGCACATCGGGGCACAGGGCCACAGCTGGGGAGGATACCAGGTAGCCTATCTGGCCACGAGGACGAACCTGTTCGCAGCGATTGAATCAGGGGCTCCCGTGGTAAATATGTACAGCGCGTATGGCGGTATAAGATGGGAAAGCGGGGCGAACCGTTCAATGCAGTATGAACATCAGCAGAGCCGCATAGGTGCAAACATATGGGAGGCTCCCCACCTTTACTGGGAAAACTCGCCGCTCTTTGCCATGGAAAAGGTGACGACACCTATTCTCATCTTGGCCAATGATATGGATGGTGCAGTGCCATGGTACCAGGGTATAGAGTTTTTCATTGCCATGCGCCGTCTCGGCAAGCCTGCCTGGCTGCTGAATTACAACGGCGAGCCCCACTGGCCACTGAAGGCACCTAACAGGATAGACTTCCAGAAGCGAATGTCACAGTTCTTCGGTCACTACCTCAAGGGTGAGCCTATGCCGGCCTGGATGAAGGAGGGTGTTCCGGCCACCGAAAAGGATTTTACCCTCGGGTATTAATTCCGGAAACAGTTCATCAACAACTGTGCAGAGACGCATCTCAGATGCGTCTCTGCGTGTATATTGCCCCGTTTCCTTCAATGATTTATTTGACTTCTTCCAGGACGAATCCCAGCCCTCGCAGCGTGCGCAATGCGAGACCCTGGTCTGCCGAAAGGTACTTCCTGAGCCTGCTGATGAAGACATCCATGCTGCGTCCCAGGAAATAGTCGTCTTCACCCCATATCTCTGTCAGTATCTGCTCGCGGGTGAGTGTCTTGTTACGGTTGATGATGAGATGCCTGAGAAGCTGCGCCTCCCTGAGAGTAAGCTTCTCCTTTCCTTCCGGAGTGATCAGCTCGAGGGCATTGTAACGAAGAGTGCTCCTTGAGATCATGTATTCGTCGTCGACAGTGGAATAGACCCGGCGGAGGATATTATTTATGCGCAATATAAGCATCTCAGGGTCAAAGGGCTTGGTAATATAGTCGTCAGCTCCCAGCTTTAATCCTCTAACGATGTCTTCACGCATGCTTTTGGCTGTCAGAAAGATAAAAGGTATGCCCGGCTCTGTAGTCCTCATCTTTTCAGCCAGTGTGAAGCCGTCCATCTCGGGCATCATGACATCAAGCACACATATGTCAGGTTTTTCTGACCGGAACAGATCCCACGCCTCCTTCCCGTTACGGCCGAGAACAACCTCGAACCCGCTCAGTGTAACATACTGTGAAAGGATATTGCCAAAATCGATGTCATCTTCTGCAATTAGTATTTTCATGTCTTCAGAGTTTATTGCGGTATACTTATCCTGAATGTTGTTCCGCGGCCCGGCTTGCTTGTGACTGTAACATCCCCTCCGTGAGCTGTTGCTATTCTCCTGACATAATAAAGCCCCAGCCCGAGACCCTTCGTCTTGTGTATGTTGCCGTGAGTTATGCGGTAGAACTTTTCGAAAATATGATCAAGGTGTTCGCGCGATATTCCAATGCCGTTGTCTGCAACAGAAACAACCAGGTTTCCTCCTTCTGACACCGCAGAAACTTTAATTACGGGATCTGTTTCACAGTATTTTACGGCATTGGCCAGAAGATTATTGATCATGGTTGTAAAATAGAGAATATCCAGTTCGATTGTCATGTCGGCGGTATTGTACTCCTCTTCGATGACGGCGCATCCGTCACAGGATGTCAGGAATGCCGCAATGATCTGGTGTATAAGCTCGTCAGGATTGACTTTATGCTTATCGAGTTCGAACTCAGTTCTCTCA
>Ga0209450_10000262_pt1 | contig 28565 bp, 21 predicted proteins | sample FrelakmetLWP11LW_FD_187149 | JGI IMG/M metagenome (GOLD analysis project Ga0209450, IMG submission 187149) | Freshwater lake sediment microbial communities from the University of Notre Dame, USA, for methane emissions studies - LWP11 LW (SPAdes)... | ecosystem: Environmental > Aquatic >...
CAACTGCGCGGCCTACGACCGCAGCGGACAGCGCCTGCCACAGATCTCGCTGGACCAGATCAGCGACGTGCTGGCCCTGCCCGACACCTTCGTCTGGGTCGGCGTGCACGAACCCGACGAGGCGCTGCTGGCGAAACTGCAGGAGGAATTCGACCTGCACGACCTCGCGGTCGAGGACGCGCACCACGCCCACCAGCGGCCCAAGATCGAGGCCTACGGCGACTCGCTGTTCATCGTCCTGCACACCGCACAGGAGGTGAAGTGCAACCTCGAATTCGGCGAAACCCACATCTTCATGGGCCGGCGCTATCTGCTGACCGTGCGCCACGGCGCCTCGCTGTCCTACCAGCCGGCCCGGCTGCGCTCGGAGCGCGAACCGGAAATGCTGGCGCTGGGGCCGAGCTACGCGCTGTACGCCGTGGTCGACTACATCGTCGACAACTTCCTGCCGATCACCCAGGCCTTCCGCGAGGAACTGGAGGAACTCGAGGAAGCGATCTTCCACCAGGAGTTCGACCGCCGCACGATCCAGCGCCTGTACGAACTGAAGAAGGAACTGGTCACGCTGCGGCTCGCCATCGCGCCGATGCAGGACATCCTGAACCAGCTGATGCGGCTGCATCCCGGGCTGGTCCGCGACGAAGTGCGGGTGTTCTTCCGCGACGTGTTCGACCACGCCACGCGGGTCAAGGAAGCCTGCGACACGATGAGCGAAATGCTTTCGGCCGCGATGAGCGTCAACCTCGCCATGGTCAGCATGGGCCAGAACGAGGTGGTCAAGAAGCTCGCCGGCTGGGCCGGCATCATCGCCTTCCCGACCCTGATCGCCAGCATCTACGGCATGAACTTCGAGAAGATGCCGGAACTGTCGTGGGCCTTCGGATATCCGCTCGCGCTGGGCGCGATGTTCGGGCTGTCGGCTTTGTTGTACTGGCGGTTGAGGAAGTCGGGCTGGCTGTAGAGAGGGCCCAGGGCCCAGGGCTCAGGGCCCAGAAAACAGCCCTCGCGCCGCCGACGGGCGACCGTCGCTCCGGAACAACGATCGAGGAATCGGGCGCGCGATCTTGCGGGCTTTTCTGGGCCCTGGGCCCTGGGCCCTGGGCCTCAAGAGCCCAGAGCCCCGCCCCCCACCACGTCACCGAACCCCGGGCGCCTCCACCAGCCACTGCTTCAACCACGCATTGACCGTGTCGTGCCACAGGATGGAGTTGGCCGGCTTGAGGATCCAGTGGTTCTCGTCGGGGAAGTGCAGGTAGCGGCTGGGGATGCCGCGCGACTGCGCGGCGGTGAAGGCGGCGATGCCCTGGGTGTAGGGCACGCGGTAGTCGAGCTCACCGTGGATGACCAGCATCGGCGCCTTCCACTTCGCGACGTGGTCGGCCGGATTGAACTTCGCGTAGTCCTCCGGGTGCGTGTGCGGCGGACCGCCGAACTCCCAGTCGGTGAACCACAGCTCCTCGGTCATGTAGGCCATCGCGCGGATGTCGAACACGCCGGCGTGGTTGACCAGGCAGCGGAAGCGCTCGGGCATCTGGCCCGCGATCCAGGCCACCATGTAGCCGCCGTAGGAGCCGCCCAGCGCGCAGGCGCGATCGCCGTCGAGGAACCCGTACTTCGCGATCGCGGCCTCCAGCCCGAGGCGCAGGTCCTCCAGCGGCTTGCCGCCCCAGTCGCGACTGACCGAGTCGGTGAACGCCTGGCCGTAGCCGGTGGAGCCGTGGAAGTCGACCATCAGCGCAGCGAAGCCCTGGCCGGCGTAGGTCTGCGCGTTCCAGCGGTAGTGGAACAGGTTGCCGAACGAGCCCTGCGGGCCGCCGTGGACCAGGAACGCGATCGGATGCTTCTTCGAGGGATCGAAGTCCACCGGCTTGACCAGCCACGCGTGGACCTTGGCGCCGCCGGCGCCGGCGAAGGTGAACTGCTCGGCGTCGCCCATCGCCACGCCGCGCAGGCGCTCGGCGTTGAAGTCGGTGAGTGCCGCCTTGGCGCCGCCACGCAGGCCGACCCGGAACAACTGCGCCGGGTTCTCGAGATCGTCGTGCGCGATCACGATCGCGTCGCGACCGACCGAGAAGCCGCCGACGTGGCCGTCACCGGCCACCTTCGCCACCGTGCCGCGCGCGATGTCGACCGCGAACAGCGGCGTGCGGCCGAGGTCGCCCGCGGTGGTGTAGATGGTGCGGCCGTCGCGCGACAACGCGATGCCGTCGGCCGAGCGGTCCCAGGCCGGGGCGATCTCGCGCGGGGTGCCGGTCGCGAGATCCATCGCCATCAACGCGAGCCGATCCGCCTCGAAACCGGGGCGCTTCATCGCGCGGTAGTACAGCGTGCGGCCGTCGGCGGCGAACACCGGGCCGGTGTCCCAGGCGTCGTTGGCGTCGGTCAGGTTGCGTGGTGCCGCACTGCCGTCGGCCGGGACCTGGAACAGGTCGAAGTTGGTCGACCACGGCTCGGTGCGGCCGGCGATGCGCGCGCTGAACACCAGCGACTTCGCGTCCGGGCTCCAGGTGTATTCGTTGTCGTCGCCGAACGGCTTGGACGGCACGTCGCCGTCGATGCCCTTCGTGACATGCACGAGATCCTTGCCCGCGATGCCGGCGGCGTCGAGACGGGCGACGAACAGCTGCGACCGCCGGTGGTCGGCCCAGGCGTCCCAGTGGCGGACGAACAACTGGTCGTACAACTGGCCGGTGGGCTTGCTGGCCGTCTCGTCGTCGATCTTCTTCTTCGTGCATCCGAGGTCGGCGCCGCAGTCGGGGAACACTTCGAACGACAGCGCGATCGCGCGGCCGTCGGGCGCCAGCACGAAGGAACCGACGTCGAGCGGGAAATCGGTGGCCTGGCGCGCTTCGCCGCCGCCCAGGTCGAGGCGCCACACCTGCATCGAGCCCGAGCGCGAGGAGAGGAAGTACAGCGCGCGGCCGTCCGGCAACCAGCGCGGACCGACCGAATTCACGCCGCGGGCGGTGATCCGCCGCGGGGCCGCGTCGCCGTCGACGGCGCGCAGCCACAGGCCGGTGGCGGCCTTGTTGTTGTCCACGTCCGCCTCGCGGACCTGGAAGGCAACCTGGCGTCCGTCCGGCGAAACCCGCGGATCGGCCACACGGTCGAGGGCGACCAGGTCGCGGACATCGAACGGGCGCCCGGCGGCGAAGGCCGCGGGCGCGGAAAGACACAGGGCGACGACAGCAAGGACGTGGCGCATGGGGCTCGCGGGGCTGGGGAGACGCCCTGAGTGTAGGCCGATCGCGCCGGGCCGGGCCAGCCGCGGCGCGGCATTCCCGGGCGCCGCTCCCGCCGGCGGGCGGGAGCGGCGCCGGACCACTCAGGGTGCGCTGGCCGCCGCGCTGGCCGCTTCGGACTTGGGCCCGATGTAGCGATCGAACCAGGCCAGCATCCGGCCGTAGAAGGCCTGGCGGCTGTCCAGCTTGTAGAAGCCGTGGCCCTCGTCGTCGTCGATCATCAACTCGCTGGTCTTGCCGGCGCGCTGCAGCGACTTGTGGAACACCTCGGAGTGCTCCGGCGGCGCGCGGAAGTCCTCGCCGCCCGCGACCAGCAGGATCGGCGCCTTGATCCGGTCGACCAGCTTGTTGGGCGAGCGCGAATTGAGGTTCTCGCGGCCGCCACCGACCGCCTCGGCGAGGAAGCGCTCGCCGGAGTCGCGCTGTCCGATGTCGCCACGGGTGTAGAGCATGCCGAGGTCGTATACACCGACATAGCCCACCGCGCAGCGGTACAGGTCGGGCTCCTTGGCGATGCCCATGCCCGCCGCGTAGCCGCCGTAGCTGCCGCCGTAGATGCAGATGCGGTCCTTGTCGGCGATGCCCTGCTCGATCGCCCACAGGGTGGCGTCGGTGACGTCGTCCTGCATGGTGCCGCCCCACTGCTGGTAGCCCAGCTTGGTGAACTGGCGACCGTAGTTGCCCGAGCCGCGGAAGTTCGGCTGCAGCACGGCGTAGCCGCGGCTGGCGAGCAGCTGCACTTCCCAGTCGAAGCCCCACGAGTCGTAGGGACCGAACGGACCGCCATGGACGTTGACGATCATCGGCAGGTTCTTGCCGTCGCTGCCCGGCGGCACCGTCAGGTAGCCGTGGATGGTCAGGCCGTCGCGCGCCTTGAACTGGATCGGCTGCTTGTCGGCCATCTTGTCCTTGTCGATCCAGTCGCGCACGCCGAGCATGTAGGTCGCCTTGCGATCGCGGTCGAGCAGGTAGTAGGTGCCGGGATCCTTGTCGCTCCAGGTGCGGAACGTGAGTTCCTTGCCGTCGGCGGTGTAGCTGGTGATCGTGACCCATCTGTCGGGGAAGCTGTTGAGCAGGGTCGACAGCGTGATCGCGTCGGGCGAGGTCTTGTCGAAGTTCTCGATCCGCGGCTCGCCATCCATGAACACCACGCCGTAGCCGACGCCGAGCCGGTTCGACAGCACGCCCAGCGGGTCGACGTTGTCGTCGCGCGCGACCTTGGTGCGGGTGTCGGTCTCCGGGTCCCACAGGTACACCGTGTCCGGGCCCTCCTTCTCGTCCGCCACCAGGTAGGCCTGCTTGAAGTCGGCGGTGAAGGCGGTGGGCCAGATCGCGACGCCCGATGCGGATTCGTCGTTCACCAGCTTCCATTCCGCGTCGTTGTCCTTGCGGTAGTAGAGCTTGGCCGTCGACCCGGTGGCCACGCCGCCCGCCCACGCGAACCGCACCTGCTGGCGGCCGTCGGTGAGGAATTGCGCGTTCAGCACCGGCGCGCGCGACAACACCGAGCGGTTGCCGGTGTAGATGTTGAGGCGCTCGACCTTCGGATACGTGCCTTCGTCGTTGCCGACCGGGTAGACGTTGACCAGGATGTTCTTGTCGTCATTGGGCAGCGTGTCGATGATGCTCGCCCCCTCGATGCCGCGCGGACGGCGCGTCGGCCTGCCGTCGTTGCCCGCGCGCGGACCGATCAGCAGTTCCTGGCGTGTGCCGTCCCAGTTGGTGGCGTAGATCTCGCCGGTCGCCGCCGGGTTGGTTTCCGACCCCTGGCTCTCGGCGATGGTGAGCACGATGCGATCGTTGTTGGCCCAGTCGAAGTCGTTGACGAAGGTCCGCCCGCGCAACCGCATCGTGCCGGTGGGCTTGAGCGTGGCGCGGTCGAGGATCACCAGCACGCCGGCGTCGGCCGACGTCATCATCGATGCCGCGATGTACTTGCCGTCCGGCGACAGCTTGACGTCCACGAACTGGTCGTGGCGCAGGAACTGGTCCATCGAGGCGTCCGCCATCGCGGCGCCGGGGGCGGCGCAGAGCGCCGCCGCGATCAGTAGAGCTCGCATGTCTTCACCCACCTCTGGTTGGCCGGGCGCTCCGCGCCCGGGGTCCTCGAAACGTGCGTCGCATGCTAGGCAGCGCCGACTCTGCGCGCCATAGGGCGACGGTCATGGTCACGAACCGCACGGCGCGGCGTCAATACCTCAGGGCTTCACGCGGCCGTAGACATCTTCAAGCCTGACGATGTCATCTTCACCAAAGTAGTCGCCGCACTGGGTCTCGATCAGGTGCAGGTCCTCGTCGCCCGGGTTCTCCAGGCGGTGCACGACGCCCATCGGGATGTAGGTGCTCTGGTTGCGCTCGAGCACGGTCTCGGACTCGCCGACCCGCACCTTGGCGGTGCCGCGCACCACCGTCCAGTGCTCGCTGCGCCGATGGTGATACTGCAGGCTGAGCACGTGGCCGGGCTTCACCGTGAGCCGCTTGACCTTGCAGTCGGGCGCGTCCTCCAGCACGGTGTAGCTGCCCCACGGGCGGAACACGGTGACGTGGTGCTCGGTGCTGGGGTGCGCGCGGGCGCGCAGCGCCTCGACCGCGCGCTTGACCTCCTGCGCGCGGTCGCGGTGCGCGACCAGCACCGCATCGGCGGTCTCGACCACCGCGAGGTCCGACACCCCGACCAGCGCCACCGCGCGCGTCTCGGCCTGCACGAAGCAGTCCTGCGCGTCGACCAGCACGGCCTCGCCGACCACCCGGTTGCCGCGTGCATCGGGCACCGCCTGCTCGGACACCGCGGTCCACGACCCGATGTCGTTCCAGTCGAACGATGCCGGCACCACCGCGCGGTGCGCCGCGCGCTCCATCACCGCATAGTCGATCGAGATCTCCGGGATGGCGCGGAACGCCTCCGCCGGGAATTCCACCACCCGCGCCCCGCGATCGGTGGCGAGGTGGCAGGCGCGCGCGGCTTCCAGCACGTCCGGACACGACGCGGCGGCGGCGTCCAGCAGCGCGCGAGCGCGGAAGCAGAACATCCCCGCATTCCAGAGGTAGTCGCCTCCGGCGAGGTAGGCCTGCGCGGTCGCGAGGTCGGGTTTCTCGACGAAGCGCTCGATCTCGAAGCCGTCGGCGCCGAGCGCCGCGCCGCGCCGGATGTAGCCGTAGCCGGTCTCCGGGCGTGTCGGCACGACGCCGAAGGTGACCAGGCGGTCGCCGCGCGCGAGTGCGGCGGCGTGCGCCACCGCGGCGCGGAATCCGGCGAGGTCCGACACCAGGTGGTCGGCCGGCAGCACCAGCAGCAAGGCGTCGCCGCCGTGCCGATCCGCGACGTCGAGCGCACCGAGCAGGATCGCCGGCGCGGTGTTGCGCGCCGCGGGCTCGAGCAGGAACCGGTGCCGGCCCATCGCGTCCGGCGAGGCGGCGGCGTACTCGTCGCGCGTGATGAAGTAGTGGTCGCGGCCGGTGATGGTCAGCACGGGGGCGCCGGGGGCGGCGACCGCGAGGGCGCGCCCCAGCGTGCGCGCCAGCAGGCTCGCGCCATCGGCCATGCGCATGAACGGCTTGGGCCAGGTGCGCCGCGACACCGGCCAGAGCCGGGTACCGCTGCCGCCGGAAAGGATCAGGGGGACGATCGGATGGCTCATGCATTCATCCGCGCGCGGCGGCGAGTTCGCCGATCACCGCGTCGAGGCCGACCTGCCAGTGCGGCAGGTGCAGGCCGAAGGTTTCGCGCACGCAGGTGGTGTCGAGCACCGACCACGCCGGGCGCCGGGCCCGGGTCGGGAACGCGGCGCTGCGGATCGGCACCACCTCGGGCAGGCGCGCGACGAGGCCGGCGCGATGCGCGCGCTCCAGCAGTGCGACGGCGAAGCCGTGCCACGAGATCTGGCCGCGACACGCGAGGTGGAAGACACCCTCCAGCGCGGCGCGGGCGTCCGGCGCGACCGCGGCGTGGCGCGCGATCGCGTGCGCGCAGGCCTCGGCGACGAACCGCGCCGGCGTGGGACAGCCGTGCTGGTCGTCGACCACCGTCAGGCGCTCGCGCTCGTTCGCCAGCCGCAGCATGGTGCGCAGGAAGTTCTGCCCGCGCGCGGCATAGATCCAGGCGATGCGGAACACGAGGTGCGCCGCGCCACTGGCGGCCAGCGCGCGCTCGCCATCGAGCTTGGACAGGCCATAGGCGGAGATCGGTCCCGTCGGGTCGTCCTCGCGCCAGGGACGCGCGCCCTCGCCGGAGAACACGTAGTCGGTCGAGAAATGCAGGACCCGCGCGCCGCGCTTGCGGGCCGCCTCGCCGATCACCGCCAGGGCGTCGCCGTTGGCGCGCCGCGCAGCCTCGGGCTCGTCCTCGGCGCGATCCACCGCGGTCCACGCCGCGGCGTTGACGATCCAGTCCGGCTGCACGGCTTCGATCGCACCCAGCACCGTGTTGGGCAGCGCGAGGTCGACCTGCAGGCAGGTCGCATGCCCGGGCACGACGCCGCGCCGGGTGGCCGGCAGCACCTCGCCGAGCGGCGCGAGCGTGCGCGCGAGCTCGAAGCCCACCTGCCCGTCGGCGCCGAGCAGCAGGAACCTCATGGGCGGTACACCGGCAGGCGATCCGGCGCGATGTCGGCCAGCAACGGAGCGCGCGCGTCCTTGTCGCTGAGCGTGGGACGCGCGATCGGCCAGTCGATCGCCAGCGCCGGGTCGTCCCAGCGCAGCGCCGCGTCCGCCGCGCGATCGTAGGGCGCGGTACAGAGGTAGGAAAACGTCGCCTGCGCGGAAGTCACCACGAACCCGTGCGCGAAGCCTTCCGGGATCCAGAACTGGCGGCGATTGGCGCCGGTGAGCACCACCGCCTCCCAGCGCCCGAAGGTGGGCGAATCTCGGCGGATGTCGACCGCCACGTCCCAGACCTCGCCGTCGAGCACGCTCACCAGCTTGCCCTGCGGGTTCGGCCACTGGTAGTGCAGGCCGCGCAGCACGCCGTGCAGCGAGCGCGAGACGTTGGCCTGCACCACGTCGAAGACGATGCCGTGCTCGGCGAAGCGCGCGCGGTTCCACGACTCGAAGAACTCGCCGCGTGAATCGCCGAAGGCCTGCGGCTCGACCACGGCAAGGTCGGGAATGGCCAGCCGCGAGACCTTCATGCCGAGCCCTCCCCGCGCGCGACCCGCTCGAGGTAGCCGCCGTAACCGGACTTGCCCAGCGTCTTCGCCAGTGCCAGCAACTGCGCGGCGTCGATCCAGCCGTTGGTGAACGCGATCTCCTCCGGGCAGCAGGCACGCAGGCCTTGGCGCTGCTCGATGGTCTCGATGAAGTTGGAGGCCTGCAGCAGCGACTCGTGGGTGCCGGTGTCGAGCCACGCGTAGCCGCGTCCGAGTTTTTCCACCCGCAGCGACCCATCCTCGAGATAGCGCCGGTTGAGGTCGGTGATCTCCAGTTCGCCGCGCGGGGACGGCTTGAGGGAGGCCGCGAGGTCGCAGGCGCGGTGGTCGTAGAAGTACAGGCCGGTGACGGCGTAGTTGGACTTGGGCACCTTCGGCTTTTCCTCGATGCCGACCACCCGCCCGGCGGCGTCGAACTCGGCCACGCCGTAGCGCTCCGGGTCGCGCACCCAGTAGCCGAACACGGTGGCGCCGTCGACGCGCGCGGCGGCATGGCGCAGCACCTCCGTCAGCCCGTGCCCATAGAAGATGTTGTCGCCCAGGATCAGGCAGGCCGGGTGGCCGTCGACGAAATCGCGCCCGATGATGAACGCCTCGGCGAGGCCATTGGGCTGGGGCTGCACCGCGTAGCGGATCCGGATGCCCCACTGCGAGCCGTCGCCGAGCAGGCGCTGGAACAGGACCTGCTCGTGCGGGGTGTTGATCACCAGCACGTCGCGGATGCCCGCCAGCATCAGGGTGCTCAGCGGGTAATAGACCATCGGCTTGTCGTACACCGGGAGCAACTGCTTCGACACCGCGATGGTCAGCGGGTGGAGCCGCGTGCCGGCGCCGCCGGCGAGGATGATGCCTTTCTGGGTCGTCATGGGTCCAAGCCTTCCGGGCCGGCCCGGCATTGTAGGCGGATGGCCGCGCCGCGGGCGAATCCGGCCGGCGGCGGCCGCCGCCGGTCAGCCGCCCGGCCCGGGCGGAAACACCAGCATCGCGTCGCCGTAGGAAAAGAACCGATAGCGGGCCGCGACCGCGTGGCGGTAGGCGCCGAGCACGAATTCGCGTCCGGCGAAGGCGCTCACCAGCATGATCAGGGTCGATTCCGGCAGGTGAAAGTTGGTCACCAGCGCGTCCACGCTGCGGAAGCGGTAGCCCGGGAAGATGAAGATCCGGGTCTCGCCGGCATAGGGCGCGAGCGCACCGCCCTGCGAGGCGGTCTCCAGCGCGCGCACCACGGTGGTGCCGACCGCCACCACGCGCCCGCCGCGCGCTCGCGTGGTGCGGACCTTGGCGACCAGTTCCGCGCCCACGTTGAGCCACTCGCTGTGCATCACGTGGCCGCGCAGGTCGTCGCCACGCACCGGCTGGAAGGTTCCGGCGCCGACGTGCAGGGTGACGTGCCCGGCCTCGATGCCGCGGGCCGCCAGCCGCTCCAGCAGCGGCGCGTCGAAGTGCAGGCCCGCGGTGGGCGCCGCCACCGCGCCGGCCTGCGCGGCATACACCGTCTGGTACCGCTCGCGGTCGACCGCCGCGTCGGCGCGCTTGATGTAGGGCGGCAGCGGCATGTGCCCGACGCGCGACAGTACGCCCTCGAGCGGTTCCTCGGTTTCGAAGCGCAGGCGCCAGAACTCGCCTTCGCGGCCCACCACGCGCAGCACCGTGCCGTCGTCCAGCACCACGCTGCGCCCTTCCTGCAACGCCTTCGACGCGCGCACCTGCGCCACCACCTCGTGGCTGGCGGTGACCCGCTCGATCAGCACCTCGACCGCACCGCCGCTGTCCTTGCGGCCGTGCAGCCGCGCCGGGATCACGCGGGTGTCGTTGAACACCACGAGGTCGCCGGGGGCGAGCAGGTCGGGCAGGTCGCGGAAGCCGCGGTCGGACAGCGCGCCGCTGCGCGCATCGGCGAGCAGCAGGCGGCTGGCGGAGCGCTCGGCCAGGGGCTCCTGCGCGATCAGTTCCTCGGGCAGGTCGAAGTGGAAGTCGGACTTCTTCACGCGGCGGGACGGGCGACGGGGGGCTCCGATTTCAGCACGGCCCGCGTCATCGCTACAGCCAGCCTTTCTGCCGCGCCAGCCGGTAGGCCTCGATGCGGTTGCCCACGCCGAGCTTGCCGATCGCCTCCGACAGGTAGTTGCGGACCGTGCCCTGCGACAGACCGAGTTCGTCGGCGATCTCGCCCGCCGAACGGCCTTCGCCGGCCAGCCGCAGCACCTGCCGCTCGCGGTCGTTCAGCGGATCGGCTTCCGACCACGCCTCGACCGCGAGTTCGGGATCGACCGCCCTGCCCCCGCGATGCACCTTGCGCAACGCCTCGGCCAGGCGATCGGCGGGCGCGTCCTTGAGCAGATAGCCGCTGGCGCCCGCATCCAGCGCCCGTCGCAGGTAGCCGGGGCGCGCGAAGGTGGTCAGGATCACCACCTTGCACGACTGGCCGTTCTCCTTGACGCGCTGCGCCAGTTCGAGCCCGGTCAGGTGCGGCATCTCGATGTCGGTGACCAGCACGTCGGGGGCCAGGCGCTGCACCTCGCGCCAGGCGGTCTCGCCGTCGGCCACGCTGCCGACCACGTCGATGTCGGACTCCAGCCGCAGCAGGGCAGCCAGCGCGCCGCGCACCATGGCCTGGTCTTCGGCAAGCAGGACGCGGATCAAGGACGGCTCCGGCGGATGGGCGGCGCGACGTTAGCACCGCCGGCCGGCGCCTCCAACCGCCGCGCGCGCCCCGGCCCGCCGATCAGCCGACCGCGCGGAGATGCCGCGCGGGCGCACGCTCGCGCCCGGTCTCGTCGTTGCCGGGCTCGCGCCACGGCACCACGATGCGCAGGCGCGTCCCGCGGCCCGCTTCCGACTCGATCGCCAGCGTGCCACCGAGCACGGCGAGCCGCTCGCGCATGCCCTTGAGCCCGTTGCCGTCGGCGACCGCGCCGCCGACGCCATCGTCGCTCACCGTGAGCACCACGTTGGCTGCCTCGCGCTGCAGGTCCGCCGCCACCCGCCGCGCCCCGGCGTGGCGGATGATGTTGGTGGTCGCCTCTCGCAGCGCCAGCGCGAGCACGGTCTCCACCTCCGGATGCAGCGCCAGGTCCGGCGCGCGGTACTCGAAATCCACCAGCACCGCGCTCAGCGCCAGCCGCGCGTTGGCGAACTCCGCGCGGATGCCGACCGCGCGCATGCCGCTGACCGCGCGGCGCACCTGGCCCAGCGCCTCGCGCGCCACGCGCTCGACGTCGGCGATCTCCGCCTGTGCGGCGCCCGGGTCGCGCGAAGCCAGCTTGCTGGCCAGTTCGGCCTTGATCGCGATCACCGACAGGGTATGGCCGAGCAGGTCGTGCAGGTCGCGGCCGATGCGCTCGCGCTCGGCCACCTTGGCCAGCCGCGCGACTTCCTCCTGCGACAGTCGCAAGGCGGCCTGCTTGCGCGCATTCGCGGCGTACATGCGCATGGCGATGAACGAGGTGGTGGAGATCAGCATGGTCAGCAGCAGCACGAACACGGCGGCCACCGGGTCGATCGTCCAGTGCGAGACGGCGAGCATCGCCAGCGAACCCAGCAGCACCAGCAGCGCCGTCGGCAGCGGAAGGCCGGTCGCGGAAAGCGCGCCGTAGATGGTGTAGGTATTGGCGAACGGATTGACCGGCAGCAGCGCGGGCGCCAGCGCCGCCATCGCAAGCCCCATCGCGGCGCGACGCCATCCCGAAAGCCAGAACGAGCCCACGTACATCGGCAGGAACACTACGATCGAGAGCAGCGTCAGCCCCAGGTCCAGCGGCCGCATCATCGGGAAGGCCAGCGGCAGGAACAGGAACGCGAGGTACAGCAGCGGCATCCACGCGCTCTCGCCGGGCGCCAGCGTGGGTGGCAGCAGCCGCCGCTCCAGCGCGGCGCGCAGGGCACGCAGGCGCTCAAGCCAGGGCCAGTCGGGCAGTCGAAGCGGGGCGGGATCGTTGGCGTCCATGGCGCCACCTTGCGACAGACCGGCGACCGCTGCCACCCCCGGATCACAGGTGCCGCACGTGACGATCGTCATGTCCTTCCGGGGGTACCGGAGCGCAGCCGCCCCGTGATATCCTGATCGTTCCCTAAGTCGATGATTTTCCTGCGATCCCGACTCGATCGGGGCGTGACGGAGGCGACCATGTCCCTGCTCCAGAAGCTCGAACCCCTGCGCCGCAACGCGGCGACCCGGATCACCCACGGCCTGCCGGATGCGACGGTGCTGCGCTTTGCCGCCGGCCATCCCGCGCTGGTGCAGGCGATCGAAGAAGCGGCCGCGGCCCATGCCGCGCTGCTGCGCGAAATGCCGGAGTTCGCCGCGCTCGACGAGGCGGGGCAGATCCGCGCCGCGCAGGACGGCTTCGTCAACTTCTACCAGGAGGACGCGATCAATCCGTTCGTGGCGCTGGCTGCGCGCGGGCCTTGGGTGGTGACCACCCAGGGCGCGGTCGTGCACGACTCCGGTGGCTACGGCATGCTCGGCTCGGGCCACGCGCCGCAGGCCGTGCTCGATGCGCTCGCGCGCCCGCTGGTGATGGCCAACATCATGACCCCGAGCCCGTCGCAGCTGCGCCTCGCGCAGGCGCTGCGGCGCGAGATCGGACGCAGCCGCGGCGGCTGTCCCTACGCGAAGTTCCTGTGCCTGAACTCGGGCTCCGAGTCGGTGTCGCTCGCCGGCCGTTTCGCCGACGTCAACACCAAGCAGATGACCGACCCGGGCGCGCCGCACGCCGGCTGGCGCGTCAAGCGCATCGCGATCAAGGGCGCCTTCCACGGCCGCACCGAGCTGCCGGCGCTGTACAGCGACTCCTCGCGCAAGGCGTATGCCGCCAACCTCGCCTCGTACAAGCACCACGAGTCGCAGCTGATCACGATCGACCCCTACGACGTCGCGCAGTTGCGCGAGACCTTCGACCGCGCGCAGCGCGAGCACTGGCACATCGAGGCGATGTTCCTCGAGCCGGTGATGGGCGAAGGCAATCCCGGCCGTGCGGTGCCGGCCGAGTTCTACGCCGCCGCGCGCGAACTCACCCGCGAGCACGGCACCCTGCTGCTGGTCGATTCGATCCAGGCCGGCATGCGCGCCCACGGCGTGCTGTCGGTGGTCGACTACCCGGGCTTCGAGGGCTTCGAGGCGCCGGACATGGAGACCTTCTCGAAGGCCATCACCGGCGGCCAGTACCCGCTGTCGGTGCTGGCGGTGAACGCGCGCACCGCGGCGCTCTACCGCAAGGGCATCTACGGCAACACCATGACCACCAATCCGCGGGCGATGGAAGTCGCCTGCGCGGTGCTGGCGTCGGTGACCCCGGAACTGCGCCGCAACGTGGTCGAGCGCGGCCGCGAGTTCGTCGCCCGCCTGGAGCAGCTCGCGCGCGAACTGCCCGGCACGATCACCAAGGTGCAGGGCACCGGCCTGCTGGTCTCGTGCGAGCTGGCGCCGCAGTTCAAGTGCTTCGGCGCGGGTTCGACCGAGGAGTGGCTGCGCCATGCCGGCTTCGGCGTGATCCACGGCGGCACCAATTCGCTGCGCTTCACGCCGCCGTTCGCGATCACCAGCGAGGAGATCGACCTGCTGGTCGACGGCATCCGCCAGGCCCTGCTGCACGGGCCGCGCGTGGCCGTCGACGCGACGCAGCAGGCGGCCGCCTGACGCAGGGCGGCGGTTCCGCGACTTCCGGCGGGGCACGGCGATGACCTTGCGCCGCCGGATGGCCGAGTTCGGCTTCGAGTCGAACGAGGACTACGAGTTCCAGGTGCGCGCGCTGTTCGCGGCGCGCATCGACCACCTGCGCTGCCTCGCCGTGTGCGGTGAATCCGGGCGCCGCAAGACCGCCTTCGCCAATGCACTGGCGCAGGCGCTCGAATACCCGCACGTGGTCTACCACGACTTCAGCCTGCCGGAGGCGCCGGGCCCGCAGGTGATCGTGGTCTCCGCCGAGGAGCAGGAGAATCCGCAGCCCGCCGACGCGCCGCTGTCGCGCTTCGAGCGCGCGGTGGTCGAGGCCTGCGCCTTCAGCGAAGCGGCGCGCACGGTGCTGGTGCTGGACCAGTTGCAGGCCGCCGATTTCCGCGACCAGATGCGGCTCAACGGCTTCGTGCGCACCCACGAGTGGGCGATGTCCACCGCCGCGGTGCGCGCCAATCCGCGCCACCTGTTGCTGGTGCTGATCTCCGAACAGCCGCTCTACCACTCGCTCGCACGCGTGTCGTACCGCGTGTGGACCGACGCCCGCGGTTCCCCGTTCACCCTGCGGCCGCAGGACGTCGGGCTCGGCACCGACGCAAGCGCCCTGTTCGAGGCGCTGGCCGCGCTGTTCGACGCCCTCGGCGGCGCGCCGACGCCCTCGGAGTTCGCACGCATCCTCGACGACCTGCTGCACCAGGTCCGCACCGAGGACCAGTTGCGCCATTCGCTGTTCGGCTGGACCGAGCACATCGATCGTGCCGCGCTCGCCGCCCCCGCCATCGCGCAGCTGCTGCGGCGGGTGGTGGATGCGCTCAGCGAGTGGCTCGGCGCGGAGGAAGTCGTGGTCGGCGGCGATCCGCCGGACTGAGGCGGTGCGCGGTCAGATGCCGCGGTAGCGATCGGTGGCGGCGACCAGTTCGTGCACGATGCCCGGCTCGAAGGCGGAGTGGCCGGCGTCGGGCACGATGCGCAGGTCCGCCTGCGGCCAGGCGCGGTGCAGGTCCCAGGCGATGCGCGGCGGGCAGACCACGTCGTAGCGTCCCTGCACGATCGTGCCCGGGATGCCGTGCAAGCGGTGCGCGTCGCGCAGCAACTGGCCGTCGCAGGCGAAGAAGCCGCCGTGCACGAAGTAGTGGCATTCGATGCGCGCGAACGCGAGGGCGCGCTCGTCGCTCTCGAAGGCGGCCACGTAGTCGGGGTTCTCGCGCAGGAACGAGGTCCGCGCCTCCCACAGCGACCAGGCCCGCGCGGCCTCGAGTCGCGTCGCCAGGTCGCCAGCGGTCAGCCGGCGATGGTAGGCACTGATCAGGTCGCCGCGCTCGGCGGGCGGGATCGGCGCGAGGTACTGTTCCCACAGGTCGGGGAAGATCACATTGCAGCCGTCCTGGTAGAACCACGTGAGTTCCCAGCGACGCAGCAGGAAGATGCCGCGCAGGACCAGCGCCCGGACGCGCTCCGGATGCGCCTGCGCGTAGGCCAGCGCCAGCGTCGAGCCCCAACTGCCGCCGAACACCAGCCAGCGTTCGATGCCGAGGTGTCGCCGCAGGCGCTCGATGTCCGCCACCAGGTCCCAGGTGGTGTTGCCCGACAGCTCGGCATGCGGCGTCGACAGGCCGCAACCGCGCTGGTCGAACATCACGATGCGCCAGTGCGCCGGATCGAAGAACCGCCGCATGCGCGGCCCGGTGCCGCTGCCGGGGCCGCCGTGCAGGAACAGGGCGGCCTCGCCGTGCGGGTTGCCGCTCTGCTCCCAGTACAGGCGGTGCGGCGGATCGACGTCGAGGAAGCCGGATTCGTAGGGATGGATGTCGGGATAGAGCGTTCGCGGGGCCATGGGTCGAGTGTACGCCGCGGGGGCGCGGCGGGTGGCGCGAAGGGGTTGGGCGCCGCTTCGGCGCCGCGGCGACGGCGGGTCTGTCGCCGCTGAAGCGGCTCCCACCATGGGCAGCTCACGATCCACTGGACGGGCGAATCTCGCGGCGCGGGTCGGTGCCGACCAAGCATCGCGGGGCGGAGGGCGGCAGGAACCGCCGGGGCCGCGACATCTGCAGGAGCGCTTCGACGCGCGCTGCGCGCGCAGCGGGGTGGAGGTTGGGGCTCCGGTTGCTGCGGTGGGGCTTCCGCGGAGCGGGTCTACGGACGGGCGCAGGTCTCCGCACCGATGGTGACTGGGGAAGAATCGCGGCGTGCTGGGTGGTGGGGACTGCTGTTGGCGCGCGATTTGCGGAGGCGCTTCGATGCGCGCTGCGCGCGCAGCGGAGTGGAGGTTGGGGCTCCGGTTGCCGCGGCGGTGAGCGGGCCGACGGACCGGTCGAGCATCCCGCACGAGCGGTGACTGGGGAGGAATCGCGGCGTGGTGGGCGGTGGATACCGCCGGCGCGGTGCGATGCGCGGGGGCGCTTCGACGCGCGCTGCGCGCGCAGCGGGGTGGAGGTTGGGACTCCGGTTGCTGCGGCGGTGGACTGATGTGTTTCTCTTCGCGAATTGGTCGGGGCGGAGAGATTCGAACTCTCGACCCCTACAACCCCATTGTAGTGCGCTACCAGGCTGCGCTACGCCCCGACACCGCGAAGAGCGGGCATTGTACCGGAAGTCGCCGCGGATGGTTCAGCGACGCAGGATGAGCAGGATTTCCTCGAGCTCCAGCCGCACCTGGCGCACGATCTGGCCGGAGATGCTGGCCTCCATGCGACCCTGCTCGCCTTCCAGTCGTTGGCGCGCGCCACCGATCGTGAAGCCCTGGTCGTAGAGCAGGCTGCGGATCTGGCGGATCATCAGCACGTCGTGGCGCTGGTAGTAGCGACGATTGCCGCGCCGCTTGACCGGCTTGAGGTTGGGGAATTCCTGCTCCCAGTAGCGCAGCACGTGCGGCTTGACCGCGCACAGCTCGCTGACCTCGCCGATCGTGAAATAGCGCTTGGCCGGGATGGCCGGCAGTTCGCTGTTGCCGCCTTGGTCGAGCATGCGCCCCTACCGGTGCCCGAAGGTGGATGACGTGGACGGACCTGGACCGCTCAGCCCTGCGCGGCCGCGCCGGCCTGCGGGCCGGCGAAGGCTTCGACGCGGACCTTGAGCTTCTGGCCGGGCCGGAAGGTCACCACGCGACGCGCGGAAATGGGGATCTCCTTGCCGGTCTTCGGGTTGCGCCCGGGGCGCTGGTTCTTCTGGCGCAGGTCGAAGTTGCCGAAGCCGGACAGTTTGACCTGCTCCCCGCGCTCCAGGGACTCGCGCACCACCTCGAAGAATGCGTCGACGAATTCCTTCGCCTCGCGCTTGTTCAGGCCGACGTTCTCGAACAGTCGTTCGGCCATTTCCGCCTTGGTGAGCGCCATCGTGGTCCCCTGCTGCCGTTCCGCCCCCGCACCGCCCTGCGTCGATGGTCGCCGCTCAACTGCGCAAAACGGCCGCGAAATCCCGGCCCAGCGCGGCGACCACCGCCCCCACCGCCGCATCAGCGTCGGCGTCCGTAAGGGTGCGGGAATCATCCTGCAAAATCAAGCCAATAGCGAGACTTCGTGTGTCGGGCTTGAGGCCTGTCCCGATGTATTCATCGAACAGATGGAGAGCGCGCAGGGCCGGACCGGCCGCCTGCCGCGCACAGGCCTCCACCGCGGCCCAGGCCACGCCCTGCGGCAGCACCATCGCGATGTCGCGTCGGACCGAAGGAAACCGAGAGAGATCGTTCGCGCGCGGCACGGAACGACGGCAAAGCGGATCGAGATCGAGCTCGAACACCAGCGGATCGTGTCCCAGGTCCAGCAGCGCCTGCAGGCGCGGATGCAGCACGCCGAGCCAGCCGACCGGGGAGCCCGACCGGAGAACGATTGCGGAACGTCCGGGGTGCAACCAGGCCGGACCACCCGCGACGAACTGCACGTCATCGGCCGCCGCCAGCGCCAGCAGGGCCTCGACGTCGCCCTTCAGATCGAAGAAATCGGCCGCGCGCTTGCCGCTGTCCCAGTGCTCGGCCACCGCCCGCCCGAGCACCACGCCGGCCAGCCGGTCGCGCTCGATCGGGCCGGCGCCGGCCGTCGTCGCGGCGTGGAAGACGCGGCCGAACTCGAACAGCCGCAGGCGCGCCTGCTGGCGGGCGAGGTTGCGCCGCGCCGCCTCCACCAGCCCGGGCAGCAGGGCCGTGCGCATCACCGCGAGGTCGGCCGACAGCGGGTTGGCCAGCGCCACGGCGCCGTCGGCCAGACCCCAGTCGGCCAGCGTGCCGGCGGGCACGAAGGCGAAGTCGATGCACTCCGCGTAACCGCGCGCCACCAGCGCGCGCCGCAGGGCGGACGCCTCGACCCGCGTTTCGGTGACGGTTTCGACCTGCAGCAGGGCGGTCGGGATGCGGACCGGCACCTGCTCGTAGCCGTGCACCCGCACGACCTCCTCGATCAGCTCCTCTTCGATCGCGATGTCGAAGCGCGCGCTGGGCGGCTGCACGGTCCAGCCGTCGGCATCGGCCGTGACCCGCATGCCGAGGCCGGCCAGGATGGCGCCGACCCGCTCGCGCGGGACGTCCATGCCGAGCACGCGCGCAAGCCGGGCCGCGCGCAGGCGAATGGTCGGCGTCGGCGGCAGCGCCTCGGGGTGTTCGGCGGCCACCACCGGCCCCGCCTGGCCACCCACGATCGACAGCAGCAATTGCGTCAGGCGCTCGAGCGCGCGCCGCGGCAGGCCCGGATCGACGCCGCGCTCGAAGCGGTGCGAGGCATCGGTGTGCAGGCCGAGGCGGCGCGCGCGGCCGATGATCGCGGCCGGTGCGAAGTGGGCGGCCTCGAGGAACACGCTGCGGGTGGCGTCGGTGACCCGGGAATCCCAGCCGCCCATCACGCCGGCGACCGCGACCGGGCCGCCGTCGTCGGCGATCACGAGGAATCCGGGGTCCAGCGCGACCTCGCGCTCGTCGAGCAGCTTCGCCGACTCGCCGGGCGTCGCACGGCGCACGACGACCCCGCCACGCAGGCGATCGTGGTCGAAGGCATGCATGGGCTGCCCGAGTTCGAGCATCACGTAGTTGGTGCAGTCGACCACCGCGCTGATCGGGCGCACGCCGGCGCGCCGCAGGCGCTCGGCCATCCAGACCGGCGTCGGCGCCGCCGGATCGATGCCTTCGACCACGCGGCCGAGGTAGCGCGGGCAGTCGGCCGGCGACGCGATCCGCACCGCACGCGCGGCCTGCGACGTTGTCGCAGCCGGCGCTTCGTCCCATGCCACGCGTGCGGCATCGAACAAGGTCGCGACCTCGGCCGCGAGGCCCGCCATGCCGAGGCAATCCGGCCGGTTCGGCGTCAGCTTGATCTCGATCGCGGCATCCGGCAGCCCCAGCCACTGCGAAAGCGGTGCGCCGACCGGTGCATCGGCGGGCAGTTCGAGCAGGCCAGCCGCGTCGCCGTCGAGCGCGAGTTCCTTCGCCGAACACAGCATGCCGTGCGATTCGACACCGCGCAGCGCGGCCTGCCGGATCGCCATCCCGTTGGGCAGCGTGGCGCCGATGGTCGCCAGCGGCGCCTTCAGGCCGACCCGCGCGTTCGGCGCGCCGCAGACGATCTGCAGCGGTTCGCCCTGCCCGGTCGACACCCGGCACACCTGCAGTTTGTCGGCCTGCGGGTGGCGCTCGGCGGACACGATCTCGCCGACCACCACGCCGCCGAGGCCCTCGCCCAGCACCTCGACGCCCTCGACCTCGAGGCCGGCCATCGTCAGCCGACGGCACAGCGTCGCGCGATCGGCACCGATGCGGACCAGGGAACGCAACCAGTTATCGGAAAACTTCATGGCAAGCCGCTCTTCATCCGGTAAGGCGCCAACCGCGCCGTCGCCGGGCCCATCGTGACTGGGCCCTGTACCCTGGGCCCTGGGCCCTTGTCCGACCGGTGCAATTCGCTGCGCCCATTGCACCCTACGCCGAGACCGATGCCCCCAAAACCTCAGGCGAACTGCCGCAGGAACCGCAGGTCGTTGTCGTAGAACGCGCGCAGGTCCGACACGCCGTAGCGCAGCATCGCGAAGCGCTCGATGCCGAGCCCGAACGCATACCCCGTGTACCGCTCGGGGTCGATGTTGCAGGCGCGCAGCACGTTCGGGTGCACCATGCCGCCGCCGAGCACCTCCAGCCACGCCTTGCTGCCGTCGGCGCGCTCCCAGCGGATGTCGACCTCGCAGGACGGCTCGGTGAACGGGAAGTACGAGGGGCGGAACTGCATCTCGAAGTCGCGCTCGAAGAACGCGCGCACGAACTGCGCCAGCGTGCCCTTGAGTTCGGCGAAGTTCGCGGTTTCGTCCACCACCAGGCCTTCCATCTGGTGGAACATCGGCGAGTGGGTCTGGTCGCTGTCGCTGCGGTACACCTTGCCGATCGCGAGCATGCGCAGCGGCGGCCGGTGGTCGCGCATGTAGCGCACCTGGACCGGCGAGGTGTGGGTGCGCAGCAGCCGACCATCCGGGAAGTAGAACGTGTCGTGCATCGCCCGCGCCGGATGGTGCGGCGGGAAGTTGAGCGCCTCGAAATTGTGCTCGTCGTCCTCGATCTCGGGGCCGTCGGCCACCGCGTAGCCCATGCGCGAGAAGATCGACACCATGCGCTCGATGGTGCGCGAGACGGGATGCGCCACGCCCGGATCGACGTGTCGGCCGGGCATGGTGACGTCGATGCGCTCGGCCGCGAGGCGCGCCTCCAGTGCCGCGGCTTCGAGCGCCGCGCGACGGGAGGCGATCGCATCCTGCAGGCGCACCTTGGCGATATTGACCTGCTCGCCGCGTGCCTTGCGCTCGTCGGGCGCGAGCTTGCCCAGCGACTTGAGCTGCTCGGTGATCACGCCGCTCTTGCCGAGCAGGGCCACCCGCATCGCCTCGAGGGCGTCGAGGTCGGCTGCATCGCGGATCTTGGGTTCGTACTCGTGGATCAGGGAGTCCATGCGGTTTCCCGAAACGAAAATGGGGAAAGGGCGCAAGCCCTTTCCCCACGTCGAGACACGGAAGGTCCGGGCGACGCCCGGGCCGGGGTCTTACGCAGCCAGGCTCGCCTTCGCCTTCTCGGCGACCTTGCCGAAGGCGGCCAGGTCGTGCACGGCGAGGTCGGCCAGCACCTTGCGGTCCATCGTGATCTCGGCCTTCTTCAGGCCGGCGATCAGGCGGCTGTACGACAGGCCGAACTGGCGGGCCGCCGCGTTGATGCGGACGATCCACAGCGCGCGGTACTGGCGCTTCTTCTGCTTGCGGCCGATGTACGCGTACTGGGCGGCCTTGGTGACGGCCTGCTTGGCGACGCGGAACACCTTGCGGCGGGCGTTGTAGTAGCCCTTGGCCTTGCTGATGATCTTCTTGTGCCGGCGACGGGCGACGACACCACGCTTGACTCGTGCCATGGGTCGTTCTCCTTACGCGTAGGGCAGCATGCGGGCGACGCGGCCGGCGTCCTCGGGGCGCACGTGGTTCGTGCCGCGCAGGTTGCGCTTCCGCTTCGTCGACTTCTTGGTGAGGATGTGGCTCTTGAACGCGTGGCCGGCCTTGAACTTGCCGGACGCGGTCTTGCGGAACCGCTTGGCGGCGGCCCGGTTGGTCTTGATCTTGGGCATGTCGGATCTTCCGTTTCGGTTTTGGTGACTGGCGCGAGCGGCGGGACATCCCGCACTTTCCGATCCTGCTCGTTCCGGCTTGGTGGCGGGAAAGCTCCCGCGGGTTCCTTTGTCGCTGCCACATCCTGTGCCCGCGGCGGGAAAATCCCGCGGGTTCCATTGCACTACCGACGCATCTCGCGCCGCGTCGATCCGGGTACAGCAGGCTGCGCGAGCAGCCATCCCTGGATCGCACACCCGCGGCGGCATCCTGCCGCGGCCCTCGCCGGGTCGTGCTGCCCCTTCAAGGCAGCCCGACAAACCCCGGCTCGGCCTCTCCCACCAAGGGAGAGGGGATCACACCGCGTTCCGCGCTTTGCGCGGAACTGGAGCGGGGTTACCCCCTCTCCCTTGGCCCTCTCCCACCAGGGGAGAGGGGATCACATCGTGTTCTGCGCTTCGCGCGGAACTGGAGCGGGGCTGCCCCCTCTCCCTTAGCCCTCTCCCACCAGGGGAGAGGGGATCACACCGTGTTCCGCGCTTTGCGCGGAACGCTATTTCTTTTTCGGGGCGACCATCATGAACAGCTGACGCCCTTCCATGCGTGGCATCTGCTCGATCGTGACGTCTTCCTTGATGTCGGCCTCGATCCGCTGCGCCATCTGCAGGCCCAGTTCGGTGTGCGCCATCTCGCGCCCCTTGAACCGGATGGTGATCTTGACCTTGTCACCCTCGGCGATGAACCGCTTCAGGTTGCGCAGCTTGATCTGGTAGTCGCCATCGTCCGTCACCGGACGGAACTTCAATTCCTTGATTTCCTGCTGCTTGGTCTTCTTCTTCGCCGCGCTGGCCTTCTTCTGCAGCTCGAAGCGGTACTTGCCGAAGTCCATGATGCGGCACACCGGCGGGTCGGAGTTCGGCACGATCTCCACGAGATCGAGCTCGGACTCTTCGGCCATGCGCAACGCCTCGTCGCGGGTAAGCACGCCGACCTGTTGGCCGTCGGCTCCGATGACGCGGACTCGGGGTACCCGGATCTCCTGGTTCTTCCGGGTCAGCTTGTTGTCGGTGGCGATGTGTCGTGTCCTCTGATGGATTGACGCGAACCGACCGCGGGCATCTCAGCCCGCGGCCGCGTTGAAACTGGAACGCAGGCGCTCGATGAACCCGGCGAGCGCCATCGCCCCCAGATCCTCCCCCGCGCGCGTGCGCACGGCGATGGTGCCCTGCTCCCGCTCGCGGTCGCCCGCAACCAGCAGGAACGGCACCTTCTGCAACGTGTGCTCGCGGATCTTATAGCCGATCTTCTCGTTGCGCAAATCGGCCTCGACCCGGAGCCCTTGATTCGCAAGGTCTTTTGCCACCTGCGCCACGTAGTCGGCCTGGGCGTCGGTGATGTTCATGACCACCGCCTGCACCGGGGCCAGCCAGGCCGGCATGGCACCGGCATGGTGCTCGATCAGCATGCCGATGAAGCGCTCCAGCGAGCCGACGATGGCCCGATGCAGCATGACGGGGGTCCGGCGGCCCGAATCCTCGGTCACGTACTCGGCGCCCAGGCGGCCGGGCATGAAGAAATCGACCTGCATCGTGCCGACCTGCCAGGCGCGGCCGATCGAGTCGCGCAGGTGGTACTCGATCTTCGGCCCGTAGAAGGCGCCCTCGCCCTGCAGTTCCTCCCATTCGACCCTGCAGGCGCGCAGGGCCGATCTCAGGGCGTTCTCCGCCTGTTCCCACATGGCGTCGTCGCCGATCCGCTTGTCCGGGCGCAGGGCCAGTTTGACCGCGATGTCGGTGAAGCCGAAGTCCCGGTAGACGCCCATCGCCTGCGCGTGGAAGGCCACCACTTCGGACTCGATCTGGGCTTCGGTGCAGAAGATGTGGCCGTCGTCCTGGGTGAAGCCGCGCACGCGCAGCAGGCCGTGCAGGGCGCCGGAGGGCTCGTTGCGGTGGCAGGCGCCGAACTCGCCATAGCGGATCGGCAGGTCGCGGTAGCTGTGCAGGCCGTGGTTGTAGATCTGCACGTGGCCGGGGCAGTTCATCGGCTTGATCGCGTAGTCGCGGCTTTCCGACGACGTGGTGAACATGTTGTCGCGGTAGTTCTCCCAGTGGCCGGTCTTCTCCCACAGCGACTTGTCGAGGATCTGCGGACAGCGCACCTCGCGGTAGCCGTTCTCGCGGTACACGCGACGCATGTACTGCTCGACCACCTGCCAGATCGACCAGCCGCGCGGATGCCAGAACACCAGGCCGGGGCCCTCCTCCTGCATGTGGAAGAGGTCGAGTTGCTTGCCGAGCCGGCGATGGTCGCGCTTCTCGGCCTCCTCGAGCTGGGTCAGGTAGGCCTTGAGCTCCTTGTCGTTGCGCCAGGCCGTGCCGTAGACGCGCTGCAACTGCTGGTTCTTCTGGTCGCCGCGCCAGTAGGCACCCGACACGCGCATCAGCTTGAACGCGCCGAGCTTGCTCGTGTTCGGCACGTGCGGGCCGCGGCAGAGGTCGATCCACTCGCCCTGGCCGTAGAGCGAGATCTCCTCGCCCGGCGGGATGATGTCGTCGATGATCTCGGCCTTGAAGTGCTCGCCCTTGGACTTGAAGAAGGCGATCGCCTCGTCCTTGCCCATCACCGAGCGCTGCACGGGCAGCGCCTCGGCGACGATCTTCGCCATCTCGGCCTCGATCTTGGCCAGGTCCTCGGTGCTGAACGGCGTGGCCCGCGCGAAGTCGTAGTAGAAGCCGTTGTCGATCACCGGCCCGATCGTGACCTGGGTGTCGGGGAACAGCCGCTGCGTGGCCTGTGCCAGCAGGTGCGCCGTGGAGTGGCGGATCACGTCGAGCGCATCGGCGTGCTTGTCGGTGACGATCTCGAGCGCGGCGTCGCGCTCGATGCGATACGAGAGGTCGACCAGGCGGCCGTCGACCTTGCCGGCCAGTGCGGCCTTGGCGAGACCCGGGCCGATCGAGGCGGCCACGCCGACGACGTCGATCGGGCCCGGGAATTCGCGGCGGCTGCCGTCGGGGAGCGTCACGTGGATCATGGCTGGGTCCTTCGGGGCAAACAAAAAGGGCGTCGGGGCGCCCTTTCGTTCACGCGATCGGAAGCGGCGGCGCGGCAAGTCAGCGGCTGGCGGTTCCGGTTCGCGTCATGGTGATCGTGTTCTTTCGAACTACGGCTCTCGGCGGGTGCCTGGGTGTTGCGGGACTCGGAACGACTGCGGCGGGCCTTGCTTCGATGGAGACCGGAGCCTGCCGCGACGCATTGGCCTTCGGGAACCTCGCCCTTCGAGGACGAGTGGTGGGCGCGACAGGGATCGAACCTGTGACCCCTACCATGTCAAGGTAGTGCTCTACCGCTGAGCTACGCGCCCGAGCCGCATAGGCTAACAGCGCCAGCCGCGCGGCTGCAAGGGAACGGCGCCAACCGCCGGCATGAGCCGACCGGCACGCGGCCGCCCCGGCTCGCCTATGATCGGCGCGGGGGACACCGGGGGAACGGCGTGGCGGGCGGATTCGGCAGCGACACCATCGCGGGCCTCGCGGGCCGGATCGCCGCCCTGGCACCGGTCGCGGTGCGCTTTGCCTGGGGCAGCGGGCGGCTCGAGGGCCGCGGCCACCTCGGGATCGACGGCGACACGCTGCGGCTCACCGGCGAGCTGGCCGGCGTCGGCCGCGTCGACCTCGCCGCGCACCGCAGCCAGGTCACGGGCTGGCAGCGCAAGCGAGGCGACCAGATCGGACTCGCCGTGCGCGCGGCCTCCGGCAACGGCCAGGAGCCGCTGCGCGCGCTGGCATTCGAACGCGAGGCGGACGCCGAGCGACTGGTCGCCTGGCTGCCGCCGTCGGCGAGCCGCACCAGCCTCGTGCGACGCTGGTACGAAGAGCGCCTCGGCCCCTACCGTCGCGAGGCCTGGGCCACCTACGCGCTGCTCGGCGTGCTGGTCGCCTGCTACGCACTGCAGGTCGCGTCCTCCGGGCGCATCGCCTTCGACGCCGCGATGCTGCTCGGGCACGGCGCCAACCTGCCTGCGCGCACCCTCGATGGCGAACCTTGGCGGCTGCTCGCGGCCGTCTTCCTGCATGCCGACTTCGGGCACCTGTTCGGCAATGCGCTGACCTTCCTCGCCCTCGGCCCCTACGTCGAGCGGCTCTACGGCCGCGCCGCCCTGCCGGCGTTGTTCGTCGGGGCCGGCATCGCCGGCAGCGCCGTCGACCTGTTCACCAACTTCGGCATCGTCGCGGTCGGCGCCTCGGGGGCGGTGTTCGGCATCGTCGGCGCGCTGCTCGCCTATCCCCTGCGCCGCCCCGGCCACCTGCCGCTGGCCTCGATGCGCGTGATCCTCGCCTTCGGCGGCCTCTACACCGCCTGGTCGTTGAAGCAGGGCTTCGACAACGTCGGGGTCAACAACAGCGCGCACGTGACCGGGCTGCTCGCGGGCTTCGCGCTCGGCCTGCTGCTGGCGCCGCCGTTCGAGCGCGAGCGACGCCCGGCATGGCTGCCGCTGGCCGCGGTCGCGGCACTGTTCGCGGTGTTGCTCGCCAGCGCGCTGGCGCTCGGCGTGGCCCGGCGCGGCGATGACTTCCGCCTGTCCCAGGTGCTGCATGACCTCGCCGCGCGGGCCAAGGACCTCGACAGCGACTGCGAGGTCGCGGCCAGGCGCGCCCGCGACGACCCGGCGGCCGGCCGCGCGGCGTTCGAGGCCGCCTGCATCGCGACGCTGGACGAGATCGAGGCGCGCATCACCGCGTTGGCGCCGCGCGACGAAGGCCTGCGCCAGCGGGTCGCGGAACAGCTGGCCGTACTGTCCCTGCGCCGCACGGCGAACCGCGCCGCCGCCGCCCGTTTCACCGACATCGCCGCGCTGGGCCCTGCGGACGCCGCGCGATCGGCGGCACTCGACGCCTGCAAGGCGGCCCTCGACGGCCTCGAATCGATCCCCGCGCGGCAGGTGGTGCGCGCGGTGCGCGCCGAGTGCGTCGCAGCGCTCGACGACGCGATCGCATTGCTGGATGCGGCGGCGACGCACAGCGCCGACGTGCTGCGCTACCAGCACGCCTCGCGAACGCTGTGGCGCGCCGAGCGCTCGGCGTTCGAGCGCATCGCCGACGCGATCGAGCGCGCCGACGACGCGGCGATCGAACAGGCGGTCGCCGACCTCGAGGCGGCCCGCGCTGCGTTCTCGGCCGCCACCGGCGTGCTGGCCGGGGCCTGAGGTCAGCCGCCCATCAAGCCCTGCGCGCGGGCACGGCGGATCTCGTCGCGGACCCGCGCTGCGGCCTCGAACTCGAGGTCCTGCGCGTGCTTGTACATCTGCGCCTCGAGCTTGCGGATCTTGGCCGACACCTGCGCCGGGTCCATCCGCGAGTAGTCGACCTCGGGCTCGGCGACCTTGCGCGCCGCCGCCCTGCCCCGCCCCTTGGCGCCCGGCGCGTCGGCACGCGCGCCCTCCATGATGTCGGCGACCTTCTTCACCACCGAGCGCGGCGTGATGCCGTGGGCGGCGTTGTACTCGACCTGCTTCGCGCGGCGCCGCGCGGTCTCGTCGATCGCCGCCCGCATCGACCCGGTGACCGTGTCGGCGTACAGGATCGCCTTGCCGCGCAGGTTGCGCGCCGCGCGCCCGATGGTCTGGATCAGCGACGGCGTGGAGCGCAGGTAGCCCTCCTTGTCGGCATCGAGGATCGCGACCAGCGAGACCTCCGGCATGTCGAGGCCCTCGCGCAGCAGGTTGATGCCGACCAGCACGTCGAACTGGCCGAGGCGCAGGTCGCGGATGATCTCCACCCGCTCCACCGTGTCGATGTCGGCGTGCAGGTAGCGCACGCGCACGCCGTGCTCGCCGAGGTATTCGGTGAGGTTCTCGGCCATCTTCTTGGTCAGCACCGTGACCAGCACGCGGTCGCCCTGGGCGACGCGCAGGTTGATCTCGCCGAGCACGTCGTCGACCTGGCTGCGCGCCGGCCGCACCTCGACCTCGGGGTCGATCAGCCCGGTCGGGCGCACCACCAGCTCCACCACCGACCCCTCCGACTTGCCCAGTTCCAGCTTGGAGGGCGTGGCGGAGACATAGATCGTGCGCGGCTGGCGGCGCTCGAACTCGTCGAACTTCAGCGGCCGGTTGTCGAGCGCGGACGGCAGCCGGAACCCGTACTCGACCAGGGTCTCCTTGCGCGAGCGGTCGCCCTTGTACATGCCGCCCAACTGCGGCAGCGTGACATGCGATTCGTCGACCACCAGCAGCGCGTCCGGCGGCAGGTAGTCGAACAGGCACGGCGGCGGGTCGCCCGGCGTGCGGCCCGTGAGGTGCCGCGAGTAGTTCTCGATGCCCTGGCAGAAGCCGATCTCGGCCAGCATCTCGAGGTCGAAGGTGGTGCGCTGCTTGAGGCGCTGTGCCTCCAGCAGCTTGTTGTCGCGGTAGAGCTGCTCCAGGCGGTCGGCGAGTTCGACCTTGATCGTCTCGATCGCCTCCAGCACCGTGCGCCGCGTGCTCACGTAGTGGGTCTTGGGGTAGATCGTGTGGCGCGGCAGGCGGCGGCCGACCTCGCCGGTCAGCGGATCGAAGATCGCGATCGACTCAATGGTGTCATCGAACAGCTCGATCCGCACCGCCTCGGCGTCGGATTCGGCCGGGAACACGTCGATCACCTCGCCGCGCACGCGGTAGGTGCCGCGGCGCAGTTCGTAGTCGCCGCGGGTGTATTGCAACTCGGTCAGGCGGCGGATCACCTCGCGCTGCTCCAGGCGGTCGCCGCGCACCAGGTGCAGGACCATGCGGTGGTACTCGCCGGGATCGCCAAGGCCGTAGATCGCCGACACCGTGGCCACGATGATGGTGTCGCGCCGCTCCAGCAGGGCCTTGGTCGCCGACAGGCGCATCTGCTCGATGTGCTCGTTGATCGAGGAATCCTTCTCGATGTAGGTGTCGCTCGAGGGCACGTAGGCCTCGGGCTGGTAGTAGTC
>Ga0209450_10000263_pt1 | contig 28525 bp, 23 predicted proteins | sample FrelakmetLWP11LW_FD_187149 | JGI IMG/M metagenome (GOLD analysis project Ga0209450, IMG submission 187149) | Freshwater lake sediment microbial communities from the University of Notre Dame, USA, for methane emissions studies - LWP11 LW (SPAdes)... | ecosystem: Environmental > Aquatic >...
GCTGCAATGCAGACCGGGTTGCGGATTCCCGCGCTGATGCTTGGAGCAATGGTAGGATTATCGATGGTAGGCATATACAACCTGTATTTTTACATAGCGTCCATAATTTACGTACCCATGCGATCCATGTCAAGAATTGCGGTTGCAATCATTTCCACCGCATGGAAAGAAAATGACCTTCAGAAGATAAAAGACATATACAGAAGGACTTCGCTGATTCAGATAATATTCGGTTTGTTAATATATATCGGGATTATCATCAACAGGGAAAATCTGTTTTATTTCATCAAGAATCCGGAATACACAATTAATTTTATCTTCTTCCCTGTAATCGGACTTGGAGTACTGATTGACATTATAGTCGGCTTAAATTCAGAGATAATCAGTTATTCGGAAAAATTCAGGTTTGATTCATTATTTAACGTCATACTGCTTGCGATAAGCATAACCGGCAACCTTATACTGATTCCAATTATGGGCGGGATTGGCGCCGCGTTCGGATTCGTTCTTGCTTACTTTACCTTTAATTTACTTAAATGGCTGTTTTTATACCGCAGATACAAAATGCAGCCTTTCGACTTCAAACAGGTAATTGTACTTCTGCTGGGTGGTATAGCTTTTCTGGTAGGCGAATATATTCCGGTTATAAACAATGTATTTCTGGACATAATTATAAGGAGCGGACTGGTGACGCTTGTTTATATGACAGGGATACTGGTTTTCAGAATTTCACCGGACCTTAACGAAAGGTACACAGTCTACAAAGGAAAACTCTTCAGGAAATAAACTCTCACAAATTAAAAACCCTTTATTTTTTTAATATTAATATCTTGACTTTTTTGTTTTCTTTTTATACGTTTTATACAGCATTCATCAATTTCCCTTGATTTGCGATTGAGATGGTTACAAATAAAATAATATTATTTTAAATCAAAACCTTACCGGCTATGAAAAAATGTATTACTATACTTATTATCTTATGTGTTTTCGGCACTGCTTTCAGCCAATCCGGGTGGGTACTGCAAAACTCAGGAACTACTGTCAGCATGCTTTCAGTTTCTTTCCCTAATCCTTCGACAGGATTTGCGGCGGGCTGGTATGCCACACTGCTGAAAACCACGAACGGAGGTGATAACTGGCTTCCGCTGAATTCCCCGACCCCTTATGCATTCCAGACAATATTTTTTACTGATATTAATACGGGATATGCCGCAGGACAGAACGGAATAATTATAAAAACAACAAATTCGGGATTAAACTGGTTTACCCAGAATTCAGGAACCTCCAACATGATATTAATCCTGCATTTTTTAAATTTAAATACGGGTTATGCATGCGGCTACGCAGGCACAATTCTTAAAACAACAAACGGGGGCACAACATGGATGCCTCAATTTTCAGGTACAACTTTGAACCTCTTAAGCGTTAAATTTTATGACCAGAACGTGGGTTATCTGACGGGGAACGGAGGTAAATTTCTTAAGACAATAAACGGAGGATTAAACTGGATAAACATGCCGACGGGAGTGAGCAACAATCTCGGCAAGATGGCTATCACAAACGTAAACACTGTTTACACACAGGGAACTTCGGGAATAATTCTGAAAACAACAAACGGAGGAAACAGTTTCGTCACTCAAAATTCCGGCACATCCCTGTATCTTACTTCAACTGATTTTAAGTCAGTAAATACGGGTTATACGGCAGGGGCAAACGGATTCATTACGAAGACTACTAACGGAGGCTTAAGCTGGATAGCACAGCCAACACCCACGACCAGCCAGCTTCAATGGATATATTTTATCAACGATACAGTCGGATGGGCATGCGGTGAAAACGGCACAATTATGAAAACAACCACCGGCGGAATAGCAACACCTGTTCCTGCTGCACCGGTATTATCTTCTCCTTTAAACGGATCTGTATTGTATACGAACACGCCTATAATGGACTGGAACAACGTATCCAATGCCAACAGATATAAGATTATAATTTCCTCAAATCCGGGATTTTCGGTTATAACTGATTCTGCTACGGTTAACCTGTCAGTATACCAGATTCCGCCCGGTAAAATTTTAAGCAATACAACATATTACTGGAAAGTCAATGCGAGCAATCAATACGGAACAGGGCCATGGTCAGTAACATGGATGTTTATTGTATATCCGAACAGCGTATCGCAAATATCAAGCGAGGTTCCGGATAATTTCAATTTATATCAAAATTACCCGAATCCATTCAATCCGTCAACAAATATTAAATTCGACATACCAAAAGCATCGGCAATCAGTATAGATATTTACGATTCAAAAGGAAGTTTAACAGAAAATCTGTTCAGAGGAAATGCGGGCGCAGGAGTATATATAAGCAAATGGGATGCATCAAAATACGGAAGCGGTATTTATTATGTTAAACTGCATACAAACGAATTTACTTCGGTAAAGAGAATGGTGCTTGTAAAATAAAAAATAATTATAATTAAATTTTCAAACGGGCGGGAGCCCGTTTTTCATTACAATTTTACTTTACCCCGTATATTACCGGATTGCGGAGTACAAGCTGAAATAATTCGCCTGTACAGAAACTGGAGTTCAACTTCAGGCGGATAAAATATTTTGTTCTGTTCTTTGGGGACTGAATTTCCACAGGTGACGTATTATTTATCGCCTGAATACCTTCAAGATTAATTACATTAACTGCTATTTCTGAGTTTAAATAAAACAATGAAATTCCCGAAAGGTCACCGTCCGTGAATGAATCCCTTTCAAACCTTATCCTTTCAAATCCTGTAAAATCAAGCGTGTCCAGCGGAAAAGTGCGTATCAGGTACACAGAGCAGGTTCCAACAAGACTGTCAAGAGTGCCGTAATGGACATAGACCTGCTCCGGGACCTGCCCGCTTTCCTGTGGATTATTATCCGAACAGGAAACAGCAAATAAAGAAATAAGAACTAACGCTGATATTTTCATGTATATCTTCATTATTCTATAGAACAAAGAAAACTATCCGTAAATTTCACAAATTAACAAATATCTGCCCGCTAATTATACTAATTAAATAAAAAATACCGCAGTCAAGTAAAGCACAAAAGACACGTAATAGGAACAAGAACGCCGGACACAAATTAACACTAATTAAACAAATTTAAGAAATTATGTCCATAAATCCGCGATGCTTAAGAGCAACTGCAATTATAGTTTAATTTTTGCAAAAAACATATTATTCCGTAAAGAAACCGGGAAAAATAAAGAATTTGACTTTACTATGAATTTGAAGTAAAGTAAGTTTGACTATCAAACAAAAAAGTTTTATGAAAGCAAAAATTATTTTTTCGGGAATACTCCTGTTATTCCTGGCAGTATTCATCTTCAATATTAAAGAATCTTCCCTGCTTTTAAACTACACAGGCAAGGAAAAGATCGACAAATACGGAAAACCTTCCGGAGTAATGCAGTCGCTGCAATTCATCAGCGATATACGCGCATATCCCGACAAGGATATTCCACAGGACAAATTCTACAAAGGTTTTGAACATTCGAGAGACAAACTTGCGGACGTATTTGAAAATGATTTTGCCGATTCGTGGACTTCCATCGGACCGAATAACATCGGCGGAAGAAGCATTTCTCTTGCGGTTCATCCTGTTGATACAAGCATAGTTTTTATAGGTTCGGCATCCGGAGGTTTATGGAAATCAACTTCGGGCGGCATCGGCGCAAGCGCATGGACGATTATTAACACCGGATACCCTTCGCTTGCTGTCAGTTCGATTGTGATTGACTCCGTCAACCCGAGCATAATGTTTATAGGTACCGGTGAAAACTACGGATACCAGTATTCGGTTAACAACGGCGTCAATGTCAGGGTTACGAGAGGCATGTACGGAATAGGAATACTGAAAACCACAAACGGCGGAACAACATGGACAAAGTCGCTTGACTGGTCTTACAGCAACCAGCGCGGAGTATGGACAATATGCAAGAACCCGAAAAATTCAAATATACTCTATGCATCAACCAGTGAAGGCGTTTACAAAACATATAATGCAGGCGCTAACTGGGTAAATGTGCTCAATTACCAGATGGTAATGGACATGCTGATTAATCATGTCGATACAAACATCGTTTACGCTTCTGTCGGAAATCTAAGCAATAACATACCGAATGCAAACGTCGGGATTTACAAGTCAACAAACGGCGGTGTTAACTGGACCAAACTAACCGGCGGGCTTCCGTCATTCTGGTCGGGCAAGGCAACCCTGCAGTTATACAGAGGTAATCCGAATTATATTTATGCAAACATTGCAAACGACATAACAACTTATGTCGGTTATTACAGAAGCACTGATGCAGGCACTACATGGACCCTGGGATCAACATCCGTACCGTCGAGCAATCAGGGCTGGTACAATCAGGGACATCTGGTAAAAAGCAATGACCCTAACCAGATCCTTGTAGGGTGTCTCGATGTTCACAAATCAACAAACGGAGGCACAAGTTTTTCGATAAAATCAAGCTGGTCAGCCTGGAATACAGGCGCAACGCCTCCCGGACAGCCCGAAGGCCCCTCGAATTTCGTACATGCTGACGTTCATTATTATGTTGAAAACCCTAAAGACCCAAATAAAATTTACATCGCGGCTGACGGAGGGCTTTACCGCTCTAACAATTTCGGGGAAACATTCTTCTCCTGCAACGGCGGATATGTAACATCGCAGTTTTATGCAAGCCTCGGTAATTCATTTACAGATTCAATTTTCTGCGTTGGCGGACTTCAGGATAACAGGTCAGCATTTTACCAGGGCACAACAGCATGGTATAAAACATTCAGCGGCGACGGAATGTGCTGCCAGGTAAACTCACAGAATCCGCAGATTTGCTACACGGAATACACTTACGGAGCGGTATCGCGTTCAAACAACGGAGGAGTTTCATGGAGCAGCCTGTCAATTCCGGGCGGCGGAAGTTCATCAAATTACTGTTTTGCCGCACCGTATGTTGTCTGCCCGTCAAATCCCAGCATAATGTATATTGCCGGAACCAATTTTTATAAATCAACAAACGGCGGAACGAGTTTCGGAACAACTCTGAATAACTTCGGAGGCGGTAAGGCACTGTCAATGGCAACGTCCTGGGTCGGAACCGATACTATTTATGTAGGAACGACTCCCGAAGGAAGCACGGCAGCCGCAATCTGGCGCTCATTAAACGGCGGCACAACTTGGACGAACATCTCCGGTTCAGCTGTGCCAAACAGGTATCCTACAGATTTATTCGCGAATCCTTTTAATGCAAAAGAAGTCTATGCTACGTTCGGCGGATTCGGTTCCGCTCATGTTCTCAAATCAACTGATGCAGGCACAACTTGGACAAATATAACCGGAAGCCTGCCTGATGTTCCGACACAGTGCGTAATGATTGACCCTGTTTACCCTAACAATATTTACGTTGGGAATGACCTCGGAGTTTATGCAAGCACAAATAGCGGAACAACCTGGGGCGAATACAGAACGGGTATGCCTTATTCAATAGTATTTGACCTGGCGTATGTACCCGTAAGCAGAAAAATACGCGCATTAACACACGGAAACGGCATCTGGGAAAGAAAACTGACTTCCATTCCGACAGCAATTCAGAACGAATCAGGCGAAGTACCTAAAGAATATTATTTAAACCAGAATTATCCGAATCCTTTCAATCCGATTACCAGAATCGATTTCGGAGTTTCGAAACAGGCATATGTGAGCATAAATGTTTACGATATGGCAGGAAGAAAAGTAAGCAGTTTATTAAACAGTAATTACACCCCCGGTAATTACCATATTATGTTCGATGCGGGAAATTTGACGAGCGGGATTTATGCTTATTCCATGACTATCAATGAAAAAACTGTAAAAACGAATAAGTTGACAATTTTAAAATAATTTTATAAATTTAATCAGGTGTCTGGATGATAGATCCGGACACAACTGGAAAAAAATAAAAGGCTGCCCGGTAAAAGCAGCCTTTTAATTTTTGCACTGACCGGTTTTTTCCATGGATACAGGAGCATTAGCCGCTTAAGGGAGAAAACTCACAAAAAAGATCAAAAACCATAACCGGGAATTTATACCAATTATCACTAATCACACAAATTGGTAAACGCGAATTGATCTGCAGGGGGTGACCGGTCAGAAAAACAATATTTGAGAAAGAATACCCGCAGATTTTCGTGTAAAAAAATAGAATTGCAAAATGGTTTCCTTTATATTAATATTACAAGTCTGTCAAATTTATAAGGAATGTTAATGAAAGCAACCGTCCTAACAGGAGTTTCAATAATATTGCTCATTTTTTTCTCCACCCTGTATTCTGCAGTACCCGGCAGCAATTCAACAGGAGAAATTCCCTTTATCCGGACATCTGACGATTCACTTATTATCGGAAAGAATTATGCTTTCGGTACTTACGGCAACAGGCAATACACAGGAACTCTTATCGGACAGGATTCGGTTTTTTTTACGATTCTAACGGATGAAGGCAGAAAAAAAATCAAAAGAAACGACGTTAAAAAATACGGTTTAATTGATGAAAAACCAGATAATATTGAAGTTGAGGCATCCGATTCCCTAAAGCTTGTCACAGTGGAAACAAAAGACGGAAATAATATTACGGGATTTATTCTCAGCAGGGATTCTCTCTATGTAATATTAAAAACTCCTTCGGAGATTCAGATGACAATCCCGGTTTATACAATTGTACGAATAACATCCTCGGATATTGAATATGCTGAAGGAAAATATTTCATTAAAGACCCGAATGAAACAAGACTGTTCCTGGCGCCTACCGGGCGGACGTTAAGTCACGGAACGGGATACATATCTGATGTGGAATTATTTTTTCCGGTAGCGGCAATTGGATTGTTCAACTATGTTACTATCGCGGGAGGAATATCTATTATTCCGTTTTCAGAAAACCAGTTATTTTACATTAATGCTAAAGTAACCCCCCTGAAAACAAAAAATTTAGATCTTTCGGCAGGATACTTATTTACTAATGTTACTAACTCACACTATTCCGGAATATCATTGCCTTACATTGTAGGAACAGCCGGCACAAAGATTGCGTCTGCAACTTTCGGTTCCGGTATTGGATTCAGCGAAGACGGTACGAGCAATCCGATGTTTTTATTAGGCGGTGAAATAAGAGTTGCCAATAATATTAAATTCCTTACTGAAAACTGGATATTCACAGGAGAATCGACAAACAGTTTTACTTTTATAGGAGTAAGAGCTTTCGGGGCTAAATTTGCCGGTGATTTCGCTTTATTGCACGTATGGGCAATTGACGACTGGGACGGCTGGCCGTTCATACCTTATGTAAGCGTAACATACAATATAGACTTTAACTAATGAGCCGCAGCAATTAACGCCTGATAAAGTAAATTATCCTTTTCAATGACCAAAATTTCTGAAAGCACGGACCTACAATAAACACTAAAGTTCAAAATAACGGAAGTTATCCAATTTATAAATTTCCAATAAATTAATTTCGGTTTTTACTTTAGAATTTTGAATTTAATTTGCATTTTGCCTTTTGAATTTACCGTCATATCGGCATATTTGAATTTTTTAAGCGTTTTATTGTTGTATTATTTGTTTAAAGTTTATTAAAACAGGGGATTAGCAGCGTTTTTCTGCGTATTTACTTTCTTTGAATGACAAACAAACTTATTATTCGAATTACACGAAATTTCAAATTAATATTAATTATAAAACAGTAATTTAGCAGAAAGGTAATTTTAGAAATGGCAGATAAGACACCAATAACGGTTGCGTACGGAGACGGTATCGGACCGGAAATAATGGATGCAACTTTACGGATTATCCAGGCAGCAGGAGCAAGAATTGACATCGAAGTAATTGAAGTGGGGGAGAAAGTATATTTAAGCGGAAACTCGGCGGGCATAGCACCGGAGTCGTGGGATTCTCTGAGAAGAACGAAGGTTTTTCTTAAAGCTCCTATAACAACTCCGCAGGGCAGCGGTTACAAGAGCTTAAACGTTACAACCAGGAAAACTTTCGGGTTATACGCCAACGTTAGACCGTGCGTATCATACCATCCCTTTATCAGGACGAAACATCCCGTAATGGATGTTGTCATAGTCCGTGAAAACGAAGAAGATTTATATGCCGGAATAGAGTACAGGCAGACAAGGCAGGTAACTCAGGCATTAAAAATAATATCACAGCCGGGAACGGAAAAAATAGTTAAGTATGCATTTGAATATGCAAAACTGAACGGACGGAAGAAAGTGACGTGTTTCGTCAAAGACAATATAATGAAAATTACTGACGGACTTTTCCACAGGACATTCAATGAAGTCGGACTGGAATATCCCGACATTGAAAAGGAAGTATGGATTGTCGATATCGGCGCGGCAAAGCTTGCGACATCACCCGAACAGTTCGACGTTATAGTTATGGAAAATCTTTACGGCGACATATTATCAGATGTAACTGCACAAATGACCGGTTCAGTTGGCCTTGCAGGTTCTGCGAACGTCGGTTCTGATTTCGCAATGTTTGAGGCTATTCACGGTTCAGCACCGCGCAGGGCCGGACAGAATTCAGCAAATCCTTCGGGACTTCTGCTCGGTTCAATTATGATGCTCGTCCATATCGGCCAGCCTGACATCGCTACAAAAGTTCATAATGCATGGATGAAGACTCTTGAAGACGGAATTCACACATATGACGTAAACGACGAAGTTCATCATACAACTCCGGTCGGTACAAAAGAATTTGCGGACGAGGTAATTAAGCGGCTGGGACAGAAACCTGAAGTGCTGAAAGCGGTTGAATACTCAGCAAAACCCGGACACCGGATTCAGAAATTCGCGACAAAAGACTTATCATCAGTGAAGAAAGAACTTATGGGAGTTGACGTGTTCCTGGACTGGAACAACGGAAGCGCGGATGACCTCGGCAACATGCTGAGCAAGATAAAGACAGGAAATACTGTGCTGACAGCCATTGGCAGCCGCGGAGTAAGCGTTTACCCCGGAGGGGCCAAAGAAATTTCAACAGTGGACCACTGGAGATGCAGGTACATGAACCCTGACAAATCACTTCCGGTATCGCATTCAGATATAATAGACCTGCTTTCGAAGTTAAGGGACAGCGGTTTCGATTTCATACAGACTGAGAACCTGTACAACTTTGACGGCGAACCGGGTTATTCAGCATAATAAAGAACTTTAATAATTTTCTGATATGGAAAAAATGAATCCGGACTTAATTGCCGAAAGGCTTAAGGAAATCAGGGGATGGTTTCCGGAAGGAAATTCAATCAGGAAAACTTTTAAGACAAAAGGATTTCCTGAAACAATGGGACTTGTAACGACAATCGGAACAATCTGCCAGCAGTTCGACCATCATCCTGATTACATGCTGATTAAATACTCGGAAGTAGAGATTTCTTTTTCCACGCATACGGCGGGCGGTATCACCGAAAAAGATATTGAAATTGCGGTTGAGATTAACAAGTTTGCGTAATGCAAATAACGACATCGGCGATATTCAGGTACTTTTTATATTTAGGCATAGCGGGCTTTGGCGGCCCGCTTGCCATTATAGAGTATATCAGGCGCGACCTTGTTTTTGATAAGAAGTGGATGACTCTTGAAGAATTCAAAGATTATTTCGGGTATTCACAGATAGCTCCCGGCCCGCTTGCATTCCAGGTCGCATTGTATTTCGCTTACCACAAAAAAGGCCTTAAAGCCGCAATACTCGCAGGCATCGGTCTTGTGTTTCCGTCATTTCTTATCGTACTTGTATTTTCAATATTCTACAAAAGTTACAGCGATATTAACTGGATTGTATGGGCGCTGTACGGAATCAGTCCTGTTGTAATCTCAATAATTTTTCAATCGGGTTTTAATCTCAGCAGGTCTGTTTTTACTAAGGAACCGATACAATATGTTTTATTTGCATCTGTTATAATCGTATCTTATTTCTTCAAGGTCCACATAATCTACATGATATTATCGTCAGCGCTGATATCTCTTGTTTACCACATAGTTAAAAGAAAATCAGAAACGAAAGCAATGTCAGTAAATCTTTTCATTCTTGGTTTAATAGGTCAGGTTTACGGGAGTGTACTTCTTCTTTTAGAATTTGTAAACAGCAAACTAATTCAGATGGCTTACATTTTCCTAAAAGCAGGAATGCTTACATACGGCAGCGGGTTCGTAATAGTAGGCGTATTACGGCAGGATGTTGTTGAGAATTTTCACCTGATTACTGCAAAAGAGTTTCTTGACGGAGTAGCATTCGGACAGATAACACCCGGCCCGGTTGTAATTACATCAACATTCATCGGTTATCTTGTATCGGGGTTCACTGGCTCTGTTATTACAACTGTTTCTGTTTTTTTGCCGACGTTCATATTTGTGCTCATCATTTCAAAATTCATAAATAAAATTAAGGACAATTTTTACCTGAAGTCTGCAATCAAGGGTGCAAATGCAGCATCAATTGCGGCAATAATGGTTACAGGATATTTCCTGTCGGCAGAAGCGCTTATTGATTACTTTACATTCGGGTTTTTTGCTGCAGCGCTGGGAATTCTTTTCTTCACTAAGCTTAAACCATATTATGTGATTATCGCGGGTGCGACGGCGGGAGTAATTGTTAAACTTTTTCTGAATTAAAATTTTTCTTCTTAAGTCTTTACCGGCGGGAGATAGATAATAAATTCCGTTCCTTTTCTTCCCTCCGATGAAATACGCGACGGTGAATTGAAAACAATCCCGCCTTTGTGCTGTTCGATAATTTCTTTCACAACAATAAGCCCGAGGCCTGTACCTTCAACGCCTTTCCTTCGCACGTCAGACGAACGGTAAAATTCGCTGAAGAGCTTTTCCTTGTCATCATCCGGAATGCCAATACCGTCATCAGCAACAACAATCACCATGTCTTCACCGGAGTTTTTCAGAATGATTTCAACATTACCGCCAGGTGTGTTGTATTTGATAGCATTTCCTATTAGGTTGGACAGCGCGAGTTCAAGCATTATTCTGTCGCCGCTTATAATTTTTGTTTTCCTGAAGTCCGCAATCTGAACATGAATTTTTTTCAGTATAGCATCGGAATTTTTTTTCTTAACGACCGAGCTTACCAGATTGAAAACATCAATCTCTTCCATCTTAATATGCTCGAGCAGTTTTACTTTTGAGATATTGAGAACGTCGTTAATAATGTTAATTGCTTCATCAGTTCTTGCTCTTGCCTTATTAATCCTGTTTTTTGCTTTTTCGTCAATAATTCCCGAATACCCTTCGAGAACTAGGTCAAGATTGGACTGAACGCCCACAACAGGGCTTTTAATCTCATGCACAATTCCCATGGTATATTTCATCTTTGTTTTTTCGGCTTCTTCAATCTTATCAAGCGCTTCCTTCAACTTCTGCGATCTTATAAAATGCGCCCTTGTAATGTAATTAGAAAGAATAACACTGAAAAATATCAGAACGGAGAATGACACTGAAATGATTATAATATACCTCAGGTCTTTGTAATTACCAAGATGGCTGAGGTTTCCAAAAGAATAATGAGGAATGATGCCCAGGTATTCCAGGAAACAGAGGAAAATGAAGATAAAAACAACTGAACCAGCAATCGTATAGATTGCAAAACCCGGTAAAATCATACTACCGATAATCATGTGAAAGACAAAGAACATGTAGAAAGGACTTTCCACACCGCCAGTGTAATAATTGATAACAATGATTGCAAGCAGGTCAACGACTATCTGGTTAAATGCGAAGTGGAGCTGGTTAAAACCCTCCGTGTCATTCCTTACAAACCCGCTGTTGCAAACATACAAATAAATAAAATTTACAATAAGAAGGATTAGACCTATGAAGGATATTGTCACCAGTTGTTCGGATGAAAAACCAACCTTAAATACAAACTCCATCACGAGCAGGAACGCGACCAGGGATGCAACGATAACGAATCGTATGTTTATAAATAGCCTGTTTCGCTGTGAAATCATTATCCACAGCTGCTCGAAATCATATGTGTATTTGGGTACGAGGTTCAGCAATAAACGGTTTTTTACGTTACTGCAAACACGCAGGGGAAATAAATTAATTAAAAACTATTAATAATAAATGTTAGTAACTTCTATTATTTCCGCCTCTTTATCTTTTTTCTTAAGAAATTCTATGAAATCATTATTATAGTATGATGAATGTGATTTCTCAAATTCATCAATTAACTTTGCAATTTTTTCATAGCCAAAAGAACTTTTAAAAAAGTTTAATTCTTCTTTGTCGTCAAAAATTCTGTAATAATTCATATGAAATAAAAATTTTTAAATCAAGATTTTATCTGCATGCAGCAAATCAGAGAACAGTTCGTTCTTTATAGATTCTGCATTTTTTCTTGCATTTGCAAGTGAATTAATTATGTACCTGTTAGCAATAAATATTTTCCTCTGCTCTATTTCAGCTTCATCGAGAAGCAAATAACCTAAATAGATATAAGAATAAAGTTCAACGAGGTCTTTGGCTGCAACATCCTGGAAAGCATTGTCCTTTTTGTCCTGAACGTACTTCAGACAGTCATAAAATATACCCCGGATTTCTTTCAGGTAATTCGCTAGCCGCGCTAGCCCTCCAGGGTAAATCTTCTTTTCTTTAGCGTCGAATTCATCCCTGAGTATATCATTTATAACTCCACTCATAGCAGCTACAATCTGAAGCTGTGATGTTCCTTCGTATATGTTTGTTATTCTCGCGTCACGCGCAAGACGTTCGACCCTGAATTCTTTCATGTACCCCGTACCCCCGTGAATCTGCAGCGAATCATAGGTAATCTTATTCGCGCATTCGGTTGTCCAGTATTTTGCAAGCGGTGTTAACAGGTTTGACAGTCTTCCGAAATGTTTTGCTTCCGCACTTAGTTCGGAAACGGGCTTGCCGTCCTTTTTGTATTTTTCAATCAGGTATTCTGTTTTCTCTTTATTGTCAACCACCAGACCCGCGGCATATAGAAGCGACCTGTTATACTCAAGCATAACGCGCATGTCGATAAGCATATTGGCAACAGCCGGAATGTTGTAAATAGATTTTCCGAACTGCACCCTGTCTTTAGCGTACATCAGGGCTTCCTCATAAGCCGCCTGTGAAATCCCGAGCGCCTGAGCGGATACTCCCATTCTCGCGCGGAACATCAGGTCAAAAACATATTTTATAAGGCCGAATTTTCTCTGACCAACGAGTTCGGCAGGAGTGTCGTTAAATTGAAGTTCGCAAGTCGGCGAGCCGTGAATTCCGAGTTTATGTTCAATTCTTCTGACAACAACAGTTTTATCCGCAATGCACGCAAACATGCTGAGTCCCCTGCCGTCTTTTGTTCCCGCTTCGGAGCGTGCAAGAACGAGATGGACTTGAGCGTTTCCGTTTGTTATAAACCTTTTTACGCCTCTCAGGAACCATTTGCCGTGTTCATCCTGGTATGCCTGCAACTTAACCGACTGAAGGTCGGAACCTGCATCGGGTTCTGTAAGCGCCATTGCCCCTGTGTATTCCCCAGTACAGAATTTCGGTATGTATTTTTCCTTTTGTTCTTCTGTGCCGTATTTTTCAATCATCTCAGCAATATCCTGAAGCCCGAATATATTCATCAGCGAGGCATCGGCGCGGGCTACCATTTCGGTTGCCATCATGTATATAGTCAGAGGGAAATTCAGTCCTCCGTACTTTCTCGGAAGGACAAGCCCCGAAAGGTCAGCATCTGTCAGTTCCTTCATGTTTAACTGCGTGCCTTTTGCATATTCAACTTTACCTTCAGAATACTGAGCGCCTTCGATATCCACGTCAGCTGCGCGGGGCGCAATATAATTTCCCGTTAAATCACCTACCATCTCAAGCACCTTGCGGTAATTCTCCATAGCATCTTCATAATTAACGGGAGCGTAATTAAAATCCTTCGCCTGTTCGTAATTGTCTTCCGCTATATCAACAATCTTCCGGTAATCAAGCTTGTTCAGGTGAAAGATTATATCGCTGTTATCTGTGAAAAAATTTGGCATTATAAAATGTATTTAATTTTTATTTTAATTTATGTTTATAAGCATCAATAAACATAGGTATTACCTGTGCTGCATCCCCGACTATACCGTAATGGCTTATGTCAAAAATCGGGGCATCAGGGTCAGTGTTAATAGCAATGATTTTCTTTGCTTCCTGCATTCCGGCCCTGTGCTGAATTGCACCTGAAATACCTACTGCAATATAAAGTTTCGGGCGGACCGTAACGCCTGTCTGTCCGACCTGCCTGTCGGGGTTTATAAATCCTGCATCAACTGCGGCGCGGCTGCCGGCAACTTCACCGCCAAGCACATGCGCAAGTTCATGAAGCAGTTTAAAATTTTCTTTTGAACCAAGCCCGTAACCGCCTGCGACTATTATCGGAGCGGCTTTTAGGTTAACCTTGCTTTCTTCTATGTGCTGTTCGATTATTTCAAGCAGTCCGTCAATGTCAACCGGTTGATAAGGAACTTCCGTAATTTTGACTTTGTGCGGTTTTTCATAAGTATGCATCTCCATCACACCTTCGCGGACGGTTGCCATCTGCACGGGTACATCGGGAGTAATAATTGTTGCAACAATATTACCGCCGAATGCAGGCCTGATTTGAAGAAGAAGCTGGGAGTAATCCTTGCCGAGATATTTTACATCTGAAATTTTCAGGTCGGTGCAGTCCGCTGTAAGTCCTGATTTTGTGTTTGAGGCAACTCTGGGAGCAAGGTCGCGTCCGTATACAGTGGCTCCGAAAAGAACCACTCTCGGAGTATGCTTCTTTATCAGTTCATTCATAATTCTGCTGTAGGGCATCGTCCTGAACAGCTTTAAATCCGGATGGTCAACGAGATACGCTTCGTTCGCGCCGTATTTAAATGATTCTTCGGCAATTTTCCTCGAGTTATGTCCGATTACAACCGACTTGAGCATTCCTTTCATCTGGTCAGCCAGTTTTCTGCCCTTGCTCAGAAGTTCAAAACTTACATCAGCGGGTTTACCGTTTCTTTGTTCGACAAAAACCCAGACTTCATTATTATGCATTATTAAATATTAATTTTCTTTTAAAAATCAGAAGATTCTGTCTTCCATTAATTTCCCGATTAACTCTCCTATTGCATCCTTGCTGGCTGCTATTTTCTCGTGATTTCCGCCTGCCAGTACGACCGACTCAACTTTATGCACTTTTGTCGGAGAACCCTTGATACCGCAGCGTGAATCATCTACTTTAAGGTCATCAGCAGTCAGAGTTTCAATAAACAGGTTTCTTGTTTTATATTCATGTTTCAGAGTATCAATATATAAGAGTGAATTGCCTTCCGTCATTTTTTCAAGGTCGGTAAGCGTTTTAGCGCCTTTGTAAGCCATAATTCCTTTAGCTTTGAAAGGTCTTGGTTCGGCAGCGCCTTTGAGTACGGTTATAAGTACCGGGAATTTGCACGTAACGATTTCATAACCTCCGTCAATTTTCTTGCGGATTTCAATCTTACCGTCTTTAATATTGTTTATTTTTTCAGCGTATGTTATCTGAGGAATTCCAAGTTTTTCGGCGGTCTGTGGCCCTACCTGCGCAGTATCTCCGTCGATTGCCTGGCGTCCTGCGAAAATAAAATCGTAATGTCCGATTTTCTTAATTGCTTCGCTAAGAACATAAGATGTAGCGAGTGTATCCGCGCCTGCAAATTTCCTGTCGCTTATAGCATAAACCTGGTCCGCGCCCATGTAAAGACATTCACGGAGAATATCCGATGCTCTCGGAGGGCCCATTGTGATTGCAATTACTTTCCCCCCGTACTGGTCTTTTACCCTGAGAGCAAATTCCAGCGCGACCTTATCCTCATAGTTAAAAATGGCGGGAAGCATTGCCCTGTTCACCGTTCCGTCATCTTTCATTACCTTTCCAGTGATATTCGCGGTATCCGGGACCTGTTTTACTAAAACGATAGAATTATACATTTTGAATATTTAAATTTTGCAAATATACCAATACTGAGGTTTTATAAAAATGTAATATAGGTAATATCCGACTTTATAAAAATGTAAGTTAAAAATTAAGTTTTTTAAAGATTTTCTCGATAAAATGAACAAAACGGGAAATTTTTATACATAATTTTGAGCAGGTGTTATTTATATGTCCCGCCGGAGTTGTGAGGAACCGAGTGTTATTTACCCCCAATTTCATTGGGGATTATTCGACTTTCAATCCTTTAGGAATAGAAAATATTACAATGAATTCATAAGAAACTGAGGGATTTTGGTTTCGTTATCATATACAAAAAGAATGATTTCTGTGCATCCGGCAATCATTGCTGAGAGTCGTTTACCATTATTTGCTTTAAGGCAGACTACTTTTTTACCCATTTCAAGTCCGCGGGCGATTTCATACCCGACACCGAGGGAAGGGTTTGTAACTTCTGCAACAATAATATCTGATTGAGCAATCCAGTTCAGGTCGCGGTCGTGTATCTGCCTGTCGGTTAATCCGGTTTCCCCTTCGACTGTTTTACCGAGGTGTACAAAATGTTCGGTAAGGACGTTACCGTGTTTTCTGAGCGTTTCAATTATAAATTTGTTGATGCGGGCGGAATTTTCATCCGTTGCCCCGCGTATGGAAGTTGCGTAGTAAATGTTCATTTGTATTTTAATGTTCCGCATTAAAATACAGAATACAGAATAAAGAAAAACAGAAAATAGTCTGGTAAATCAGAAAATAGTTAAATAGAGAACAGAAAACAGGAAACATAAATACTGGAGTTGCGGGAACACTTTGTTTACGTTCACAAATACAATTTTTAATATTGAGTTTTTCATTTCTTATCAGTAAAATGAATGTAATAATAAAAAAGCTATGTCATGAAAGCTGTATTTTCCCTTTTGCTTCTTCTTCTGTTCGTATTAACAAATGCGGGGTGTAATTCCGATAGTCCGACCCAACCTGTAGTGCCGCCTTCATATTCGCCGATGTGGCCGCAGCACGGATTCAACGGAAGGCAAACCGGAAATCCTTTGTCGGCAAGCAACGACGTTATGCCTGTTTCATCAGGGGCAATCGACTGGACTTATAATTTTCCCGCGGGAGAATGCAGTGACGGTTCAGAGTTCTGCGTGGATTCAAAAGGAAATATATATTATCTGCATCAACTATACCCTAAAGGAGCGCTTTATAAGTTCAGACAGGACGGTTCGGTTGCCTGGAAAATTGACAGCCTTATGACCGGCAACTTTGCGGCAATATCACTCAGCACAGACGAAAGTTTTATTTTTTTTCATGCAGTTTATAAAAAAGACACTTATTATTCACTTATGAGGGTTGATTCTTCGGGCAACCTTATTAAACTAATTGATAATATACATGACGACGAATTCAAGGTTGTTATCGGCAGGGACGGAACGCTTTACAGTTTTGTCAGTCAGATTCTGACAGCTGTCAATCCGAACAGCGGCAGCGTAATCTGGACCCAGGGTTCAGTAGGAAAAACATATTACAACAAAATTGCTCTCGATAATGATGATAATATTTATACATATTCACAAACCGGCGTTGTAAAAGTAAACAAAAGCGGAAGCGTTGTCTGGAGAACAGAACTTGGAAACCGGCCTTATCCGATTGTAATTGACGGTTATGGAAACCTGTATTTCACAGTTGGCACTGACAGCCTTTACTGCCTTAACAAAGACGGAAAGGTAAAATGGAAAAAATTTGCACTTTATAGTAAGTACGGATTAACGGCTGTTACTAAGGATAATAAGATTATTGCAACAAATGGTTTATATGTAACGTGCTATGATACGGCAGGAACGGAATTATGGAGAACTGAATCATTCGCGGGTAAATACACCGGAGCCGAAGGATTAATGCTGGATAAAGATGATAATATATATTATATAGGAGATAATGGCTCGAGCGGGATTTCTGCGGGAAGCATCTCCGCTTCAGGAATTAAAAGATGGGAACAATTTAACTTAGGTATTTCTGGTTCACTGCCTCCGCCGGTTTTATTGCCGCAGGGAAAAATGCTTATTGCTCCCAAAAGGGCATACAAGATAGTATGCCTGAATTAATTTACATTAGAAAATAGTTAAAACAGAAAAGAGAAAAAAGAAAACGGAAAAACAGAAAACATGGAAAGATAATTGCCGCGGCAGTTGCAGAAACCGTTAAAACGGTTACAGACAAAAATAACTTCTTACCCACAACTGAAGTTGTGGGCTGAATTAAAAAACCAATAAAAACTAACCTAATTTATAAATATTTTTTAATATTTATTAGAGTTATTTTTAAACATTCCAAAAACAAAAATCATATTCTACAATAATTATGGCAAGGAAAGTAAAAGCACCCACGGGAACAACTTTGACATGCAAGAACTGGCAGGCGGAAGCAGCAATGAGAATGTTAATGAACAACCTCGACCCCGACGTTGCGGAAAGGCCAGACGATTTAATAGTATACGGCGGAAGCGGAAAAGCCGCGAGGAACTGGGAATGTTTTGACGCGATAGTCGAGACACTTAAGACACTCGAAGAGGACGAGACTATGCTGGTTCAGTCAGGAAAACCCGTTGCGGTTTTTAAAACCCATAACAACGCCCCGAGAGTAGTAATTTCAAATTCGCAGATAGTGCCGAAGTGGGCGACATGGGACGAATTCAGAAGGCTTGAGGGACTCGGACTGACTATGTACGGACAGATGACCGCAGGTTCATGGATTTACATCGGGACTCAGGGAATACTTCAGGGTACTTATGAAACTTTCGCGGCATGCGCAAAGCAGCATTTCGGAGGGACGCTGAAAGGGAAATTCGTACTTACAGCCGGACTCGGCGGAATGGGTGGCGCACAGCCGCTTGCCGCAACGCTGAATGAAGGCGCAATTCTCGGGATTGACGTTGACAAGTCAAGAATACAGAAAAGAATTGATACGGGTTACTGCGATGTGATGACGGAGAACCTTGACGAAGCGCTGAAAATAATTTTGGACGCGAAGGAAAAAGGAAAAGCAATTTCAGTAGGATTAGTGGGCAATGCGGGAGAAGTGCTTCCTGAAATACTGAAGAGGAACATAATCCCCGACGTACTGACAGACCAGACATCGGCGCACGACATGCTGAACGGTTACGTGCCGATGGGGATGCGTTTCGAAGACGCAATGAAATTAAGAAAATCAGATCCTGCGAAATACCAGGAACTTGCAAAGAAAACCGCCGTCGTTCACTGCAGGACGATGTGGGAGTTTATGAAAAGAGGCGCAATAACATTTGATTACGGCAACAATCTCAGGGGCGAGGCGCTTGCAAACGGATTCAACGAAGCGTTTGAAATTCCCGGATTTGTACCCGAATACATCCGTCCGCTATTCTGTGAAGGAAAAGGGCCGTTCAGATGGGCAGCCCTATCCGGAGACCCGAACGATATTTATGCTACTGACGAGGCAATTATGGAAGCATTTCCCGACAACGCGCTTCTTCATAAATGGCTGAAGGCGGCAAAAGAAAAAATTCATTTTCAGGGCCTGCCGGCAAGAATATGCTGGCTCGGTTACGGCGAGAGAGCAAAAGCCGGAAAAATATTCAACGAATTAGTAAGAACGGGAAAAGTAAAAGCGCCTATAGTAATCGGCAGAGACCATCTCGACTGCGGAAGCGTTGCATCGCCTAACAGGGAAACCGAAAAGATGAAAGACGGTTCGGATGCAATTGCAGACTGGCCGATACTGAATTTTGCGCTTCATAACATAGGCGGTGCAAGCTGGGTATCACTGCATCACGGCGGAGGAGTAGGAATAGGTAATTCAATTCACTCGGGCATGGTGATAGTCGCAGACGGTACGAAAGAAGCTGAAGCAAGGCTTGAAAGATGCCTGACGTACGATCCGGGAATGGGGATTGTAAGGCATGCAGACGCCGGATACGAACATGCACTGGACGAAAAGAAGAGGTTCGGGATAAGAATGCCGATGGTGAAATAGTCATTTGTGAATTGGGGAATTCGTTAATTAGGAAAATAGAAAATAGAAAACAGGAAAATAGGAAATGACATTAGTATCAACAGCAAATAGAACTGTTTTCTGTTTAACTGTTTTCTGTTTAACTGTTGTTATGGCACAAAAATAAATGATATATAAGTTAGCTAGAAAAATATTATTCCTTTTCAATCCTGAGTCAGTACACAATTTTGTGTTCGGGATTCTGAAAATTTTCAAACGGGCGTTTCCTCTGCTGAGGCCTTTCTTTTCTTTTAATGAAGTTTCAAATGAATTCACGATTAACGGACTGAGGTTCAGGAACAGGCTGGGAGTAGCCGCGGGACTTGATAAAGACGGTGAAGTGATTGAATTCTGGGATGCTGCCGGATTTTCGCATATCGAAGTCGGAACTGTCACACCCGAAGCACAGTCCGGAAATCCAAAACCGAGACTGTTCAGGCTGGTGAAAGACGAAGGAATAATCAACAGGATGGGATTCAACAACGACGGAGCCGATAAGTTAAAAGAAAAAATCAGGAAGGCAAAGAAAAGCTTAAGAAAGGATTTCATTATCGGGGTCAACATAGGTAAAAACAAGGATACTCCGCTTGAAAAAGCATCAGAAGATTATGCAAAGTGCCTTGAGACTCTTTATGAAGAAGCGGATTATTTCACCATCAATATTTCATCTCCGAATACAGAAGGACTGAGAACTTTACAGGAAGAGGAACACCTGAACACGCTTCTCTTTGAAATCATCATGAAACGGAATGAGATAATAAAAGACAGAAAGCTACCCGAGAAATGCATTTTTCTGAAGATTGCACCCGACCTGAATGAAGCAGATATAAAGAAAATTTATGAATCAGCCATTAACTACGGCCTGAACGGAATCATAGCAACCAATACTACAATTACCAGGAACAACTTAAAAACCTCAATTGACGAAACGGGCGGGTTAAGCGGAAAACCGGTAAAAACACTTTCGGATTCAGTGCTGAAGACCTTAAGTAAAATAAATCAGGACCGAAAAGATTTTGTCCTGATAGGAACGGGGGGAGTATTCAGCAAAAGCGATTACAAGGATAAAATGGCTTTGGGCGCAGACCTTGTTCAGGTTTACACCGGCATCATTTATGAGGGTTTCGGAATAACGCGTAAAATACTAAAATAGCATGGACGTACCTGTAACAATAACTCTGTTATTCGCAAACACGGCAATTTTTATATGGGCAAGATTTATCAAGGAAGAATATTTTTACAGATTCGCAGAGTGGCCGTACGAAATAGTTTACGAAAAGAAAATTTATCAGGCGTTAACATCCGCATTTCTGCATGCTGACTGGATGCATCTTCTGTTCAACATGTTCACTTTATTTTCATTCGGCACCGTGCTTGAGAGATTATTCGTTACGAATTTCGGACAAACGGCAGGTTCTGTTTACTTTTTATCAATATATCTCATCAGTTTACTTTCCGGTTCTGCCCTGACGATAATCATGAATTATAAAAAACCGGATTATGTTGCCGTAGGAGCTTCGGGAGCTGTTTCGGGAATAGTATTTTCATACATACTGTTTTTTCCAATGAGCACTGTCGGAGTATTTTTTATTCCGATGCCCGCGTTTTTATTTGCATTCCTTTATGTAGGAGTATCGGCTTACGGGATGAAGAACAAATTCGGTAACATAGGGCACGAGGCACATCTCGGAGGAGCGATTGGGGGAGTTATTTCAACTTTTCTTCTGATAGAAAATTCTGTCAGATTTTTCCTGAATCATTTTTCATAACCGCACCGCCTCCGGAAAAATACCTGTCGACAATCAGGAATAGCACCATAATCACAACCACAAGCAGTATATAAAGTATAATATTTTCAGAAAGCGATAATCCTATAAGTGAAAATACTTTTATAATCCACTGTTCTATTGCGTCGGCTGTTCCCGGAATATAGCTTTCGGAATCCGCGTTTTCCTTTCCTCCCCGGGAAATCAGGTATGCAAGGAAAACGCCTGCCGAGGTGATAAATAATGCCAGAAACACAGACACAACGTTCACAACCCTGAAAGTCTTCTTATCTTCCGTTTCAAATCGTTTTGAAAGTTCAACCTGTCTCATGACATTTTCGGCAAAATCAGATTTCACCGTGACCATCAGGTTATTTTCAAAACTTTTATCAATAAATTTATTTAAATTATCTTCCGTCATTGTCTTTAATTTTTTAAGTACTCAAACAACTCTTCTTTATAGAAACCGGAAAGAAGGTCTTTAAGTTTTTGCTTTGCCCTGAAAATCCTGTTTTTTACAGTACCAACTGGAATTTTCAGCAGCGTGGAAATTTCTTCATGGGACATTTCGTTTATATAAAACATGTTAAGAATCACCGAATACTGTCCGGGAATTGCGTCAACGTATTCCCTTACTATTTTCTTAATCTCATTTATTTCCGAGACCCTGTCAACCGTACCGTGCGAAGGCTGATATACGTTTTTGTCAATTTTCCGTTCAATGCTTTTCGACAGTTCGTCACCTTCCCTGTAATTTACATCGTTAATTTCTATTGACGTGACGTTGAAACTTCCCGAGTAATATTTCCTGTATGAATCAACCGCTGCATTATATACTATCGTGTAAAAATACGTCGAAAATTTTGCCCTGGACTCAAAACTGCCTGATGCTATCGCCCTGTAAAGCCGGAGAAAAGATTCCTGCAGAGCGTCTTCAGCCTCTTCCCTGTTCTTAAGTATCTTCATTGTAAGGGAAAAAGCCCTGTCCTTGTAGACATCGACTATTTCCCTGAACAGGTCAGTTTCACCGTTTTTTATACGGTTTATTATTTCAGGACTGATTTCCCGCATCCGAGATTATTATTTCCTCTCAATGGTAACTCTTCCGTTGACAGTATTAATTTTAACTTCAGAGCTGCCGCTGCCAATAGTCCCTTTGAATTCATGCTTTTCGTCAATAGATTCTTTAAACTCAATGTTCTTTTTGACAATTTTTCCGTTTACAGTTTCGACTGAAAATGTTCCGCCGAAATTGTCACCTACTGATAAATTAACATTTCCGTTTGTTGTTTCAAATCCAAGACTTTTAGCAGAATCAATTTTTGCGCTGATATTTCCGTTAGTTGTTTCGACCATAACATTACCGCTGACACCTTTTAACTTCACGTTACCGTTAGTTATTTCGGCTTTGATATCATTATCAATTTCTTCAAATTCGAGCCTTCCGTTAGTCGCATCAATTCTCACCTCAATATTCGAAGGAACAAGAATATCGTAATTTATTTTACTGCTTTTTCCGATTTCTAAATTAATAATTTTTCTTTCCCTATCTTCGAAATCGGAGATTTTAATTTCATTTCCTGAGGTATCAATATCAATACCGATACCGGATAACGGATCATTAAGTTCCCTTTTTGACACATATTTTGTTATCTCAGCCCTGATAATTATACTGCTGTCGCCTTCATTTTTCCTGACTGTGATATTTCCGCTGGGGTTATCCAAATAGATTTTATTCCTGCCGGCCGCAGATATTTTATATTCCTTGTTTTCGGTTTTTTCATATTTCTTCTTCATAAGGGAACAGCCCTGAAACGAAAGCATAATGAACCCCGAAATTACAACAAGAATCAGCCATAGATAAAGTTTGTTTCTGTTTACCTTTTCCATTTTTTTCGCTTTAATTATTTGGAAGATTTGTGCTTGTTCCGTTTGTTTTCGGCCTTGCAATCACGAAGTACACTACGAAGCCGAGGCCGAGCGACAGTACTATAAGTCCAAAAGTAACACCGTCCCCGAAATCATAGACTTCTTCGAGAATATTTGCAAGAAAGATTCCAATACCAAGAAACAAAAGGACTATCCCGAATTTCAATGCACCGTAAGGATTTTTCTGCTTAACTTCCGTAACAGTGAAATATTTTTTAGCCTCTTCGGGTGTAAGGCCTTTTTCAATGAGCCGCATTCTTTCGCGGTGTTTTGTGTAGATAGCCCAGAAAATAATTATAGCCGGAAATCCGAATACAAATATCATTCCGAATATCGGGACCAATATTTCCTGTAAGTCATGTCCAGTCATTTTATAACTCCTTTAAAATTAATTTGTAATTGTTGTTTAATGTTTTAGACGGAGGACACGGGGATAAGGTTTCATGTTTTTGGGGAAAAGTTCAACCCGCTTCGGATTGAGGTTGGTACGCGTAATCAACCCCGGTTTCACCGGGGTCCGTAATAGCTTAACTCCTCCGGAAATCCAATTTCTAATGATTATAAAATCAAATTACATTATATTTCCTGCCAACTTTTTCGAATGCATTAATGCATTTATCTATATGCTGGCGTTCGTGAGCGGCTGAAATCTGCACCCTTATCCTGGCATTGCCTCTGGGAACAACGGGAAATGAAAATCCCACAACATAAATACCTTCGTCATACATATCTTTAGATACATTTAATGCAAGAAAAGCATCGTTTTCAAATTTTCTGAAAAGTACAGGAACAATCGGGTGCACGCTTTCAATAAGTTCAAATCCAAGTTTAGTCATATTTTCCCTGAAGTATTTTGTGTTTTCCCTTAGTTTTTTCCTCAAATCGTCGCTTTTATCGAGCAAGTCAAATGCTGCGATTGCAGCGCCCGTTATTGCGGGTGCAAGAGTATTTGAAAAAAGGTACGGTCTTGAACGCTGGCGCAGGAGTTCAATTATTTCACTTCTTCCGGTCGTAAAACCCCCGGATGCTCCCCCCATCGCTTTACCAAGAGTTGACGTAATGATGTCTATTTCACCGAGAACGTTATGATATTCAATTGATCCGCGTCCTTTCTCGCCAAAAAATCCGGTAGCGTGCGAATCATCTACAAAAACCATGGCGTCATACTTATTTGCAAGTTCAATAATTTTAGGCAGGTTTGCAATATCACCGTCCATTGAAAAAACCCCGTCTGTTGAAATTATTATATTCTTTGCCGGATGGGGCATTGTACCTAATCCTGTGTTGTCCCAGATATCAGACCCTTCCCGCGCAAGTTTCAGTTTCTGTTCAAGGGAACGCATATCAGAATGGTCAAAGATAAGACGGCGAGCTTTACACAGTCTGATGCCGTCAATTATACTTGCATGATTAAGAGCATCGGTAATAATCGCATCTTCAGCATCAAGAATGCTTTCGAACAATCCTCCGTTAGCGTCAAAACATGATGAATACAGTATCGTGTCTTCAGTTTTATAGAAGTCCGCAATCTTTTTTTCCAGCTGTTTATGAATGTCCTGCGTTCCGCATATAAAGCGTACGGACGCCATTCCAAAGCCATGCGATTCAAGCGTATCGTGTGCGGCTTTTACTACGGCGGGGTGATTTGCCAGGCCGAGATAATTATTAGAACAGAAATTCAGAACTTCTCTGGGATTCGAATCATCCGGATACCTTACCTCAATATTTGCATTTTGGTCTGAAAGAATTGTTCTTTCTTCCTTATAAAGACCGGCTTCTTTAATACCGTTGATAACCTTTGAGAACTCGTATTTTGTCCTGATATACATAAAAGTAAGATTAGATTTTTTACAATGATACACAAATAAATCAAAAGTCAAAATTCAAAAGTCAAAACACAGGCGGGGTGCAATAGAAAGTTCAACTAAAAATTAAGTAATAACTGACTCTTTTCATCCATTGCTTCGGGACAAGTTGAAAGTGCAGAAATCTTTATTTGTCAACTATAATCTGTGCGGCAATAATCCAATTGCCGCACATCTTACAAAACTTTTTCCAATACTCTTAAAAACTAACAGCTACAGATTGCTGCCGAATAAAGATTAACCGAAAATTGCTGCTGAGATGATAAATATAACCAAGGCAATAACCAGGTATTTTATTTTCTCCATTTAAATACTTTCATTGTTTGTTTTGAAAAAGTTGCAAATGCAGCGGAACAATTAAAAACTGAATTCCGTATACGGGAATAAACTAATTAACATTATATTATAATGAAATGTCAAAATAAATGTGTGATTTTTGCGTTCCGTACCGCATATCTTCCTTTCGTCACCTCTTAGTTTTACCGGATATCTCATTAATTCTGATAAATATACTTGTTAAATTTAACGGGATATTATCATACGGTAAGAATATTTCCTGAGATAAAATATTGACAATGGAATGGGAAGAAAAAGCATAGGAGATATTGAAAAAGAAATTCCGAATCGAGTTAACAATCCGGAATTTCAAGAATAGAACAAGGTGTTACATTCGTATTATTTATTGACTATAATCTGAGCACCGAGGGCCTGCGTACCTGTTCCGCCTACAAATCCTTTTGCAAACACCGTATATATCTTTCCGTTCTCAAGTGTAACATTGGGAAGGCTAAGAACTACGGTTGATGTACCTGCCAGTCTGACTTCAAGATTATAAGTTCCCGCATCTACGGGGGTAAATGCCATTTCAGTGCTTGTTACACTTTTATTGAATGTCCTGTTAGCAAATAGTACAGGGCCACCTGTTACTGCAACGTCAACTGCAGGAGCATTCGGCGACAAGTGAAAAAATCTTATGTGCGATTTTCCGGTTGCAGGAGCAGTTAGGTCGTCATTTGTAACTATTGCGCTAATTTTCGAAACACTGTCAATAGCGAATATCGAATAAACTTTATCTTTTTCAAACGGGACATCAGCATTAATAACGGTTGTTGAGGTTCCGGTAACATTTACTTTTATATTCCTGGTTCCTGAATTAACGTTCAGGTATGACGTGCTGTTCGGGAACAGCAGATTAGTTCCAACGACCGTACCGTCAACGAGCAAGTCAACCCCGGGTGCATTCGGTGAAGAATGTGTAACCATTACCTGTGCTGTTGATGATGCAGGCGTCATCGGATTGCTTTCATCATCTGAGCATCCAAATATTGCCGCTGACATTACAAATGCTACGATTGTTAAAACCAGATATCTCATTTTTTCCATTTTTCTATCTCCTTGTTTTTAGTTTTAAGTTTTTAGTTTATAGTTTTATAAATCTTGTAATACATAACTCAAACTAACGCGATTAAGTTCCCGAAAAAAGCGTTTTGAACGTTTTAATCGTATATAATGTGTTTTTAGGCAATTTTTACATATTTTTAAAACGGTTTATTATTGAAAAAATTCTAAAAACAGAATTTATGGTATTTCGCAGATGTTAACTGCAAAGATATTCAGACAATTTCATTACACTTAAAACAGATATTTATTAATTTGAATAAAAGATTATTAGTATGAAAAGATTACTGACATTATTATTTCTATTATTCACCGCGTTTGTCATGGCGCAGGACGGAAAGGAATATTTTCTGCAGGAAAATATTGAAGGCACTATCAGCCCCTCGAACGATTTCTTTAATTATGCAAACGGAGTCTTCATCAAGAAACATCCGATTCCTCCTGATGAAGCAATATACGGCATATTTAACCTTGTTGAAGACAGTGTTTATGTTTACCTGAAAAACATCTGTCTTGAAGCTATGAAATCTGAAGTGCCCGAAGGGAGCAACATGCAGAAGATAGGTAGTTTTTTCAAAAGCGGAATGGATACTGACGCGATTGAAAAACTGCGCGAGAAACCTCTGGAAAAGTGGATAAAGAGAATCGATAAAATTGAAGATACTGATGGGTTAATGACAGTCATTGCGCAGATGCATTCTTACGGAATTACTCCCCTTTTCGGATTTTTTGTTGCGCAGGACCTGATGAACAGTGATAAGAATGTTGTTTATTTATACCAGGGCGGTATCGGGCTTCCGGACAGGGATTACTATTTCAGTAAAGATGCAAGGACCGTCAACATCAGGAAAGAATATGTCAAATATATAAGCAGGCTTCTTGTTCTCGGAGGTTACAACAAAAATTCCGCGGATGAAAATTCAAAGACAATTTTTAAAATTGAAACAGAACTTGCAAAATCATCGAGAAAACTTGAAGATCTTCGCGATGATTACGCGAACTATAATAAAATGACTTTAAAGGAACTGAACGGTATTAATCCAACAGCAGGATGGGAATATATTTTCAATACAATGGGCGCGGGAAACTTGCAGAATGTAATAGTCGGACAGCCTGATTTTTTCAAAAACATCGAGAACATTCTCGGTGATTTTTCAATTGAAGAACTCAAAGTCTACCTGAAATGGGAACTGTTCAATTCAACTGCAGACCTTTTAAGCAGTGATTTCGAAAAAGCGCATTTTGATTTTTACGGCAAAACCCTTTCGGGAACTCCCGAACAAAGGGAAAGATGGAAAAGAATTTTAGACAATACAAACGACCTTCTCGGTGAAATACTCGGAATGGAATATGTACGCTTATATTTCCCGCCAGAAGACAAAATCAGAACTCTCGAGATTGTTGACAATATAATTATGGCATTCGGAGAAAGAATCAAAAATCTCGATTGGATGAGCGAATCCACGAAACAAAGCGCGCTTAAAAAGCTCGGAACTGTTGTAAAGAA
>Ga0209450_10000264_pt1 | contig 28405 bp, 26 predicted proteins | sample FrelakmetLWP11LW_FD_187149 | JGI IMG/M metagenome (GOLD analysis project Ga0209450, IMG submission 187149) | Freshwater lake sediment microbial communities from the University of Notre Dame, USA, for methane emissions studies - LWP11 LW (SPAdes)... | ecosystem: Environmental > Aquatic >...
GGAGTTCCTGGCGAGCCTGCCGCCCCAGCGCACGTTCGCCATGCTCTGGGAGATCGAGAAAAACGGGCGGCGCTCCTGGATCGGCGGCACGGCGCACTTCTTTTGCTACAGCTTCGAGTCATCCTTTCGGGAGCTTTTCGAGAAGGTCGACACGGTGCTGTTCGAAGGTCCGCTCGATCCGGCGAGCCTCGACCAGGTGTCGGCCATCGGGCGCACCCCGGGCCCCGAAAGCCCGCGGGTGGCCGAGGCTTTGACCGAGGAGGACATCCGCCGCCTGGAACGCGTGGTCTGCGGTCCGCGCGGGTTCTGGGCGCGATTTGTGGGCGCTGAACACAAGAACCCCCCGGACGTTCGCCACCTTCTTTCCGACACCCGTCACTGGATGGCTTTCTTCTCGTTGTGGACCAGTTTCCTCGCGCGGCGGGGCTGGACCCAGTCTGTGGACCTGGAAGCCTGGCACTTGGCCCTGGACATGGGCAAGGCCGTGCGCGGCATGGAGAGCATCCCCGAGCAGATCGAGACGCTGGAGAGCATCCCCATCCCACGCATCGTGAACTTCATCCGCAGTTGCCGTAAATGGCCGCGCTACATCAAGCGCAATGTCCGCGCCTATCTCAAGGGCGACGTGGACAACATGTTCGGTACCAGCATCGAATTCCCCACGCGCACCGAGCTCGTCATCCACCGCCGCGACGCGCGGTTTCTGGAACGCATGCGGCCCTTCATCGAGGAGGGGCGCTGCGCGGTCTTCGTGGGCTCGGCTCATATGATCAACTTGCGCGGCATGCTGGCCGAGGCCGGCTTCAGCGTGCGGAGGCGCCGATGATCGGCCCCGACCGTCTGGGATGGGTCACGGCCGGGGCCGCCGTGCCCGAACAGGTGGTGGCTTACGTGGCCGCCGTGGCCGGTTCACGGCCGCGCATGACCGCCGACTGCGTGGGCTACGCGTCCGACGGCACCTTCGTTCTCGTCGGCTATCCCCTGCACGACCCGCGGGATAAGAAGGCGATGACCGCAGCCGTGGATCAAGCGCTCAAAATGCCCGGCCTGGAGCGCATTACGGTCATCGGCCCGGCCCGACCGCCCCAGGCGCCGGAGAAAGCCGTGGTTGCACAGGACAGCTACTACGCGCTGCCGGTGCCGGCACCGCCGCCCGGTCAGAAGCTGCGAAACCTCCTGAACCGGGCGCGCCGCGAACTGAGCATCGTTCAGGGCCGCCGCCTGGAGAACGACCACACGGCCCTGGTGCAGCGCTACCTCGACGAACGCCGGCTGGCCGCCGGCACGCGCCGCATCTTCGGGCAGCTGCCCCGCTACATCGAGGCCTCGGCCGGCAGCCGGGTCGTTTCGGGGCGGCTGGCGGACGGGCGCTTGGCCGCTTTTGCCGTCGGCGAGTTTGCGCCGCTCGCCACCGCCTTTTTCATGTTTTGTTTCCGGGACTCGGAGGTTGCCCCGCCCGGCAGCGCCGACCTGGTGCTGTCGGGGTTGCTGGAAGAAGCGCATCAGCGCGGCCAGACCCGCATGAATTTAGGCCTCGGGGTGAACGCCGGCATCGGCTTCTTCAAGCGCAAGTGGAGTGCGGAGCCTTTTCTGCCTTATGTGGAAGTGAGCTGGGAGGTGAAGCCGCGCGGGTTCATTTCAAAGCTGCGCAGACTTGTGGTAAAGAGCGAGTCATGAAAAAGAAAACGAAAGCGACCGGTGGCGAGGGGTTCCGCGAACCCGGCTTCTGGGAGACGGTCAAGGAAGCCGTTTTCGGCGCGCGCCGGCCGCTCGACTGCATCCAGGTGGAGGTCACTTCGCGCTGCCCGGGCCGCTGCTCTTATTGCCCCCATACCACCCAGCGCGAGAAATGGCTTTCGCGTGACATGGACATGGAGGCCTTCGGTCGGCTCTGGCCGTTGATGCGGCGCGCCGGTCGGGTGCACCTCCAGGGTTGGGGCGAGCCCCTGCTCAACCCGGTTTTTTTCGACATGGCGGCCTTGGCCCGCAACGCCGGCTGTCAGGTCTCCACCACCACCTGCGGCCTGCGCATGGACCCGGAGCTGGCGCTTCGGATCGTGGAGAGCGGCATCGACATCGTGGCCTTCTCGCTCGCCGGGACCGACACGGCCTCCAACGCCTCCCGGCGGGGGGTGGACTTCGACCGGGTATGCGAGGCCGTGTCCACCCTGCAGGCGGTGCGCCGGGAGCGCATGGGCGTGCACCTGGAGATTCACTTCGCCTACCTCATGCTCGCCTCCACCATGGAGGCCGTGGCCGGCCTGCCGGCGCTGATGCAGCGGCTCGGCGTGCACGCCGCGGTCATCTCGACGCTGGACTACATCGCCGAACCCGGCCTGGACGCCGAAGCCTTCACCCCGCAGGAAACCGACAAGCTCGCAAAAGCCGCCGCCATTCTCTCTGAAGTCGAGGTTGAGGCCCGACGCCTGGACCTGGGTTTTCACTACGAGCTTCCGAGCCCGGCGGCTGCCGGCACCGCCTGCCGAGAGAACATCGGCCGTTCCCTCTACGTTTCAGCCGACGGCTCGGTGTCGCCCTGCGTCTACGTGAACGTGCCCGTGGGCATCGCCGACCCCAAACGCCGCGTGTTCGGCAACGTGCGCGATCAGGACCCCGTGCAGATCTGGGAAAGCACCGAGTTTCGACGCTTCCGCGAGCGTCTCGCCTGCGGCGACCCGGACCTGCCCTGCCGGAGCTGTCCCAAACGGTTCATGACCTGAAGGTGGCCCTCCTATGAAAAAACCGATGATGATCGCAGCGGCAGCCGTTGCCCTGGCGTTGGCCGGGTGCGCCGGTGCCCCCCAGAAACCGGACGCCCTCAACCGTCAGGAGCTGCTGGCCTTTGCCGGTTTCAGCCTGAAGGTCGCCGTTTCGCAGGATGACCTCGATCAGATCGCCGGCATCCCGCAGCGGGAGCTCCTGCGGGTGGCCTCCAGCAGCAAACCGCTTTACATCTGGGTCGATGCGGCCGGCTGCCGCTGCTATTATGTCGGTGACGAGACGGCCTACCGGCGCCTGGAGGAGCTGAACCGGGAAGCCGGAAGGGAATAGCGGATATTAAACCGGTAATTAAATATGGCAACTCATGGTGAGGCGCAGGCGAGCGCCTGTTTGTGGGATGTTGGAATTTGCCATATTTAATCGCCGGAGTATTAATAATCAACTCCAAGGAAGAGGCTCATCTCATGAATTATGACACCGCGCTGAGAGGGTACACGGCCAAACGCATCGAGGAGATCGACTCCGCGGACATTCTGGTCGGGGTGCCCTGCTACAACAACGAGAGCACCATCGCGCACGTGATCCAGATGATCACTCACGGATTGGCCAAGCATTACCGGGAGAAGCGCAGCGTCATCTTCATCGCGGACGGCGGCTCCACCGACGACACCCGGGAGGCGGCCAAGGAGTTCCAGATCAAACCCTGGCAGGAGAAGATCGTCTCCATCTACCGGGGGCCGGCGGGGAAGGGCACGGCCTTGAGATCCGTGTTCGAAGCGGCGAACCGGCTCAACGTGTCGGTTTGCGCGATGGTAGACTCGGATCTACGCAGCATCACGGCCGACTGGGTCAAATATCTCCTGGACCCGGTCCTGGAGAAGGGCTACCAGTTCGTGGCGCCGGTGTATGTGCGGCACAAGTACGACGGCACCATCACCAACAACATTGTCTACAACCTCACACGGGCACTTTACGGCAAGCGCATCCGGCAACCCATTGGCGGGGATTTTGCCATTTCGCGGGATGTCGCCAAATTTTACGCGGAGCAGGATGTATGGCTGACGGACGTGGCGCGCTTCGGCATCGACATCTGGATGACCACGAGCGCCATCACCCAGGGGTTCCGGATCTGCCAGGCGAACCTCGGGGTCAAGATCCACGATGTCAAGGACCCCGGGCAGCATCTGGGCCCGATGTTCCAACAGGTGCTGTCTGCGCTTTTCTCATTGATGGAACGCTATGAAAGCTTCTGGAAAGGAATCAAGGGCAGCGGACCGCTGGAAACCTTCGGGTTCGAGGGCGCCTCGGAGCCTGAGCCCGTCAAGGTGAATCTCGATCGGTTGATCGATCTGTTCAAGACCGGCTGCCAGCAGCTATCGCCGCTCTGGCGCGACATTTTCGACGAGGCCAGCTTCAAGCAAATCAGCGAAACCGCCGGCATGGACGCCAAGGACTTTCACCTCCCTACGGAATCATGGGTGAAAATCCTCTACGAGCTGGCGGCCACCTATCGCCACTGGACTGTCAACCGCAGCAGATTGGTCGACATGATGACGCCCCTTTACTATGCCCGGGTGGCGTCTTTCGTGAGACAGAGCCGGGACATGTCATCCCGGGAGGCGGAACAGCTGGTCGAGGAGCAGGCACTGCAATTTGAAGAGCAAAAAGATTATCTGATCAAGATCTGGGATCTAAAATCCGAGCAGGCGGTAAGAGGTGATCGGAAGCCTAAGCTCGAAGGCTCGGTCCGGAGCTGACGCGGCCGGCGAGTGCCTCATCGCAGATGGTGCAGCCTTTCCACTGCGCCCTCCCCTTTTATGATGACCAGGGTCACATCGTCTTCCCTTTTGGCGCCCGCCTGGAACTTTTCCAGCGTGGTGAGAATGGACTCCAGAATTTCATTTGCACTCAAAGCGCAATTTTCCCGAATGATATTATAAATTGATTGTTTGCCGAACATTTTACCTTTCGGGTTGGCTGCTTCCCAGAGACCGTCCGTGCCAAGCAAGATGACCTGGCCGGGCAGAATCCCGGGTCGGCGATGACCGCTGCAACGGCACTTCTCATCGATCCCCAGCGCCAGGCCCGTGCCGCCCAACTCCTCGAACGAGTCGGTGGAGGGGTCATAGAGCAGCGCAGGATCGTGTCCGGCCCGCACCCATTCGAGCTCCATTTTCACCGGGTCGATCACCAAGAAGAACATTGTGATAAACTCCCCGGAGTGCCCGACGTCGCTGGTGATCTGGCGATTCACATCGGCCGTGATTCGGTCTGCGGAGCCCGGATGGGAAGCCCGCTGTCTCAAAGAGGATCGAACGGTTGCCATCAGCAAGGCCGCGGGAATGCCATGTCCCGATACATCCCCGACGGCGACCCCCCATTTGGGGCCATCGCTGCCGACCATGGGGATGAAGTCGTAATAATCCCCTCCGGTGTCATCACAGTATATGCTCCTGCCGGCCGCCTCGAATCCATCCGTTTTCAGATCTTGCTTGGGGAAAAGGCTCTGCTGAACTTCCTTGGCCAAGGTCAGAGACTGCTTGATCCGGTCGCGCTCCAGGAGACCCTCGGTCATCTCATTAATGACATCGCCGGCATAGCCGATTTCGTCATTTGAGGTCACCCGCACCTTGGTTTCGAAGAGGCCGTTCTTGACGTTGCGCAGCACATTCGTGATCTCCCCCAGCGGTCGAGTGAGATTGCTGCTCACCAGAAAGGTAACCCACAGTCCGACCCCCATGAACAAAAAAATCTGGCTGGAAATGGCCGTCATCATCCGCTCCATAGGCAAATGAGAGAGGCCGCTGGCCGGAGATGCACCGCCCAGTTGCTGCAGGATGGCGACCAGCGGAATAATATTGCTGGCCAGCAGCAGAGCGAAGAGCCGGGTCCGGATGCGGATGCGCAGGGTGCCCGGAGTCATCGAGAGGCCGCCGTCCGGGAAAAAATAGGGGGCCACCCGCCTCTGGAGGACGAATTCGAGCACAAAAAAGGCTACGGTCACCGTTATCAACCCGGTAAAAAAGCTTCGGAAGAAAGCCCGCTGGATTAGCCCCCAGCCGGCCCCCTGCGCCCAAAACGCCCCGGAGTAGATCAGCGCAGCTGCCAACCAGATGCAGAAGGACAGGCCGATGAGAAAAAACGGCTCATTGAGGAGCTTCCGGCGGGCTTCGTGAACAAGCTCTTCCGAAACGGGTCTTTTTTGAAAACGTCTTTTCAGGTAATCGCGAATCGGCCGTTCATAAAACAGAATCAGGGCAAAGGGCACAATGAACGAGGCCGGCATGAAAAACCGGTCGATGCGGTGGGTCAGCCGCAGGATTTCGATTGGGAACATATCGGCCGACTGCCGGGTTAGAAAAATGACGACCGCAACTCCAACGACGTTGGAGACGAGGGCTGAAAAAAGCATGGAATTCTTGACCCGATAATAGGCAAGCCTGGACATGCCGGACCTCCTTGAAGCAAGCCTTTCCAAGAACAAGCGAGGCAATCTATTCAGGGAAGCAGAACTACAACTTTTTCGACTTGGATCGCGAAAGCTCCCGGCAGGCCTGTGCGATGTGCTCGAGGCCGAAGCCGTGCTTGTTGAAGAGGTAATCCGGGTCGGCCACCTCGCCGAACTGGTCCGGGATGCCCAGGCGCTTGACCCGCACCGGGTGGCGTTCGCTCAGCACCTCGCAGACCGCGCTGCCCAGGCCGCCGATGATGTTCTGGTTCTCCACCGTGACCACCGTACCGGTTTTTTGGGCGGACTCAATGAGCGTCTTGGCGTCGAAGGGTTTGACCGAGGGGTAGTGCAGCAGGTCGACCGTGACACCTTCTTTTGCGAGCAGCCGGGCGACGTCCAGGGCAAAGCGCGTCATAAAGCCGGTGGCGACCAGGGTCACGTCTTTGCCTTCGTGCAGGCGCTTGGCCTGGTTGGGGTCGAAGGGGGCCCCCTCCTCGAAGAGCTTGGGCATCTTCAGCCGCACGAGCTGCATGTAGGTGGGCTGCTTGCTGGCGGCCATGTGGAACATGACCGAACGCAGTTCGTTTGCGTCGGCCGGGCTGTAGACGTGCATGTTGGGCATGGCGCGCATGATGGACAGGTCCTGGAAGCACATGTGGGTGCCGCCGTTGGGGCCCTGGGTGATGCCGGGGGAGTTGCCGACTATTTTAACATTGTTGTTGGCATAGGCGACGCTGATGGTGATCTGGTCGTAACAGCGGCGGGTGGCAAACGCCGTAAACGTGGCGCAGAAGGGGATCTTGCCTTCCTTGGCCAAGCCGGCCCCGACCCCGATCATGTTGGCTTCCTGGACCCCGCAGTTGATGAAATTGCCGGGGTGGTGTTTGGAAATTTCGGGGATCGAAGCGTCGGCCTTGCCTAAGTCGGCTTCGAGGCAGTAGACGGCGGGGTCGCGCTCGATCAGCTCTTTCAAGGTCCGCGCATATACCACGCGCATTTCCATATCGTGATAGTTGCTCATGTCTTCCCTTTCCTCACTATTGACCGCTATATTAATTGATTGGATGCCCTGCATGGTCATCCAATCAATTAATAGGGGAGATCGTACTTGCACTCCAGGCCGCACATGATGCGCTGGTAGGTGGTTTCATCCGGGATCTTGACGTTGTGGCAGTCCACCAGGCCCTCGGTCTCGCGGTTGCCCTTGCCCTTGATGGTGTGGGCGACAATCATGGCCGGCCGGCCGGTGACGGCGTCGGCTTTGCGGATGGTGTTGTGGATGGCGTCCCAGTCGTGGCCGTTGATTTCGAAGGTTTCCCAGCCGAAGGCGCGCCACTTGTCGACCAGCGGCTCGAGGTTCATGATCTCCTCGGTGCGGCCGTCGATCTGCATCTTGTTGTAGTCGCAGATGACGATCAGGTTGTCGAGCCGGTGGTGGGCAGCGAAAAGCGCCGCCTCCCAGATCTGGCCCTCGTCGCTCTCCCCGTCGCCGATGATGCAGAAAACGCGGTGCTTTTTGCCGTCGTGCTTGGCGGCGAGCGCCATGCCGCAGGCGCATGAGAGCCCCTGGCCCAGGGAGCCGGCGGTGATCTCGACCCCGGGGGTCAGGATCTGGTCCATGTGGCTCGGCAGCCGGGTGCCGTTCTGGTTGATGGTGGTGAGCCAGGCTTTGGGGAAGTAGCCCTTGTAGGCGAGCGCCGTGTAGACGATCGGGCCGGCGTGGCCCTTGGAGAGCACCAGCCGGTCGCGGTCCGGCCAGTCGGGGTTCTCCGGCTTGACCTTCATGATGCGGAAGTACAGGGTGACGACGATTTCCACCAGGCTCATCACGCCGCCGATGTGCCCCACGCCGGAGCGGCAGATCGCATCCGTCACGACGTAGCGGAATTCGGCCGCCAGTGAATCGAGCTGTTCGCGGGTCATTGGTTTCTGGTCCAAACGAGTCCTCCTTCGGAGTCGACGAATCAGGCTCCGGGAATTTGAATGGCGTGATCACAGAGCTTGGCCTGATTACCAGAAAGCGTTGACCATTTCAACCTCGGCCACACCGCACGGGATTCGGCATACCCGGTTCGACGGGCGTTTGCTTTTCTAACGCACCCGTGTAGAATGGCGTCTCTTCCGATGCGGGAGTGCCGTTGTGAACAGCCGCGACCGATTCCGTGAAACCATGCGCTATGGCGCGCCTGACCGGGTGCCGTATTTCGAGGAGGGCATCCGCGACGATGTCCTGCGGGCCTGGCGACGCCAGGGCCTCACGCGCAAATCCGAATTCGAGGCGATGTTTCTCCACGACCGCCGGGAGGAGATCCATCCGGACCTGGAGCCGCTGCCCCGCCTGAAGCAAGGACCCTCCTCGCGTGATGACCTCGACCGGCTCCGGCGGAGGCTCAACCCGGATGACGCGCGCCGCCTCCCCCGGAAGTGGTCGAGTCAGGCGCAGGACTTGAACCACGGCGAGGGCGTGGTCATGCTGCATGTGCAGCGGGGGCTCTTTCTCTCCATGGGGGTTGAGGGCTGGGGGCGATTCACCGAAGTCATCGCGCTGCTCGGCTGGGACCCGGCCCTGGTACAAGAGACCCTGATGGTCCAGGGGGAGTTTGCCGCCCGTCTGGCCGAGCGGGTGCTCCGCGATCTCCGGGTGGACGCCGCCCTGTTTTCAGAGCCGATTGCCGAAAACCGCGGCCCTTTGATTTCGCCCAGGATGTACCGGGAGATCGTCCTCCCCAGCTATGACCCGCTTCTTAACGTGCTGAAACGCCGCGGGGTGGAGACCCTCATTTTCATCTCCTGGGCCAACCCCCGGCTCCTGATCCCGGCCATCCTCGAGCGGGGGTTCAACGTCCTGTGGGCTTATGAAGTCAACCCTCAGGCCATGGACTACCGGGAGCTGCGGCGGGAGTTCGGCCGGGACCTGCGGCTGATCGGCGGGATCGATTTGGATGTCCTCCACCAGGGCAGGGACGCCATCCGGCGCGAGGTCGAGGAGAAGGTGCCGCCGCTCCTGGCCGACGGGGGCTACATCCCCATGCTGGACGGCCGCGTGCGCGTGGATGTTCCCTTTGACAACTACCGTTACTACAAACGCCTGCTTGAAAGGACGATCGGGGTGCAGGCCGTCAGTTGAGTGTTTCGAATTGAAAGCGTCGCAATAAAGCCCCCCCGCCGGAGACGATCAGGCACCCAAGGCCCAGGCTACCGAAAGCAAGCCCCCAAGCCAGGCTGTTCGCCTTGCCGCCGGCGACATCCAGAACCGCGCCGAAGACAAGCGGCGCAACGAACCCCGACCCGAAACCCGCAAACGAGTAAACCGCCATGGCCGCGCCGCGCGCCTGCGGTGGCGTGGCCTCCACCAGCCCGGCGGTCAGCGCGGCGGAATCGGACATGACGGCGATGAAATAAAGCCCCAACAGGACCAGCATGGCCCACCAGGGCCAGGAGCTGGAGAAGCCCGCCGCCCAGGCCAGCAAGCCGGATGCCATCATCGCCCAGGGGATGTAGCGCGTCCGGCCCAAATGCATGGCGGTTTCGTTGCCGAGAATGCTGACCGGTATGCCCAGAAAGTTGATCAGCGCCGCGGCCTCGGTGGCGCCCAGCAGCGGAGGCCCTGAGCGGGTCAACCCATAGGCGAACATGATGAAGGCCACCATCCACGACCGCAGTCCGAACAGTTCAAAGCAGTGCACCGCGTAGCGCAGGACGTAGCCGAGCACGGCACGGTCGCGCAGCACGACAAAGCTGCGCAGCAGCCCCGGACGGGCGGCACCGGAGGATTGCGGGTCCAGGGGGTGCAGGCCGAAAAAGATAAGGATGGCAGCGACGAGAGGCCCAGCTGCAAGCCACCCGAAGGCCGAGTGCCACGGAACCGTCCGGCCCAGCCAGCCCGCGAGCAGAAGCGACAGGCTCGTGCCGACGCCGAAGGTTGCGGTGTAAAAGGAGACATAGCGGCTTTGGTGCGGCCCGACCACGCGGTCGGTGAGCGCCTTCAGGCCCGGCATGTAGGTGCCTCCCAATCCCGCGCCGGCCAATGCCTGAAACAGCGCGGCGGTAAAAACCCCCTGGGCCAGGAACGCGAAGGCGAGGTTGCTGAGCGCCGCCAGCAGGCAGGAGCCGATGTAAATCCTGCGGGCGTCGATCCGGTCGGTCAGGGCCGAGAGGAAAGGGACGGCGGTCATGTAGCCGGCGAAGAAGGCCCCGCCGATGAAACCGGCCTCCGAGTTGCTGATGCTCCAGGTGTCGCGCAGCAACGCCAGGAAAGCGGGGTAGGCCGCGAAGCCCGTCATGCCGAGTGCCTCGGACAGGCACATCAGCCCCACGATGCGAAAGGCCCCTGCGCTTGAAGCCGGTCCGCCGGATGTTGAGTTCGCCACTTTTTCACCGGGAGTTTGAGCTGATTCGGGCGGAAGCATAATTTACTTTGGGCGTCGGCTCAACGGGTTTCTGACGGTCAGACCAGATGAACTGGCTTCAACGCTTCAGCGGTCCATCTTGCATAATGACTTTAAACGCCCTAAAATTGAACTGGCAATAACGATTTCAGGATAGTATTTTCAACACGGGGAGAAAGCGCCTTAGAATTCGCCTTCAGATCACCACTTCCCGGTAAAGGTCCAAACGGATGAAAACGAAGACAACGGACAACAGCTACCAGACCGGCCCCCAGGACGGCGCCAGCGGCAGGGGGATCACGGTCCCATGACCCCACTCCTCTGGGTGCTCAGCCTGATCCTGGTCGGTGTGGGGATGGCGGGCGTTCTTGTTCCCGGGCTGCCCGGGACCCCTTTGGTATTCGGCGGGCTGCTGCTCGCCGCCTGGGCGGACGGTTTTCAGAACGTGGGCGTCGGAACGATCGTCATTCTTGCCGTCATGACCATCCTCGCCTTCGGTGTGGATTTCCTATCTGCGAGCCTGGGCGCCAAACGCGCCGGCGCCAGCCGCGAGGCGGTGATCGGCGCAGCCCTGGGGACGCTGATCGGGATTTTCTTCGGCTTCGTGGGGATCATCCTGGGCCCGTTTGTCGGCGCGGTGATCGGTGAGTTTCTCGCGCGCCGAAACCTGGGGCAGGCGGGGCTTGCGGGAGCGGCCACCTGGATCGGCTTCATCCTCGGCATCGGCGTGAAGCTGGTGCTGGCCTTCACGATGGTGGGGATCTTCGTTCTCGCCTATATCTTCTAACGGAAAAGATGAGAGCCATCGAGCGGCTCTCATCTTTCAGGTTAAGGCAACAGCAAAAAAGGCGTTGGCGCTATTACTGGGCCGGGCCGAAAGAGCTTACAAAAAGCGCCTCGATGGCCTTGCAGCCGTCATCGGTGAGGTTGCGCGTGCCGGTTCCGACGAATGTGTTGTTAGAGATGACCGGAGTCTCGGCCACCCACTGGTTGTTCTTCCAGGAAAACCACCCCCGGCGGTCCTGGTCGTAGACGCTGGTGGGCCGGTTGAACAGCTTGGCCAGCTCAACCCCCCAGCCGGTGCCGCCTTTCACGGTGCCGTCCGGCTGGATCCACCCCACCGCGAACACCTGATAGCCGTTGTTGATCATGTGGAAGATGGACTGGATGACCTTGCGGATCTTGTCCGCCTTGGAATAGGTGCGGCCCATGCGGGTGGAGACGATCTCCATGCTGACATCCCCCTTGTCGAGCTCCGCCGGCCCCAGCACCCGGACACCCCTTGTCCGCTCGGGGGCATGCCCCTCAAAAGAAAAATTGACCTCCCTGATCCCCCAGCGTTCCGCCTGTTTCCCGAACTCGGACTCGGCTCCGCGATGGGCGCCGCTGTAGAGCGTGAATTGCGAACGATCCGCCATTTCTCTTCTCCTTGCTGATTATTTTTCCATTCATCGCCGCCGCGGCAGCTTCCAAAAACAACACATCCCGTCGGCAGGACGGGATGAGACGGTTATTATAAGCCGGATTTTAGAGAATGCAACCGCTACGATGGGTTGGGGATCTGAAGGATTAAAACTCGACTCTTTTCCGAATTGTTCCCTTGAGCCTCGACCTTCCGGTTTTGAGCGCTTGCGGGTATGCCCGGGTTAAAGCAGGAGCGGCCTGCCTGGCGGTTTGACATGATCCACAGCAGCGGGTAAGGCAGGTGAAAAACAAGGAGAGGAGATCGGTGTTGAACCATTTAGCCAAACCTATGATCGTTGCGGGTTGTCTGTCGATGGTGCTGGCGTTACCTCTTTTGGCGGATGATGTCCACCTGAAAAACGGCAACCGCCTGTCGGGGGTTATCGTCTCCATGAGTGAAGGTAAACTCGTTCTGGAAACGGATTTTGCCGGTCGGCTGATCATCGACTGGAGTCATGTCGAGCGGCTTGCCACGGATGCGCCGCTCACCCTCGTTCTGGCGGACGGGACCACCCTTCGTGGGATTCCGGCATCCGGTGAAACGCCGGGGCGCCTGATGCTGGGTGTAGAGGCCGCCCCGGTTGAATTGCACCTGTTGGCTGCCATCAATCCCCCAGAGGAGCCTCCGGTCAAGTTCAGCGGCCGCATCAACGTGGGTCTCAACAAGGCGAGCGGCAACACCGACAAGGAAAGCGGCCACGTGGACGCCGATGTGTCCGCCCGCACGACCAACCACCGTCTCACCGTGGGCGGGGCCTACAACCGGGCGAGCGACAACAATCGCAAATCCGAAGACAACGCCAGCGGGTATTCGCAATACAACTTTTTCCTGACCGAGAAGCTCTATTTGTATCTTAACGGCTTGGCCGGAAGGGACACGTTCAAGGACATAAACCTGAGAACGGCCGTGGGCCCCGGTGTGGGCTATCAGTTTTTCGAGGGCGAGCGGATGAACCTGTCGATTGAAGCCGGTCCGAGTTATGTGAGAACCGACTACGACCAGGCCGAAGACCAGCATTCCGCTTCGGGACGCTGGGCGGTGAAATTCGACCGGTTTTTCTTTGAAAAGCTGGTCCAGTATTATTTCACGCACGAAGGCTTCATCAGTGCTTCCGACACGAGCGACGTGTTCATGTTCACCCGCACCGGGCTGCGTTTCCCCATTCGCGGCGGTCTGTCTTTAAATGCCGGCTTCGAGTGGGACTGGGACAACATTCCCGCCGAGGGCGCCGACAAATCCGACTACCGCTACATCCTGTCCATCGGCTATGGGTTCTGAAACGGCCCGGTCTCTTTGTCCGGCGAGGCCTCCACACGATTGAGGATTTCACCGGTTTTCGCCTCGGCCAGCCACTCCACCTTGCCGGAGCCCAGGTCATAGATCGCGCCGACCACCTTGACCTTGCCCGCCTTGACGAGGTTGCGCACGGCCGGGCTCTTCATGAAAAGGTCGTCGACCGCCTGCCACACGTTTTCCTCGATGGCAAAGGGCGCGATGGCCTCGCCGTGCACGTCCGCATGCTGTTCCATGGCGCGCTTGACCGCCGGGATGATGTTGTCGACGAGCGGCGGGATGTTGCGCTCCAGCGGGTGGCCGTAGCCGGCCACCGCCTGGGAGACCGCCGTGACGGCCCCGCAGCGGGGGTGGCCCAGGATGACGAGCACGGGCGTTTTCACGTGGGCGAGCCCGTACTCGATGGATCCGATCTCATCCGTGTCGCAGACGTTGCCGGCCACGCGGACGACGAAGAGGTCCATGATGCCGGCGTCGAAGATCAGCTCCACCGGGACCCGGGAGTCGGAGCAGGAAAGCACGGTGGCGTAAGCGTAATTCCCCTGGTCTGAAATGCCCGCCAGGCCGATGCGGGTCGGGTCGCAGTGCAGGGGTCGATGAGTTGGTTGTTTCAATATTCTCAATACGTGGGTCAGCCGCCGAGGTAGGCGCTGCGCACGCGATCGTCGGCGATGAGCTGCTCGCCGGTTCCCTGCAAAACAATGGCGCCCACTTCGAGCACGTAGGCGTAGTCGGCGATCTTGAGGGCGGCGAAGGCGTTCTGCTCCACCAGGAGCACGGTCTTGCCCTGGCGGTTGATGGCGGCGATGATGTCGAAGACCTCCCTGACCAGCATGGGGGCAAGACCCAGGGAGGGCTCGTCCATCATGACCACCTCCGCCGCGCTCATCAGCGCGCGGCCGAGCGCCAGCATCTGCTGCTCGCCGCCCGAAAGGGTCCCGCCTTTCTGGTCCTTGCGGTCTTTGAGCTTGGGGAACAGCTTGAAGATCCACTCGATGTCCTTGAGGATCTGAGGTTCGTCGCTGCGGCTGTAGGCACCCAGCCGCAGGTTCTCCAGCACGCTCAGGTGCGGGAAGATCCTCCGGCCCTCGGGCGACATGACGATGCCGGACTTGACGATGTCCACCGGGTCGCGGTGGGAGAGGTCGGCGCCGTTGTAAGTGATTTTCCCCTTCTTGTTTTTGATCAGCCCGGAGATGGCCCGCAGCGTGCTGCTCTTGCCGGCCCCGTTGGCACCGATCAGGGTGACGACCTTGCCCTTGGGCACCTCGATGGAGATTCCCTTCAGGGCATGGATGCCGCCATAGTAGACGTGAAGGTCCTGCACCTTAAGCATGGGGAACCGCCTCCTCTCCGAGGTAGGCCTTGATCACTTTGGGGTCCGACTTGATCGCCTCCGGCGGCCCCTCGGCGATGGTCTCGCCGTAGTCCAGGACCCAGATGTGCTCGCAGATGCCCATGACTACCTTCATGTCGTGCTCGATCAGCAGGACGGTCAGGTCGAAGCTCGTGCGAATCTCGCGGATGAAGCCCATGAGCTCGACGGTTTCGTTGGGGTTCATTCCGGCCGCGGGCTCGTCCAAGAGCAGGAAGGAGGGCCGGGTGGCGAGCGCCCGGGCGATCTCGAGCCGGCGCTGGGCGCCGTAGGGCAGGCTGTTGGCCTTCTCACCCGCGAACTCCTCCAGGCCGACGACCTTCAATAGCTCCCGCGCGCGCTCGGCAACGGCCCGCTCCTCGCGCCGGTTGGCCGGCAGGCAGAGGACGGCCTGCCACCAGCCGGTCTTCTGCCGGAGGTGTCCGCCGATCATGACGTTTTCCAGCACCGTTTCGTTGGCGAAGAGCCGGATGTTCTGAAACGTGCGGGCGATGCCGCTGCGGCACACCCGGTGGGGCGGGGTGCCCGTGATGTCCTCGCCCTGGAAGCGCACCTGCCCCTCGCTCGGTTTGTAAAAGCCGGTGATCATGTTGAAGCAGGTGGTCTTGCCGGCGCCGTTGGGGCCGATAAGGCCAACGATGCCGCCGCGCGGGATGGCGGCGCTGAAGCTCTTCACGGCCGTCAACCCGCCGAAGCGCATGGTGAGGCCCTTGGCTTCCAGAATCGGGTCAGATGCCATGGCGGCCCGCCTTTTTGAAGAATCGCCCGACCGCCCAGTCCCAGTTAAACTCGCGCTTGCCCATGAACCCCTCGCGACGGAAGAGAATGATGAAGATCAGCGCCAGCGAGAAGACCACCATGCGCATGCCCGGAATGCCCGGCAGCTCCCAGTCGCCGAAGTAGACGGGGTTTTCCACGAACCGCAGCCATTCCAGCAGGATCGTGATGACGATGCCTGCCAGGACCGAGCCGGTGATGGAGCCCAGCCCGCCGGTCACCACGATCATGAGCACGTTGAAGGTCAGGACGAAGGTGAACATCTTCGGGTCGATGGTGGCGACCAAGCTCCCCAACAGAGCCCCGCCCACGCCGGCGAAGAACGCGCCGATGGTGAAAGACAAAAGCTTCTGGCGGAAGACATCGATTCCCATGGCCTTGGCCGCGGTCTCGTCGTCGCGGATGGCCTTGAAGACGTTGCCGCTGTTGCTGCCGATCAGCCGGGTGATGACAAACAAGGTGAGGACGCACCATCCGAAATTCCACCAGAGGTTGGCATGGTCCGGGATGCCCTTGAACCCGAGCGCACCGTTGGTGACGCGCGGCAGGTTGATGGCAACGACCCGGACGATTTCGGCGAAACCGAGGGTGGCCATCCCGAGGTAGTCGTCGCCGAGCCGCAAGAGCGGTATGCCCACCACCACTCCGAACAAGGCCGCGATCAGGCCGCCGGCGACCACCGCCACAAAAAACGGGGCCTGGGCGGACTGCACCCAGTCGTAGGCCGGCTCCAGGATGAAGAGCATCTCCTTCTGCTCGGGGGCGAGGATCAGGATCGAGCAGACATAGGCGCCGATCGCCATGAATCCCGCGTGGCCCAGGCTGAACAGGCCCGTGAAGCCGTAGATCAGGTTCAGGCTCAGTGCCAGAATGATGTTGACGGCGACGAGATTGAGGATCTGGATCATGTAGCCGTCCAGGTTGTCCTCGGCCCACCCGATAAAGAGCCCCAGGACGGCAACTGCCAGAACGTTCAGGATGGCGTTGGTTTTCGTGCTCATCAGACCTTGTCCTCCAGTCTCTCGCCCATCAGGCCGGTCGGCTTGATCAGCAGAATGACGATGAGCAGGATGAAGGCAAACGCGTCACGGTAGCCGGCCAAGTCCGGGAAAAACGCCACGGCCATGATCTCGATCACCCCCAGCATGATGCCGCCGACGACCGCCCCGGGGATCGAGCCGATGCCTCCGAACACGGCGGCGATGAAGGCCTTGAACCCGGGGATGGCCCCCATGACCGGCTGCAGCTGCGGGTAGCGCAGGGCCCACATGATGCCGCTCGCCGCGGCGAGCGCCGAGCCGATGCCGAAGGTGAGCGAGATGATCCGGTTGACCGGAACCCCCATGAGGTAGCTGGTCTCGATGTCCTTGGAGATGGCGCGCATGCCCAGCCCGGGCTTGGTTTTATAGACGATCCAGACCAGGCCCAGCATGAGCAGGAACGAGAGCCCCGGCACGAAGAGGGTGAGAGGCAGGACGCGGACCTCGCCCATCAGGATCGGGTTTTCCAGCCAGGTCGGCCGGTAGACCGCCCGGGGGATGGCCCCGAAGGCCACAATGGTGAGGTTCTGCAGAAAGAACGAGACCCCGATGGCGCTGATGAGAGCCGAGATCCGGGGCGCATCCCGCAGGGGGCGGTAGGCCACGCGGTCCACCAGGATGCCTATACTGGCGGTGATGATGATGGCCCCTGCGATTGCCAGGAACCAGGGCAGATATAACAGGGTGACGCACCACAGCACAAAGTAGGCGCCCAGCATGAAGATTTCACTGTGGGCGAAATTGATCAGTCGCAGGATGCCATAGACCATGGTGTAGCCGATGGCGATCAGGGCGTAGAGACTGCCCAACGTCAGGCCGTTCAGGGCGTGCTGTACGAACATGGCCCAGGTCATGATCTCTCCTTTTAGATGCGCATGGGGAAGCGACGGCTTCCCCATGCGGCTTTACGGCGACCCGGGCTGAACGGTTGTGGCCCCCTGCCCCAGCCCCTCCCGCAGAGGGAGGGAGCATCCATGGGCACAAGGGGGGCGGGGCGAGGTGTGTTCACTGACCGTTCACTTTCAGGCCCTTGCTCGGCTATAAAGGAGTCGAGAAACAAGCGTCGGGCCGTCAGCCAAAGCGCATGGAAAATCTATTAAAGCGCAGTCCCGCTGCGGCGGGATGAGCATTTACAAAAGCCATGCAATGCAGGATCACGGCCCGAGGCGCCGTTTATCAACTCCTTTTACAGCTTGGGCGTGATGCTGCCGATGTAAGTCTTCTTGCCGTCTTTGATCTGCACCAGGCCCACGGGCTTTTCGGCATCGTGGGTGGCGTTGATGGTGGTGCTGCCGGTCACTCCTTCGAAGCCCTTGGTGGCGGCGAGGGCCTTGGTGATGGCCGCGGGTTCGGCCTTGCCGGCCCGCTTGATGGCGTCGAGCACCATCAGGTAGGTGTCATAGCCCAGGGCCGCGTTCACGTTGGGCTCCTTGGACGGGTAGGCCTTCTTCCAGTTCTCGGTGAACTTTTTCGCGATCGGGCTCATGTTGGCCATGGACGGGTCGTACGGGAAGGTGGTGTGCACGAATCCTTCCACCGCCGCGCCGCCGATCTCGACGATTTTGGGGTTGTCCATGGCGTCGCCGCCCATGATGCGGAACTTGGCGCCGAGCTCCTTGGCCTGCTTCATGATGATGGCGCCCTCGGCAAAGTACGAGGGGATGAACAACACATCGGGCTTCTTGCTGATGATCTCGGTCAACTGCGCCGTGAAGTCCTGGTCGCCGGCCTGGTATTTCAGGTTGGCCACCACCTGGCCGCCCAGCTTGGTGAAGGACCGGGTGAAGAAGGTGGCAAGGCCCACCGAGTAGTCATTGGACACATCCACCAGCAGGGCCGCGGTCTTCGCCTTCAGGTCGGTGAACGCATAGGTCGCCGCACCCGCCCCCTGGAAGGGGTCGATGAAGCACACCCGGAAGCTGTACTTCTTGCCCTGGGTCACCAGCGGGTTGGTGCAGGAGGTGCCGACCATGGGGATACCGGCCTTCTCCGCCACCTCGCCGCCGGCCATGGCGAGCGAAGATCCGTAGGTGCCGATGATGGCGACCACCTTTTCCTTTTCGATCAGGCGTTTGACGGCGTTGGCCGCCTCGACCTTGTCGGACTTGTTGTCGACCACGAACAGCTCGACCTTCTTGCCCAGCACGGTCGGGGCCTCCTTGTGGGCCATCTGTACGCCCTCGAGCTCGAGCTGGCCGCCGAAGGCCATCTGTCCGGTCAGCGGCAGGTAGACGCCGATTTTGATGGTGTCCGCGGCGAGCGCGGCGCCCGAAAGGGCAAAAACCGTGAGAAACGCCAATGCCAACAGCTTTTTCATGACTCCTCCTTTACGTTAATGATATGGTTGCCAATGGCCTCTGGGGCCGTATTCGATGTCATGGTGGGGACTATTGAGCGTGCGGTCGGTCAGCCGGTGGCCGCCCGGCGATAACGAATTGATTTCGTATCACAACGACCCCTAAAAAGCGAAGCGGAATCAACCGGCACGCCATCTTTATACTATGCCTGCGCCTCGACCAGCGCCGGCACTGTTATTGCTCCGGTACATAAACCCTCGCCCGCCGCCTGGGGCGGGCGAGGGTTTATTCGGGAAAGATCTTGCCCGGGTTGAGTATCCCGTGCGGATCGAAGAGATCCTTGATCTGCTTCATCCAGACAAGGCTTGCCCCGTGCTGAACCGGCATGTATTTGCGTTTGCCCAGGCCCACGCCGTGCTCGCCGGTGGCGGTGCCGCCGAGCGCAATCGCCTTCAGCACCAGCCGCTCGGAGACTTCCTGCACCAGCGCCCACTCCGCGGGGTCGTCCTTGCGGCCGGCGATGTTCAGGTGCACGTTCCCGTTGCCGGCATGGCTGAGGGTGTAGGCGATGAGGCCGTGGGTTTTGACTTCGGCCTGCATGGCCTCCAGCAGCTCGGCGTAGGCGGTGATGGGCACCGCCACGTCCATGATCAGTATGTGGTGCTCCGGGTGGTTGTGCTGGATCATCTCGCCCAAGGCGTGCCGCGCCTTGAATATCCGGTCGCGCTCGGCCCGCCCCAGGCCCGGCCGGAAGTCCCGGCAGCCCTGGGCCGCGCAGATGTCCTTGGCGGAATCCAGCACCTCGGCGAGCTGGCTGGTGCTGGTGCCGTGGAACTCGAGGAACAGGGTCGGCTCCACAGCCAGCCCGAGTTTTTCCTCCTGGTTCATCAGGGCGACGCACTCCGGCCCCAACAGCTCGAGCGCCGCCGGGTTGAGCCCCGAGCGCTTGAGCTCGTAAACCGTGCGGGCAGCCGCCGGCACCGATGGAAAGGTGGCAACGGCGGCCGAGTACTCGGCCGGGAAGCCCACCAGCCGCATGGTGGCCTCGACCACGATGCCCAGCGTGCCCTCGGAACCGACGAAGAGATTGATGAGATTATAGCCCGAGGAGCTCTTGCTGGCCCGGGTGCCCAGCTCGATCAGTTCCCCGCTTGATAGGGCGACCAGCAGGCGCATGACGTAATCCCGGGTGGAGCCGTAGAGTACCGTGCGGGTGCCGCTGGCGTTGTTGGCGATCATGCCGCCGATGGTGGCCCGGGCGCCGGGGTCCGGCGGGAAAAAAAGGCCGGTGTGACGCAGCTTGTCGTTCAGGTCCTGGTAGACGACGCCGGGCTGCACATCCGCCTGGAAGTCTTCCTCGCGAATGGAGAGGATCCGGTTCATGCGGCTGAAGTCGAGCACGATCCCCCGGCACACCGGGATGGGGTTGCCCTCCAGGCTGGACCCGGCCCCCCAGCCGGTCACCGGAACGCGGTGGTCGCCGGCGTATTTGAGAATCGCGGCCACTTCCGCCGCCGTCTCCGGCCAGATCACCGCCTCCGGCCGGCAGGCGGTATGGGATGACTGGTCCTTGGCGTGCAGGTCGAGTACCGATGCACCCGTTGAAAACCGATCCTTCGACACCATCGCTTCGAGGTCTTTAAGGCCTGCGGATGGCAGGGCATTGAATTTCACGCGATCCTCCTGATAATTATTAGAACCGCTGCAACCGCATCTTCATATACCACAACCCGCCGGAGTATAGGGCAAGTTTTTCTTATCTCATATATCAATAATCCCCGATGTTTCTTAGGGGATTATTGCTTGACAGCAAAATGGGAATCGCTTAGTCAAATGAAAAAATCAAGGAGGTGAGTCAATGAGATCTGTTCGAGGCTTTCTGGTCGTCCTGGTTTCCATTTTTTCCCTGATAGTGCTGGGCGGATATTCCTTGGCCGCCGAATTTCCCACCAAACCCATCACCCTGATCGTGCCTTACCCGGCGGGCGGCTCCACGGACGTGGTCATCCGGCCACTGGCGGAGGCGGCCGGCAAGATCCTCGGCCAGCCCATGCTGGTGGAAAACAAGGGCGGCGGCGGCGGGGCCGTCGGAACCGGTTCCATCATCGGCAAGGAGCCGGACGGGTATCTGCTGTCCGTGGTCGTCACGAGCCTGCACAGGGCCGCGCACATCAACAAACTCGCCTTCGACACGGTCAAGGACGTGACCCCCATCATCCGGGTCGGCGGATATCTCTACGGGGTCCTGGTGAAACCCGACTCTAAACTCAAGACGCTCAAGGAACTCATCGATTTCGCCAAGGCCAACCCCGGCCAGGCAACCTACATGGCTTCGGGCATCGGCACCGGCGGTCACATCGCGGCCGAAGAAATGGCCACCAACGCCGGCGTGAAATTCAACCACCTGCCCTCCAAGGGCGACCAGGAGTCCTCGGCGTCCCTGCTCGGCGGTCACGTGGACTTCATCTCCACCACCTCGGGCTGGATCCCGCTCGTGGAGGCCGGTCAACTGAAGCTGATCGCCGTTTATGGTGACACCCGTGTCAAACGTTTCCCGGACGTCCCCACGGTGAAGGAGTCAGGCTACAAGGTGGTGCACGACTCACCCATCGGCATTGTCGGCCCGAAAGGAATGGCACCTGAGCGGGTCAAGGTCCTGCACGACGCCTTCCAGAAAGCCCTGAGAGACCCGGCCTTCCTCAAGGCAATGGGTAGCTACGAGATGCCGGTGCTGTATCAGAACACAGCGGATTTCGCCAAGTTCTGGGCGGAGGCTTACGTGGAGGCCGGGGTGCAGGTCAAAAACTTCATCACGCCCTAACATTGAAAAAAACTTATCTCATCACTCATTTCGTCTGGATGGTGCTGGCCCTGGCCGTCGCCGCCGAATCCGGCCGCTTGGGGTTCGGCACCTTCGGGCGGCCGGGGCCGGGTTTCTTGCCGTTCCTGGCGGCGATCTGCCTGGCCGCTCTGGCCGGCGCCGGCCTGATTCAGACTGTTCTTAAGAAACCGGGCGTCGAGGCCGGCAGCGGTTTTCGCACGGCAGACATCCTCAGGATCGGCCTGGTTACAGCCGTTTTATTCGCCTACGTCGTTCTTTGGGACGTCATCGGGTTCCTATCCTCCACTTTTCTGCTGCTCCTGTTTCTGTTCAGATGCGTAGAGCCGCTCAGGTGGCGGACGGTCTTCGTGGCATCCGGCCTGACCTTGGCGTTCACCTACATTCTGTTCTCGGTTTTGCTCGGAGCCCGCCTGCCGGCCGGACGACTATGGACCTATTTCATCAGCTGATCAGCGGTTTCGTCGTCGCTTTTCAGCCCGTCAATCTTTTTTATTGTTTCCTCGGTTGCCTGATCGGCACCCTCGTGGGGGTGTTGCCGGGGCTGGGGCCCACCGCGGCCATGGCGCTGCTGCTGCCCGCCACCTTCCATGTCGCTCCCGTAACGGCCATCATCATGCTGGCGGGCATCTACTACGGGGCCATGTACGGCGGGTCCACAACCTCGATCCTCGTGAACATCCCCGGCGAGGCCGCCTCGGTCATGACCTGCCTGGACGGCTACCAGATGGCCCGACAAGGCAGGGCCGGCGCGGCGTTGGGGATGTCCGCCTTCGGCTCATTCATTGCCGGCACCCTCGGCTTGGTCGGCCTGACCCTGTTGGCGCCCCCATTGGCCGTTTTTGCCCTCAAGTTCGGCCCGCCCGAATACTTTTCCCTGATGAGCATGGGCATGGTGGTGCTGAGCTTTCTTACCGGCCAATCCATGATCCACTCCCTCATGATGGCCTGCTTGGGGGTCATCCTCGGAACGGTCGGGACGGACACGGTTTCGGGCAGCACCCGCTTCACCTTCGGGCTGACCGAACTGATGGACGGCATAGGCCTGGTGCCTCTGGTGATGGGGCTTTTCGGCATTTCGGAGATCATCCTGAACCTCGAACAGCACGTGGACCGCGATGTTTTTAAAACCAAGGTCAAGGGGCTGCTGCCGACCCTTGAGGACTGGGCTCAGGCGAAATGGGCCTTGGTGCGCGGGACCCTGATCGGTTTTTTTCTGGGGATTCTGCCGGGGGGCGGCGCGGTGCTTTCATCGTTTGTGGCCTATGCGGTGGAAAAACGCGTTTCGAAGCACCCGGAGCGATTCGGCACCGGCACGATCGAGGGGGTGGCCGCACCGGAGGCCGCCAACAACGCCGCAGCGCAGTCGTCTTTCATTCCGCTGCTGACCCTGGGGCTGCCCGCCAACGTCGTGATGGCCCTGCTGCTCGGTGCCCTGATTCTGCACGGGGTTACGCCGGGGCCGCTCTTGCTCACCAAGAACCCGGACATTTTCTGGGGGGTGGTCGCGAGCATGTACCTGGGAAACGCCATGCTGCTGGTCCTGAACCTGCCCCTCATCGGAGTTTGGGTCCAGCTGTTGCGGATCCCCTACCCGTATTTGATGCCGGCGATCGTTCTGTTCTGCGTCGTAGGGTCTTATTCGGTGGCCAACAGCATCACCGACGTTTACCTCATGCTGGGCTTCGGGGTCGTCGGCTACCTGATGAAAAAGCTCAAGTTCGATTCCCCCCCGCTGGTGCTCGCCTTCGTGCTGGGCCCGCTGATCGAATACTACTTCAAGTCCGCGCTGATGTTCTCCCGGGGAAGTTTCGCGGTGTTTTTCACCCGGCCGATCAGCCTGGTGTGCCTCATCATCACCGCTGTCATCTTCCTGTGTTCAATCATTTCCGCCCTCCGCAAGCGCTCTCTCAGACTCGTTCCGAAGGTGCCCTGAACCGTTATCGGTCCGCCAAACTTTTCCCGCTAAGAGTTGCTGCGGCTGCGGCTTTCTGGCGAGTCACTTGCAAAAGCATGTCGTATATTCCTACAGCTTAAATCGGAATTAAAGTTTTGCCGTTGACTGCCGAAATCGTTATCAAGTGGTGAGGCCTATGCCATTTTCCTTTCAACTCGGCTTGGCGGCACCGTTCCCTCTGACCTGCGTTCTATCAAGCATTTTAAAGGTCCTCCCACTTATATAAGCTGAATCAACCGGCCCCCTGGCAAATCCCATGGGGCGGATTCCATCGGGAGGCAAACCGTATGAAGCTTAGCACCAAGATCATCATCCTCATCACCACAGCCCTGTCCATCACCGCTGTATCTTCTGGCCTGGTTGCGACCTGGCAGACACGACAATCCGGAAATGAGACCATCGCTCAGATCGAACGCCTGGGACAGGACAACCTCCAGCGCATCAAGGCGGACGGCGAAAAGCAGGCGGCTGCCTTCCGTGAGGAGTTGATGGCGCTCAAAAAGGAATACCTCAAGTCCCAGGTGCAGACCGCCATGAGCATCCTGGAAGCCGTCGTAAAAGATGCAAGTCTGAGCCCTGAGGCCAGAAAAAAGCAGGTCTTTGCCCTCATCAAGGAGTTGCGCTACGGGCCCGATAACAAGGACTACTTCTGGATCAACGACCTGCACCCCCGCATGGTGATGCACCCCTACAAGCCAGAGATGGACGGCCAGGACCTGGCCGAGAACAAAGACCCCAACGGGAAAAAGCTTTTCGTGGAATTCGCCAAGGTGGCCAAGGAGTCCGGGGAAGGCTTCGTCGACTACCTCTGGCCCAAATACGGTGCGGACAAACCCCAGCCCAAGCTCTCCTTCGTGAAGCTCTTCAAGGAATGGGGATGGATCATCGGCACCGGACTCTACATCGATGATATCGACGCCATGGTTAATGCCCGGCGGGCAGAACTGGAGCGCCGATTGAAGGCGGAAACCGATCAGCTGAACCAGGAGATTGAGGCGACGAAACAGGATATCCAGAAAAGCACCCGCGCCGTCCTAACATGGATCGGCAGTATCTCGCTGGTAGCGCTGGCGGCCGTGTTGGTCGTGAGCTTGGTCTTCACCCGCCGCAGCATCGCCCGGCCGATCACTCGGATCGTTGCCGGCCTGAACGACGGCGCCGACCAGGTGGCTTCCGCCGCCTCGCAGATCTCCTCAACCAGCCAGCAACTGGCCGAGGGGTCGTCCGAGCAGGCCGCCTCCATAGAGGAGACTTCAGCCTCATTGGAGGAAATGGCCTCCATGACACGCCAGAATGCGGACAACGCCCGACAAGCCGATGATTTAATGAAAGAAACAAAAAGGGTGGTGGCCCAGGCGAAGGATTCCATGTCCCGGATGTGCCGGTCCATGGATGACATCACCAAGGCCAGCGAAGACACCTCCAGGATCATCAAAACCATCGACGAGATCGCCTTTCAGACCAACCTGCTCGCCCTGAACGCTGCCGTGGAGGCCGCCCGGGCCGGCGAAGCGGGTGCCGGTTTCGCAGTGGTGGCGGATGAGGTCAGAAACCTCGCCATGCGTGCCGCGGATGCTGCCAGAAATACCACCAACCTGATCGAAGAGACGGTGAAAAAGGTCAAGGATGGATCTGTGTTGATGTCCTCGACCAACAGTGCCTTCGGCCAAGTGTCGGACAGCGCCGACAAGGTGGCCGACCTGGTAGGAGAAATCGCCGCGGCCTCCGGGGAGCAGGCTCAGGGGACCGAGCAGGTGAACAAGGCGGTTTCCGAGATGGACAAGGTTACCCAGCAGAACGCAGCCAGCGCCGAGGAATCCGCTTCCGCTTCAGAAGAGATGAGCGCTCAGGCCGAAACGATGAAGGCCATGGTGAACGATCTTCTTACCATGGTCGGCGGAGGTCTCCAAAAGGATGCGAACTTGCCCCGGAAGGTGCTCGGTAAAAAGCTGGCGGCAACCGGCCAATTCAAAAAGCAGGCTAAGAAAACGAGTCTTCAGCAGGATAATAGCAAGGACCCGGGTAAATTGATCCCATTGGAGGAGGCCGACTTCAAGGACTTCTAGTCTGGTTTCGCGGAGAAAGTCTTTCCAAACAAACACCCCCGCAGCATGCTGTGGGGGTGTTTGTTTGGATGACGCGGGAAATGCCCATTTGCCGGTGATGCCGGAGCATGATAAAGAATTCATATTTATCCGATCGCAAGGGTGGCGAAAAACACTCCCATGGACGAATCTGAAGGCAAAGATGCGGCTGAGCAAGCGATGAAGGACGGGTACGCCTTTCTGCAATCGGGGGCGTACGAGCAGTCCCTCGCGTCATTCACCCGCGCCGAGGACCTGTTCGGAGAAGCCGGCGACCGCCGCCGCCAGGCAAAAGCCTCCACGAACAAGGCCCTGGTCCTGGTGCAGCTGCAGCGGTTCGACGAAGCCATCGCCGGCTTCAAAGAAGCGCTCAAGCACTTCGAGGAGGAGGACGAGTTCATCCGTGTCGCGGAGCAGTGGGGCAACGTCGGTTCCGTCCACCGGGACATGGGGCTGCCGGATGAGGCGATAGAGCACTACGAAGAAGCGCTGACCATCTACCGCGAGCTCGGTTTGAGGGAACGGGCGGCGGACCAGTGCACGAACATCGCTTACGCCCGCTTCATGAAGAAAGAATATGCGGAGGCTCTCCGGTGGTACCGCGAGGCGCTTTCCCTCTACATCGAGACCGGCAGTGAAGAGAAGCGCGGCCTCACGGCCGAAAACGTCGCCCGGCTGGAAGCCGCCCTCGAGGAGCCGGCGGAATGAAGGGGCTCGACCTTGCCGAGGCCTACTACGGCAGTGTCGGTCTCGCGATGATCCGTGAGCGGTTCAGGGCCTTCGAGGACCGACTCGCGGTGGGCCTCGCCGGCCCGGGGTCGGAGTGCTTCGGTTTCGACGACGAGGTGTCCCGGGACCACGACTGGGGCCCGGCCTTTTGTCTATGGCTGACCGACGAAGACTTCACCGACATCGGCAGCGAGCTTCAGAAGACATACCTGGGGTTGCCGTTGACCTTCGCAGGGTACGGGCCGCGGCAGGCGAGCCCCGGCGAGGAGTGGCGCGTGGGCGTGTGCCGCACCGCCGACTTCTTCAGGCGCTTCACGGGTCTCGACCGTCCGCCGAGGACGCTCCCGGAATGGCTGCGGATACCGGAACAGAACCTGGCCACCTGCACCAACGGCAAAGTCTTTTCAGACCCCCTGGGCGAGTTCACCCGCTGGCGCCAGGCCCTGCTCGACTATTACCCGGAGGATATCCGGCTGAAAAAGATCGCCTCTCTGTGCATCACCATCGCTCAGACCGGGCAGTACAATTTCTTGCGGTCCTTGAAACGCGGCGAGATATTTTCGGCATCGTACTCTGTCGTGAAGTTCTGTGCCGACGCGATCGGCCTCGTCTTCCTCCTCAACCGCCGCTATGCGCCGTTCTACAAGTGGCTGCACCGGGCCGTGCGCGATCTCCCCGCGCTCGGCGCGGAGGTTTATCAGCAGATCAACGTGCTGCTCGCGGAGGAGGACCCCGGCCGCAGGGCCGACGTCATGGAGGCCGTCTCGGTTTTGCTGGCGGGCGCCCTGCGGGAGCAGGGGCTCTCGGATTCGGACAGCGAGTTCCTCCTGGACCACGCCCCGCAGGTTCAGGCGAATATCACCGATGCGCGGCTGAGGCAGCACCTCAGCGCTTAGCGGAACCCCCTCCCCCAGCCCCTCCTGCAAGGGGAGGGGCGACTGCGGCAAAGCAGAAGAGACTTGATCCATGATGCTGGATGCTCGATTTGGGCCGATCATCCGGTATTGGAGCATCACCCGTGGGAGCGGCATCTTGCCGCGATCTTATGTCGAGGCGGGGACGCCTCTCCCACAGCAGGCCTGAATGATCCGACATTCGATCCACGATTCTGAATTTACAATAAAGACTGAATCTCCACTCTTTTTCCCCTCCCCTTGCGGGAGGGGCCAGGGGAGGGGGTGATTCCGTTCGCACGTATAAGGAAATCGCTATGACCGAGAAAGAACGCATCATCGAAGCCATCCTGGAGATCGAGTTGGCGATGTTCCTCACCGTGAATCCCCAGCAGACGAGCGGCTGCCAGGAATATCCCGAGAGCTTCAAGCTGCACCGGCGCGCCCAATTCCACCCCTGGTCGGAGGAGGCGCTCGGCAGCTACCTGGACGACTTGCGCCGGGCGAAGGAGCGCGGGGACAATCTCATGCGCCAAAAATACGCCCGCATGCAGGGGCTCCTGCCGCCCGCGGCCGGCAGCACGGTCCTCGAGGAGATCGTGCGGCTTAAGATGGCATGGCAGCGGGCGATGTTCCGGAGCCATCCCGCCGTCATGAGCGGCGCGCGCCCGTTAACGGACATGGGCACCCAGGCGCAGATGACCTCATTCGAGACCTACGCGCGCGGGGAGCTCGAAACCTATTCCGAGCGCACCCTGGAGCTGCTGCACCAGGATCTGCTGGCCATGCAGGCGCGCGGTGAGAGCCTGTCGGAGATGGTTTACGACTACCTGGTGCGGGCGAGCGGTTACGAATCGCTGGAGGAGGCCGAAAAGAAAATCAAAGAGAGGGGTTAAGAGTTCAGAGGTGTGCGTTGAATTCTCAAAAAGGGGTGCCGCATGGAGCCATCACAAAAGAGAATTTCCGACCCGGATGTTCGTCACTATGTTTACACGACATTTGCTGAAACCTCCCGCCCGCCGACAACCCTCGAATGCTCCGAACACTTCGACATCTCGGTCGCCGATGTCGAGAGTGCCTATGAGCGGCTGGGGGG